>Ga0307372_10004414_pt1 | contig 21712 bp, 23 predicted proteins | sample OX1MG_FD_202533 | JGI IMG/M metagenome (GOLD analysis project Ga0307372, IMG submission 202533) | Soil microbial communities from Risofladan, Vaasa, Finland - OX-1 | ecosystem: Environmental > Terrestrial > Soil > Coastal area > Acid sulfate soil | place: Finland: Risofladan, Vaasa | collected...
CCTCCGGCAACGACATTTCTCTTGATTGGGCCTAACGGCAACAGCTAGGATCACGGCAAGGAAGACGGATCAATACGAAGACGACGGCTTACGTCAGGTGTTGCAATAGCTACTTGATGTCGGGATGCCTTTTAATGCCGCGGCTTAAGATTTAAAAACGGACTTCAAGACCTGAGCGGCGCGGACATCCTCCGCGACTCCGGCGATGAATTTCTCCGACTTTCCGCAACATTCCAGGATTGTCTCGACCGGAATAACATCGCCCTCCATGTCCCGGTCGTTGTATTCGGGAAGCTCATGGCTTTTTTTCCTGGCTTGTTCAAAAGTGAGATTTTTCCATCGTTGCCAAATTTCCTCAGCAAGTTTCGTTTCCGCCTTTGACAAATCATCGGTACCGGGGTCACGGGAAACCGAGACTTCGTTGCCAGCGCGGTGGATGTGATCAGAGTAAAAGGACTTTGCCCCGATTTTCGACGCTTGATACGCCTCGCCTATAATAGGCCCGTATTCAAAACGCTCGTAGGTGCCGCCGATGATCGGCTGCCCCCATCGGGACAAAGCCTCCCGATCCAGATCGTAAAAACACTTCATGAGCAGATAGTGATCGGACGCGCCGCCGCTTTCCCTGATGAGAAGGGCGGCGACTTGGGTCGCCTTGGCCTCGTCAAAGTCGAAGTGAATCCTTGTGGTCATAGCGGCAGGCATACTGTAGCTCCCCGATGTTTAGTTTTCAAGGGCCTGGAATCGCCTTTCCAGGTGTCCACCTGGGTGTCCACAATAGCCGTAAAACGGCGGTATCGGGCCGTAAGCGGCGCACAGGCTCGCAAGGCTCATTTCTCGTCGGAGAAAGGCCGGTTTTGCGGCTTGTCGTCGGAAGGCGCGGGAACGGGCTCCACGGCATTCAAAGTCCGCTGTGTTACCATTACACCACCTGGGAGTCTCTTGCGCGACGCCATCAGACAACGCCGCCGGCCGGCGCCGGGCCCGCGGGCGGCGCCTTCTTTTTGAGCTCTTCTTGATAGCAGGCCAAAACCTTGTCCTCCAGGACCTTGCGGAAGCCCATGGTCACGGGGTGCGCGACGTCCTGGTAGGTGCCGTCGGGTAGACGGCGCGACGGCATGCAGAGAATGAGCCCTTTATTGCTGGAGATAATCTTCATGTTTCGAACGGCGAAGCAGTCGTCGAAGGTCACGGTGGCGAAGGCCTTCAACTTGTCTTCTTCCCGCAGATGAACCCGGATTTCCGTTATTTGCAACGCGTCAGCCGCCCAAGGAGGTTAAAAACACCTTCCAGGGATACCCCGAGAGGCGCTTCAAGGCCCGGCGCCCGTCCTCGTGCGACGCCGCGAACCCGAATACCGACGACCCGGATCCGGACATGCGCACGCCCGAAAGCCCCGCCCGCTCGAGAATGGCCCTGGCCTGATCCACCGTCCGCAAGGAAGAGAGTTCGGCCTGCTCCATGCGATTGAAAAACAGCCCCGAAAGCCTCTCGATGGGACGGCCTTTTTCCAGGCCTCGCGCCAGTTTATCAAGCTGGGAAAGCCTTGTCAACACGTCGGAACGGGAGGCTTTGGGCAGCGCTTTGTAGGACTCGGCCGTGGAGATGGCCACGCCCGGATAGGCCAGGATCATGTAGGGCAGGGTATGTCCCACCTTCAGGGGCGTCAAGCGATCGCCGATGCCGCGGGCCAGGGCGAAAGCCGAGGGCTGCAGGAAAAAAGGCACGTCCGCGCCCAGGCTGCGGCCGATGTCGAAAAGAATCCCGCGGGTCTTGGCGCCCTTGGGCATATCCAAGAGCTTGGCCAAGCCCAGAAGCGCGCCGGCCGCGTCCGAGGAGCCGCCGCCCAGGCCCGCGCCCACCGGAATTTTCTTGGACAAGACCAGGCGCACGCCTCGCTTGACCCCGGCGGCCTCGCGCAAGAGCTTGGCGGCGCGAAAAACCAAGTTGTCGGGGCCGGCCGGGACCTCGGGCGCGCCTTCCTGCGGCTCGATTAAAAAAGTCAGCTCCCCGCCGGGCGCCCAATCCAGGTCCAGGACGTCGTAGAGGTGGATTTTGGCCATCAGGCTCGCGATGTTGTGATAGCCGTCGCGCCGTTTGGAGACGATCTCCAAAAAAATATTGATCTTGGCCGGGCATTGGATTTTCATGGCGCCGCGGCCGGCGGAGAGAACTGCACGTGGACCTGGGTGAGCGCGATGTCCAGGCTAAAGCCGCGGCCCGAGAACAGGAAATCCCGCGGCAGGGCGCGGCTTTTCTGGAAGGAAAAACTGCGCAGGGACAGGATCACGCCGGGCCGGCGCGGCGAGCTGATTTTCTCGACGAAGAGCCCGCCGCGGGAAAGCGTCAGTATCCAGGACGGACTTTCCAGCCGCGGCTTGGAAAACCACGGCTTGACGTAGCGGACCGGGCCCGCGGCGTAAATCGCGCCGCTCAAATAGCCGCGCAAAAGCTCCAGCGCCGCCTGGGCCGCGGACTTGACCGCCGCGGGGTCAAGCCCGCCGGCCGCGGGCACGCCGGGCGAGAGCGAAAATCCGTCCTGGCCCAGCTTCATGTCCACCAGGGGCGTGAAGAGCGGCCCCAGCCACTCCAAGTCGAGAGCGTCGGGATTTTGGAACGAGAGCAGGCCGACGAAGGAAAAGCCATGGCCCAGCACGGAGCCGCGCACCGCGCAGAGCCCCGAGACGCGCTCGATGCCGCCCTGGGCCGCGCCCAGGTATTTCAAGTAGAGCGGCCCCAGCTCCCCGGTCCGAAGATGCCGGCGCGCCGCGCGGGCGCGGGCGGCGCTTTTAGGCGGAGAGGCCAAGGACGCGGAGCGCATGAGCGCCTTCCAGGCCGCGGGCCAATCGCCCCGCGCCGCGTCGGCCTCGCCCAGATGCTCCCAGATGATCTCGTCGTTGGGAATGAGGCTGACCGCGCGCTCGAGCGCGCTCACCGCCTCGGTCGAGCGGCCCTCCTTAAAATAAGCCCAGCCCAAGGAATCGACGTAGGCGCCGTTGTCGGGGTCGAGCGCGACGGCCCGCTGGACCAAGCCCGCGGCCTTGGCGAGTTCCAAGCCCCGGTCGGCCAGGGAATAGCCCAGGTAGTTCAAGGCCGCGGCGTCCTTGGGATCGCGGGCCAAGAGCGCGTCGAACTGCTTCTCCGATTCGCCCATCTTGTTCTCGGTCTCAAGGAGGCTGGCCAGCTGGTAGCGCGCGTCGCGAAAATCGGGCCGCGCCTTGACGATTTCGCGCAGGAGCGCCTCGGCCCGGGCGTTTTGGCCCGTGTCGCGGCAGCCCAAGGCCAGGAAATAGGACGCCTCGACGTTATCCGGCCAGAGCGCGTGGGCGCGCTCCAGAACCTTGACCGCCGCGGGCGTCTGGTCTTCCTGGGTCAAATCGTAGCTCAGGCGCAAGGACAGCGCCGGGTCCTGGCCCAGCGCGGCGCTGGAATCGATGTAGGCCGCGGCCGCGGAAAAATCGCCCTGGCTCTCCGCCGCGGCGGCCAGGTAGTCGTCGGCCTCGGGATCGGCGGGCGCGAGCGCGTGCGCGGCGGAAAAATTCTCTCCGGCGCTCTTCTCGTCGTTTTCCTCCAGGAACAAATCCCCCACGCGATCCAGGAGAGGGGCGCTGGGCCCGGCCTGGGCTAGGATGATCTGGTACTGGGCCAGCGCCGCCGGCGTGTCGGTCTTGACCTCGTAGGCTTGGGCCAGGGCGTAGCGGCCCTCCAAGGTGTCTATCTCCGGATCCGCCGCGGCCGCGGATTCTAAATCGCTCTTCGCGGCGGAAAGGTTGCCCGCCATGATCTCGATTTTGACCCGCTCGTAGCGCACGGCGGCGTCCTCGCCGGGGTTGCGCTGGAGGAATTGCTCCAACAGCGCCAGGGCGCGGTCCGAGGACGACGCGGCCTCGATTTCGGCCTCGGAAAAAGCCGCGTCGGACGACGAAGGGTCCAACTCCAGGGCCCGGCCGAAGGCGGAAAGCGCCGCGGCCTTGTCGCCGGCGGACCACGCGACCCGGCCCAAAAGCAGGTAGGACTTCGCGTTTCCGGAATCCTCGGCCACGGCCTCTTGCGTCCACTTTTGGGCCTCGGGCGCGTCGTTGGCGTCTAAGGCCGCGTCCGCGGCCTGGCGCAGGATATAGGCGGAATGCGGATCTTGCTCGAGCGCGGCCCGGTAGGCCTTGAGCGCGCCGGCGTCGTCCCCCTGGTTTTGCAGCGTCAGGGCCTTCAAGTAGAAATCCAGCGCGGGCGCCGCGGGCGTTTGGGACGGAGCCCGGGCGGCGCGGACGCCGCGCGGCGCGGACGCCAAAAAGCCGAGGGACAAAACCGCCAGTGCCGCGCGCCTATGCAGTGTCAAGGGGGAGATCCATCAAGAGGGCATCGGAGCCGTCATTATAGAACTTTGGCCGGCGGCCCACAACGCGGAAACCGGAGGACTCGTAGAGCCCGAGCGCGGCGGGATTCTCCGCGCTGACCTCCAGGGTCGCGCGGGACAGCCCGCGCTCGCGGCAGCGCGCCAAAAGCGCGTTCAAGAGCCGGCGGCCCAGGCCCCGCCCCGCGGCCTCGGGCGCGACCGCGACGGTGGTCACCTGGCCCTCGGGCGGAATTTCCCATAAGCCCGCGTAGCCCAGGACCGCGCCGCCTTCCTCGAACACCAAGAAATAGGCCCGCTCCCAGGACAGCTCCCGCTCGAACTGCGCGCGGCTCCAGCCGGGCGTGGTGGTCCAGCGGCCCTCGATGGCCAGGACGGCGTCTAGGTCAGCGCGCCGGGCCGGGCGGATGCAGTCTTTTTTCATAACCGGCTGTTTTCAAGTAGAGCGGCGCGAAGGCGGGAATCTTTTTTTGGGAAAGCCGCAGGGCCGCCAGACCCAGCATGTCCTCGGCCTCGGGCGCGGCGCTAAAAACAAAAAAGCCGCGCCGCTCCCAGGCGCTTTTGGCTTGCGGCCACTCTGCCGCCTCGGCCCAGGCGGGCTTGCCCGCGGCGCGGGGCGCGCGGCCCGCCGCGCCGGAAAAGCCCTGGTGAAAAATATCGCCGCGCGGGCCCTCGATGGCGGCGCAGCGCCGGCCGCCGCGCGAAAAGGCCGCGGCCTCCAGGCGCGAGACGGCCAAGGCCGGAATCCCCAAAGTTCCGGCGGTGACCGCGGCGTAGGCCATGCCGATGCGGATGCCGGTGAAGCGCCCCGGCCCCGCGGCCGCCGCCACCGCGTCCAAGTCGCGCGGCGCCAGCCCGGCCCGCCTCAAAATCTCCCGCGCGGCGGGAAAAAGCGTCTCGTCGTGGGGGCGCGCGGATTTTTGCCGGCGCAGCGCGTAGACCCGCCCGCGCGATAAAAGCGCCAGGCTCAGCACCGGCCCCGAGGCGTCGACCGCGAGGATGTTCACGACTTCTCCAGCGCCGCGACCACGGCGCGCGCGCGCGGCCCGCGGCCGCGGAAAGTCAGGCGGCGTCCGCGCGGGACGACCGCGATGGCCACCTCCAAGCGATCTTTGGGGCAGTACGCCTGGGCGGCGCGCGGCCATTCGATAAGGCAGACGGCGGCGGCGTCGCCCAAAAAATCCTCCAGCCCGATGTCGCCGGACTGGGCCGCGGCCACGCGGTAGAGATCCAGGTGGTAGACGGGGCCGCGGCGCGCGCCATACGTATGCGCCAGGGTGAACGTCGGGCTCGCGACCAGGCCCCGAAACCCGGCGCCTGCGGCGATGCCCTTGGCCAGCGTGGTCTTGCCGCTGCCCAAATCGCCCGAGAGCAGGACCACGTCGCCGCCGCGCAGGACTTTTCCCAGCCGGCGGCCCAGCGCCACGGTCTGTTCCGCGCTTTGCGTGGTGAAGGTTCGCGATGAGCCCGTCATAGCGACTTGAAGGCCCCGGAAAATTCCTCGATGAGCCGGGACGCGCTTGACGCCCACGGCGTGGCGCGGCGCCCGGCGGCCTCGCCGGCCTTGCCGTGCAACCAGGCGGCCAGGGCCGCCGACTCCAGGGCCGCGTCTTTCGAGCCGCGGCCGGAAGCCAGGCGCTGGGCCCACAAGCCCGCCAAAAGCCCGGTCAGCACGTCGCCCGAGCCGCCCTTGGCCAGGGCCGGCCCGCCGGTTTGGTTCATCCAAATTTTCCGCCCGTCGGAAACCAGCGTGCGGCGCCCCTTAAGCAGAACCGCGCAGCCCCAGCGTCGCGCCATATCCAGGACCGCGGCCGGGCGGTCGGCCTCGACGCGGGCGGCGCTGGTTTTAAGGCAGCGGCCCATCTCGCCCGGGTGCGGCGTCGCGACGCAGCCGCCGGGCCGCGCCAGGATGCTCCGGACCGCGGCGGGGCTTAGGCCCGAGAGGATGTTGAGCGCGTCCGCGTCCAGGAGCGACGGAATTTTTATCTTGCGCAAAGCCTGGAGAAGAAATTTTCTAGCGCCCGGATTCCGGGAAAGGCCCGGACCGGCGGCCATGACCGTGAATTTTTTCTTGGCGGCGGCGCGCGCGAGCTCCGCGGCCGCGGCCGGGGAAAAAGCGCCTTGCGCGTTCTGCGCGAGCCCCAAGGTCATCGCCTCGGGCACGCGGCCCGCGACCACGTTTTGAATCCCGCGCGGCACGGCCAAAGTGACCAAGCCCGCGCCCGAGCGCGCCGCGGCGCGGGCCGCCAAAATCGCCGCGCCGGCCATGCCGCGCGAGCCGGCGACCACGAGGACGTGCCCGAAGACGCCCTTGTGATCGCCCGCGCGCCGGGGCGTCAAGAACCGCCGCAGTTCCCGCCGGGACAGGGCCCGCGCACGGGGCGGCGCGGCGCGGGTCACGGCGTCCGCATCGCGACCGCGACGGCGTAGTCGCGGCTGTGCGAGAGGGAAATGGCCACGTCCGGGCTCCTGCGCCCGCGGATCAAGGCCGAGGGCTTGCCCGAGCCGTCGCTTGAGACGGAGATGTCCTTCAAGAAAATCCCGGACACGCCCGCCGCCTTCCACACCGCCTCCTTGGCCGCGAAGCGCACCGCGAAGTGCGGCCACGGATCGCTCTTGGCTTGGCAGTAGGCGATTTCCTCGGGCGTGAACACGCGGGACAAGAAGCGCGGCCGGCGCCGGGCGGCGTCGCGGATGCGGCGGATGTCCACGATGTCGACTCCCAAGGACGCGGCCACGGCGCTACTCGACCGTGACGCTCTTGGCCAGGTTGCGCGGCTGGTCCACGTCGCAGCCGCGCAGATCCGCGATGTGGTAGGCCAGGAGCTGCAAGGGCACGATGTTGACCGCCGGGGCCAGGAACTCCGGCGCCAGCGGCACGAAAAGGGTCTCCGCGGCCTTGGGGGCGGCGTCGCCCTCGCTGGCCAAGGCGATAATCTGAGCGCCGCGCGCGCGCGCCTCCTCGATGTTGGAGCACATCTTCTCGCCCGTGCGCGAGCGGGTGGCCACGGCCACGACCGGCATGTCGCTGTCCAAAAGCGCGATGGGGCCGTGCTTCAATTCTCCCGCGGCGTAGCCCTCGGCGTGGATGTAGGAAATTTCCTTCAACTTAAGCGCCGCCTCCAGGGCCACGGGGTAGTTCAAGTTGCGGCCCATGAACAAGAAGTGCTCCTTCTTGTGGTAGCGCTTGGCTATTTCAAGCACGCGGGCGTCGAGCTTGAGCGCGCGGCGCACCAGGCCCGGGAGCTTGACCAGATCGTCGATGAGCTCTTTGCCGCGATAGGAGTCGATGGTCTGGCGCGCGGACGCGCAGTGCACCGCGAAGGCGGCCAAGGCCGCCAATTGGCCTAAAAAGGCCTTGGTCGAGGCCACGCCGAACTCGGGCCCGCAGTGGGTGTACAAGTTGAAGTCCGCGGCGCGGGTCAGGGCCGAGCCCACGCTGTTGCACACGGAGAGAATCTTGGCGCCCTTCTCGCGCGCGATTTTGGCCGCGGCCAGCGTGTCGGCGGTCTCCCCGGATTGGCTTATGGCCACGACCAAATCGCCGGGCTCGACCACGGCGCCGCGGTAGCGGAACTCGCTGGCGGGCTCGGCCTGCACGCTCACGCGCGCCAAATCCTCGATCCAATACTTGGCGATGAGGCCGGCGTTGAGCGCGGTGCCGCAGGCCACGACGTGGATGCGGCGGAGATCCTTCAAGGCCTGGGCCTTCAGGCCGCACTCGCGCTCCAAGACGCCGTCGTGCAGCGGCAGGAGCCGCCCGCGCAAAGTATCCTCGCAGGCTTCCGGCTGCTCGTGGATTTCTTTCATCATGAAGTGGCGAAAGCCGCCTTTTTCCGCCGTGCGCCTATCCCATGGGATGTGCGTCGGGGACTTCGTCACCCGCTTGCCGGCTAAATTAAAGTACGTGCAGCCCTGGGGCTTCAAGACCGCCATCTCGCCGTCGTCCAAGAACACCGCCTCGCGCGTGTGCTCCAAAAAAGCCGGGACGTCCGAGCCCAAAAAATTCTCGCCTTGGCCCAGGCCGATGATGAGCGGGGACGCGGTCTTGGCCGCGATGAGCACGCCCGGGGCCTTGTCCCAGAGCACCGCCAGCGCGTAGGCGCCGCGCACCTCGGCCAGGGCCTGGCGCACGGCCTCGAAGAGAAGGGGCTCGGTCAGGTGCGGCGGCAGGGCTCCGCCCGGTCCGCGCAGGTTCTTCAACTTCTCCTCGATGAGGTGCGCCGCGGTCTCGGTGTCGGTCTCCGATTCGAAGACGTGGCCCTTGGCCGCGAGCTTTTCTTTGATCTCGATGTAGTTCTCGATGATGCCGTTGTGGATGACCACCAGGGATTTGCCGCAGTCCGCGTGGGGATGCGCGTTTTCCTCGGAGGGCTTGCCGTGCGTGGCCCAGCGGGTGTGCCCGAGCGCCGTGGTGCCCTTGACCGGCGCCTCCTGCAGGAGGGCCTCCAAATTGGCGAGCTTGCCGCTGGCGCGCCGGCGCTCGATGCGGCCCTTTTCAAGAACCGCGACGCCGGCCGAGTCGTAGCCCCGGTACTCCAGACGCTTTAATCCCTCCAGCAAAATAGGGACCGCCTGCCGGGGCCCGCTGTAGCCGACGATGCCGCACATGCGCTTCTCTTAGGAGACCAGCTCCTTCATCTCCGAGACCGCGGCCTTCAAGCCCACGAACACGGAGCGGGCCACGATGGAAAATCCGATGTTGAGGCAGTCCAGGTGCGGGATGTCCGCGACGGGCTTGACGTTGTGGTAGCCCAGGCCATGGCCGGCGTGGACCGCGAGCCCCATCTCGTAGGCCAGGTAGGAGGCCAGCTCCAGGCGCTCCAACTCCTGGGCCGCGGCTTTTTGCCCGCGCGCCGCGCAGTAGGCCGTGGTGCAAAACTCGACGGTGTCCGCCCCCAGGCCCTTGGCCGCGCGCACGCCGGCGGCCTCGGGGTCGATGAAGAGGCTCACGCCGAGGCCCTTGGCCTTCAAGCGTTTGGCCGCGGCGGCGACGGCGCGTCCGCTCTTGGCGAGGTTCAAGCCCCCCTCGGTGGTGACTTCGCCGGGGCGCTCGGGCACTAAGCACACCGACTCGGGACCGGCCCTCAGGGCGGCCGCGACCATCGCGGGCTCCGAGGAAATTTCCAGGTAGACCGCGCCCTTGGCGGCGCAGAGCTTGCGCAAATCCTCATCCTGAACGTGGCGCCGGTCTCGGCGCAGGTGCACGATGACGGCGCTGGCCCCGGCTTGGCGGCAGACCTGGGCCGCGGCCAGCAAATCCGGATCGGCCTCCTGGCGGGCCTGGCGCAGCGTGGCGACATGATCGATGTTGACTCCCAACTTGACGCGGCTTGAAATCTTCATGCTCTTTCTCCCTCTTGTCCTGTTTCTCGGCGGTACGTCTCGGCCAGGCTTCGCGCCAGAGCCCGGACGCGGGCTTTGCTCGGGCCCTCGGCCAGGATGCGCAGGACCGGCTCGGTCCCTGAATAGCGAAGCAAAATTCGGCCCCGGCCGCGAAGCTCATTCTCGCCGCGGCGCAGGACTTTCTGCAGGCGGGGCAAATCCTCGAGCGGAATCTTGGAGTCGGTCTCCACGTTCTCCATGGCCTGGGGCACCGCGCGGAAGGCGCGGCCCAGCGCGCTCAACGGGCCGCCCGACTCGCGCAGCGCGGCCAAGGTCTGCAGCGCCGTCAAAAGCCCGTCGCCCGTGGCGGCGAAGCGCCGGAAGATCACGTGGCCCGAGGTCTCGCCGCCCAGGCTCAAGCCCTCTTTCTCGATGGCGTCGGTCACGTTGCGATCGCCCACCGGCACGCAGACGCTCGCGATGCCCTGGGATTCCAGAAAGCGCAAGAGCGCGTAGTTGGACATGACCGTGAGCGCCACCTTGTTCTTGCGCAAAAGCCCCAGGCGCTTTAAGCGCAGGGCGGCCAGGCAGATGATGGCGTCGCCGTCCAAGAGCCTGCCCTTCTCATCGGTGAAGAGCGCGCGGTCCGCGTCGCCGTCGAAAGAAATGCCGCAGTCGGCCCGGCGGCGCAGCACGGCCCGGCGCACGGCCCCCGGAAACAGCGCGCCGCAGCCGGCGTTGATGTTCCGGCCGTCGGGCGCGACGCCCAGGGGCGCGACCTTGGCGCCCAAATCCGAAAAGAGGGCGGGCGCGATTTTGGCGGCGGCCCCGTTGGCGCAGTCCAAGGCGATGGTCATGCCGGACAAATCGAAGTTGGAGGGAAAGGTGCTGCGCAGGAAATCGGCGTAGAGGCCGGCCAAGTCCGGGCGCCGCTGGGGCGCCGCGGCGGCCCGCCGGGGGCGAAGGGAGCGCGCGGGCTCGGCCGCCTCCCGCTCGATGCGGCCCTCGGCCTGGGCGCCCAGCTTAAAGCCGGCCGCGTCGAAAAACTTGACGCCGTTGAAGCGCGCGGGGTTGTGGCTGGCCGAGACCACGGCGCCGCCCGCGGCCCCGACGCGGGGAATGAGGCAGGAAATTCCCGGCGTGGGAATCACGCCCACGTCTTGGATGCGGCAGCCGGCCGCGGAAAAGCCCGCGGCCAACTCGCGCGCCAGGGAGGGCCCGCTTTCCCGCGTGTCTCGGCCCATAAGCACGGCCGGCGCCCGGGAAGCCTGCGCCGCCTTTTCCGCCAGGATTTTTCCCGCCGAGAAGGCGATAGCGCGCAGGGCTTCGGGCGTCAAGGGGTAGCGCCCCGGAATGCCGCGCACGCCGTCGGTTCCAAACAGGGCGCCCATGGCTAGTTCGCGGCGCGCACGGCCCAAAAAGTCGAGAGCGCCTGGCGCGTCGCGGCCACGTCGTGGACGCGCACCACGGCCGCGCCCGCGGCGGCCGCGCACACGGCCGCGGCCAAGCTCCCCGGCAGCCGGTCCGCGGGGCCCTGGTCCGGGACGATGGCGCCCAAAAACGACTTGCGCGACGCGCCCAGCGCCACGGGCGCCAGCCGGGAGAAGGCGTCCAAGTGCTTGAGCAGGGACAAATTGTGCGCCGGGGTCTTGCCAAAGCCGATGCCGGGGTCGATGAGCGCGCGGGCCTTGTCGCCGCCGGCCTGGGCGAAGAACTCCAGGCGCTCGGCCAGAAAATCCCGGACCTCGGCGACCACGTCCGCGTAGCGCGGGTCGTCCTGCATGGCCGCGGAGCTGGCGCCCAGCCGGTGCATGAGGATGACCGCGTCGAACTTCGCGGCCTCATGGACCAAGTCCGGCTCGGCGCGCAGGGCCGAGACGTCGTTTAAAATCGCGGCGCCGGCCAGGCGCGAGAGGCGCGCGACCTCGGCCTTGTCCGTGTCCACGGACACCGGCAGGCCCGTGGCCTCGGCCGCCGCGCGCACCGCCGGAACGACGCGGCGGATCTCCTCTTGGAGCGTCACCGGCAGGGAGCCCGGGCGCGTGGACTGGCCGCCGATGTCGATGATGTCCGCGCCCTCGTCCTTCATGCGCTTGGCGCGGGCGGCCGCCGCCTTGGCCGTGGCGGCCCGGGAGCCGGCGTAGAACGAATCGGGGGTCACGTTGACCACGCCCATGACTTTTGGCGGGCCGTTGGCCCCGCCCCAGGCGCGCGGCTCAAGCCGCGGCGCCGGCTTGCTGAAGGATGGCATCGATGTCCTCTCCGTTCAAGACCTCGCGATCGAAAAGCTTGGCCGCCAAGGCGTCCAACGCGCGCTTGTGCGTGGAGAGGATATCGCGGGCCTTGTTCTGGGCCTCGGTGACGATGCGCTTGACCTCCTCGTCGACCAGGCGCGCGGTGTTGTCGGAATAGTTGGCCGGCTGGGCGATGTCCCGGCCCAGGAAAATCTCCTGGTCCGGCTTCTTGAGGGACAAGGGGCCGATTTTTTCGCTCATGCCGAACTCGGTCACCATGCGCAGCGCGTAGGCCGACGCCTTGGCGATGTCGTCCGCGGCGCCGGTGGTGATATCGGAAAAGATGATCTCCTCAGCGCAGCGGCCGCCGAAGAGCACGGCCAGGCGGTTTAAAATCTCGGACTTGGAAGTGAGGTATTTGTCCTCGGTCGGGAGCTGCAGCGTGTAGCCCAGGGCGTGGCCGCGCGAAATGATGGACACCTTGTGCACGGGGTCGGTGCCGGGCAGAATCTTGGCGACCAGCGTGTGCCCGGACTCGTGGTAGGCGACGATGTGCTTTTCCTTGTCGGACATGAGGCTGGACTTTCTCTGCGGCCCGGCCATGACCCGCTCGATGGCCTCCTCCAAATCCACGGTCTCGATAGCTTCCTTTTTCTTGCGCGCGGCCAGGAGCGCGGCCTCATTGACCACGTTGGCCAGGTCCGCGCCGGAGAAACCGGGCGTGCGGCGCGCGACCAGGGCCAAGTCCACCTCGGGCGCCATCTTCACGTCGCGCGAGTGGACCTTCAGGATGTCCTCGCGGCCCTTCAAGTGCGGCGCGGGAACGTTGATTTGGCGGTCAAAGCGCCCCGGGCGCAGAAGCGCCGGATCGATGACGTCGGGACGGTTGGTGGCGGCGATAAGCACGATGCCCTGGTTCTGCTCGAAGCCGTCCAGCTCGACCAAAAGCTGGTTTAAGGTCTGTTCGCGCTCGTCGTGTCCGCCGCCGATGCCCGCGAAGCGGTGGCGCCCCACGGCGTCTAGTTCGTCGATAAAAATCACGGCCGGCGACGTTTTCTTCGCTTGGGTGAAGAGATCCCGCACGCGGGAAGCGCCCACTCCCACGAACATTTCCACGAACTCGGAGGCCGAGGCGGAGAAAAACGGCACGCCCGCCTCGCCGGCCACGGCCCGGGCCAGAAGCGTCTTGCCCGTGCCGGGAAGGCCGAAGAGGAGCACGCCCCGCGGCATCTTGCCGCCGAGCTTTTTGAACTGCTCGGGGTTCTTCAAGAAATCCACGATTTCTAGGAGCTCCTCCTTGGCCTCGTCGCAGCCGGCCACGTCGGCGAACGTGGTCTTGTTCTTGGCCCCGTCGGAGAGCTTGGCCCGGCTGCGGCCGAAGGACATGGCTTGCTTGCCCCCCCCTTGGACCTGGCGGATAAAGAAGAGCCACCAAAACACGAAAAAAAGCACGATCCAGCCCACGTTGACGGCCAGGCTCGTGATCCAACTCCGGTCGGGCTCGCCCTCGAAGCGCGAGACGTGGTTGTTCTCCAGCTCCTGGACCAAATTCGCGTCGGGCAGGGGAATAGTCTCGAAGTCCACGCTCTGGCCGCCGGCGCCCTTGTATTTGCCCTCGATGAGATCCGGCTGGACCTTCACGCTGGTGACCGCGCCGGCCTTGAGCTTGGCCTGGAACTCGGAATAGGGGATCTTGATCTGCTGCTCGGGCGCCTTCACGTTGCGAAAGAGCGCGACCAGAAGGATGAACGCCAGGGCCCAGAGTGCCAGCTGCTTGAAATTCTTATTTTCCATGATTGATCGCGTCCTTTTTCAGAACGGCCACGTAGGGCAGGCTGCGGTAGCGCTCGTTGAAGTCGAGCCCGTAGCCCACCACGAAATCGTTGGGAATGGGAAAGCCCACGTACTTGGCCTTGACCGGAATGCGCCGGCACTCCGGCTTGTCCAGGAGCGCGCAGACCTCCAGGCTCCGGGGCCCCCGGGTTCTCAAATTGTCGAGCAGGTAATGCAGGGTCAGGCCCGTGTCCACGATGTCCTCCACCACGATGAGGTCCCTGCCCGCCGCGCTGGCCTTCAAGTCGAGGTTCACGCGCACCACGCCGGTGGAATCCGCCGCCTCGTAGGAGGAGACGCTCATGAAGTCCACCGAGCAGTCCAGGCTCAGGCTGCGCATCAAGTCGGCCAGGAAGACCACGCTGCCCTTCAGGATGCCGATGAGCACGGGCTTTTTGCCCGCGTAATCGCGCGAAATTTGGCCGCCCAACTCCGCGACGCGGGCGCGCAGGGCCCTCTCGTCCAAAAGGATGCGCTCGACTTCTGCGGGAACCGGATTTGACTCGGTCGGCATGAAAATTGGCGTTGCCCTTAAGAATAACTTTATTGCGCGGCGCAATCAAGGGTGGTAGAATAACCATAAGGAAAGGAAAATCCGGAAGATGCCTCCAGAAAGCCGCGACCACGAACTGCAGAACCACAAGAAGGAATTCCTGGCCAGCGTCTCCCACGAGATGCGCACGCCGCTCTCGGTCATCATGGGCTACGTCCAAATTCTCAAGGAAGAGACCCTGGGCCCGCTGACCGCGGAGCAGAAAAAATCCCTGGACACGATTTACGGCCGCGCCGAGGATTTGCTGCGCGTGATGACCCATCTTCTGGCGGCGCGGGAGCTCCAGGAAGGCAAGAAGAACATCAAGCTGGAGGCCCTGGATCTGCGCGCGTTTTTGGCCGAGCGCCTGGCCCGTCCCATCCGGGAAAAAACCCGCAAGGGCATGACCTTGGAGCAGCGCCTGGGCGCGGAGGAAATCTGGGTCAAGGCCGACGCGCAGAAGCTGGGCGAGGTCATCGACAACCTGGTCCTCAACGCCGTCAAGTTCGGCCCGGAAAAAAGCGCCGTGCGCGTCGCTTTGTCCTCGGACGGCCGCGAGGCCCGCGTGAGCGTCCAAGATTCGGGCCCCGGGCTCTCCGACGAGGAGAAGCGCCGGCTCTTCGAGCCCTTTTCCGCGACCGAGCGGGGCCTAGCCCGCGAGCACGGCGGCCTGGGCTTAAGCCTTTTCTTGTGCCGGGAAATTCTAGAGCAGCACGGCGGGAGCATCTTCGCGGGCCGCCCCGAGGGCGCCGCCTCGGGCTGCCTAGCCCAGTTCGCGCTGCCGCTCTCCGCCAAGCCCGCGGCGAAAGGATCCGTGGGAACGGCGGCGCCGCGCGTGCTGGTGGTCGAGGACGACATGGACTTTCTGCAGCTCATGGTGATTTTCTTGAGCCGCCTGGGGGACAACATCGAGGTCACGGCCGCCGAAACCGGCGGCGCCGCCCTCGCGGAAATCGCCAAGCGCGCGCCAGACCTCATTATCCTCGACCTCATGCTCCCGGGCATGGACGGCATCTCGATTTTGGAGCGCCTCAAAAAGGACCGCAAGACCGCCGGGGTGCCCGTCCTCATCGTGAGCGGCTACGAGGCCGGCGCGCAAAAAGCGGGCCGGGCGGGCGCGGAGGACGTCCTCATCAAGCCCTTCGAAGAGGCCGTTTTCGCCGCGAAGATTTCCGCGCTGCTCTCTAAAAACGGAGCGGCCAAGGGTCGCTGACGCCCGCGCCCGCCGCCATGAAAAAAACCCGGCTCTGGATTCTCTGCGGCGGCAAGTCCGCGGAGCACGACGTGTCCTTGGTCTCGGCCAAGTTCATCTACGAGACCCTCGACCGGGCGCGCTTTTCTCCCGAGCTCGTCTACATCGATCCGCTCGGGCTTTGGCGCAAGGCCCCGGCGAAAATCCTGGCCTCGCGGGTCGCGCAGGCCGCGGCGCGGCCGCGCTTCGCGGGCCGCCCCATGGACATCGCGCGCGAGCTGGGCGACCTCCGAAAGCGGCCGGACGCGATTTTTCCCGTCCTGCACGGGCCCCACGGCGAGGACGGCACGCTGCAGGGGCTCCTGGATATTTTCGGCGTTCCCTACGTCGGCTGCGGGGTGTTCGCCTCCGCCGCGGGCATGGACAAGGAGATGGCCAAGCGCCTGGCGGCCGAGGCCGGCATTCCCATCGCCGCCTACCGCGTCGCCAGAAGCCTGGCGCAGGCCCGCGCGGGAGCCCGGGCGCTGGGCTTTCCGCTTTTCGTCAAGCCCGCCCGGCAAGGCTCGTCCGTGGGCGTCTCCCGCGCGGCCAACCCCGGGCAGCTCGCCGCCGCGGTCAAGGAAGCGCTGCGCTACGACGACAAGGTTTTGCTGGAAAAGGCCGTGCCTCGGGCGCGGGAAATCGAGTGCGCCGTGCTGGGCGATCCGGCGCTGCCCGCGGGCCATCCGCTGAGGCTCAAAGCCTCCATCTGCGGCGAGGTGGTTCCCAACACCGAGTTCTACAGCTACGCCTCCAAGTACCTCGACTTGGACGGCTCGGCGCGCTATATTCCCGCGCGGATATCCGCCGCCCAGACGCGGCGCGCGCGGGAGCTTTCCCTGGCGGCGTTCGGCGCCATCGACGGCTACGCCATGGGCCGCGTGGACTTTTTGATGGATCCCAAATCCGGGCGCCTCTACTTCAACGAGATCAACACCATCCCGGGGTTCACGTCGGCCAGCATGTACCCGAACTTATGGCGCGCTTCAGGCGTGCCCCCCAAGCGCCTCATCGAGCGGCTCGTCGGCCTGGCGCTGCGCCGGGGACGAGCGCGAAACGCCCTTTTGACCGCGCCGCCGCGAGCCAACGCCTTTCCCGAGGGCCCGCGCGACGCTCGGCCTCCGGCCTCGACCGCGCCGCCGCGGCCCGCCTCCGTCTAGAGGGACTGCGCCAAGCCCGCGTAGCCGCGGCTCAGCGCCACGGCCTTGGCGGTGAGGCCGTCCTTGCCTTGGAGGGAAACGTCGGCGCCCGCGGCCACCAGGGCCTTGGCGGCGGCCGCGAAGCCGTTGTGCGCCGCCCAGATGAGCGCGGTATAGCCGAAGGAGTCGCGCGCGTTGAGATTGGCCTTCTGGCTCGCGAGCAGGTTGATCAAATCGGTCTCGCCCAATTGCGCCGCCACGATGAGCGCGGTCTGGCTCCGCGCGTTGGCGGCGTTGACGTCGGCGCCCGCGGTGATGAGCGCCGAGGCGGTATCCGCGTTGCCGCGCTCCACGGCCCAGAAGAGCGCCGTGTCTCCCTGGGAATCGCGCGCGTTGACCGCGTCTCCCTGCTTTAGGAGGAACCCCACGATGTCGGTATTGCCGCTCTTGGCCGCCTCAACGAGCGGGATATAATTCGCGGTCGCCGCGGGAAGACTGCCGCCGTGAGCCAGGAGCGCCTGAAGGATGGGAAGGCTGCCGCGGGAAATAGCCCACATGGCCGGAGTGTAGCCGTAGATGCCGGTCACGTTGGGATTCTGCCCTTGGGCCAACTCCGAAACCACGTCGGCCAACTGGCCGTTTTTAGCCGCGACGATGAGCGGCGCGTCCACCGAGGACGCGTGGACCGACCCCGCTGCCAAGGCCAGGGCCAGCACGAGGAGACCTCCTGGTCTCATGCCCGAAGTATAGCCCCGCTCCCGTCGGGCGTCAAGGGAAAGGTCCCGCCTGCGGCCCGCGCGCCTAGGCCCTCAGCCGGCCCGCCGCGAAGCTCACGACGAAAAGGCCGGTCAAAATGGCGACGATGGTCGAGCCGGTCGGCAGATCGAACTGGTAGGACAGAACCACTCCCGCCACGGCCGAAATGATCCCAAAGGCCAACGCCAGCTTAAAGGCGCGGCTCAGGCGCCCGGTCAGGCACAGCGCCGAGGCGCCCGGAGCAACCAGCAGCGTGAAGGTCAGGAGCGCCCCCACGGCGCGGATGGCCACGGCCACGGCCACTCCCAGCGCGCCGTAGAAAATCATGTTCCACAGGCCCACGCGGATGCCCAGCGTGCGCCCCATGTCCGGATCGTAGGCGGAAATCAGGAATTCCTTGGCCGCCAAGTACTGCAGGAGTGAGAGCACGCCGAAGACGCCGGCCATGATCCACAGCATGGCCGAGGGCACGGTCAGGATGTTGCCGAAGAGGATGTTCAAGATGTCGGCCTCGCCGCGCGGCGCCTTGGCGATCAAGAGCACCGAGGCGGCCGAGCCGCCGGCGTAGAGCATGCCGACCAAGGTCTCCGGCGGCAACTTGGTGGAATCGGCCAGGCGCGAGAGCGCCAAAAAGCTCAGCACGGTCAGGGCCAGCGCGATGGGAAAGGGCGCCACCTGAAAGAGCACCGCCAAGGCCACGGCCGCCGAGGCGACCTCCGCCACGGCCGCGCCGGAAAACACGATACGGCGCAGCACCACGTAGACGCTCCAAGGCGCCAAGCCCACGGCAGCAAAGACGCCGGCCAGCAGGATGTTCCTTAAAAATGGGACCGCCCAAATCTGCATCATCGGCTTTTATAGGCCTCCGCCAGCACGTCGGGAGCGAGCATCTCGGACTTGGCTCCGACCAGGAGCTTGCCCTGGAACGTGATGAGCGCCACGCGGCGCGCGTAGCGCTCGATGGTGCTCATCAAGTGCGTCACGAAGACGACCGTGGCGTCCTTTTCTTTCTGCAGCTCGGTCAAAAGCTCCATGATGGCTTTCTCCGAGTTGATGTCCATGCCGTTGGTGGGCTCGTCCAAAAGCAGTATCTCGGGCTCCGAGGCCAGCGCCCGGGAGATGAGCACGCGCTGCTTTTGCCCTCCCGAGAGCTTGCGGTAGGGCGTGTCCGCGTGGGCGTCCATGTGCGTCTGGCGCAGGCAGGCCCGCGCGATGCGCGCATCCTCCGCGCCCGGGCGGCGCAAAGCGCCGATGCGGCCGAAACGGCCCATGAGCGCCACCTCAAGAGAGGTCAGCGGGTAATGCAAATCCAGGCTTTCCCTCTGGGGCACGTAGCCGAACAGGGGCCGGCCTCCGCCGGCCCCCGTCAGTTCGATTTTCCCGGCCAAGGGTTTCAAGAGCCCGAGGAAGGTCTTGAGCAGCGTCGTCTTGCCGGCCCCGTTGGGACCCATGACGCCCATGAAATCCCCCTGCTCGATGGAGAAGTTGATTCCGTGCAGGACGGCGTGGGCGCCGTAGCCCACGCTCAAGCCCTTGGCGCGCAGAAGCTCAGCCGGCATGGGTCGTGCTCTCCTTCAAAGCCCGGGCGACTCGTCCGACGATGACGTTCATCATCGAGATGTAGTCCGTCTCCTTGGGGTTCGCGCCGATGCCGTAGAGCGAGATGACCGCGCAGGGCACTCCGATGCCATTGGCGACGGCTTGGCCGATGGAAACGTCATAGTACGGCTCCGTGATGACCAGCTTGACGTGGGCGGCCTTGCCGTCCCGGATGACGTCCTCGATGCGCCGCGGCGAGGGGACGAAGCCCGGCTTTTCCTCGATGGTGAAGGGCGGATCGGGATCGACGAAGCCGAACGCCACGGCGAAGTAGTGCCAGGACTCGTGGTAGGGCAAAATGGCGTCTCCCTTATAAGGCGCCAGCTCCGCGTCCCAGCGGGCCTCGGCCTTGGTCAGCCGCGCCTCGAAGTCGGCCAGGTTCTTGGCGTAATAGGCCTGATTGGAGGGATCCGCGTAGACCAGGGCCTTGTAAATGTTCTCGGCCATGATGCCGCCGTCCTTCGGATCGGTTTGGAAATGCGGGTTGCCGTAAGGATGGATGTCGCCGAAGCTGTAGTTAATCGGGCCGTTCGGCTTGTCCAAGATATCGATCCCATGGTACAGCTGAGCCTTGATCAGGTGCGGATTGTTGGCGGCGTTGATCACGTCGCGCGCCCAGTCCTCCAGGTTCAAGCCAACCATTAGGAAGAGTTGTGCCTCATGGACCTTGAAGATGTCCTGCGGGCGCGGCGAGTAGCCGTCCGCGTCGAAGCCCGCGGGCGAAAGGTAGTCCACCGACACCTTGTCTCCCCCGACGGTCTTGGCCAAGGCCGCGATGTAGTCCGTCGTGGCCAAAACGCGCAGGCGTCCCGCCCACGCGCCCGGAACCGCGGCGCAGAAAATCGCCGCTAAAAACAGCGGAACGAATTTTATTTTTTTCAGCATAAAGTTCTCCAATTTCCGCATTGAACCTAGTTAAGCTGCTTTAGATTGCCAAGAGAGAAGGTAACCTGAAACGACGCGGTTTCGTCGGGGCGCTCGGAGCCAACGGGCGTGGTGTGCGTGTATTGCAGCCGCAGGCGCGTATTGTCCGAAACGAACCACGTGAAGCTGGGCGCGAAGCTCACCTGGGTGCCGTAGGAGGGCGCGCCGGCGAAGGCGTCCGGGAAGGCGCCGGGGTAAGTCACGCCGGGCAGCGCGCCGGGCAGGTCCGCGACGTCCACGAGGAATCCCAAGTGGTAGTAAAGCGCGAAGTTGTAGTCCAGGAAGGTGTAGACGCTTTTCTTGAAGTTGGCGCCGCCCAGGCCCTGGCGCTCGGCCAGCATGCCCTCCACGCTCCAGGTCCAGACGCGGCGCTGGGACGGGGCGTATTGGATCTGGAAGTACGGGTTGACCAGCGTTTCCGCAAGCCCGTAGGGGGACGGCCCCTGGGCCGCGCTGGCTCCGGCCTCGATGGATCCGGAGGTTAAAAAATCTCCGGAATAATCGAGCGTTCCCAGATACGCCAGCTCCCCTTTTTGGGCCGTGCCGCCCAGGACGTCCCCTTCCACGGCGTTCAAGTCCGCCTTGAGGTTCAAGTCCCACGGATTGGGCACGTAGAAGTCGGCTTCGGCGCCCGAGGCGTCCATGCCGCCCGAACCGATGTAGTCGCCGATGGCGCTGGGGCGGTTGAGCATGGCCAGCTGGAAGGTGTCCTGCTGATCCAGAAGCCCGAACTGGGGCAAAAAGCGCCCCGCGCGGACGTCCACGCCCCACGGCAGCTTGTCGAAGTAGACCCAGGCTTCCTGAACGTTGGGCGTGCCGTTGCCGGGCAGGTCGACCGTGAATTGGGCGTTGGCGTAAGGATCGATGGGCGAGAACGCCACGATTTGCCCGTCGCGTATTTGCGGCTGGTTGATGGCCCCGTTGTCGTAGCGCGGATCCTTCTTGCTCAGGCTGGAGTGCTGGTAGGCGAAATCCCCGGCGATGCCGAAGTCGGGCAGGAAGAGCTTGGGCACGCTGGGAACGTAGGACGTGATGATGCCGCTCTCGACTGCGGACGCGCCTTGCGAATCCGCCCAAGCCGAAAGCGGCAGCAGGAACGCGCATAGGCCGCATAATAAAATTGAACGCATGAAAACCTCCAAATTAGAAATCATCGCACGAATGGGGACGAACCCGGGAACGGAGGGACGGACTGTTTTTTAGGCGGTGGGCGGATCGCGGGAGGCGGCGCGTGGCAAGGCCCGGCAGACGGGCTTGACGGCCGGAAGAGGCGCGACGCTGATCAGCGTCGCGTGCGAGACGACGTGCGGCGCGGCCTTGGCCTTGTGCGCCGCGGTGCGCGCGATGAGCGCGCAGGCCGGGCAGTGATCCTGCGCCGGGTGCTTCTCCTTGGCGTGAGCCAAGTCGTGGATGGTGAGCAGGAACAGGCAGCCGCAGAAGAACGCGGCCGCGATTTTCCCGAGCGCTTTGCGCGTCACCGGGTGATGATATAAAATGCCCGGCCGCGCGGCAACATTTTCTTCACGGCCGCGAAACATTTTCGTGACGCGGCCTTGGTAATCTTTCTCCAGGTTCGCAACAGTCAGGCACCAAGAACGACAACAGAGCCGCATCCCGCCTAGGAGATTCGCCCCGGCTTCCCGCCGGGGCGAACGTTTTATAGGGTCTTCTCCAAACTGAGTGGGTGATTTTCGCTTGATTTCATATCGGATCAAGCATGCAGGTGAGGACCTTGAGGCGCAAGTAGTCCTCGTCTCGCAGCCCGTAACTGCGCCGCTGGATGACGCG
>Ga0307372_10004415_pt1 | contig 21708 bp, 20 predicted proteins | sample OX1MG_FD_202533 | JGI IMG/M metagenome (GOLD analysis project Ga0307372, IMG submission 202533) | Soil microbial communities from Risofladan, Vaasa, Finland - OX-1 | ecosystem: Environmental > Terrestrial > Soil > Coastal area > Acid sulfate soil | place: Finland: Risofladan, Vaasa | collected...
CCTGATCGATCCCCGCCGCTCGCTGGGCGACAGCGAAGTCGCCAGCCTGCATCCGCAACGGCGCCAGGCTGGGCCGCCGGCCGAGGAGCCGGGCAGTGTAGAAGTGCATGAGCTCACGCTGGAAGACGTCAAGCGCCCAATCGTCGACCACGGCGTGATGGAACTGCACCGCCAGCACGAACTCGTCCGGAGACAGACAGACCAGCCACGGCCGGACGGGCGCCTCGCTGAGGTCGAGCGGCTCAGCGGTGATCCGGCTCAGCTCGGCCGGAAGGGCAGCGGAAGTGCACGACATCTGTGCCATCGGGACTGGAACCGGGGCGTTGACGATTTGCACAAGCTTGCCGTCCCTGGCGGTCAGCTGGCTGCGCAGTATCTCATGACGCGCAATGACCTGACTGATAGCCCACTGCACCGCGCCAGTGTCGAGTGGCCCGGTAAGCCGGTAGACCAAGGACTCCAGGCATCGGGACTGACCTTCACACAGGCGGTCGTCAAGCCAGATCGATTCCTGCTCGTAACTCACCGGATAGCTCTGCGGGCGAGCGCTCACCTCAGGCACATCTCCCAGTTCCTTGCTCATTGCCGCGCCGCCGGACGGTGGCGAGCGGCCGGCCGCGAATGCCTGACGATGTCGTGCAGCGCCATGCGGTCTACCTTGCCGTTAGCTGTCACTGGGTACTGCGCCATGCCGCGGACGATCTGCGGCACCAGGTAATCAGGCAGCCGCTTACGCAAGAGCGCGTGGACACCCAGCGGATCGCCATCCTGCGGCTCCGCCTGAGCCGCGTCCGATCTCGGCATCAGATACACCAGCGCGAGCCGTTCTGGCGTGCCGTCGGGAGCATTCACCGGGAAGGCAATGCAGTTCCGGACGCCCGGCAGCGAGCCCGCGGCCGACTCGATCTCGGCGAGCTCGATCCGGTGTCCGCTGATCTTGATCTGGCGATCACGCCGGCCGCGGAAATGCAGTACGCCGCTGCGATCCCGCACGCCGATGTCGCCTGTCCGGTAAATCCGGACAGGAAACCCGTCAAGCTCGATGGCAGTGAACTTCTCCGCGGTCAGCTCCGGCTGTCCTAGGTAACCAGTCGACAGGCCCTGGCCGGCGATGCATATTTCGCCCTCTTGACCGGGCTCGCAGCGCTGATCGTGCTCGTTGAGCACTATCACGCTCGTCCCGGGTACCGGAGTGCCGACCGGCACGCCGCCTGGCAGGTCGCAATCCGCGAGCGTCAGCCGCCGTGTGGTGGTGAGCATGCAGCTCTCCGCCGGCCCGTAGCCGTTCCAGAGCGCGATACCGGGGTGACGGCCCAGGAAGCCGCGGACATGCTCTGGCGACAGCTTTTCACCGCCAGTGAGCACGTGACCGAGGCCACTGAAGCAATCCAGGTCCTCGTCGACGAAAAGATTGAATAGCGAAGCGGTCAGCCACAGCGTATCGACACCGCGCGTCTGTACGATCCGCTGCAGCGTATTGGGTAGCAGGTAGTTCGCCGAGATCAGCACCACAGTTCCACCGGTGGTGAGCTGCCCCCACAGCTCGAACGCGTACATGTCCCACGGCAGCGCCGCGACCTGCGGCGTCGCATGGCCAGGACCGAAACCGCTGAGGCCCTGGGAACCGAAGAGCCGCGTCACCGCCTGATGCGGCGACACCACGCCCTTCGGGACGCCCGTCGTGCCGGAGGTGAAGAAGACCGTGGCAGGCGCGTCCGGCGGCACAGGCGCCGGGTCGAACGGGCACGCGCGCCTGGCCGCGCCGGCGATGCCGTCATCCGGCGGCTGGTAGCAGCTCCCGAACCGGTCGTTCGCTTTGCCGCGCGCGGTGACGGTCACCACCGGCGCCACGAGATCGAGGATCGTCATCTGGCGCTCCAGCGGCCAGTCCGCATCAAGGTTCGCATAGGCCGCTCCCGTCTTGAGCACGCCTAGCTGGAGCGCCACCATTTCCGGCGAGCGGTCCATCAGGAACGGCACGATATGCCCAGGCCGGGCACCGCGATCCGACAGGTCGGCAGCATAGGCATTCGCGGCCGCGTCGAGCATGCCGTAGCTGATCTCGCGGCCGCGCCAGATAAGTGCGGTCGCATCGGGGTGACGTTCCGCCGCACGCGCGACAGCTGCGTGAATCAGCGGCTGGGCGCGGGCGGAGCTAGTCATGCGAGCCGGCTGCCAGTGCGCACTCGGTTTGCACCTTGTGAGCGAAATCCGCGACCACGTCGCTGGTGAACAGCCAGACCGGCCGCGCCTGGCAGCCAAGCTCGGTTTCGAGTCGCGCGCAGATCCTGATGGCATCCAGGGAGGTGCCGCCAAAGTCATAGAAACTATCCATCCGGCCGACACGATCGATATTCAGTACACCAGCAATGATCCGGACGATAGATTGCTCTAGATCGCCACGTGGCTCTTCAAAGGCACGATCAAGGAACTGTTCCCTAGATTCGCTCATCGAGGTCCTTTGCGCCGAGACCCAGATCCTGAAGTTCTCTTTCAAAATTGTCAAGGACGGCCAGGGCCGGCGCATCTCCCCGATTGCTCCGGACACCTGGTCAATCGTTCAGGTATTCGTTGACGGCGCTGACAGACGGGTTACTGAAGAAGCGCTTGAGCGGCAGGTCCACGCCGAAACGCTCCGCTAGCTTTGCGATGAGAACCACCGCCAGCAGGGAGTGGCCGCCCAGGTCGAAGAAATTGTCATCGACTCCCACCCGGTCGACGCCCAGCACCTGCGCGAACAGATCGCACAGCACCACCTCGCGCGGCGTGGCCGGCTCCCGGCCGCCAGCCAGGCCACTGAAATCCGGGGACGCCAAAGTCCACCGGTCCAGCTTCCCGCCCGCCGTCAGCGGCAACTCCGCCAGTACCACCACACCAGCGGGCACCATGTAACCGGGCAGCGCCCCCGCCGCCGCCTGCCGCACCGCCCCGGCATCGATCACACACCCAGGCTCCGGCACCACATACGCCACCAGCCGCCGGTCACCAGGCTGATCCTCCCGCACCACCACCGCCGCCCGCACCACCCCCGCCTGGCCCGCCAGCACCGCCTCGATCTCACCAGGCTCAACCCGGAACCCCCGGATCTTCACCTGATCATCAGCCCGGCCCAGGAACTCAAGATTCCCGTCCGGACGCCACCGCACCAGATCCCCCGTCCGGTACATCCGCTCCCCCGCGCCGAACGGACACGCCACAAACCGCTCCGCCGTCAGACCCGGCCGCCCCAGATACCCCCGCGCCAGCCCCGCACCCGCCACATACAACTCACCCGCCACCCCCACCGGAACCGGCCGCAACCCGCCATCCAGCACAAACACCCGGGTATTCCAGATCGGCCGCCCGATCGGCAGGGTCGCGCCAAGCTCGTCGCCAGCACGGTACGCCACACAGCCGACTGTGCACTCCGCCGGCCCGTATTCGTGGTAAATCTCAGCACCATTGCCCGGCCAGCCGCGCGCCAAGGTCGCGGGCAGCGTCTCGCCGCCGGCGACCACCACCGTCAGCTGACGGGCGGCCAGGTCCTCATGCCCGGTCAGCGTCCGCAGCGCAGATGGCGTCAGCTTGAGCGGAGCTACTGGCCCTGCCGTGCCTTCCAGGAAGGCGGTAAGCGGCTCACTATCGGAACTCTCCGAGATCAGCGCGAGCGTGCCCCCGGCCAGCAACGGCGGCAGGATGGAGCCGACGGTAAGGTCAGAGGAAACCGGGGAATGCACCGGGGCCGTGCTCTCCGCATCGACGTGATACGTGCCGCAGGCCCAGGCGCAGTAGTTGACGAAGCCCTGGTGGGTGATGATGACGCCGTTGGGGGCACCGGCGGAACCTGACGTGTAACTGACGTGGGCCGGGTGGGCGGGCCGCAGCGGCACCCGCTGGTCCCTGTCGGTTACCGGGGTATCCGGCAGCGCGGCCAGCGTGGCCTGGACGTCGGCCTGATCCAGGGCCAGCAACGGGATGCTGACGGCAGGAAGCCCGGCGGCGGTGGCCGCGTCGGTGACTATGCAGGCGGGCCCGGCGTCGGCGAACATGAACGCGATCCGGCTCGCGGGGTAGCCGGGGTCGACCGGCAGGCAGGCCGCGCCGGCCTTCAGCACGCCCAGCAATGCTATGACCATCAGCTCACTGCGCGGCAACACGATCGCGACCAGCCGCTCCGGGCCAGCGCCCAGCGTCACCAGGTGCCGGGCCAGCCGGTTAGCCCGCTCATGCAGCTCCCGGTACGACAGGCCGCTGCCCTCGCAGGTCACCGCGAGCGCATCAGGGCTCCGGGCCGCCTGCCGCTCCAGCAATTCCGGCAGCGTCACGGCAGGCACCGGATGCCCGGTCTCATTCCAGCCGCCCACGATATGCTGCCGCTCCGGCCCGGTCAGCAGCTCATACTCGCTCACCTGCCGGGACGGATCTTGTGCCGCCTGGCGGAGCAGTCGCGCGAGCCGGCCGGCGAGGGCCTCGACGGTTGATGCGTCGAACAGGTCCAGGGCGTATTCGAAAGTGCCGGTGATGCCCGCCGGCGAGCCGTCGGCGGCATGCTCCTCGCGGACGAAGAGTGTCAGGTCGAACTTGGCTGTCTCGTGGCCGAGCGGCTCTACCTCGATCCGCAGGCCCGGCAGTTCCCCGACAACCGTGCCGTAGCCGACCGTCAGCTGGCTGCCGTCGTCCCCGGTGCTGGTGTCGATGTCGGCGGCAAGGTGCACCTGGAACAGCGGATGACGGGACACCGAGCGGGCCGGGTTGAGGATCTCCACCAGCCGCTCGAACGGAACGTCCTGGTGGGCATAGGCGGCCAGGTCAGTTTCGCGGACGCGGTCCAGCAGCTCCGCGAAGCTCGGGTCGCCGGTCACGTCGGCCCGCAGTACCAGCGTGTTGGCGAAGAACCCGACCAGATCGTGCACGGCCTCGTCGGTGCGGCCGGCCACCGGAATTCCGACGGGAATGTCGTCGCCCCCGCCGCAGCGGGACAGCAAGACCACCAGCCCGGCCTGCAGCACCATGAACAAGGTCACCCGCTGCTCGCGCGCCAGCGCCAGCAGCGCGCGGTGCGACTCGGCGTCCAGGCCCAGCCGGACCGCACCGCCGCGATGGGTGGGATCAGCTGGCCGGGGCCGGTCGTAGGGCAGATCCAGCTGTTCGGGCAGACCGTGCAAGGCCGCTTTCCAGTAGGCAATCTGGCTGGCAAGGACGCTGTCCGCCTCCTGGCTGTCGCCGAGCAGGCCACGCTGCCACACGGTGTAGTCCGCGTACTGCACCGGCAACTCCGGCCAGTCCGGCGCCCGGCCGCCGGTCCTGGCACGGTAGGACTCGGCCAGGTCCCGCATCAAGATCCCCATCGACCAGCCGTCGCTTGCGATGTGGTGAGTCAGCAGCATCAGCACGTGCTCCTGCGCGCCCAGCCTGAACAGCCAGGCCCGGACCGGCAGTTCACGGGCCAGATCGAAGGCATATCTCGCGGCGTGTTCCAGCAAGCCGGACAGGCTCGCCTTATCAGCCACCGCGACCGTTACTTCCGGCACCGCCACGGCGGCGTCCACTACGTGCTGATATGGCTGGCCGTCGGCAACAGGGAATACGGTGCGCAGCGACTCATGCCGCCGGGCCACGTCGTGCAAGGCCGACCTCAGCGCGTCCGCATCCAGCCGCCCGTGCAGCCGCCAGGCAAACGGCACGTTGTATTCAGTACTCGGCCCGTGGAACTGAGCCAGGAACCACAGCCGCTGCTGGGCAAACGACAACGGCAGCCGCTCAGGCCGCTGCACAGGCACCAGCGCCGGCCGCGCGGCCTGGGCACCAGCAAGCACCTGATCCAGCCCGGCCACGCTCGGATAGTCGAACAGCGCGTCGATCCTGAGCTCCACGCCAAGCACCGACCGGATCCGGCTGATCAGCCGGGTTGCCAGCACGGAGTGGCCGCCCAGGTCGAAGAAATTGTCATCGACTCCCACCCGGTCGACGCCCAGCACCTGCGCGAACAGATCGCACAGCACCACCTCGCGCGGCGTGGCCGGCTCCCGGCCGCCAGTCAGGCCACTGAAATCCGGGGACGCCAAAGTCCACCGGTCCAGCTTCCCGCCCGCCGTCAGCGGCAACTCCGCCAGTACCACCACACCAGCGGGCACCATGTAACCGGGCAGCGCCCCCGCCGCCGCCTGCCGCACCGCCCCGGCATCGATCACACACCCAGGCTCCGGCACCACATACGCCACCAGCCGCCGGTCACCAGGCTGATCCTCCCGCACCACCACCGCCGCCCGCACCACCCCCGCCTGGCCCGCCAGCACCGCCTCGATCTCACCAGGCTCAACCCGGAACCCCCGGATCTTCACCTGATCATCAGCCCGGCCCAGGAACTCAAGATTCCCGTCCGGACGCCACCGCACCAGATCCCCCGTCCGGTACATCCGCTCCCCCGCGCCGAACGGACACGCCACAAACCGCTCCGCCGTCAGACCCGGCCGCCCCAGATACCCCCGCGCCAGCCCCGCACCCGCCACATACAACTCACCCGCCACCCCCACCGGAACCGGCCGCAACCCGCCATCCAGCACAAACACCCGGGTATTCCAGATCGGCCGCCCGATCGGGGTAGCAGCGAGGCTCGGGTCAAGCTGGCAGCTGACCGAGTCCACAGCGCATTCGGTGAGGCCGTAAACGTTGAATATGTCTATATCGGCCTTCTGCCGCAGGCTATCCCATAGCGCCGGAGAAATTCTCTCGCCGCCAAGGACGATCATCCGGGGCGACCCGGCCTGCTGTTCCAGCAAGCCAGCTTCTATCAGAAGCTCAGCGTAGGCAGGAGTGACGTTGACGTAATCGATTTCCTGCTGCCTTACGTAATCGACAAGAAGCCGCGGATCCTTGATCGTCAGGTCCGTGATGACGTGCAAGATAGCACCGTCGATCATCCAGAGCATCGGCGCCCAGAACGCGTCGAAACTCAAGGACGCGGTATGCGCTACAGAGAGGCCCTGAGCCGCATGACGCCGCACCGCCTGGCCGAACAGCTGTGACTGCGAACAGTAAGTGGCGGCCAGGCTGGCGATCCCGGCGTGCTCGACCACCACGCCCTTGGGGATTCCGGTTGAGCCCGAAGTGTAAATGACGTAGGCGGCGTGAGCAGGGCGGAGAGGCGCGGACCGCTCGCTATCCGTGAGGGCAGCTCGCGGCATGCCGGCCAGGTCAGTGCGGGTGCTCCGGGCATCCAGCACCATGATCGGGGGCGCGCCGGCCGGAAGCGTGCCGGCTGTGCTGCCATCCGCGAGCACCAGCGCCGGGCGGGCATCAGCCAGCAGGAACGCGATTCGCTCAGCCGGGTACCCGGCGTCGACTGGCAGACAGGCCGCACCGGACTTCAGCACGCCGAGCACGGCGACGATCATCAGCTCGCTGCGCGCCAGTGCGATCGCCACGAGATCCTCCGGGCCTGTTCCCCGCCCGGCCAGAAGGCGGGCAAGCTGGCTGGCCCGCTCATCCAGCTGCCGGAAGGTCAGCTTCCGCTCCCCGCAGACCACCGCGATCGCATCCGGAGTCCGCGCTGCCTGCGCCTCGAACAGCCTGGGCAGCGTCACCGAGGGCGCCTGATCGATCGGGCTGTCCTGCCCTTCCTCGTTCCTTATGACGCGGTAGAGCGCATTCTCGTTTTCGAATGGATTAGCCACAATTATCCTCATTCTGACTGGAACGAGTCGGACCGGGCTGGCGCGGCAACGGCGGGGCAGTTGGCAGTTCGCGCAGTTCGCTGGCAAGCGTTGCAGCCGCGCTGGCCGCCGGCATCTCCGGTCTTGCCCCGCAAGCCCTAAGCGGAGCGCGCGCGAGTCCATCAGGCGGAACTATCGGCCCAAATGTCATTGAACGTTTCAGTCGCAGCCGGGCCGTCCGAGATATAGTACTTCCTCATGCGCTCTACATCCCGGACCAGGAGGCCTCGGTCCTCTCCGCTTTCCGCTGCGATTTTCTCTAGCCAGTCATAGACATCGCCCGCACCGACGTCGTAGCGAAGATGGACCCTCGCAAGGATAAAAAACAGGTCACGCCATGCCGCCGCATTAATAAAGGGGGCCAGCGCCTGATAGCCTGAGATGAGATTCGGCGGAAGATCAGGACGCTCTATAATGAGCGGATCTTCAGGGGGCTCAAGTGATGACACCACAGTTTCCGCCGGCCGCGTCGAATGAGTGAAGTCGAGTACGAGATGGACACGCCGTGCCGAGCCGGTGACGCCGGCCGAATGGATTCGACGCGCATCCAGGAACCATACTTCCCCGCGCCTCATGTGAAAGCAGTTGCCGTCTTCGGTATTCCTGGCCTGGTCAGAGTCGGTTATCAAAGGGACGTGGATGCGAGTAAAGCCGTTTTTATGCTCCATATAGTCCCGATGCGGCAACACGATGGCGCCATGACTAGCCCGGAAGAGCCTGGCGCACCTGAGGTGCGGAACATTGAAATAGGTGCAGATAATGTCATTGATTCCTGTCAGGGCCTGGGCGGACGGGATCGGCCGCGCCGGCTCATCGTGCTCAATCACCTCGCCAGTTGCCTGACCGCTATGGTCACTCCACAAAGGCGCGGTAGCCCATCGCCCGACGGAATATTCTTCATAAGCTACCGTATATCCGCGGGCTTCGAGCGATAGCGCGTCCTGTGCCGCCGCATCGATGAGCTCTGCAGGTATGACGCCAATTGAATGAGCGAACACGATCCGTTCCTTTTCACGCGCTGATGCGGGCACGCGGTTCGCGGGCCGGCCATGTGCACCGATCGTGCCCGCGCCCCGGCGTGCCGCGCACCTTGCCCGTTGCCGACGAGGGACTCCCCGCTAGGCCGGGATACGAGCCGGCAGCGCGAAGTGCGGGAAGATGCGCTCAGTGTCGAGAAACACGTGAACGCTGGCGACACGCCCGCCGCATATCTCAAGCACGTGCAGCGCAAAGGGCGCGTAACCGCCCTGGACGTCAATCCTGTACTGGCCGAATGCCGGGCAGCCGTTGGCACGCGCCGCCAGCAGCCGGGACCCGCGGCAGCCGATCCCGGCGCCGAGCATCCAGCCGCCGATGTCAGCGGCACCGCGAAGCCACATCGCGTACGGCGGCATGGTCTGCACGGCATCGTCGTGCAGCAGCTTGACCAGCGCGGGGATGTCGTAGCGCTCGAAGGCTTCGATATAGCGGGCTAGCAGGTCAGCGTGGTCGCTGTGCACCTCGGCCACGCGGTCCTGTGGCGGCAGCGCCGCCAGCGCGGCCCCCGCCCGCTGCACCGCGCTGTTGACGGCGGCGACCGTGGTGCCGAGTATGACCGCGACCTCAGCCGCCTCGAAGCCCAGCACCTTGCAGAGCACCAGCGCGGCACGCTGGCGTGCGGGAAGGTGCTGCAGGGCAGTGACAAACGCCAGGCGAATGCTCTCCCTGGCCGCCGCGAGCTCCGCCGGATCCGCGTAATCGGACAGGACCCGGGTATCGCAGGCCGGCGATACCCACATGCCCTCGGGCAGCCTTGGCCCGAGAGCGGTGGGCTCGGGAGCCGACGACGGCCCGAGGCCGATCGGGGAAGCCCGGCGAGCCCGGCCGCGCAGCATGTCCGTGCACACGTTCGTGGCGATCCGGTACAGCCACGACCGCAAGCTGGACCGGCCCTCGAACGTCTGGGCAGCGCGCATCGCCCGGAGCATCGTCTCCTGGACCGCGTCTTCCGCCTCGAACGCCGAGCCGAGCATCCGGTAGCAGAGCCCGTTAAGCTCACGTCGGTAACGCTCGAGCGCCTCGGGATCGATGGCGCTCTGCGCGGTGCCAGAATGCGGCGTGGCCACGCCGCCATTCTAGGAGCGAGTCCGGGCAATATCTCACGACCCCGGAAAATGATCCCGGTCCGCCGCGCTCTCGGGGACTCGCGCCCAAGTCGTCCAGGCCGGCTGAACTGCCCTCCTCGGGCCACTCAGCCTTGCTCTGAGCTGATAAGGCTCGCCGGACGCATGTCTGTCCAGTGGGCTTCGACGTACTCAAGGCAGGCGGACCGGGAGTCGGCGTCGTGGACGACAGTCCAGCCGTCGGGAGAGGCGATGGCAGCGGGCCACAGCGAGTGCTGGCCTTCGTCATTTACCAGCACCCGATAACGAGCGTCAGCGTCTTCGAAGGGGTTGGTCACGGGCACTCCTCGTTGTTATCGGTCACTTTCGCCCGGCTGGCAGCGAGTCAGCTTCTGGCCGCGATGTCAGACCCGGCTGCGCGGGAGGCAGGGCGCGCAGCGAGCCGGTCACGAATGTTGCGCCGCCATTGCTCGTAGGCGGGCGTGTCCGGCGGGCAGCCGTCGCCGGGGCTGGTGTCGTCGGTCAGGGAGACGGCCGCGCTGACGGGCAATCCGGCGAGCGCCGCTGTCGCTGTCTCGGTGCAGGCCGGGACGAAGCCGGCGTAGGACCTGGCTTTGGCGGCGAACACCGTGCCCAGGGCGAGCTCGGTCCAGTGGTCGCCTGCCGCGGAGCGGAGGGCAGCCAGCTCACCGGGGCCGCATCCTCCGGCGAACGCGGCGGCCAGGCCGACGCCGCTCCACAGGTCTGCCCGCCGGTGCGCGGCGAACCGCTCTACCGCATCGGTAACACCCTGGACGTCGGCGCCGTGTATGAACCACAGTGCCCGGCCGATCCCCTGGTCGACCGCCCTCGGGAAGTAGCCGGGTGCGCCCAGCCACGGATAGGGCGCGGGGACGTATTGCTCTTCCACCCAGCGGCGGGTGTCGAAATAGGCACGGTCGAACCCGTAGCCGTCCACGGCCAGCCAGCTCATCGCCGGGTGGTACTCCGACGCGCCGAGATCGGGAAGCACTTTCTTCCACAAGACCCTGGGCAGCCGCGCCATCGCGAAGCCGATGCCGATGTAGGCGAGGAAAATGTGCTGCTTGCCCGCGCCACTGAGCAGGTCGCGGGTACGGTTCCCGCGGACCGTCGCGTCCAGGACGGTGAACGCCATGGTGGCGCCCTCGTAGCCGAAGCCCGCCAGCTCGGGATCGAGCATGGCCAGCCTTCGTTCCACCTCCCACTGGCTTCGCGCCTGGATAGCCCACTCGAAGCCGCAGATCACTGTCTGCGGGATGCGCTCAAGCCGGTCCGTGCCCGCCGACGGCGTCGCAGGGAAGCCGCGCCTGGCAAACGAGACCTCGGCTAAGGCCGGTGACAGCACCACATTGCGAAGTGCCCCGCGGATAGTCGGCATAACACTCGTCCCTTCCTCGCCCTGGACCTCCCGGCGCTAGCCGGCGAACCGGCTTCGTATCCGCTGCCGCCACAGCTCGTAACCGGGCACAGCCCCGGCTGGCTCCGCCAGAACCTCGGCTGCCTGCACGCAGACCTCAGCGGCGTCCTGGACCGACATGCCGCAGTACACCCTGACGCTTACTTCCGTCTGCGGCATGACCAGGCCAGCTTGCAGCCGCGCGGTTGCCGCGAACGCGGCACCCTGCGCCGCGTCGGGCAGATGCCGGCCCGCCAGTTCAGCCATCAACCTGAGGTCGCCGGCGTCGGAACCGCCCGCGTATACGCTCGCAAGGGCGGCACCGCTCCACAGGTCTCCGTGCCGGGCCTGAGCGAACCGGCCGATGGCCCGCGCCACGTGCTGGACGTCGGAGCCATTGACGAACCACAGCGCCCGGCCGATGCCCTGGTCAACTGCCCTCGCCGCGTAAGCCGACGGGCGCCACAGCGGAATCCGGCCCTGGTACTGCCCGTCCACATACTGCCTGGTCCTGAAATACGCCTGATGGAAGCCGTAACCGTCAAGCGCCAGCCAGCCAAGGACCTCGTCCTCCGGCATGATCGCACGCCACCGGACTGACGGCAGGCGGGCCATCGCCCAGCCGACGCCGATATGAGCCATGTAAACGTGCGGCGCCCCAGGCCCGGCCAGGAAGTCGCGGATCCAGTGCCGTCGTGCCGGGAGCAGCGCATCGCGCACCGCCAGGGCCATGGCGCAGCCCTCGTAAGCAAACCCGCGGAACGACCGCTCAACGGTCTCAAGCGATTCGCTGATCTCGGTAAGGTCACGGCCGCCCATCCCTATGCCGTAACCGGCCAGGAACACCCGGCCGATCTTCTCCAGGTTGGCCTGCTGCCGGGCGCCCGGCGCGTGAAATCCTCTCCGCTCGAACGTCACGTCCCGCGGATCAGGCGCCAGCAGCCTGTTGCGCAACGTCCCCGTGAGCGTGGGCGGCCTGACCGGACTGGCCAGCCCGGGTACCGGAACCGTCATGACGAGCTCCCTGGTTCGATCCACAGCGGCCTCGGCTGCGCTCGTGGCGGCTAGCACCAGCGCTAGCACCGGCCCGAACCGGAGGCGCGCACGTTGATGCTCGCCCGCGTCGCTACAACACGGCTCAGGCCCTGCTCAAGCAACGCCGGCCTGCGGCGGCGCCGCGGGTGATGGTCAGGTCAGTGGTGTCGTCACCGCGCGGAACCCTACCTTGCCCCGGCCGGGGGCCATCGACGACCGGGGCAAGCAGGCGCCACGCCTGTCGTCAACCGCCCTCCCGCCAGGGGTCTACCTCCTCAGCATTAGGATGCAACCGATACAAGTTAGCCTGAATGTTTCACAACACCCGAAACGAAACCACGGGCGAGCGCAGTTCTGACATCTCGCTCAAGGTACGAAGCCTCCGTGCCTGCCCGCGGAGGTCACCGATGGATGCCGTCAGACTAGGACTAGACACCCCTGAGGCTTGCTGGACCCGATGTGATTAAGGTCCTGCTTGCCGAAGACATGGCGCTGATCCGCGGCGCACTCGCGGCACTGATTGCCTGCGAACCCGACCTGCGCGTCGTCGCCGAAGCTGACGACGGTGACGAGATGGTCGCCACCGCGATCTTCCGCCGGCCTGACGTGGCCGTCATCGACATCGACCGCCCGCCTTTCGACCTTCAGCACGCCGCGCAGCTACGCGAGCAGTTCCCTTCATGCCGGACACTGATACTCACTAGCCTCGGCCGGCCCGGTGTCATGCACGGCGTGCTCGCGACCGCGGTGTCCGGATTCATCCTGAAGGATGCCCCGCCAGGCCAGCTCGCCGCGGCGATCAGGAACGTGGCGTCGGGCGGGCGCGCCGTAGGGCCAGAACTCACCTCAGCCACCTGGAGCCATGACTACATCCCGCTGTCCAGGCGGGAACGCGCCGTGCTCCGCATAGCAGGTGGCGGCGCGGAACCCACGGAGATCGCCGCGGAACTCAACCTGTCGGTCGGGACCGTGCGCAACTACCTCACGGCCATCGTCTCAAAACTGCATGCCCGCAACCGGGTCGATGCGGTCAGGAAGGCCTACGATCTCGGCTGGCTGCCGTAAGCCCGCGGGATGCTGCTGGTGGTGCTGCCGGTCACAGGCGGTAGGCAGCCCATGAGTTGGCGGCTTGTGCCATCTTGGTTGTCTAGGCGCTTGTGTTCGGCTGCGCGATCTCGTCCCACAGGCGGACGTTGGCGGCGGCGCACAGGTCGATATGGGCCGGGTCAGCGGCGGAACCTGATAGCACTTAGCGCGTCCATAAGCTGTACCAGCCGGTCGAGGTCGGGTGAACCCGGGGAGTAGTCGGCGTGGCGGCCTGGCGCGTACTCGTAGCCGAGGACATTCCACCCGGTTTCGTCGAAGTGCCACAGCAACGCCGTGGAGACGCCACGGACGAGCGGAGCGACTGCGGCCTCGCGAGCCTGGGTCACGACCCGGCGGTGACCGAAGCCTCTCTAGATCGCGGGCGACACGGAGGTTCAGATGGTAAGCGAGACCTTCCATGTCGCCGAGACCCTGGCGGCTACCCGCGGCCTGGCACCGGGTCAGCGCATTTCCGGCCATTCTCGTCCCCGAGCACGGTAACCCGCATGATCCGAATGCGGTCGGCGTTTATATCAATGGCCGTTCGTCTGAAGCCGGGAAGGCCCAGGTCAACGCCGAAATTCTATTTTCGACGGCACAGGACCGCGACTTGGCCGTCGACGTCAGTCGCCGCACCAAGATCCGCCCGCAGGACGCGGTGCAGCCGCCGTGCCGGGTGAGCAGCGAGTCGGCGGCTGCTGCGAGCCTGCGCAGGCCATCGGCGCCTTCGGCGATCAGGTCGACCTGGGGGTCGCGGCCGACCTTGCAGATGGACGCCTTCCCGTGCGGGTCGGCGTGGAAGTGCGTGATCCCGGCGTTGCAGCCGGTGTAGGGCTTGCGCCGTGCGGAGCATCTCCCGGGACTGGCTGGGCAGTACCTCACCGCCGCCGTGGATGGTGGGGCTGATGTTCGTGTACTCGAACGACTCGATGCCGAACCCAGCGAGAGATCCTGGAGAAGCTGGCCACCGCCCGCGCTGCCCCGCACCGGGAGGTGACCCGGGCGCGGGCGCTGCTGCTGGCCGCCGACGGGGTGGCGACGACCGCGATCGCGCAGGCGGTGGGAGCCTCGCCGGCAAGCGTGACGGCGTGGCGGGAGCGGTTCGCAGCCGAGGGGCTGAAGGGCTTCGCGGAGGTGCGCGAGGGACGGGGCCGCAAGCCGTCGGTGCCGCCGGAGAAGGTGGCGGCGATCGTGCATGCCACCTTGCACGACAGGCCGGCCGGCGAGACGCACTGGTCGTGCCGCACCATGGCCAGGGCGCAGGGGGTCAGCCCGGCGACGGTGCAGCGGATCTGGTCCGCCCGCGGCCTGAAACCGCACCTGGTGAAGACGTTCAAGCTGAGCAGCGACAAGCGGTTCGAGGAGAAGCTCACCGACGTCGTGGGACTGTACCTGAACCCGCCGGACCAGGCGGTCGTGCTGTGCATGGACGAGAAGTCCAGCATCCAGGCCCTGGACCGGACCCAGCCGACCCTGCCCATGAAGAAAGGCCGGGCCGGGACGATGACCCACGACTACAAGCGCAACGGCACCACCCCGCTGTTCGCCGCCCTGGACGTGCTCACGGGCACCGTCATCGGCCAGTGCCTGCCCCGGCACCGGCACGCCGAGTTCCTGAAGTTCCTGCGCCTGATCGACCGGCAGGTCCCCCCGGGAGCGACTGCGGCCCAGTTCGGGACTCGCTGCTTATGGGGTCGTCTCGGATCTCGAATCGTCCTCAGCCAAGTCCGAGGCGTCAACAGCCGGGGACTGCCACCGTTCCATTGCAGTGACATCCTTGGGAGTAGCGGGCCGGATGGAGGGCCACGCCCACCCGTTCAGCAAACAGACGAACTGCTTCTCCTCGCCCTCGGCTAGAGGAACATGGAGTTTCCTCGATCGCCGCAAGCCCGCGAGGAAGTGAATAGCCAGGGAATGTTCCCCGGGTGAGACCTGGTACACCTTGATCTGCTTGGGCGCGATGGCGCCCGCCTTCGCGCCGTCGAGGAAGACGGTGACACCACCGATTGCCGGGCTCCGGCGTTGGGGCCGGCTGAGCCGGGATGCGGCCCGGATCACAGCCACGGTCGGATACGCGGGCCAAACTCGACTCGGGGTTTGCCACAGTTGGATGGTCGCTCCGCCCCTGGTTGGCGCGACAGCATCCGATGTTTCACCATCGTGATTCATGGTTCGGTGCTCCTCGATATTACCGGCAGCCGGGCGGGCGGCAGGCATCGCTGCTGCCATGACGCCTCCTGGCCGGTAGCCGGCTACAGCCGGGTGAGATTGCCTGTATCAGGAATGCCATGCCGTCCGGTCAGGGACCAGCGCCTTTGGTCCTGCGCTGCCGGGACCAAACGCCCTGGGTGGAACCGCGGGGCCGGCAGCGGCTTCGGCCAGGCCCGCCGGTGGTAGCGGTCTCACGGAGAGTCGATGCCCGGTTGACGGGAACCCGCCACTTTACTGGCCGCTGCCACGCACGGGACGATGATCAGGGGGTGCTGGGGGCGGCATCGGGCCAGACGCAGATGTCCCCGGCCACGGTGGAGTCGGCATGGTCCTGAGGCTCGCAATACGTCCTGCGCGCAAAACAAGCGGCGTGGAGGTCCGTCGTGGCACGTTCGACGTCGTGGTCGATGGTGAACGTGTCGGGTCGTCTGAATTGCACGACACTTTCGAGGCGCCAGTCGAACCTGGACGTCGCACCCCGAAAATCCGCAATGGCCGAAACTCGAGCCGAACTGCGACCTTCGAGGCAGCCGAGGGCGAAATCGTCGCCTTCTACCATCGGGACTATTCGCGCCGTAGCGCGATTGCCAGATCAGGTTTGACGATGGATGCGACGTAGCGAGGCCACATCATCGCGCCGTGAAGACGGAACGTGATTGTCTCGCCATCTGATGCCTCAAAGCTGTGGTTTAGGCTTGAGTATCTCCCAGCCCGAATCCGAATGGTGTGACGTCCGGGATCGATGGGCACCTCGACCGCGTCGTGCCGTTCGATCGATACAGCACTCTTCCCGTCGACCAAGACGTCGAACGTCCCGCGTCGAAGCTCCATACCGACCCCTTCTCGGATCAGCTTGAGGGTTGCCGACACCGTCCGTCTCCTTTTCCCTGCGGCCCTTTGGGGCAGTTTTCGTTGTTGCGAGCATTGGATGGGTCAACTCCGGCCACCGGTAACGAGGCGTTCGCGGTTGAACATGGTGGCCACGACACGCCAGGCCAGCCCGTCGATCACCAGGAGGGCTGCGGCGAATCCGAGGGCGAGGCCGAGCGAGGGGGTGATGACGTTGAACTGCATGAGGGCCACGATGCCGAGGGGCGGCAGGCTGGCGGCGGTGGCGAGCTGCTGGGCGGCGCGGACGTCGCTGACGCGGGTGGAGATGGCGATTCCGGCCCAGACCGACCAGCCGGCGACGAGCGGGGTGAAGAGGAACTGGATGAGGAGGTGGTCGCGTTCGAATACCGCGGAGGCGATGGCGGGGTGGGCGAACAGGGCGATGGCCCCGAGGAAGACCCCGAAGATGACGTACGCGACAAGGAGGGCGGGGAGGAACGCGGCCAGGGCCTTGCCGACGAGGAATTCCTCACGCCGGATGGGGGTGGCGAGGACCGGTTCGAGCGTGCCCTGCTCGCGCTCTCCGACTACGGAGTAGGCCGACAGGACGGAGGGGATGATGGCCGGCTCGATCAGCATGTAGAGCAGGGAGAGCCCGATGCGGGCATCGAACTTGGCGCTCGCGGCCGGGACGTGGACCGCGAAGAGCTCGACGATGGGGATCGCCAGGAAGATGAGCGGCAGGAACGCCATGGTGTAGATGACGTACCTATTGCGCCGGTAGTCGCGCAGCTCCTTCTGCAGGATCGCCCCGGCCCTGGCCCAGCTGAAGCTCATCGTTTCTTCGCCTCCACGTCCTCGTCGACGAGCTGCAGGTAGACGTCTTCGAGGGAGTGGCGGGACTGGGTGATCGCGAGGATGTCCGCGCCGGCGTGCACGAGGGCCCGGGCGACCTCGGGCGCGGCAGCGTCGGGATCCGACACCGTCAGCAGGTAGGAGCCGGAGGCTTGTGTCTCCCACCTCTCGACCCCGAGAGCACCGGTGAACACGGTGGCGGGGTCGGCGAGATCGGCGCGCAGCCGGACCTCGATGCTTGTTTTGAACAGCTGGGCGCGCAGCTCGTCGGGACGGCCCACCAGGCGGATCGTCGTGTTGAGGATGGCGACGCGGTCACAGAGCCGCTCGGCCTCCTCGAGGCGGTGGGTGGTCAAGAAGATGGTCACGCCGCGGTCCCTGAGCGCTGCGATGAGGTCGTGGACCTCTCTGGAAGCGACCGGGTCGAGCCCGGAGGTCGGCTCGTCCAGGAAGAGCACGGCCGGGTCGCTGAGCAGCGCCCTGGCCAGCGCCACCCGCTGCCGGAGGCCCTTGGAGAGCGAGCGGCACAGATCGCTGGCCCTCTCGGTCAGGTTGACCACCTGCAGTGCCCGGTCGACGCGCTCATGCGGGTCGGACAGCCGGTAGAGCCGGGCGAAGCATTCGAGGTTCTCGGCTGCCGTGAGGCGGAGGTAGAGACCGGGAGACTCCGGCATGACCGAGATCCGGGAGCGAATCGCCGGGCCGTTCTCGGGACGCAACTCGATGCCGGCCACCGTCGCTGCGCCCGAGGTCGGCGCGAGCAGCGTGCCGAGCGTCCGCACCGTCGTGGTCTTCCCTGCCCCGTTCGGCCCGAGGAAGCCGAACACCTCTCCGTAGCCGACCCGGAACGACATGTCCTCGAAGGCCACCCTGTCCCCGAAACGCTTGGTCAGGTGCTCGACCGCCACCGCCGACTGAGCACTCGGACCGCCAGACGGCCCTGAACTGGCGCGCCCCGGAGCCTGGGCGAGCGGCGCTTCGACTTGCTCCATGCTTTGCGGACCTCGGTTCAACCACCTGGGCCCTGGACTGAACTTGAGTCGGCCATGGCCACCACTCTTTGATCTATATGTTATAGAACAACGCTAGCACAATTCACGGCAGGTGCCGGCCGGTTGTGCCGCTCAGGTCTTCCAACCACCACCCCAGCCTGGACGACGAGCGTCCCCTGGACGGCTGTCAGATGCCGGTGGCGACCTTGACGATCACCAAGCCGGCTGGCAGCGTGAGAAACCCGGCGACGAGCAGCCACGCGATCGGGTTGCCAAGGTTGACGGTCCACCCGAACGCGACCCTGGCTCCAACCAGCAGGGCAGGATCGTCGAGGTTGGCATAGACGATGCCGCCCTTCCAGTACCGGTCGTCATCCCGGTCGGTCGCCTGCGCTCCAGCGACGGTTCGGGCCGGTGCCCTCCCGGCGCCCACCACAGTGACGAGGAATCCGGCCAGACCGGCCGCCACGGGCAGGGCCACGAGCAGGTTCGCGCCGCCGGAGAGGTGAAGCACGTGCCAAAGGTGCAACGCGAACAGCAGGACGCTGGCGTCGACACAAGCGAGGAGGATCAGTCCGGCCCGCCCGAACGCGCCGAGCGCCTTGCGGTAGCTGCGCAGGCTCGCCGCCGGGTCGGCCGTGTCCAGATCGGGTCGCGACCGGTACACGAGCACGAGCAGCCCCGTCCACAACCCGGTCGCGTACAACTGACCGACGACCACCGCGAACGCGCTCGCCGGCGAGGTGGCCACCCGGTGGTCGCCCCGGGTCAGATAGGCGGGCAGATGCGGGTAGCGCAAGACACCGACGATCACGGTCGCGGCGATCACCGCCACGGCCGGCAGAAGCCAGCGGGCCGGGAACGCCTCGGGCTCGCCACGCCAGCTGGTGTCGGCTACCACCGTCTGCCGACGCCCGGCAAACCAGCCCTCCGCCGACTTGACCTTCGCGATCTGATGATGGGCCCACCAGAAACAGCCCAGGTCGGCGCCGACCTCGGTGATAAGAATGACCCGGCTCGGCCACCGCGACGTATGGCCGCCCAAGGCGATCAGCGCGGCCAGGGCGCCGATCGCGACCAGGATGCTGCGCCACTGGTAGGCGCGCCGCTCCCGGCGGATCACGGGGGCCTCGGCATACCCCGGCGGGACACGAACACCGAACCGCAAGCTCGGCCGGGTCACCAGCGGCCCGACACACATGAACCCCCCGAACAGCAGCACCATGACGTCCCCGACCAGCACGGCCGCGCTCACGATGCCTCTCCAACCGCCGGGCCGTCGTAGGTGACCGGCACGAACCCGGTGACGATGTCCTGGCAGTGCGCGATGATTTCCTCCGCCGCCAGACCCTGCGCAGCGGCCTCTGCCAGCAAGGTCCGCAGGCGACTCGCCCAGTCCTCTTGCCAGCCAGGCCTCGGCGGCCCGCTGGTCGCGTCGCGCTGCACCACCGCGCCGGCCTTCCGGCCGATCCGCAACAGGCCCTCCTGGCGCAGCAGGTCATAGCCCTTGCTGACCGTGTGGAAGTTGATACCCAGATCAACCGCCAGCTGCCGGGTGGCAGGCAGACCTGAGCTCACGGGTGCTTCACCCGTAGCGATCGCCTCCACGATCCGGTCACGGATCTGCTGATAGATCGGCACAGAGCCGTCAGGTTCGATGCTGAGCAGCATTCGCGTCCTAGCTAGTCACTTGCCCCGAGACGCCGTCAACGGCGGCACAGACGGTCGAGACCGGCACCTCGCCTAAGCCTATGATGTATCTCATATAGAACAGAGACACTCTACAGCGCCGCGGGCTGCGTTCCGGGCGTACGCCCGGAACGATCACGCTTAGCTTCGCCGAGCTGGGACTTCGAATCTGCCTTCAATCACAAGCTGGCCCGCTGCAGGACGCACGTTACCGGCGGGACGCTTTGCGTGGGGCCCTGCTAGGGATTCGAACTTGCGCACACACCGCTCAAGCTGGGCCGGATCCCAGCCATGCCAACCGCCGAGGCAGGTTCATGATCGCGGACGCTGTCCGCTATATGTCCGTGGACAGCTGTTGAGAACCGGACTCAGCGGGACTCAGATGCACATTTCGCCCCGCGAATAGCGCCGCCCGTGAGCCCGAGAATAGCCAGGTCACGAACTGTTTCTGCTGGTGGTGGCAGGTGTTGTGGTGACAGGTCTCTGGGTTCGAACCAAGGTAGGCTGAGCCGACAGTTTTACGGACCGCTCATCATCAAGAGTGTCTGTCGGCCACCGCGCCAAGATATGCACACCATGATCGCCCAGGGGTCAGCACGGATCCAGCACGGCGTTGGGAAACGACGGGAACCAACCGGGAACAACGGGCAAAGCGCCGCGCCGCCCGGCTCCGATGACCGCCTGCAGCCTGCCCGCATGGGCGAGGCGCCACCCCAGACCCAGGCCGCTGACCAGCGGAGATGCCGACTGCCGCGCTACCTCAGCAGCTGGCGGGCCATCACCATGCGCTGGATCTGGTTCGTCCCTTCGTAGATCTGGGTGATCGTGGACCCCACGGCAGTTTGCGCAGGTAGATGGCCTGTGGGGTGGCGTTGGGTCAGCACGGATTCAGCACGCGATTCGTGCTTGGCCGTACGGGATTGCCGTCGGCTGGGCTATTGCACGTCCTTGCGCATCAGCGTCACCATGGTGTCGTAGCGGGTGACGGTCTCGTCGGGTGCTTCCTGGTCCCAGGAGTCGGGCTCGCGGCCGAAGGCACGGTAGCCGAGCCGCTCATATAGCGCGCGTGCTCGCTGGTTGCTGTCCTCCACACCCAGCTCGGCCCTGCGCAGCCCCCGGGCGCGGATCCGCTGCTCGGCGGCCCGGACCAGGATGGTGCCGATGCCGCACGACTGCAGGGCGCCGTGGACCGCTAGCTGCCATATCGTGCCCGCACCGTGCGTCTTGGCGTAGTCGATCCCGCCGAGTGCCACCGGCAGGCCCGACGGCGGGCAGGCCGCGAGGTAATCCACTTCGCCGAGCCGGGCGCGGTCGAGCGCCAGCGCGATGGCCGTCAGATGGGTAGCTGCTCCCGACCAGGCACATGATGGCAGGTCCCCGGGTTCCAGGTCACGGATCACCAGTGGCACCACGATCTCATGTGTGGGCGCCACCTTGCTGTCGCGTGGTTGCGGGCTGTCCATCGCCTCAGCATGCCCCAGCAGGATAGCGGGGGCATCGGGTTTTCCTGCCACCCCGCCTGGCTGCCCGGACATGTCGGGGCCAGCCGGCTCAGCGTGTGCCAGGCGACCCGTCGGGCGTGATATCTCAGCTCCTGTCGCTACGGGGCGGGTGGCGGCGGCTTTTGTGATGAGCGGTGTCGAGGGCGGTGCGTGCGCGGTCGAAGGAGGATGGGACGAGGTGGCCGTAGATCTGGTGGGTGACCTCGATGCTCTTGTGGCCGAGCCAGCGGGATACCTCGGTGATCGGGATGCCTTCGGCGAGGGCGGTGGAGGCGTAGAGGTGGCGCAGTGAGTGCG
>Ga0307372_10004418_pt1 | contig 21694 bp, 8 predicted proteins | sample OX1MG_FD_202533 | JGI IMG/M metagenome (GOLD analysis project Ga0307372, IMG submission 202533) | Soil microbial communities from Risofladan, Vaasa, Finland - OX-1 | ecosystem: Environmental > Terrestrial > Soil > Coastal area > Acid sulfate soil | place: Finland: Risofladan, Vaasa | collected...
GCCGCTATCGGAGATGTGCAGCGTGCTGGAATATGGCGCTCGCGCTACATAGAGGAAGCGCCGGTAGCCTTTCGCATAACACGCTTTGATCTGTTCAAGGATGGCCTCTGGACGCTTGTAGAGCTGATCGGATGGCTGGTTCGCCGAAAATGTTGAGAGCGTGCCAACTCGCGCGTACCCGGTGGGGAGTCGCTCGATGCCGACAATCTCTCCAAACACGGTGGCTTGATAGTACTCAGGCGCTTTCTTGTTGACATCACATCTACGGCTTGAGACAACTATAATAGCCAACTTCTCAAGTTGCGGTTGCGTCGGCGCGCTTGCCGTAACATGCGATGTAAGCCGAAATTGGCGTGGCAACGCCGAATACAAAGAGTACAGCGCGTTCTGTAGCTTATAGGAAGCGTTCCCTTTTCCCTGTACCGTACTCAGGTGAAAGCCCTGCGAACTGGCTGTATAGTCTTCTGCCAGCATATGCGCCAGCACTTTTGACAGCGCATGCATAAATTCTTCATCATCAAGTTTCTTGTTTTGCTCTTCTGCCGACTTTTCCAGGGCATGGAGGCAAACCAGGGGAAAGAAGAGCTTGCGCCTGTCGATGTTGGTCAAGCTATCTGTCAGCAGCTTCAAAGTAACGTAGGCCAGCAAGATGTAGGTAAAGCGATAAACAAAAGCCCTTTCCGAATCATACACAACCTCTGGATGATGCAGGTAGTAAAACACAATGCGCTTGTTGTTCCGATATACCTCCTTATATTGTCCAACATTCTGCTTCTCAACCGGGGCCAGAAAAACCGGTAACATTTGTACATCAGCTGTATCATAGGTCATGGTAAATCCTTCTGGCTGGTCTTCTGCCGGATAATAATACATCGTCTCAAAGGTCATGGTGACTGGCAGCCTACAAATGGCTTCTTTGCCAGCAACAGCATCCTCGACAGCAATGTATTTGAGGCTATCCAATCCCCCATTCTTCTCAAAACCTTCTTTCAAGAAGATGTTATGCGTAATCATGCTATCAATATCTTGAACCAGAATACTTTTCTGTAAGCTCAAAACGAGGGGATATTCCCAGCGGGGCAGGCCAATATGTGGCTCATCGAGAAATTCTACCAACAGCTTACGCATCGCGTTTATATTTTCTTTGACGGCAACAGTATTAATTTGCTGCTGGAGGTTGCGTAGCGCCGAGACCTTTGCGGCTTCGTCGTTATCGCGGAGAACGTTGAGTATCTCTGCCTCGAATTTCTCAGCAGGTTGAAATGTGGCGTCATCCATTTGGACAAAAACAAAATAATAGAGTAGGGCCACTTTTAGAACTTTCTCCTGAAAGCGGAGCTGCGATTTTGCTTCCACCTGGCGTTTTCGGTATGCCTCACTCTCTGGATCAAGCAGCGCCACATTGTAGTCATAAACAGGTTTACCTGCTCCACCATACACCTGCACTTTGCCGTTGAGCTTCAATTTGACTCCAGAGACAAATTTCTTGGCCCCATGTTCCTTATTGGTACTCTCACCCAGTGAGCCTTCGATTTCCGTGATAATTGGCAAAGTATCAAACGCATCCGCTCGCGAAAACAGATCGCGATAGTTAAAAGTCACGTCTTGATAGGTCACTTGAAAGTGTGCATCGTCAATTTCCTGGCGAATATAGGCGTCGAGCATGTTGAGGCGCTGGATGAGGTTATGTAATAACGCCATCCCTGGCTCTTTTTTCGTACTTTTCCACTCTTTGATGCCATTATACAGGTAGAGTAAATAATTCACCTTCGCTTCGCGTTGGATACGCGCCAGCGATTGTTTGGTCACAATGTCACGCAACTGGCTCAAGGAGGAGTTTGGCTTTTTCGCCATTGCTTCCAATATTTCGCGTATCTCTTCGATGTCTTTTTCCTCACCTCCTTGCTGCTCGATGAAGGTAATGATTCCCTGGATGAGTTGTCGATCAAATGTCTTGATATCTTTCACTTGAATGGTGAGTTTGTGTCCCTTGAGCCACGGATCACCTGGTTTTTGGGGAGGCTTGAGATGTAGACGCTGCTTCTGTAACGAAATTGGGTTCGTTAAGGGATACTTGAGGCCAGCAATTTGTCGATCAGAAAATGTGCCAAGTGGACTGAGCAAACTTTTTATGTATCGCTCGATAGAACCATGCCCTACTTTAGCCTGGAGAGCTTGCTCGATGCATTGTCGTAGTACCGCGACCAATTGGCGTATTTGGGCGCTAAAGGCATCTTTTTTGTCTATCGTTGGGAAGTGAATACTGGCGTAGGTCGTGCCATCTTTATTCTCAAACGGGTACTTGTTGCTGCGAGCGAATTGGATTGCGATATCATTAGCAATGGTGTCAAGATCAAAAGATATCGAACGTTCATCAAGCGTAGGAATTTTACACTTGGAAAGCGCCTGCGTGATTGCTCCAATGAGTGATTCATAGTCCACCGAGGAAAGATCATCCTGTCCATATTCCAATGTACTCATGCCGTTTGCGCCGGTATTCGCTCCCATTATCGATCAAGGTAACAGGAAAATACCGATCTCCTTTCTTTGCTGCCCGTGTAATACCACGCTGTTTCCCCTCGCGAATGCTGAGAGCAATCACTTATGATGTAAGAATACCATAAAATATCCTCTATTTCCATACATAAGCGTACTTTGTTCTGAATCAGGAGAAATTATTTATAGAACACGTTTTCATATGTCCATTGTTCTGGGGGATTCGCTGCTTCTTATGATTCCTCATCCCAGATTCCAATAATTCGCGTCAAAACCAGCCAGCAGCGGATTGTTCGTTTGCGTGGGAACAACGACCAGGAGTGCGCGCATAGCACGGGTCATGCCAACGAACATGGTGCGTCGCTCGCGTGCCAGGATTTCTTCTCGCTCATCTTCTGAAGCGTGGGATGGGATGACCGGATAGTTGGCATCGATAAAACCAGCAAGGGCAACGACGGGGAACTCCAATCCTTTCGAGGACTTTAGAGTCAGCACCTTCACGCCGCGTTTCGACAAGTCAAGCTCCCGCCCCGACATGAAAATCGCTTCTATGTTGTGTGTCACCAATGCCGCTGCTATTGTGCGCCCTATTGCCTCGGTCGGACAAAAGATCGCACAGGCGCTGGTTCCTAACCGGCACTCTCGCGCTGCAATGGGCAAAAAGCGCGCCAGGAGATCGACTTCTTCACGGCTATTCGCGATCCTGCGAGCAACCGGCAATAAGCCGTTGTTGATGTACTCTCGCTCCACAGGTTCGCTATCCAGAATGCCGTAGGCCAGGTAGGATCGTGCTGCTTCACCGATCTCGCGCGTTGAGCGATAATTCGCGCGCAGGATGCTGGTACGTCCCCGAAATTTCAAACTTTCGTGTACATCTGCCCAGGTAAACCCACTGCCGTAGATTGATTGGTTCGCATCGGCGGTAATAAACACACGATCAGGAGATTTAGACAACTTGATCAAGAGTCGCAGCATGCTGGGATCAAGATCCTGCGCCTCGTCGATGACCACTGCATCATAACTCTGGAACTCCTGGTCATGTACGACAATCGCCTCCGCACGCGCGCGCATCTGTTCCCATGTTTCTACATTAGCATGTTCCAACAGGGATACGAATTTCTCGTAGATGCGCCAGACTGCTCTTCTCTGCGCCACGCTTAACCGCACCTTGCGACCAGCGCGCGGCGCAACTTCATACTTCTCTACCGACATAATCTGGCGAGAGATGATGATTTTTTTCATCTCCTCGAGCAGGTAATCATAGCCCAATTGCTCAAGCAAGCGTCGTTGCAATTCCTGCTGTGAGGCATTGCCCTCGAGCTGCGCCTGCGTTACCGCTTCCCTGATCAGTTTCGAGGTAGGATCGTAGCTTTTTGGGGTTCTGGATGGTAGACCAGCGCGACTCAAGAGATCTGTTGCTGTTTTATCGGCAGTTTGCACTACAACACAGCCTCTATCCTGACCGAGTAGTTGTTGTAATAACTGCTCGGATGAGCGTACTAGAGCGTTCGTATACGTCGTGAAGAGGATACGTGGCCTGGGTTGTCCTCGCTGTTGCAAATTTTCGATGAGGGAGCGAATGCGATAAAGCGCTACCGTGCTTTTTCCCGTACCGGGGCCGCCCTTCACAAGCGTCGGGCCGGAAACAGTCGGCGACCAGATCGCGAATTTTTCCTGTTCTGGCGACAGTTTCAAGAGAAACGTTAATAACTCGCCTTCTTTGAATTTGATCAAATCGCCAGGATCATTCAAAACGTAATCTGGTTGCTGGACCAACTGGACCAGCGGCTTCTCGAACATATACTCATCGATCTTAAGCAAGATTTCTTCTGGGATGCCAGGGCATTCGAGTAGATCATCTTGTGTTGTAATTCGTAACAGGCGAGTATGGCATTCTTTGGGAACGTGCAAATCCGTCAATAGCTTCGCGGTTATCGGCTCTGGCAACAGCCTCTTTTCCGGTGTTTTCGGAGCGAGTAATCGCTCCCAATCAGGTTGCTGGGCGGCCACATCATCTTCATCCCCAACATCCATATCGTCCAGGTCTAAATCGTCCAGATCCTCGTCATCAATATGATCATCATAATTATGCTCGGAGCGTCGCTTGACATCCAGAATACCAATACAAGACTTTTTGAGAGTATAGCGGATGCGAAAATCACCACTGCGTAGCCGATAGATCGTTACGCCGTCATACTTGCGCTTGAGCTGCTTTTTGCTATAGCCGTCTGGTAATGGATCTTGCATCAGCAAATCAATTTTTTCGGTAACTTGATGTACTTCTTTTGGAGTTAGTGCCACAAGTTGCGTCGTAAAAGCCCGTTTCATAATGGTATTCCATCTGATTGCCATACTACCTGTCCCTTTTATACTTTCTCCATTGACTTGTCGGTTAATGTCAGTGACTATACCGGAGCTTTGTGCAATAAAGGTATCGAACGCTGCAATTGTTTCTCTTAACTCCAGCTTACTATCATAGTGTGATGTTTAACTATGTAACGTGATTATATATACATCTATCATCTTGCGCAAGCTTCTAAACATAATCTTTCGCAAAAAGTACCATACTGAACTTTTATTCCAACTACTTGTACCACTTTTTCCTAGTGTATGCTGATTTCATTGACTCAATGGCGCTCTCTTGCTATAGTAGCTCATGCTGCATCATAATTTGCTTGGAGCGAATAGGGGACCAATGAGCAATAATACTAATAATGTTTCTGCACAAGTAGATAAAGATTCGCTCATACAGGAGGCATTCAAGCATTATATAGCTCAACGCTATAAGGAATCTCTTGCTGCCTACGAAAAAGCTACACGGATCGATCCTCGAAATGCTGAGGCATATATAGGTAAAGCGAATTGTTTTCGGCACTTGGAACGGTATTCGGAAGCTCTTGATGCTGTTGGAATAGCTCTTAGATTAGACCCGAATAATGCTCCTGCTTACAATTGTCAATGCTATGCATACATAGGGGCCGAATTATATGAAAAGGCGCTTAAAGCTTATAGAGAAGCAGTGAGGCTTGATCCTTGCAGTGCAGCAGCTTACGATGGCAAAGGGCAAAATATTAGAGTTCAACAGAGCGGTGAAGAGGCTCTTTGGACCTTGCCCATAGATAATAACGCTGAATATTACTGCCATCATGCGGAATGCTTGTCTAATCTCCATAGATTTGAAGATGCACTTCGGGACTTTGATAAAGTTCTTCTAATAGATAGAAAATGTATACGAGCTTTATTGGGTAAGGGCAAAGTTTGTTATGAAATGAAACGCTATGATGAGGCTCTGACGGCTTATAATCTAGTGATTCTATCTAACTACCAACTTGCGAAAGCCTATGTGGCTAATAACCAACTTGCGAAAGCCAATGTGGGTAAGGGCCACATATTTGTATCGCTGAAGCGGCATATGGAAGCCTTAAAATGTTATGCAGAGGCGATAGTTCTAGCTACTGATGATATATCTTGCTATGTCAATGTGGGGAATATTCTCCTGGCCTTAGAGTTCTATGAGGAAGTACTCCAGATTTACGGCAGAGCTTTTCAAGTTATCCCTAGCCTTATGCCAACTCATCCAAAGCAACAGCAACTCAAGGTGCAATCTGAGCTGTATAAACAATACTTGACGGCATGTGAAGAGGTAATTAAAAAGGGTACTTCAAGTATTAGAACTTATATTAGCATAGGCAATACATTATCTATTCTTGGCTTACAGGAAGATGCAGAAAAAGCCTACGACAAAGTACTGATATTAGCTCAGGATGAACAGAATGCCGATTTGCTCTGGTCCCTTATCAATCATCCCCTGACTATCTCCCGGCCACCGCACATTCAGATAGGGCTATTAGCTCAGTATGCCATAAATGCCACCGCAAGAAATTCGCTAAAAGGTGTCCTTCAGCGTTTAGCTCAATACTATCCTGATCTTTTTGATGCCACTGATATTTTTCCCGAAATATTCCAATACAATCGGCAATCGCTCTGTACTCTCCTTCTTCACATCCCTGAAACAGATCGCGCTGAAGCTCTTGTTCTCATCGCTAACAATGATAATGCTCGCATTGCCCAGCTACTCATCCATCTTGCTCCTTTTTCGATACCTGGATTGTCTTCACTGGCGCACGAAGTGACGTTGCATTGGGTTCCCTCTGCAAGGAATGACAATCTTGTCTATCGTTTCTATGACGTTCTCGATAGCTATGCCGTCCCGGACGAAGGCGCTAACTGGCTCTATGCGCAACAATTGATTATGGATGGCATGTATATTCAGGCCAGGCCAGTATTGGAGGATTTAGTAAAGTCTCACTCCACTCCAGATCGGCTGTGGCTGATTGCCAATACGTTGATGCATTGCGACGCTCCGGCGATGGAACAGATAGCAATATTATGGCAGTTTGTAAGTGAAGTAGACTCCGCCGATCAACGCAGCGCGATTGCAAAGGAGCGTATGGGTGAATTTTTCAGCCTTCTTTTTGATGCCGATTTTGTTTCATCTGAGCAAGTAAAAGCGAATATTGATACTCTTCAAAAATTTCTTATAAGCCTTGTCGAGCAGGATCGTGCCAGGGTTCTCGACCTCATAGCAAGTAACAACGATATTCGTATTGCGCAACTTCTCATTCATCTCGCGCCATTTTCAGTGTCTGGATTGTCATTACTGGCTCGCGAGATTATCTTGCGTTGGATTACTGCCCCAAGGGATGACAATCTCGCCTACCGCCTTTATAATGCGCTGGATGCCTATGATGTTCCTGTGAAGGATGCTGACTGGCTTTATGCCCGTCAATTGATGGTAGACGATAGGTATATCCAGGCCAGACCGGTGCTAGAGGGGTTGATAAAGGCTCATCCGGCGCCAGAGTATATCTGGCTGCTTGCGATGGCGATGCAGCATTGTGACGCTCCAGCACAAGAGCAAGTTGATGTCTTGCACCAATTTATTGCGTCGGACACTATTTCCAACCGACAACGCGGAGAAGCGTGGAAACGTATTGGCGAACTCACGCAAGGAATGGCTGCGATAGCAGCTTTTCTGGAAGCTGAACATTGTGATTGCGAGATTCCTCAATTGGCACTGTATCGTGCGGGAGAGTGGGATGCTCTTCCGGGGCTAAACCTTGAACCGGACTATGCCCATCCTACCGTTGTTGTCCTTGACCTGGAAAATGACTACCAGCCCGATATTCCTGATGTCTCTGACGGCTCGCGTGTTTTCGAGATCGCAGCGGTACGCATGAGAGGCCACACCGAACTGGAGACGCGCGAGCTGATTATCAAGCGCGATTTTCCTCTACCAGAAAAGATTGCGCATCTGCAAGATCAAGCTAAAGAACCGAAGGAGGCAGCGGAGACCCTCCAGGAATTTATTGGCACATCTATCGTTGTGGGCCACAACCTGGAGGCATTTGACTCGAAACATCTACGAGGGATGGATGTTGAAATCGATAGCAAGCGGATCATTGATACTCTGACTTTCGCGCGGCTGCTGTATCCTGATAGCGTCCACCATCATCTCGGCTTGCTCTGTCACAAGCATGGCATTGCCTTCCAGGGCGAACAGCATAGATCGCTACCTGATGCAAAGGCGTGCGCTGAATTACTCCAGGCTTTGGGAGATGAGCTGGTACGGCGCGATGGACAACTGCTTGCTGGTTTCCGCGCGCTCGTAGCTCCAGATTCCGCTTTCGATCAAGCGATATTGCAGCCGCGAGGCGTTCCTGCCGATCAAAACATTCCCTGGAATCTTGATCCAACACCTGCCACGCCGCATATTCTTGCATCACCACAAGAAAATGTAGCCAGCCATGGCATCGTCGCCGCGTTAGAGCAAAAAATCGATGCGCTTGTTGAACGCTATGATTCCTCTGGCGCTTATGTGCAACATTTGTCTGCGCAGCAGCGAGCTGTTGTCGTTGTGGAGACGAGATCGCGTCTCGAACGGATGATCGCACTAGTTCAGGAGAATCTTGATGTGTTTGTGCTGCCCGATCCTCGCGCGCTGCTTTGCCCTCATCGTTTGCGGCAATCCATCGAGCAGGCGCAAGACTGGTGGACAAAGCTCGCGCTTTTTAGTCTTTATCAGGCGTCGCACAATCATGACGCACGGACACTCTACCCGTTGCGATTGCCTGATAACGACGACGCAATAAAAGAGCTTCGGCGGATATTACTCTCGTCTTGCTGCGATAGCGAGTGGCATCATCCTGAAAATTGTCCAGCTATGCTGGCCGTCCAGGAGGCTATCGAAAACCATCGGGTTATCCTGGCAACGCACGAAAATTATCTTCGCCAGCCAGTCCAGTCTAAGGCTGACATGATCATTATCGATGATGCCGATCAGTTGCAGATGCACTTCGCGGAGTATCTCGCCGGGCGCATCACAAGTGAGCAGGTACGGAACTGGTCGCCGGAAGCGTTCATGCTGCTGAATGCGCGGATCGAACAGTATGCCAACGATTATATGAGCGACCTGGACCTTCATGGACGAATCCCGCTGCGCCCGATGGTTCCCTTTTTGACCCAGTTGCAGGGCGATGAAAGCAAAACCCTTCTTTCCCAATTAAGGGATCTGGGTCGGGTTGGAGAGGAGATTGCCAGCAGGCTCGAACAAATTTGCCAGCTAGCATTGCAGGAGGAAACCCTCACAAGAAATCTCTATGCGTATTGGCTAGAATTGCGTGCAACACGCCAGCCAGATGGCAAAACTTTGGGCGTTGAGCAATGGAGTATCTGCGGGCTAAATGAGAATCTCCAGCAAGCCTTTGGGCGGTTCTTCCTGTCTGGTTACAGGCAACATATCATCTGTGGCGCTGCGGTGAGCCTGGGTAGTCGCATGGATAAGCCAGACACGACATTCCTGACCCATTTCTTTCGCCTGCCTGAAATGGCGTTTATTGTCGATCCACGTCCTCCATCCAGCATCTATATCCCTAAGGATGTTCGCCCGGCCAGTTTCCTGAGCCGCAGAACATGGGCAACGAGCGCGGGTACATTCCTCAATCGCCTTGTAACTAAGGATTGCCAGTCGCTCGTTGTCGCCCTGCATACGTTGTCCGTCGCGGATGCTTTCACTGATGCGTTCTCTTCTCGAGAGATACATCGTCAGACACAGCGCCAGGTACTCTCGCTTCGTAGAAACTGGACAACCGCTAAAATAGCGGAGCGGATGGCTGATCCTGAGCGAAGAACGCTCGCGTTTATCTCGCCGCGCTTGCGTAAAACCGTCCTCGATGAGATGGTAGATATTGAGGCAACCGGCCCGCTGCGCTTTCTCAATCAGCAAGACCCGCTTGTCGCCGCGCACATGCGTCTTTATGATCGTCTATACAAGAGAGAGCAAAAGCATCCGTTCGACTCGTACCTTCTCCCGCAGGCGCTGCTTGAATTGAAAGCGCGTCTGTCGTCCCCTGCCAGCATCCATGTTATTCTTGATGGCGGATTGCGGGATAAATTCTATTGGGAAAAGGTGAAGGCGCTTTTCGAGCAGGATATCATTCTTGATACGCTCCCAGGAATGGCAGACACAATATCGGTTGAGAACAGCGCGTTCTCTTCCGCCCTTGAACTTGCATTGGAGAACAATGGGCTACACCTGAGCGTGCAGGTTGATGATACAACACTCAACCAGACGTTGCGAACTTTCTGGCAGATAGACCGCTTCAGGGAATCGCCTCTGGACCAGAAAGAGATTGTGCAGGCCGTCCTCGATAGTAAGGATCAATTGGTAATCGCTGCAACCGGAGGCGGCAAATCGCTCTGTTATCAGGTTCCTGCTGTATTACTGGCGCAGGATAGCATCCCCAAAGTAACGCTCGTTATTTCTCCGCTCATTGCCCTGATGAATGATCAGGCTGATACATTGCGGAAGAACGGAGTTTTTTCAGCTATTGCGTGGAATTCAACGCTTTCCGGGATAGATCGGCCGCATTATCTTGAGGGAATCAAGCGAGGATGGTATTCATTGATCTATGCCGCGCCCGAACAGATCCATTTTTCCGCTTTGCGCAAGGCGTTACAAGCACGCGATATTGGCTTGATAGCTATTGACGAAGCGCACTGTGTAAGCCAGTGGGGCCACAATTTCCGTCCAGAATACTTCGCGCTCAAACACTGGATAGAGACGCAGTTTTGTACAGATCAATCAAGAAAAATTCCTATCATTGCCTTAACCGCAACGGCTCGCAGTGGCTACCAGGATGAGCAGGGAACAGTGCAGGATATCATCAGTGGCCTGGGTCTTCGTTTGCAGACGAACCAGGTCAAACTGACCTCATCTGAGCGCCCGGAACTCGAGTATTCGGTTGAGCCGATTTCCATGTATTGTCTGCATTGTCATACCTGCTTAGGCGTGCAAGCAGGTATGGTAATATGCCCAACTTGTAGGCAGGGGTGCAATATAGACGCGGAAGCAGTTGAGGAAGCCAAAATAGAGAAACTGATTTCACTGCTGGCCGATGACAGTGAACATGGCCTACGCCGACGATGGGATCGGCCACACGGTCAGCGTCAGCGCGGCTTGATTTATTGTACATACGCGAAGGCAAAAGCGCATCTTGCAGTCGAAGAGGTTGCTGAGAGGTTGCGAACTGATTCGCGACTTAAAGGGCTGCGCATTGGAGCTTACCATGCGCAAATGTTCAATCGAAATGAGGTGTTGAGGGAAATCTACAACGCTTTTACCAGTGATGGTGAAGACGGACTTGATGTTGTTATTGCAACCAATGCCTTTGGTATGGGGATTGATGTACGGCGGCTCGGCTTTGTTATTCACTTTAATACCCCTGGAACCCTGGAGGCATATATCCAGGAGGCTGGTCGCGCCGGTCGCGATGCAGAGTTCAGGGATGGCGGCGAGCCTGCCAGTTGTATTTTGCTTTATCATGAGCAAGATCTGGACAATCAGCGTAGCCTCAGCAACCTCAGTAAAGTCACTGAACAGCAGATCGTGAATGTTTATGAAGCGTTGCAGAAATGGAAGAAACAGGAAGAGCCGGAAATCTTTGTCACAACAAAGGAAATAGCACAACTGCTCGGATTAAAAGACAAGGAAGATGGCAAGGTCAATACTGCTCTCCATTACCTGGCGCATCATACTCTCGCTCATGCAAAGCCTGTGCTGGAACGCGGAGAGGATGTTCCTGTTTCCTGGCTCCTGGCTTTTGAACAAGGATATCAACAGCGTCTTGACCCTGGCATCGAGCCTTTACAACTGAAACTTATCGACATCTTCCAAAAACCCGGTCAATTTAACTTACGCGAGCAACAGGTACGTATGATTGATCTCCAGACGCTTGCGGAAGATATCGGGGAAGAGAAGGATACTATATCTGATGAGATAAAAAAACTTGTAGCGAAACACGTTCTTGCCTACGCCCAATATCTCCCAATACGTTGGCTAAAAGGTAAAGCTCAGTCTTGTGAACTGGTTACACAGATCGAGCATGATATTATCACCATGCTACAAAACGTGCCGGATCAGCAGGGATTGCGTTTTGAAAAATCAGTCAGGAGCGACCTGGGAATGTTGGATCGAGCCGGAAAACGTTTAGCGACAGATCTGCCGCTGTCAGTATTTGCCGACTTCCTCTCCGAACTTGCCAAATCAGACCCCTTGCAATTATTTGGTCATTTTGACAAGGTATACCCAGGACGCTATCGACTTCGACTGAAATCCTATGATCCGTCATTCACACCTTGTCGGCATATCTGTGAACAGTTGCGGCAGATAATCCAGCGATATGATGCTCCAGAAAGCGTGGGGAAGGACTGGCAGATAGTAGATATGCTTACGAAAGAAGCGGACCCTATGCAGCGAAACCAGTCAGGACAGCTATTACGCCTGCTTGCAAAGCTTCAAATACTTTCGTTAGCTTCTACTGAAGCTTCTACTGACAAAAATGAGAGTGCTATGCGGATCATTTTTCAACAGGGCAATATTGCGCCAGACCAGCTCACTATTGACCTGAAACGGTTGCATCTGGTGGAACGGTACAATGAGCGCAAACTTGAGCTGATGCGAGAGTATGCGACGATGTCATCCAGGCAAGAACGGTTGTCTCTGGTTAAGCGATATTTTGCCGGTGAGATGCCATTACTGGAACCTTTCATGATGCGTCCAGGTTTGACGGAGCAGCAACAGGCTATTGTGTCGATATCTGGAGGTTACCATCTCATCGAGGGACCGGCGGGCAGCGGTAAGACGACGATTCTGGAAGAGCATATCCGCTACCTGGTCGAACACGAACTGGTTTCACCAGATCATATCCTGGTAGTGACGCACTCCAATAGTGCTGTTGATCGCATCGCCAATAATGTGAACGTCTACCAGAAAAACGGCCAGACAATTCGTGCCAGGACACTGAACAGTTTGGCGATGCGCATTTTCTCACTAAACCGCCAGCTATTGCTGCGATCCGACGGACAACCATATTATACGGATGAGACAAAATTGGAGGTAATACAAGGGAAATGGTGGGAGATGGATGCGAAAGAATGTGGGTTCCTACAAGAAGTCCTGGCGGATATGCGAAGACAAAATTTGTACCCAGAGTGGTCGTATCCCAACGGGGCAAAAGAATGCCTGAAGGCTGTCAAAATACTGCGCCAGCATGGAATTTTTCCACCTCGCTCAATTGATAATTATACCCATCGGTTACTGGGCAAATTGGGAGATCAAAATGCTTTGTGTGACGTCCATTGTCGATACTTGTCGTTTTTGGGGAAAAACGGAAAGTACACCTACGACGATCAAATCTTATTTGCCCTGGCGATATTGCAGGCACATCCTGATATTGCCAGAACATACCAGAGGCGTTACGAACATATTATTATCGACGAATTCCAGGATTTGACGGACGCTGAATTGCAACTGATCGGCATTTTGAGCCAGAAATACAAGAATGTGGTAGCCTTTGGTGACGATGTTCAGGATATTCGCTTCAAGGAGGAGCAAGATCACCAGCCTGCTCCGGTAAAAAGCTTCCCACAGATCGCTTATAATCTGGAGTTTGATTCTGAGGATGACGAGTAAGATGAATAATAGAAGCTATGAACAAGATTCTGTCCTCACATGGCGCTTTACGAAAAACGTCAGTAAGGACAAACCGCAGGTACATGACCTTGATACCAACTATCGATCGTTTCAGGAGATTCTTAATTTTGCGAGCGCTATCCGTAACGGTGGCGAAGCAACTGCACAGAAAGCGTATAGGGATTCACGCGAGGAAAAACCGGCGATCATTCGGGTGATCTGCGACGCCGGTCTTTCCTCTCAACCGGATATCCCAATCATCATACGAGCCATGGTCGATGCAGCATTGCAAGTAAAAGAATCGCTGCCGCCTACTGATACAGGTATAGTAGCGTTTATGGCTGCTCATGCCAATTTGTCTCGCATTGTACAGGATTACCTGGAAGAACAACAGATACCATTTTCAGTGCAGGGACGTTCCTCGTATCAGTCATGGCATGTAAAACAAGTTCTCGCCTACTATCGCCTGATTATGGATAGATATCAGGACGCGGAGATGATACAATTCCTGTATAATTGTGTCCCGCAACACGTCAAACGCCTGGAGACGATAGCGCAACAGAACGGGCAATCATTGTTCGATGTACTCGTGAATGATGAAGTACTCCATCAACTTGCTCTCCCTTCGGAACAAGAGGAAATTCTCCGGCAGCGCCTGGCGATCATTCAACATTACACCTCTGATAGTCGTTTTGTCGAAGTGTGGCAGGCCATTAGCAACTTACCTGATGGCCCGCTGGCATCGATTGCAGAAAAGACGCAAGAACATGAAGAGCTTGCTTCTGTACGGGAGGATTTGAAGCAGAAGAAGACTGTTGCGGAAGCCATGAAACACGTCAGCAAGTACATCGCGTTTGTGGAAGAAGATCGGCCTGATCAACCGCTTGTCGTCACTACTGTTGATAACGCAAAAAGCCAGGCATTCGATACCGTGTTCTTGCTGGGTGCGCACCTGCTTAACCATCGTAATAACAAGAAACGCTGGTATGTCAGTGTATCACGGGCAAGAAATCGTTTCTTCTTTCTGGTCTGCGAACAATGTCAGGAAACAACCAGGCTCCTCTCCTGGCTCCCAGCAGAATATTACGGTGAGTTACGCTTGTCTGATCTGGAAAGCTCCAAAAACTCCTTGACAACCATAATTTAACAAAGGATGATGGCAGTGGTGATAGAGACAAAACAGACATTTGATGAAGGAAAGCAGGCAGGTGAGAAATATCTCCTAGTATGGTGGGATTAGGCCAGTGGTGCGGGTACCCTTTTCATTCAACGAACTTCCCATGGCTCGCACCAGAGCTTCGCCCGTGGGATATCGTGCCAGGCACCACGCCAGCGCGGCACCAGGTCGAGCATCGTGCGCTGCGGCAGCAAGGCCGGCGTGACGAAGCGTTTGGAGCGGTAGCGCTTGCCGGTCCACCAGTCCGGCTCTAGCAAGTAGTCCTCAAACTCGACCGGTTGCACCAGCAGGCCATCGTACCAATAGTAGACTCTACCGTAGTATATCCGGTGCAAGTAGCGTTCCCAATCTCTGGGCGCGTAGCGCGACTCAAGCAAATCCATTGAAAAGATCGGCATCCACAGCACCGCGATATTCTTTCTCGCGTAGGCTTTGGTTCTCTCCTCGAGCTTCTCTAAGGAAAGTTGGCTCAGTTGGACCTCGATGGCGACCAGCTCGCCGTTCACAACAAAGCTGACATCGGGCCGCACCTCGCGTAGGTAGCGCTCCAGCCGGATATCGGTCACACCTGGCATTTGCATGAGCGCCTGGCGGATCTCCCACTTGGCTAGCCGATGTTCTTCACTTTCCCCCTCATTGATGTACTCGCAATTGGCAGCAGGCCGGTGCGCGAAATGCGCGACCACCTTTCTGCCTTGCTTGAGGATAAGTTGGTCCTGGCAGGCCGGGCAATAAAATGGACCATCTGTCAACGTTACCTCTTCTGCTATTACGTCCTCACCTGATCGATTACAGGCACTCAACATCGTTGTTTCTCCTTGCTGCTATACCCCATCATTGCTAGCGTCACAAAGTGACATGGTGGGAACTGGTGCTTTCACTCCCCGTTTTAGGAGGCTTTCTGCGGATTCACCCTGAGTTGGTTCTCCAGGTTCATTTGTGTCATGAGTCACACATCAGCGCAGGTAATGACGCAGGATCACATCTTTGCGATTGTGGCCGAGCGCGCGTGACACCTGCATCACTGCTTCGAGATCATAATCGCTTGGTTTCAGACGCCGGTGCGTTGGCGGAAGACTCCTGCCAGGAGCCAGCGAGAGATAGAGGGCCTGGGCATACTCTCGACGATAGCTGTGGATGCGCAGCCGTTTGGGAATACGGGAAAAGACCAGATCGGAAGCCTCGCGTTCGCTCTTCTGGCTGAGAACATCCTGTTCGCGCCCTGGGAGGATCGGAACAGTGCGCGCCTTGCCACCCTTGCCGTTGGCGACAAAGACGGTCGAGTGATGGTGATAATCAGGATTCGCTTCGACGATATCGCGCACACGCAAATGTTCGAGTTCGTCACGCCGTAAGCCGGTGGCTTGCAGGAAGCGGATCTGGGGCTGCCAGTTCGCCAGTTGAATATGTCGATCTGCATCAGCGGGACCCCGCGAGCGGGTAATCGTCTCCCGTGTACGCCGCGGCAGCGCCACCTCCTGGGCCAGCGTCCGGTTCTGGAAGAACAGCCGTAGCGCCGAACGCTCGGTTTGCAGGGTATAGGCGCTCTTGCCAGCATCCAGGTGCAGGCGCAGGTACGCAGGCACGAGGACAGCCGCCTGCTCATCCAGCACAGCCAATCGGTGGATGTCGTGAGTCTCGCGCGCCCAGTTGACGAACGCCAGCACCTGCTGCTGGTAAACCTTGCGTGTGGTATGGGAGTGGATCTTGCCCGTCGAGACCGTCCACTGTCGCTCGCCTGCTGCCTCGCGGATGGCGCGTTTGGCCTCTCGGCGGCTTTCGCCAATGCCGCGAAAGCTGTCCAGCCGCTCAATCGCCTCACGGATAATGCTTTTGCGATGGGAAGCCATCCTGGTTACTATGTCTCTCCTTTCATTCATAAGATAATGAGAACGCACTCCAAGCCAATCATCGCAGGTCAATCTGTGTGCGTACAACTTGCCAGCAAGAACTGGCGAGGCGTTATACGAGACCTCACTTGCCGGGGACTGGTCGGGGGAACATCTGGTTACTGTTTATATCTCCATCAAAACGAGAGATAAGCGCAACCATTTCCCGCCGAGCAGCACTGGCTCCAACCTACAAACACGCACTCCGAAAACACCGGTCAATCCTGCCGAAGGACTCTCACCTGCGGCAGGGATATCTCGATATCGGTGAGATGCCCTGTCTCATCAAGGATGAGGCGACCTGGCCCGTCGGAGGGCTAACCCAGCTCAGATGATGGTGAGTCACTCCCCTCATTGTCCCGGCCAGGCCGGAAACGGCGTGAGGCAGACCCGTTCTTTGTGGCGAGGGCCAATCGGCACGACTGGCCCTGCTTGAGAACCACGAGGCGAACGACACCTCTGGTTATTCGAGTTCCGGCGAGCAGTACTTTCAAGCACAGCACACTCAGGTAACCGACCTGGTTGTTTGAACCCCGGCGAGTAACTCAGCGACAGACAGGTTCAGGTGACCATCCTCGTCCTTTCCAGAGGTTGCCCTACTGGCGCAGTGGACGAGCTGCGACTCCAATAGTGGAGGAGTCAGACCAATTCAACATGAATACTTTAATGTGCATTTGCACTTTCTGTCAATGTTCAATGTAAATGATCGAATGTCAATGTAAATCATTACTTTACATGGAGAGATACAGGAAGAATGCGAATCTTTGTGAGCATCATGGAACGAGCCGGAAGTATGAAGAACTCCCATGATATCCCACGGAAAAAGGCGGATGAAATTCTGAGGGGTTATCTAAGGGACTCCATCCAGCGTCCACAGATACCCAAGCATGTCATGGACAGACGACTATCAAACGACTACTTTATGGATAGCCAACGACCTTCCTTTCAACCCTTTTGTGCTTCATACTTCTCCATAGAACTTGAGGGATATCCATAGTATCCCTATCATGTTCTGTCTAAACTCAAGACTTTCATGAGCATATCAGGAGGTACTGAGATATGAGCCGTACATTTAGCTTCCGCCAAAGTCGCGAATTGCTCCGTGTCGATCCAAAGACGTTTATCAAGTGGCTACAGAAAGCAGGTATTGACCCGGCTAAGCAGGTCAATCTGGCCGATACACGAGAGCGGTATCTGACCGAAGAACAACTTACCATGCTTGCAAAGCAACACGGCAGAACCTTGCCATCCTTAGATCACCAGCCAGAACCACCAGAACCTGTGACACTTGCTATGCTGGTCGAGCAGCTGAATCTGTTAGAGCATGAAATCGCCTTGCATTTTGATCTATTGGAGGCGCAGGGGCTTCAGGCACTTCAGGTTATTACCGGTCTCCAACAGCATCTGGCAAACCTGGAGCGAATTGTTCCCACACAGCATGAGCAGCAACCAGCAAGGCAGAGTAAGAGTTCGTCATCCCGATCAACCAGGGTGCCGGTCAAGAAGGCCAGGAAAGGGACGAAAGGTAAAAAACTAGCACGCCCGCACATTCCACTCCATGTCTTCGCGCACGAGCATGGAGTATCAGAGGGTGCGGCCGATCACGCAGCACAAACAGGAAAAATCACTGTGAAACGCGGAAGATGGCTCTACAATAGTCGGTATATTACCAGCGCCCTGGATCAACAGGGTCAACATGAATTCTATACCCTTTTTCACGAGCGCGAGGGCTTTAGAGCCTGCGGGAAATGCCCTCATGCCCTCTCAGTGTGAAGGAATGTTCCAGTCTGACAATCTCTTCAACAACTCCTCGCCAAAGGCATCAGGTCTTGCAAGTCTGCCTAAGACATTCGTTCGCCGGGGCGCCGCCGTATCCAAATTTGCGTTGATGGATCCCTGGTACCGTCTTTAGAGAATGTATACGACAGGATGTTTCCCTCTTCCAGGATGCGCTTGACCGTGGATTCAAACTGATAATCATATGTATCAGCTTCATCCGTCTGCCCCCTTATCCGCAAAAAATCGGCGAAGTCACTGAGCAAGAGCAAGTAATCCGGAGATTCGAGTCCCCCTGAGTACTGGTAACCGGTAAGCGCCTCGCGGTACAATTGCTCTGCCTCATCGGCCCTCCCTTGATCATGAGCGAGAACCGCGAGCGCTCGATAGTTCTGGGCGATGTCGGGGTGATACGGACCAAGTTTCTGCTGCCGGATGGCGAGTGCCTGAGAGCAAAGTTGCTCCGCCACTTTCGGGTTAGCTCGAAACCGAGCAAGCACAGCAAGGTTTTCCAGGCTTTGCGCTGTCTGCGGATGATCATGGCCGAGGACGTTTTGCCGTACTTCTAACGCTCGTTGGAGTATGGGTTCGGCACGCTCAAAAACGCCATACCGTAGATAGAGCATTCCGAGGCCACTAAGCATGTTCGCCACTTCAGCACTTTCTTCTCCCGAAACTTGTTTGCTCATTCTAAGCTAGACTTTATCCAACTTACGCAGTAAAAGCGAGAGTATCCACAAGGCGATCAAAAAGCGCCCGTGGAATTTCCACCATCTCGCCTTGAGAAGACGACATGGCAAAAAAGGAAGAGGGCCACAGATGCTGACGAACGAACGCCAAGGTGTCCGAAAAGGTCGGTCTCGCTTTGGCATACCAGGCGGCCTGGCGAACCGGGAACGGGTGCTCATCGAGCAACTGCTGGGCAAAAATGGTCACGAGCGAAAACAGTGCCAAAAGAGCGGGTGTGGTGCGCAAAATGGCCAGGTCCGACCATTGGCGTTGTGTTTCCACGCCCAGATGGGTGCGCACCTCATGAAAGGTGACTTCCACCGGCCAACGCATGACAAACCATGCCAGGATCTGAACCGGGTCGGCCTCTTGATCGGTACACAGCACCGCTTGCGAAGCGAACTTGCCCTCGGGATCACGCACCAGAATCCAGCGGATGGCTACCGGGGCAATGCCCGGATGATACCACAGAGCCGTGCCAGTGGCGATCTCCACCGTGCGGGTGATGCCTCCATACCAGGCAACGGTACATTCCTGCCACACGGTGGTGGGATCGACCAGCCGTTTGGCGAGGGTGGGCTGACGCTTCCCTTTGACCGCTGGCCGACCGCGCTTGCCCGCTTCTCGTGCGGGAGCCGGATCATAGAGTGCCGCATCCAGACGCATGCGTGTGACCAGCGTGACCAGTGGCACACGAACCAGGTTCGCCAGAAACGCCACCACGGCATAACTGCCATCCGCCACGATAATCAGGTGCCGGGTGGGCAACCAGCGGTGGACTTGCCGAATCATCTGCCGCGCCCAGTCCGTGATCGTCTTGTGCCTCTTCTTGCGTTGGTCATGATAACGCTCAGATGGAGCCAGCACGGTCAAAAAGGGCAACGCCCACACACGGTGTGCCCAAGGGATTGGCGTGAGCAGCATCATCGAAATCCAACGCAGCCCGCTGGTTTTGACAAAGAACTCCTTGCTCGAACGCACTGGATCACGATAGATGCCTCGGGCGGCGATTTTGCTGCCGCGACGACGCTCAATCGTTTCATCTATCCCGATCACCACCGGGGCATTGTCTGGCACAAACAGCGACACCAGCAGCAGCAGCAGAATCCGACTCAGGGCTCGGCTCGACCAGGTGGCTCGATTGAGGACGCGGTGATAGTTCTGAAACTGCTGATCATTCGAGCGTCCCATGACGCGCAAGATAGCTGCCACTGTTCGTTCTCCTGGGGCCAGGATCGCTCCGATCAGGAGGACCTTGGCCCATTCCCAGACTCGTGGGCTGAAAACCGTTTCAAACGCTTTCAAAATTGGTATAATTCGCTGAGGCAGATTGCTCATCTTTCGTCCTTTCTCGTAGTTAGGTACGAGAGAAGCGTACTCTGCCTTCCGTTTTTTGTCCAGTCAATGGATAAAGTCTAGGGGGAGAAGAGGCAAAAGTATATACGCTCTCTCCACAAATGAAGATACAGGAGGCAAAAGCCGCCTCAGATCAGTTCAGCCAACAAATAAAGTTTATGTCGCTTCACCCGGTCATTACTGCTTTCGGCGAAGGCGAAAACGAATTCTATTGGGTCTACAGGGGTATTGACGGCAAGGAGGTAATACCTGAGACTAAACATGTTCTAGTCGTTTTGCAAGTTCCTTGTGGTACAACCTCTGTTGAGGGATATATCCAATACATGGTCGATGTTGCCAGCCCCATATTACGGGGTTGGATACGCAGGAACGGAGAAACTGATTCATATGCATTGCGCCTGAATCTGAAGGATGTGCCTTTGTTTCCTGTGGCAGATATAAGTGCTAGAAAAGCGCGCAGTGCGATTAATGGTCAACAGCATTTCGACGTCTGTGTGATTTGTGCCTTAGCGGAAGAAGCCCAGGCATTCAAGGAAGAGGCTAACAAGCAGCTTGACTGTGATTTTGAGCTGGCAAGGAGTCCGCACACCAATCACTATTATCAGGCAACCTTAATGAATGTAAGAGGGGAGCCACTGACCTTGCATCTTTCCTGGCTGCCAAAGCCCGGTCCGCTCGAAGCTGGCCTGCATATCAAGGCTGTGCTGGAGGAATTTCAGCCACGTTTTGCCGCGATGACCGGCTTTTGCGCCGGAGATAGGACAGCGACCAGACTTGGCGATCTCGTCATTGCCGAATCTGCATTCAGCTACAATGCAGGAAAGATTGTCTTAAATGAAAGTGGAGAGCAGGATATTTTGCATGATACCGAGATGTGGCATTCACACCCAAAAGTACTTCAATTTGCCAAAGGTTTCACCTGGACACAACCCGAAAGCAGTTTCCCTAATAAGGTGCATTTTGCTCCGATGGCAGCGGGGGAGGCAGTGCGCGCCGATAACCCATTCCCATGCATTCGTGTGCTGGTACGGAAGGCCATTGCGTTGGATATGGAGAGTACAGCTTTCTATCGCGTGCTGGCAGAATTCTCTACTATCCACTCACTGCTGGTCAAGGGGATCGCAGATCATGCAGATAATGAGAAAGACGATGACTATCATTATTTTGCATCAGCAGCATCAGCGCGATATATGCTGTCGTTCATCAGAGAATATGTCACCTCGGATATTATACCGAATC
>Ga0307372_10004425_pt1 | contig 21670 bp, 19 predicted proteins | sample OX1MG_FD_202533 | JGI IMG/M metagenome (GOLD analysis project Ga0307372, IMG submission 202533) | Soil microbial communities from Risofladan, Vaasa, Finland - OX-1 | ecosystem: Environmental > Terrestrial > Soil > Coastal area > Acid sulfate soil | place: Finland: Risofladan, Vaasa | collected...
CGTCGACAACGCCCCGTGCCTTGTCTACGCGCATGGCGGCGGGTTCATGCAGGGCAGCCTCGACAGCTGGGATCATTTCCTGCGCGAACTGGTGCGCCAGAGCGGCGTCGCCGCGCTATCCGTCGATTACAAGCTGTCTCCCGAGCACAAATTCCCCAAGGCGTTCGACGAGACCGTGGCGATGGTCCGCCTCGCCGCCACGGAAGGTGCCGGGCTCGGCTTCGACCCGAAACGGCTCGCGGTCGGCGGCGATTCCGCCGGCGCCAATCTCGCGCTTGCAGCGGCGCTCGCACTGCGCGACGGCGGCGAGACCGCGGTCAAATTCATGCTGCTGATCTACGGCGTCTATTCGACCGACAGCGACAGCCCGTCATGGCAGCGCTTCGGCCAAGGCGCCGGCCTGTCGCAGACGCAGATGCGCTGGATCTGGGAAACCTATCTGGAAGACTTGGCGCAGATGAGCGACTGGCGGGCCGCGCCGATCCGCGCCGACCTCAAGGGCCTGCCGCCGGCACATTTGATCGTCGGCAGCCTCGATCCGCTCCAGGATGACAGCAACCGCATGGCCGCCGCGCTCGATGCCGCCGGCGTGAAAAATGCCCTGACCGTGTATCAGGGCATCAATCACGGCTTTATCCGCTACGGCCGGCTGATCGGCACCGCCCGCAGCGCGGTCGCCGATTGCGCGACCGCGCTGCGGAACGGGTTCGCCTGAGCTATTCGGCCGCGGCCAGCTCTTCCTCGCCGGCCTGGATCGCCGACGGGATGCGCAGCCAGAACAGCGACACCGCCGACGAGGCCAGCGCGCAGGCGGCCAGCGCGTAAAGGCCCCCGGCGTAGCTTCCGGTCAGGTACTTGGCCCAGCCGACAATGCTCGGGCCGAAAAACCCGCCGAGATTGCCAAGCGAGTTGATCCAGGCGATCCCCGAAGCCGCCGCAGTGCCGGTCAGGAACATCGTCGGCATCGACCAGAATGGACCCTTGGTGCCGTAAAGCCCGATCGCCGCGATCGCCATGCCGACGACGGCCCACCACGTGCCGATGGTCAGCCCGGCAATCACCAGCCCGGCGCAGGCAATCGAACAGGTGATAAAGAGGGTCCAGCGCCGCTCGCCGAGCCGGTCCGACAGCCAGCCGCAGAACACCATCGCGATCGCGCCGCAGGTGTAGGGAATCATCGTCACCCAGCCGACCTGCATCGTCGAGATGCCGAGTTCCTTGATGATCGTCGGCATGAACAGCAACATGCCGAGGCTCGCGGTCACGATGCCGATGTAGTTGATTGCCAGCCAGATCACCTTGGGGTCGAAGAACGCGGTCAGGATGCTGGCCTTGTGCTCGGCCTCGATCTTTTTCCTTTCGCCGGCGATTTGCGCGGCGAGCCAACCGCGCTGGTCGGCCGACAGCCAGCTCGCCTTTTCGGGCCTGTCGGTCAGGTAGAAGAACACCCAGATGCCGATCAGCACAGCCGGTACCGCCTCGAACAGGTACATCAGTTGCCAGCCCTTGAAGCCGAACAGCCCGTTAAGCCCGAGCAACGCAGTCGATACCGGCGCGCCGGCGGCCACCGCGACCGGCAGCGCCAGCGTGAACCCAGCGTTGATGCGGGCGCGATAGCGATCGGGGAACCAATAGGTGAAATACAAGACGAAGCCAGGGAACAGGCCCGCCTCGGCCAGGCCGAGCAGAAAGCGGATCACCATGAAGCTAGTGGTGTTCCAGGCAAACGCCGTGGCGCCGGCAAGCAGCCCCCATGTGATCATGATCCGCGCGATCCACAGCCGGGCGCCGACCTTTTCGAGCACGATGTTGCTCGGCACCTCGGCGATCACGTAGCCCCAGAAGAACGCGCCGGCGGCCATCCCATAGATCGCCGAATCGAACCCGAGATCCTTGTTCATCGTCAACGCCGCAAAACCGACGTTGATGCGATCAAGATACGCAAAGAAATAGGTCAGTGCAGCAAACGGCAGAATGCGCATATATACTTTACGCATTGTCGATTGTTCGAGCGAAGCGATCATGTGCTCCTCGTCCCAAAGTCCCTCCTTATGGAGGGTGGACGAGGGTAATGCAGCCACATGAGGTTTTGTATGGGCGCAGCCGAGGAGTGGCCATGCATTATTGCCAGAACACTTGAGATAATATCATTTGCCATGCAACTGGCGCGCGGGCGTCGCGGATTGCGCTTGCGCCCTGTCACCGCGGCGCCGTATGCGCCAGGCATCGAGGCTCCAGGCCCCGGCACCAACCGCCGTGACGTAGCGAAGACCGCCGGCCATCGCCAGGTTCTTCAGAAAATTGGTCTCCTGGCCGCGCTGAGCAAAATTGGAATGGGCGATCAGCGCGGTGGCGACGCACCAGAGCGCCAGCACCAGGCCGGTCGGCCGGGTAAGCACGCCAAACAGCAGCGCCAGACCGCCCCCCAGCTCAACCACGACGGCCACGGCCCAGGCCACCTGCACCAGCGGCCGGTGATGGGCCGGCGAAATTGCCCTGGGTCGCCGCCGGCGACAGCAATTTGGCCCAGCCGCCGATGACGAAGATGACGCTGATCGCGACGCGGCCGAGCAGCGCAGCCGCATTTCCGCTCGCTCGCATGTCTGGCTCCGACCCGGCGACGGCCACTCTCTTCCTATACGGTAGAGCGGCGGAATACGTCCCCTTACCGCGTAGCGAACTGGGTCTTGCCGAAATAATTCTCGCGCTCGGCGTCGGTGATCGCGCTCGGCCGCCGGTCGGACAGCACCGCGAGGCCGCGCTTTACCGCCGGGCGGGCCGCGATCGCGTCGAACCAGCGCTTTACGTTGGGGAAATCGTCGAGGTTAATATAGCCGCGCCCGTCAAAGCGGGGCGACGGTTCGATCGCGGTGCGCAGCCAGGGGAAGGTGATGATGTCGGCCATGCTGTATTCGTCGCCGGCCAGCCAGTGGGCCTCGCCGAGCCGCTGGTTCAGCACCCGTGTCAGCCGCTTCGCCTCGTTTCCATAACGCTCGATCGCATAAGGGATCTTTTCCGGCGCATAGGCGCCGAAATGGTTCCACTGCCCGAACATCGGCCCCACCCCGCCCATCTGGAACATTATCCATTCCAGGCATTTGTAGCGCCCGATCGCGTCTTTCGGGATCAGCTTTCCGCCGGTCTTCTCCGACAGGTAGATCATGATCGCGGCGGATTCGAACAGTGTGAACCGCTTGCCGCCCGGCCCGTCAGGATCGACAATCGCCGGGATGCGATGGTTCGGGGTGATCTTTAGAAACTCGGGCTTGAACTGATCGCCGGCGCCGATATTGACCGCGATGATCTTGTACTCGAGCCCCAGTTCCTCGATTGCGATATGCACCTTGTGGCCGTTGGGGGTCGGCCAGGACCAGACTTCGAGCATGACATTTCCTCCGATTTGGGTCGCCGGCGTTCCAGGTTGTCATTGCGACCGTGGCATGGCCAGCGCTTACTGGCGCTGGGTCAGCACATAGGCATGCGGTAGTGAAATCCCGTTCCGAGAGCATTTCGGTGTTGCGTCTCGGCATCTTGTGGCTGGCTGGCGCCGATCTGCGCCTGACGTTTCTGGCCGTGCCGCCGGTACTGCCGCTGATCCACCGCGACCTGCACCTCAGCGAAAAGGCGATCGGCCTGCTCTCGGGGCTGCCGGTTCTGATGCTCGGGCTGGCCGCTATTCCCGGGTCCCTGATGATCGCCCGGCTGGGCGCGCGGCGCGCGACGATCGCCGCCCTCGTCTTCGTCGCCGCGGTCGCGGCGGCGCGCGGGGTTGGGCCGTCGCGTCCGATGCTATTCAGCATGACCGTGCTGATGGGCGCCGGCGTCGCGGTCATCCAGCCCGCCCTGCCGACCCTTGTCGCCGAGTGGTTCGCAGCGATGCCGGCCTTTGCGACCGCGATCTACGCCAACGGCCTGTTGGTCGGCGAGGCGGTGCCGGCGGCAGCGATGATCCCGCTGGTCCTGCCGCTGGTCGGCGGCGACTGGGCGGTGGGGTTGGCGCTGTGGTCGGCGCCGCTCGCAGCGACAGCATTGCTGATCGCGGTCGCAACGCCAGCCGCCGCGCGACCCGATCGCCGGGCGCCGGTCCGCTGGCAGCCGGATTGGCGCAGCAAGCTGACCTGGCAGCTCGGCCTGTTGATGGGTGGCACCGGCGGCCTCTACTTCTCGGTCAACGCCTTTATTCCGGATTATCTGCACGCCATCGGCCGCCCGGATCTCGTCAGCGCCTGCCTCGGCGCGTTGAATTCGGGCCAGTTGCCTGCGTCGTTTCTCGCCCTGTTCGCGATCCGCCGGCTGACCGCAACACGGCTGCCGTTTATCGTGACCCCGCTGCTCGGCGTGGTCGGGCTCGGCGCCCTGCTGGCGAAGGTAGGCTGGCTGATCGTGCTCGGCGTCGGGGTAACCGGCTTGTTCATTTCGTTCGGGCTGATCCTGACGCTGGCCTTGCCGCCGCAGCTGGCCGCGACGGAAGATGTCCATCGCCTGTCGGCCGGCATGTTTGCGATCGGCTACACGATGTCGTGCATCGTGCCGCTGATCGGCGGCGTGATCTGGGACGCCACAGGGGTACCCATCACAGCCTTCGCGGCCGGCGTGGCCAGCGCCCTGACGGTCGCCGCAACCGGGCTGACGTTGCATCCGCGGCTGGACCGAGCGCACGCATAGGCAAGCAACGGCGGCCACGCGCAAAACGGCGCGCCCCCGAGGGGAGCGCGCCGCTGTTTCCGCCGAACCCGGCCTTGCTCCGGGCTGACCTGCTCGTCGGGTGACGGTCAGGTCAGTTGATCAGCCCGTAGAACTTGCCGGCGTTCTCGCAGGTCATCTTGCGGACGATGTCAGCCGGCAGGTGCTTGAACTGGTCGTCGATGTATTTCGCCGATTCCGGCCACACCCCGTCGGGATGCGGGTAGTCCGAGCCCCACATCAGGGTCTCGACCCCCATCTCCTCGATCAGCTTGGTGCCGACACGGTCGTACTGGAACGTCGCCCTGCACTGGCGGCGCCAGTATTCGGTTGGCATCATCTTGAGTTTGAGGTCCTGGTACTGATCCTTGTACTCGAAATCCATGCGGTCGAGCACATAGGGGATCCAGCCGATGCCGCTCTCGCCGAAGACGACGCGGATGTTCGGAAAGCGCTCGAACACCGCCGCGCCCATCAACGCGGTCAGGATGTTGCCGAGCGTCAATTGGAACAGGCACAGCCCGGCATAGGTCATGCGCCGCTGGACCGGCATCTCGTACTGCTTGCGCAGTTCGGGATCGACCGACGGGAAGGTGTGGAAATGCAGCGGCAGCTGCGTCTCGTTAATCGCCTCCCACAGCGGATCCCACATCGGGTGCCACATCGGCGTCATGTGCCACGAGCACGAGAGCTCGACCCCGCGCATGCCCATCTTGGCAACGCGGCGCACCTCGGCGGCGGCGGCCTCGATATCGCTGTACGGCAGGCAGGCGAGCCCGATCTCGCGATCCGGATAGTAGCTGCAGAAATTGTGCATGAAGTTATTGTAGATACGCAGCATCTCGTTGGCCGCTTCGCGGTCCTTCATCTTCGCGCAGGCGGCGAGGATGCCATAGATGACCTCGGCGTCGACGCCGTCGCGGTCGAGTTCCTTGACGCGCAGGTGCGGGTCGCCCGGACGGCGCAGGCCGCGCAGACGGAAATCGTCGTAAAGCCCGGCCTCGTGCATCTTGTCGACGCGCAGCTGCTTGCCCGGCATATAGGGCGTGCCCGAGGCGCCGACACCGCCGGCCATGCCGTAATCGGCGCCGTTATGGTCGACCCAGCGCTTGGTGCCGTCGGCCTGGTCCTGCACGAACGGCATCAGCTCCTTCAACGCCTTGGGCGCCTGCGAGGTGAAAAGATCAGGCGGCAGCCAGATCATGTCGAGATGGCAATCAGCCGAGATTCGCTTGTACTGCATCAGCTTCATCTCCCTGCGGCGGTCATAAACATAGCGGATGATAAGCAACCGAGCGCTTTTGCCACTGTAGCCCACGTTTTGCGCGCTGTCGCTCGGCGAGACCCGGCGATTTTGCCGGGCCGCCATGCAGCGGAGCGGCCATTACCGTGGGCCGCCAGGGCGCCGATCAGCGTCGCCCGGTGAATTTCGCCGGCCGCTTTTCGAAAAACGCGCGCACCCCTTCGGCGTAATCCGGCGTGCGGGCGGCCTCGTCCTGCAGATCGCGTTCGAGGTCGAGCTGGCGGTCGAGCGAGTTACTCTCGGCAGCATTGAGCGCGCGCTTGGTCAGCGCGATGCCGACGGTCGGTCCTTGGGCAAGCCGCGCGGTGAGCGCCCGCGCCTCGGCCGTCAGCCTGTCGTCGTCGATCGCCAGCCAGATAAGGCCCCATTCGGCAGCGTGCTCGGCGGACAGCGGCTCAGCCAGGATCGCCAGCGCCCGGGCCCGCGCCGCGCCGACCAGCCGCGGCAGAAACCAGGTGCCGCCGCAATCGGGGATCAGGCCGAGGCGCGAAAACGCCTGCACGAATGTCGCCGAGCGCGCGGCCAGCACGATGTCGCAGGCGAGCGCGAGGTTGGCGCCGGCGCCGGCGGCGATGCCGTTGACCGCGCACACCACCGGCATCGGCAGCGCGCGCAGCTTGCGCACCACGCCGTTATAGCGCTCCAGCACCGATTTCAGATCAGGCGGGCCGGAATCGGTGACCGCGACATCGCGGAGGTCCTGGCCGGCGCAAAACCCGCGCCCAGCACCGGTCAGCAGCACCGCGCGACAACCCTCGTCAGCCTCCGCCTCGGCAAGCGCCGCGATCAGCGCGCCGTGCATCTCGACGTTGAGCGCGTTGAGCCGCTCCGGCCGGTTGAGCGTGATCTGATCATAGCCGTCGCGGCGTTCGACGAGGATGGTCATCGCGCTACCCCCTCAGCCCTATTTCCACTTCCCGTATCCTAATCTTCCGCTTCCCGGCGAAAGCCGGGACCCATCCTTCGACGGCACCCACAGGCGGGTATCACTGCAGCACGCCGGGATAAAGATCGACCCAGTCACGATTGTCTTGTTCGATTAGGGCGATCTTCCAGGCCCGCTTCCATTCCTTGATGCGTCTTTCACGCTGCGCCGCTGCCGCGAGCGATTCGTGAATCTCATACCATACGAGCCGATCAACGCCGTACTTTGCGGTGAAGCCCGGCACCGACTTAGCTTTATGCTCCCAAACCCGTCGGACGAAGTGGGAGGTGCTCCCCGTATACAAGGTGCCATTCGGCTTGCTGGCGAGCATGTAGGTGTAGGGCATGTCGAATCCCGGAAATGGGTCCCGGCTTGCGCCGGGAAGCGGGCCATAGGATGCGGATCGTCACCCCGCCAGCCTGTCGATCCCCAATTCCGCGGCCATCTTGTTAAGTGCGTCCTTCAGCGATCCGGGAATCGGGATACCGTGGGCGGTCCGCTCGGCGATGCGGGCGGCGCGGTCTTCGCCGGGCAGGCGGATCCGGTCGAACCCCGGCAAAAGCGCCGAGCCGTGCAGCTGGCGGATCACCGCGTCAACCTGGCGCTTGAACGCTGTCGGCTCAGCAAACGCCTTGATGTCGAGCACGCAGATCGCCTGCCCGGTATTGGTCGGCGTCAAATCGTCCTTGTTGAAATCGACGACATCCTCGCCGTTTGCGGCGCCGTTGAGCGTGCCGGCCAAGAGGCCGAACATCAGCGACATCGCCGCGCCCTTGTAGCCGCCGATTGGCAAGAGGAACCCGTCATCGGCGCGGTTCGGGTCGGTCAGCGACCGCCCCATCCGGTCGATCATCCAACCTTCGGGCATCGCTTTGCCCTGCTGCGCCGCGACCTTGACCTTGCCGTATGCCGCCACGGTCGTCGCCATGTCGAGCACCAGCGGCGGCTCCTCGAGCGCCGGCACCGCGATCGCGATCGGGTTGGTCGACAACAGCATGTCAGTGCCGCCCCAGGGCGGCAGATGATTGGCGTTGCCGACTGCGAAATAGAGCCCGATCATGTCGAACTCGACCGGCATCGCGGCATAGACCGCGGCGGCGCCGGCATGGTTGCCGTGGCGCGTACCGGCCCAACCGACGCCGTTCTCCTTGGCGAGCGCGATCGCCTCCTCGACCGCGCGGGCGACGACCAGGCTGCCGAGCCCGTTATCGCCATCGACCAGCGCGGTCGCCCGCGCCCGGCGGGTCACCGTGATCTCGGGGCGGGTGTTGAGCCCGCCCTTCCTGATGCGCCGGATGTATTGCGGCAGGCGGAAGACGCCGTGCCCGTCCGCGCCGGAAACGTCCGACCGTGCCATCAATTCCGCCGCCTTCGCCGCATCCGCCGCCGGGATGCCGGCGGCGCGATAGGCGCCGGCGATGAAGTCGACGAGCGCAGCGTGGGAAACGCGCAGCGCGGCGGGAGCGGTGTCGTCGGGCATCGATCTGTCCTCGGTCTACGGCTTAGCATACGGCGGCCGAACGCAATTGCGATCGGTGCCGCCGCGCGGTGGATCGGGTCGCCAGCTTATTTCGGACAGCGTCCACTCGCCATGCGGTTTCTGGCGCACCCCACCAGCGCCCAAGCCAGCCGCAAGACCATTGGAAGAGTTGGAGCGGGCGAAGGGATTCGAACCCTCGACCCCAACCTTTGGCAAGCGGCAAATTGTCGTGTCGCTATGTTCAATTGTATTTCACGGCAGTGCACCAGAATGCGCGGCATTCCACGATTTCGTGGGAGCCGAATAATTCCGTGATCATGTACTCCAGCGGATTCCCATGAACTGCTGTGCACCCCGATGGAGGTGGGAGACAGTAACCGAGTGGTAACCGCGACCGGAAACGGGCGCGAACAGCCGAGGTCTCGTTCGGCCTGCGAAGCGGTCATTGGCGCCGACGTGCCGGTCTTCGATGACCAGCAATTTGATTGTCGACGGTCACAACGAGGTCGTCATCGATTTCTGGCTGTAGGGTCGACCTTCGACCTGCACGGAGGGCATGGCGACCCTCGCGCGTCGCGTGGCGCCTCCGATTGCGGAAGTGCGATCGGGGGCGCATGCTGTGCTGAACGCAGCAGGGGCATTTCGGGGCGAAAACCATGCATGACATCGTGATTCGTGGCGGGACGATCCTGGATGGCAGCGGCGGCGAGGCCTTTACCGGCGACATCGCGATCGACGGTGGGAGGCTGACCGTGGTCGGCGGCAAGACCGGCGCAGCCAAACGCGAGATCGAGGCGAACGGTCTACTGGTCACCCCCGGCTGGGTCGATGTACATACCCACTATGACGGCCAGGCAACCTGGGACCCGGTGTTGGCCCCGTCGTCGTGGCATGGCGTAACGACGATCCTCTTCGGTAATTGCGGCGTCGGCTTCGCCCCGGTCCGCAAGGAGCACCGCGAGGGCCTCATCGACCTGATGGAGGCGATCGAGGACATCCCCGGCACGGCGCTCGCCGAGGGCCTCAAATGGGATTGGGAAAGCTTCCCCGAATATCTCGACGCGCTCGACCGGATGCCGCGGACGATCGATATCGCCACGCAGATCCCACACCACCCGCTGCGTGTCTTTGTGATGGGCGAGCGCGGCATCAACCGTGAAGCCGCGACCGCCCAGGACATTGCGGAAATGCGGCACCTCACCGAGGAGTCGCTGCGGGCGGGCGCGTTCGGCTTCACGACCTCGCGTACCTATTCTCACAAGACCAATGACGGTCAGCTCGTCCCCGGCCATTTCGCCGAAGAGCAGGAGCTTTACGGGATCGGCCAGGCAATGGCCGCGGTTGGCGGCAGCACCTTCGGCATGAACAGCGACTTTGTCGACGAGGCCGCCGAATTTGCCTGGATGACGCGGCTATCGAAGGAGACCGGCCGGCCGGTCTGGTTTCTCCTGACCGATCGGGTCAAGGACCCGACGCGCTGGCGGCGTCTGATGCAAGGCGTCCATAAGGCGCGCGCCGAGGGTGCCAGCATTACGGCGCAAGTTGCCGGGCGGCCGGTGGGCATCATTCAGGGCATCGCCGGCTCGTTCAATCCGTTCGCGATCCGCCCGAGCTACATCCCGCTGGAGCGCCTCTCGTCCAAGGAGCGCATCGAGCGGATGCGCGACCCCGCGCTACGCGCCCAGCTGCTTTCTGAGGAGCCGTCCGAGCGCCAACTCGCGCGGCTATCGCAGGCGCGGCAGAACATGGTCGGCCGCTGGGACAAGATGTTCGTGATGAGCGGCACGACACCCGATTACGAGCCCTCGCCCGAGAAGAGCATCGCCGCGATCGCCGCGAGGGCCAATGCGAGCCCACAGGAGGTCGCCTATGACTACCTGACCGAGAAGCTCGACAATTTTCTGTTCTTCCCGATCGTCAACTACACCGACGGCGACCACGAGACGGTGCGCGAAATGCTGACCGACCCCGGCACTTTGCTTGGCCTCAGTGACGGCGGCGCGCATTGCGGCGCTATCGTCGATGCCGGCGTGCCGTCGTTCATGCTGTCGCATTGGGGCCGCGACCGGAAGCGCGGGCCCGGCCTGCCGCTACCGCAGCTTGTTAAGATGCAGACCAGCGAGACCGCCGATTTCTTCGGTTTCAAGGATCGCGGCCGGCTGCGCCCGGGGCTGCGCGCCGACGTCAACATCATCGACTTCGACGGGCTGCGCCTGCACCAGCCCGAGGTGGTGCACGACCTGCCGGCCGGCGGCCGCCGGCTCATTCAGCGCGTCGACGGCTATCGTGCGACTCTCGTCGCCGGCATCCCCGTCTTCGAGAACGGCGAGGATACCGGCGCCCGCCCCGGGCGCCTGGTGCGGTCGGGCCGCTAGCATGCCGCACGACACGATGGTTCATGCGGGGGACGCGCGCGGCCCGACGAACGAACTCGACGCACTGGTGATCGGCGCGGGCTTCGCCGGTCTCTACCAGCTGCTTTGTCTGCGCGATCGTCTCGGTCTGTCGGTAAAGGCGGTGGAAGCGGGCGGCGGGGTCGGCGGCACCTGGTACTGGAACCGCTACCCGGGCGCCCGCTGCGATTCCGAAAGCCATGTCTATTGGTACACCTTCTCTCCCGACCTGATGCGCGAGTGGGAGTGGTCGGAACGCTATCCGGGCCAGGCCGAGATTTTGCGCTATCTGAATTTCGTTGCCGACCGCTTCGACCTGAAGCGCGACATCCAATTCAACACTCGTGTGGTCGCCGCCTCCTATGATGAAGAGGCGAACCGGTGGCAGGTGCGCACCGAGGGCGGCGACACCTATGTCGTCAAATTCCTGATCACCGCCGTCGGCTGCCTGTCCACCGCGAACGTGCCGGATTTTCCCGGCCTGAATGATTTCGCCGGCGACTGGTACCATACCGGCCAGTGGCCGCATGAAGGCGTCGATTTCACCGGCAAGCGGGTCGGCATGATCGGCACCGGCTCGACCGGCATCCAGGCGGCGCCGGTCATCGCGGCCTCGGCAAAGCACCTGACCGTGTTCCAGCGCACCGCGAACTTCTCGGTGCCGGCGCGCAACGCGCCCTTAGAGCCGGAATTCCGCCAGTACATCAAGGACCACGCCAGCGAAATTCGCGCCTTCACGCACGAAACGATCAACGGCATGGCGTTCCGGATCGAGGAGCGGCTGGCGGTGGAAACCCCACCCGAGGAGCGCGAGAAGATTTACGAGGCTGCGTGGGAGCGCGGCGGCCTGCAGTTCCGGGCGGCGTTCCAGGACATGATGGTCGACAAGAGGGCGAACGATACGGCGGCAGATTTCGTCAAGCGCAAGATCCGCTCGGTCGTAAAGGATCCGGCGACGGCGGCGATCCTGTCGGATATCGATCATCCCTACGCCGCAAAACGCCCGCCGATCGATACCAACTATTTCGAGACCTACAACCGCCCCAACGTCACGCTGGTGGATCTGCGGAAAGCTCCGATCGACCGGATCAGCCGCGCCGGGATTTGCACCACCGAGGCCGAATACCCGGTCGACATCATCGTCTTCGCCACGGGATTCGACGCGATGACCGGCCCGATGCTGCGTATGGATATTCGCGGGCGCGGCGGGATTGCCTTGAAGGACGCGTGGGAGGCGGGGCCGCGCACCTATCTCGGCTTGCAGGTGCCCGGCTTTCCCAATTTGTTCACGATCACCGGCCCCGGCAGCCCGTCGGTGCTGTGCAACATGCCGGTGGCGATCGAGCAGCACGCCGATTGGATCACCGACTGCATCAGGCACCTCAACGACAACGGGCTCGAACGCATCGAGGCACGAGCCGACGCGAGGGACAAATGGGCCGAGGAGGTCAACCAAATCGCCCACAAGACCGTGCTGCCGCTCGCCAAGCATTCCTGGTACCTGGGGGCCAACATCCCCGGCAAGCCCCGTGTTTTCATGCCCTACGCCGGCGGCATGCTGCGCTATCGGCAGATCTGCGCGGATGTCGCGGCGGCCGGCTACGAGGGCTTCATGCTGTCGTGAGCCGCGTCGCTCGCGGTCCCGATTGCCCGTGATCTTCCGACCTACGTGCTTACGGACCTCTCGGTCGGCTATGGCGGACGACCAGCTGCAGGAGGAAATCGGATGAAGAATATGTGGCGCGCTGATCCGTTGGTCTGGGGCCACGGGCCTCGCGTCTTCGAGGTATTCTTGGAACCCACCTGTCCGTTTTCCGTCAAGGCGTTCGGTAAACTTGACGACCTGCTCGCTCTAGCGGGCGAGGACCGCATCACCGTCAAGCTCCGCCTTCAGTCGCAGCCTTGGCACATGTACTCGGGCATAATCGTGCGCTGTATCCTCGCCGCCTCGACCCTCGAAAGCGGGAAGGTAGCGGCAAAATCTGTCATGGCGGCGGTGGCCGCGCATCGCGAAGAATTTGAATTCGACCGGCATTGCAGCGGGCCGAATCTTGATGCTACGCCCAACGACATCATCAGGCGGATCGAGCGCTATAGTGGCGTACAACTTGCCGACGCCTTCGCGATTCCAGATCTCGACCGTGAGGTAAAGTGGCACTGTAAGTATGCCCGCCAAAACGGCGTCCATGTCTCGCCTACTTTCATGATCGACGGGCTGGTTCAGGCCGATGTGAGCAGTGGCGATCCCGTCGCCGATTGGGTGTCGCGCCTAGCAAAAGATTGATGTCTTACCGTGGGCCAGAGGCCGCTTTTGGGTGGTGAACCGACGTTCGGCCGATCCGACGGCGCGTGACGGGGTCGTGCCGCAGGTAGCCGATCGCATGGTCTGGAAAACGGAATCTCTGTGTGCCACGGTGAGGCTGAGATAATGGGAGGGGTTCCATGAACCAGATCGAGGTCGCCGACAATAACGTTGCAGCGGACGCGGAGAGAGCTTCTTCGTCGGCCTATGTGCCGCCGCTTCAGCGCACGGAAGGGCAGCCGGCGCCGATCGCGGCGCGCGGCGGCCTGTCCTACATGTCGTTCGACCGGGACGGCGATGCGGGAACCACCGCAGCGATCCAGGACGCGCTCGCGGAGCTCGCTCAGGGGGAGGGCCAGCGGGTCATCGACATGATCGACAAGACCCCGCCGGGACCGATCAAGACGCGGTGGGGCCTCGGGTTCCGCGACTACGACGAATGTGTCAGGTACATCCGCCAGTCGAACAGCATCAAAGCCCCGGAAGGCGGCCTGGCTCTGCCGCTACCCTATACGGTCTACGACCGGCCGACTTATTCCGTGGTGCCGTCCAACGCTTTGTGGCGCGACCCGGAGCGCGCTAACATCGCGGAGATCCTGCGGAAAAACGAGGCGGACAACCGGCGGCGCGACCTGTTTTTCCCCCAGGTGATGCGCGATGCTCGGCGCATCGGCGAATACTATCCGGGCCTCTCGCCCAAGAGCTCCGAATGCATGGACCGGCTCGGCCTGTCCCTAGCGTACCTCGAGTCCAAATGCACGAATTTCTACGATTCGTCGGAGGTGGAGCGCGTGTTTTATCCAGAGATCGAGAAGCTGCTTCTCGATTTCTTCCCCGATGCGACCGATGCGCTGGTCTACAACCACGACGTTTTCGACAAGGACTACGCGGGCGACCGCACCGAAGACCAGGACGGCAAGAACCCGGGTGTGAACGCCAATTACGCGAACCTTGTGCACAACGACCTGAACGACAACAGCGGCCGCGTGCGCTGTCGCGAGCTGCTCACCAGGAACCTGCGGAATTTCGGGCGCGCTCAGCACTACACGGAGGAAGAGGCCGACCGGAAGATGTCGCGGCGCTTTGTGTCGATCAATCTCGCCAAGCCGATGGAGACTGTCGAGCAGTTCCCCTTCGTGCTCTGCGCGTGGCCCTCGTTCGCCGACCAGCCATACATCACCAACTACCGGATCTACGACGACCGCGTCGGCGAGACCACCCGATTCACCTGCCGTCCCGATCACGAGTGGTACTGGTTTCCCCGGCAGAAGCCCACCGAGGTCTCGATGCTCAAGTGCTATGATTCTGTGACCGACGGCTCTGTCTCGCGCTGGTCTTTCCACACCGCCTGTATCGACCCGACCGCGCCCGCCGACGCTCGATGCCGCAAGAACGTCGTGGTCCGGTCCTTTGTCTTCTTCTAGGAAAGACGGAAAAGGCATCTTCTAGGAAAGACGGAAAAGGCATCGGGCAGGGGAGGCGACATCGGTGAAAGCTGGTGTGGTTTATCTGCAGATCGAACTCGGCGGCGATTGACCTTCCCCCGGTTTGGTGGACACCGGGTTATGCGGATTTCGCCTCTGCTTGATCGGGGGTGATGTATCCGATGGCGGAGTGGATCCGCTGCGGCGCCCGAGCCCGGATGCCATGCCGGCGCATCACCCGCTCGATCCGCTTGCGGCTGACGGCCTGTCCTTTGGCGCGCCGTATCGTCCTCGGTGGCGAGCATGGACCCGCTGGATATCGCCCAGCAGCGCACGATCGGCGGTCCTGCGCGGGCTCTGCGACCGTGATCGCCACGCGCAGCAGCCTGACCGCGATACACTCGGCGCCGCGCACATGACGCGCATCGGCCAGACGCCCCGCTGATCCTCGATCTGGCGAAACCTCATGTCGGGGGTTCCGAGAAGATAGGCACAGTTTTATAGAATGCCGCGCTCCATGCGCAGCCGATCGTTCTCGCGGCGAAGCCGGGATATTTCTGCCGCCGCATTCCGCCCGCCGCTCCGACCGCGCCAATTGCGAAGCATCGAGGGGGCGACGCCCAGTTCCCCGGCAATCTGCGTCAGCGGCCGACCGATGCTCGCGAGCAGAGCCTGTCGACGTCCCTGGCCCATTCGACACCTTTCCGCTCCCTGCGAAGCTCAAAGGTGTCCACCAATTCGAGGGAGGCTCAACGGGCGAGATGCGCCGACAGGAGACGTTTGCTCAGCCGCTCGACGGAGCTGGCGGCGCCGACTTCGATGTCGTTGGTGCGGTATCTCCCGGCTAGGCTTCGCCGTAATGCACCCGCCGGTAGTTGCGCGACGGGATCAAATCGTCGACGTGCACGTCCCATAGCGTCGAACCGTTTTGGGTCTGGTGCTCGCGGAATAACGCCTCGAACCGCCCTAGCGTCGTCACTTTCGTGCCGTTCAGGCCGAAGCCGCGCGCCACTTGGGCGATGTCGCCGCGGCCGTGGGTCGCGTGCATCGGATCGACGCCATAGGCGCGGAACTTGTGCGTCTCGGCCCCGTAGCCGCCGTCATTGATAATGCAGATCAATAGCTTGATGCCGTGGCGCTGGATCGTCTCCAGCTCCTGAATGTGCTGGTAAAGGCTGCCGTCGCCGTCGATCAGCATCACCTTGCCGTTGTTGCGCGCTGCGGCGACCCCAATCGCCGCCGACAGGCCCGAGCCGATCGCGCCGAAATCGATCGGGATGTGATACTTGCCCGCCGGGCGGCCGCGCAGATGCGTCATCGCGAAGCTGAAGCAATGCCCGCCGGCGACGATGACGTCCCAATCCTTTGGAACGGCGGCGTCGAGCTCTTTGATCACCGGGCGCGGGTCGAGCGTGCCGGGTGTCGGGGTGTACGGTTTCGGGTCGGGGTTCTCCGCGGTCGCGGCGATCTTCGAGGCAATCTCGTTGCTGCGCCAGCCCTGGCGGCGGATACCCTTTTCCTTCAGCCGGGCGACGATCGCCTCGGCGGCGGCCTTGGCATCGGCTTGCACGTGCAAGTCGGCGGTGCGCAGTCCCTGCCAGAGACCGCGCGGCTGCGTGTCGATGCGGATGACCCTGGCGTTCGGGAAAAGATAGCCGCCCTCGGTCGTGTAATGACCCAGGCCTGCCCCGGCGGCAATCACCAGATCGCTTTCGGCAAAATATTCGCGGCCGAGATCGGTGGCGAAGGTGCCGGCGATATCGAGCGCGAACGGGTTGCCGTCGAACAGGCCTTTTCCCAGCAACGTCGTCGCCAGCAGCGCGCCGGACTCTTCCGCAAGGGTTTCGAGCCCGCTTTTCGCTCCCGACCATGTCGCGCCACGGCCGCCGATGACGATTGGCCGTTCCGCCTCGGCGATCATCGCGACGACCTCGTCGACCACCTCCGGGTCCGGCCGCACCTGCTGGCGCCGCGGCATCAGCTCGATCGACGGCGAGTAATCGGGCAGGTAGGGAAATTCCTCCTTCTGCAAATCCAGCGGCACGCTGAGCACCACCGGCTTCCGTTCCGCGCGGGCGATGTAGAACGCCTCGCGGACACAATCGAGCGCCCGATCCATCGTGCGGATCGGCACGAAATGGGCGCCGGTCGCCAGCGCCAGCGGCGCCTGATCGATCGCCTGCAGGTACCACGACGCGCCGATCGGCGCATCGCCGGCGAACACCACGACCGGCGCGTTGCCGCGCGCCGCCATGACCAGCGCGGTCATGATCTGGGTATAGCCGGGGCCGCAGGTAACCGAGGCGACGCCCACCTTGCCGGTCGCGCGGGCATAGGCGTCGGCCATGGCGACGCAGCAATGCTCGTGACGTGCGTGAATGAGCCGGGCCTTCTGATTGTCGGCCATCGAGGCCGACCAATACATGTTGGCGTCGCCCATCAGGGTGAAGACGGTATCGACGTCCTCGGCGGCGATCGCCTGCGCCAGGACATCGGAAAGCTGATTTTCGCTCATTTGGTCTCTTTTCCCGAAAACTTGTCGCGCACCCACGAGGCCGCCGCACGCGACAGGATCTTGCCGCCGCTGAGCGCCGCCGCTTCGCCGGGCAGCTCCGCCTCGCCGTCCGGCGCGGCCATCAGTTTCGCCACATTCGCGGCGAACTCGCTGAGCAGCGCGCGGGCGAGATGAACCCCGCCGGCATTAGCGAAGGTTTCCAGCGGTCCCGTGACATGGAAATTGCCTTCGACCCGCAGGAGCGTCGTGTCCGTCCCGCTGGCCTCGACGACGCCGGTAGCGTTGGCGCGGGAGGCGCCGCGGCCATCGATCCCGCGCCCCTCGATCGAGCAGCGCCGGGCCGCGTGGTCATAGGCAAGCTTCGCCTCGCCTCTGAACTGCGCCACCGTCGGGCCGAATTTGACCCGCATCGTGCCCTGGTACCCGCCTTTGTCGTCGGACTTCGTCAGAGCCGCGCCCGGGATGCACGAAGCGACCACGGCGGGGTCAGACAGCAGCGGCCATACCGCCTCCGGCGGCGCGTCGATGGTAATTTCCTCGCGGATCGAAATCATGCGCCGAGGCTAGCGGTACTCATCCACGCTTGTCGACACATTCACGGCGGTTGGCTGATATTGAAGATCGGCTATCCGCGACTGCCTCGCGCGCCGCGCCGCCAACTGGACCCCGGCGACGGTGCATCGCTAGGCTGGGCCGCGCACTCGCCGCGCCCTTAGCCGTCTCGACCGCGGTGTACGCGTTCAGCCCTTTAGCTCAGCCAGGATCGGCAGCAAGTACTCGGCGAAGCGTTTGGGGTTCTCGGCGAACGGGAAGTGTCCGATGCCTTGCATCGCCTGGAACCGGACGCCCGGGATTTTGGCCGCCGTCGCCTCGGACAATTCCACGGTGCACGAGTAGTCATATTCACCCGTCAGCATAAACAACTGGCATCGGTTGGTATCGATGCGCCCAACCCGTTCGCGAGCATCCCATTCGCCGGAATAGAAGGCGATGTCGCCGAAAAAGACCTGCGGGCCGCCCTGACCATAGTGCCACGTGATCTGTTCCACGTATTCGGCGGGGCTTTGCGGGGCGCTCAGAGCGCGTATCCACTCTGGCACGAACTGCGCCTGGTTGACGTGCGGGTGCGCCGCCCAAACGGTTTGGCGCTGGTTGATCTTGTCGCAAGCCTCGCAGGCGATGATGCCGGCAAAAGCCTCGGGGTGCCGGTAGGCCAGTTCGAGACAGATCTCCCCTGACATCGACGCGCCCAGGGCCACCGGTTTGTGCAGTCCCGCGGCGGCAACGAAGCCCATGATGAGTTCGACGTACAGGTCGGTATTCAGCCGCCAGGAGCCGTGGATCGCGCCCTCCGGCGGCGGCGATTTGCCGTGCCAGGGCAAGTCGAACGATACCAGGCGGTGATGTTCAACGATACGCGGATCGGCCATCAGGCCATGAAATTGCCGCCCGTCGGCGCCGGCGGTGTGCATGCACAGCACCTCCTGCCCCGATCCTGCCGACTCGCTGTAGATCTGATAGGTCACGCCGTCGACGGTCACGGGGACATAGCGGCCGGTGACCGCGGGTACCGCTCGCGCGCCTTCCCGGGGATGCAGCGACACGGACACCGGCAGCGCCCGACCCATCGCCAGCCACTTCCCGACCTCGAGCACCCGCCGCGCGACATGAGCGTGCTGCATGAAGGCGAGGCGGTCGCCTTGAATGGAAAATTCCGGCAACCGGTACATCATCGCGAAGATGCCGTGATGGTGACGCGGCGGAACGGGTTCGAGAAACCGAGCCCATGTCGCCTCGGGCGCCGCCAGGACGAAGGCGGGCGTACCTGGATCGGCCGCGTTGACCCGTCCGTCGACGAAATCGAAGACTGTCGTGTCGCTTCCCGATGCGATCGCGAAACAAACGGCCCATGGCCCAGCCCAGGTGCCCAGGACCGCATCCGCGGCACAAGAGTCTCGCCAAGCGGCGGCGTCGGGGAACCCAATCATTGTCGCTCGATCATTCCAGAACCACGGATAGGATAGGCCACTGCGCGCGAGCCGCTCCGTCTCGCTTACCGTAGGCTTCCTCACACGTTTCTAGCAATGTCGCCCGAGCTGATCGAGGATCCCACCAGTTCCGGGCGGTGCATCTTCGCCCAACCTGCCACACCTGCTCGCACAAGCCGACGAGGTGATCAAAGCCGGTTAGGCTGACAGACGGCTCAGGGGCACGACGAGTCGTCCCCGTCGCCAGGGCCGAGCGTCGGCTACCGGTTCAGATTCTGTTGAAGATTGGTTTTTGAGTGATTGCAATAGGCGATCGTGGCGGGATGATGAGGCGCCTGCCGCCTCATGTCATAGGGATGAGCGTCGGCGCGGGGATCAGCTTGGCGAGTTTTCGCAGGTTCTGGGCGGTAGCGGCGAGGTGGAGCTCATCGCGGGCACCGTTTGGCCCGCGTAATCGGAGTCGGTCGAGCTTTAGAATGCGTTTTTAGAGATCGTCGAAGTTGCGGACAGCCGCCCGCGTGGCCTCGGTTCCGAGTCCAACGGGGTCGTGCGCAAACCGCTCGTTCATAGCCCTGCGCCTCGCGATTCCCGTGGCGAGACTGGGCCGATTGCCGCTGTCGGTGAGTCCCCAGGTGAGTCCCCAGGAAAAACAAAGATAAGGGCCGAGAAACCGATTGCCCCGCGCGTCTGAACCTGTTTCGTTGAGCCGCTAGGCAACCGCGGAATGTACCAATATGCAACTGGTGGCAGCCGGAATTCGAGCGCAGCGGGGCGCGCCTCGTGGAGAACCGTCTCCGCCGGCCCGCCGCCGTGGCCATCGGTGCGCGGCGCCCTGACCTCCGCGGCGCCGACCACGAAATTTCCGCTCTGGCCGCTGCTGGTGGTCGGACTCGGCACCCTGGTCGTGCCGCTCGATTCCGCGGTCAACATCGATTTTCCCTATATCGTGCGCCGGTTCGACCTGACGATCCCGATGATCCAGTGGGTGGTGATCAGCTATGTGCTGGCCCAGACCAGTCTGATGCTGGCTTTCGGGCGGATCGGCGACATGCTGGGGTATCGCCGCGTTTTCCTGTTCGGAACCGGTTGGAGCGTGCTGGCCTTCCTCGCCTGTACGCTGTCCCCGTCCTATCCCGCGCTGCTGGCAGGGCGGGTGGCGCAGGGGATTGGCGCCGCGCTGATCCTGAGCTGCGGGCCGGCGCTCGCCACAAGCCTCTATCCAGAGCGCATGCGCGCCCGCGTGCTGGGCCTTTACACGACGGTGTTCGGGATCGGCGGCGCATTGGGGCCCTCGGTGTTCGGTCTGTTGGTCGAGCGCTTCGGCTGGAGCGCGGTGTTCAGCTTCCGCGCGCCGATCGCGCTTGCCGCCTTCATGCTCGCCTGGATGCTGCCGCGATCCGCAGGAAGCGGGGAACGCGGGAAGTTCGACGCTGCCGGCGGCGCCCTCCTCGGCCTGGCGTTGAGCCTCATGCTGCTGGCGCTGAACCAGTTGCGGCATGCGCGGGAGAACGCGCCCCTCTTGGGCCTGGCGGCTCTGCTGTCGGTGGTCGCCTTCGCGCTGTTCTACCGGCAAGAACGGCGTTGCTCGCAGCCGATCATCAATTTCGGCTATTTTCGCGACGCCGACTTCACGATGATCAACGTGATGAATGTGCTGGTCAATTTGGCGGCGTTCTCGATCATGTTGCTGGTGCCGTTCTTCCTCGATCGCGTATCCCGCCTTCCTCTCCCGATCGCTGGTCTACTCCTGGCCAGTTCCCCGATTGGGATCATGTTCGCGGCACCGCTTGCCGGGGGGTTGGCGACCGGTCGGCCGCCACGGCTGATCGCCATGATCGGTACGTTCGCCAGCAGTGTGGGATTGTTCGCCATCTCCTTCGCCGGCTCGCATACCGGCATCTGGCTGCTGGCCGCCTGGATGTTCGTCCAGGGTTTTGGGGTAGGCTTGTTCCAGGTGGCCTATATCGAGATCGTCACCGCCGCCATCCCGCCGCAAAGCCGCGGCGTGGCCGGCGCGCTCGCGATGGCGACGCAGCGCACCGGCACCGTCACCGGTGCGACCCTGCTGATGCTGATCTTCGAAACCCTGCGGACGGCGAGCACGTTGCCCGGCTCCGATGCCTTCGTCGCTGCCTTTCAAGGCACGTTCCGCCTTGCCGCCGCGATCCCCGCGGCGCTGATGGTGGTCGAGTTGGTGCGGCGGCGGCGACCGAGACCGGAACCGCCATCGCCGGCCCCGGGGAATTAGTCCTGCCGCTCGGCGCGCAGTACCTCTACCACGGTGCAACCGCGCCGGCGTCACCGCACCCGCCGGTTGATCTTGACCCGCTCGCCCGGGCGCTTCGGGATCAACGCCGGAGCGACCACCAGGCAGGCATGCCCGAGAGCGTCAATCTGGCGATGCAGCCCGTATCCGGTCGGACCGGCCTCATAGCAGAAATGCAGCTTGCCATAGCGGTCGGCCAGCTTGCGGATCAGCCGCTCCACCGCCGCCGGCGAACTCGATGTATCGCCGAAAAACCGCACTTCTCCGCCACGCCCGCCATCGGCAATCGCCACCGCATGCTTCGTCTTCGACACGTCGAAAGCAACAAACGCTTCGCTATACTCCCCCATGGTCCGCCCTCCGTGCATGAAGCTCGGCTCGGCTCGGCCCG
>Ga0307372_10004426_pt1 | contig 21665 bp, 19 predicted proteins | sample OX1MG_FD_202533 | JGI IMG/M metagenome (GOLD analysis project Ga0307372, IMG submission 202533) | Soil microbial communities from Risofladan, Vaasa, Finland - OX-1 | ecosystem: Environmental > Terrestrial > Soil > Coastal area > Acid sulfate soil | place: Finland: Risofladan, Vaasa | collected...
TGCCTCAATCAGGCGCGTTACGGAATCGGCTGGGGCGCCATTGGCGCGGCGATGGCGTGCTACGACACGGCGCTGCGCTACGCGAAAGAGCGCAAGCAATTCGGCAACAAACCCATCGCGTCGCACCAACTGGTGCAGGAAAAGCTGGCTTGGATGATCACGGAAATCACCAAGGCGCAGTTTCTGGCGCTGCAAGTGGGACGCCTGAAAGACAAAGACCGCGTGCATCCCTCGCACATTTCGATGATGAAGATGAACAACGTGTGGATGGCGCTGGAAACGGCTCGCATGGCGCGGGGGATTCTGGGCGCGAACGGAATCGTGGACGATTACTGCATCATGCGGCACATGATGAACCTCGAATCCGTCTCCACCTACGAGGGCACGCACGACGTCCACAAATTAATCATCGGTGAACGCATCACCGGAATCGCAGCCTTCGAATGAGGAAAATTCCCGCGGACGATTCTCGCGAAACGATGGAGGCGACGATGGAAGACAAACTCAGTCTCGAATTCCTGCGCGTTGTCGAGCAGGCCGCCATCGCTTCGGCGCACACCATGGGCCTGGGCGACCGCCATAAAGCCGACGCTGTGGCCGTGGAAGCTATGCGCCGCGAAATGGATACGGTGAGCATGGACGGCACCATCGTCATCGGCGAGGGCGAACGCGACAAAGCACCGATGCTTTACATTGGCGAAAAAGTTGGCCTGGCGACAAAACACAAATTCAGCTATCCGCAAGTGGACATCGCCGTTGATCCGCTCGAAGGAACCAACCTGTGCGCCACGGGCGAACCCAACGCCATTACCGTGCTCGCGGCGAGCGAAAAAGACGGATTGCTCCATGCGCCCGATTTGTACATGGAAAAAATAATTGTTGGGCCGACGTGCAAGGGCGCCGTGGAGCTGGATGCGCCTGTAAAAGACAATCTGCAAGCCATCGCGCAGCGGCTCGACCGCCGCGTCGAGGATTTAGTCGTGATTGTGCTCGACCGCCCGCGGCACGAATCGCTGATCGCCAAGATTCGCAAGGCCGGCGCGCGCATACGGCTGATTGGCGATGGCGACCTTTCCGCGGGAATCGCGGCCGCGGTCTTGGGCTCCGGCGTTCACGCCGTGATGGGCACCGGCGGCGCACCGGAAGGAGTGCTTACGGCGGCGGCGCTCAAGTGCCTGAACGGTGAAATTACCGCGCGGCTGGTGATTTCAATGCCAGAACAGGAAGAGCGTTTGGCCAAAATGGGCGTGAAAGACCCAAAACGAATCTACAAGACCGACGAGCTCGCTCCCGGAAAGAAAATGATCTTTGCATGCACCGGCGTTACGGGCGGCAGCCTGTTGAATGGCGTCCGCTTCTTCGGCGAAGGCATCCGCACACACTCGCTGGTGCTGACCTACGACGACCGCCAGGTCCGCTTTATCGACAGCGTCCATCTCTACAAAAGCCCCGACGCAAAAGTTCGATTCTTCTAGGGACCTTTCCGCATAATAAACGACGCTGTTACCAGCGAACAATACCCTCAGGGTCTTCCACCAACACCACCTCATACTTTTCCAACATCGGCATGAGGACATTCTCCAGTTCGCCCTTCCAAAGTTCCCCTTCATAAAACTTTGCCTTCATTGGCTCGCGCGAAGCGATATCGGGGAAGCCGCGCATAAAAAAGAAGGTGTCGGGATCTTCGACGGAGAGAAATGGACCCAATATTTTCATCCCAATCTCTGTGTGCGCTGGGATGGACTTGGAGCGGAATATCTCAAGAAACTGAGAGCGCCTGCCGGGCTTGGTCTTGTAGGTCCGCATTTCGATGATCATGTTGCACGACCTCCGCCAGGACATTTGCGCAGCACGCCTAAAATAAGGAAAGGACGCCCTTTGTGGTAATCCGGTCGCCTGAGCGAGTGCCTTGAATGGAAGCTAGCCGGAAATGGGCCTGATCATCCAGAAGGAGGTCCACGGAATTACAAAAAGAATTCGCTGGCGCGTTCCAGTTTCATAAGATTCTTCGCGAAAAGGAAAACGGGCGGCACGGAGCGCCGAGCATGCGGCCCGGCGCCCCGCCTTCCTGGAAATGAGCTTTTCTATACCCGCTTTACCGATGCGCCGCAGCCATGGACGGCCCATGCCGCCGCGAGGAGAGCTGCGACAGCTTCGACTGCTGCATCTGTTGCTGCGCCGGCTGGACGGGCGGGCGAATCACGCTGTTGCTGCTGACGTGGTCGCTGATGGCCTGCAAGCGCTTGAGGATGGATTGCCACTGCGCCCAATCGAGCTGGCGCAGAAATGGGCGCAATCCTTGAATGAAGGGATCCTCGAGAAGCGTTTGCCCCGTGGACTCGGGCACGAAGAAACGATTCAGCCCGACGCCGAGGGCTTCGGCGATCTTTTCGAGCGTGCCGAGGCTGGGCGTCATTTGGCCGCTTTCGATGCGCGAGAGATACGAACGCGAGACGCGCGAGCGAGCCTGCAGCTGGCTCTGCGTCATGGCGCGGGACTCACGCAACTGGCGAATGCGCTGCCCGATGTTCTCCACGGTTTCGCGGTTCGGCCAGTCATCGAGCGACTGCCGCTCGTCGCCTGGCATGTCCTGCAGCGAAGGAGTGGGAATTACAAAAGTCACCTTCGAAGGCAGCAGGCGGACGCAACGCCGGCAGTTATCCGTTCGTGTGCGGTACTGCACGAGCCCGCAAACATTGCAGCGGACTACTTCCCGGTCCATCTCGGAACCGGCTTCCTCTACTTTCTTTTCAACCAACGGTCTCCTCGCAGACTTTTCCGGCAGTGCGGAAGGGAGGAACGTTTCACAGAGGGGAAGGCAGAAACCGGCGCGAGCGACATTCTCTCTGCGGGCCTATCCTGAGTCAAGCCTTTTTTTGCATATCCTCAGTCCGCGCTCAATTCTAGTCCGGGCGCCACTGCAAAGCAATCACCCGAAGAACAGTGCACGCCGGTCGCCAAACGCGACAATTCTTTGATACGCTTACGAGTTTTCCGACAGGGAGGAATGACCGTGGCCAATTTGCCGAGCCGTGAAGACTCCTGGAAATTGCTTTGCGAGTACACGCAGAGCGAAAGTTTGCGCAAGCATGCTCTCGCCGTCGAGGCTTGCGTGCGAGCGTACGCGCGCCAACAGGGTGCAGACGAAGAATTGTGGGGGCAGACGGCGCTGCTGCACGATTTCGATTACGAGCGCTGGCCGAATGCAGAGCATCACGCGGGCAAGGAGCATCCCTCCGAAGGAGCGAGGATTCTTCGCGAACACGGCTATCCGGAAGAAATGATCCGCGCCATCCTGGCGCACGCCGACTACACGGGAGTGAAGCGCGAATCGCCGCTGGATCACACACTCTTCGCATGTGATGAGCTTGCGGGATTTCTGACGGCGTGCGCGTTGATCAAGCCCAGCAAGAAAATCGCGGACGTGGAAGCGGCGTCGGTGAAAAAGAAATTGAAGGATAAGGCGTTCGCGCGCGGCGTGAATCGCGATGACGTGCGCGCTGGAGCGGAAGAATTGGGCGTTCCGCTCGAAGAGCACATCGCGTTCTGCATCGAAGCCATGCGCGGCGCCGCCGAGCCGCTCGGGCTGGCATGACGTCTTGCCGCTGAAGATTACTTCCAGCCGCGAATGCGAAACGCCGCAGTGTGTTAGAATTGCAAATTCCATGGAGAGAGCGGGGGAATTTCTGAGCGCGGCGCTGCGGCGGATGAAGGATCCGCAAGCGGCGAAAACATGGCTGAAGGCGGCGTGGCCGAAGCTTGTGGGCGAGGCCATGGCGGCGCACATTCGCCCATCTATCTTCGCGAAGGGCGTGCTGCGCATCGAGGCGGACTCGCGCGAGTGGCAAAAGCAGGCCGAATGGATGCACAAAGAGATTTGCGAGCGCGTGAATCGTTCGTGGGGCGGGAAACTGGTGCAGGAAATCCGCGTCGAACGAGCGGCGCGCCCCGGTCCGCGCTTCGCGCACGAGGTCGATAACAGCCACACGCCGTTCCTGCGCGGGCGCACGGCTGCGAACAAACCATGACCATCAGCCGCGAGGACGTGCTCCACGCCGCCGAACTGGCGCACCTCGAGCTGAGCGAATCCGAAGTGGAAACGTTCCGCGGGCAGCTCGACGCGATCCTCACCTACATCGACAAACTGAAGCAGCTCGACATTTCCGCCGTCGAGCCGATGGCGCAAGTGCTTCATTCCGCGGCCAGCGCCGGCGGCGCGCTGCGCGATGATGCGGTGCGCCAATGCGATGTGGCCGAGGCGATTCTCGAGCAAGCCCCGGAAGCGAAGAAGCCGTACTTCCGCGTTCCCAAGGTGATCGAGCGATGAGCGCCGCGCGCCAGTGGACGATTCCTGCGGTTCGCGAAGCGATCGAGACAAAACAGATCTCCGCGCGCGAACTGGCGGCGGAGTTCTACGCGCGCATCGAAAAGAAAAATCCCGAATTGAACGCGTTTCTCGCACTTTCGCCGGAGCGCGCCTACGTACAAGCCGATCGCATCGACGCCATGCGCGCGCGCGGCGAGGCGCTTCCGGCGCTGGCCGGCGTTCCCGTTGCCGTTAAGGACGTGATCAGCACGCGCGGGATACGCACGACGTGCGGCTCGCGCATCCTGGAAAATTACGTTCCGCCGTATGACGCAACAGCGGTCGAACGGCTGGAACAAGCGGGCGCGGTGATTCTGGGGAAAACGAACTGCGACGAATTCGCGATGGGCAGCTCGAATGAGAATTCCGCGTACGGGCCAGTGCGCAACCCCGTGGCTCCGGATCGCGTGCCCGGCGGCTCGAGCGGAGGCTCGGCTGCGGCCGTGGCGGCGGGCTTGGCCGTGGGCGCGCTGGGAACGGATACAGGCGGCTCGATTCGTCAGCCGGGAGCACTCTGCGGAATTCCCGCGATGATGCCCACATACGGACGCGTGTCACGATATGGCTTGATTGCGTTCGCATCTTCGCTCGACCGTATCGGCCCGTTGACGACAACGGTGAGCGATGCGGCGGCGCTGCTCTCCGTGATGGAAGGGCGCGACGCGAATGACTCAACATCCGCGGACGTTCCACGATCCGACTATTTCGCCGAAATGGAGAAAAACATTCGCGGCATGCGCATTGGGATTCCGACGGAATATTTTGGCGCAGGCATGGATACGGAAGTGCGCGCGAAGGTCGAAGCCGGGATCGAGCTGATGAAGCGGATGGGCTGCCAGACCATCGAGCTCAAAATGCCGCATACGGACTATGCGGTCGCAACCTACTATATTGTGGCGACGGCGGAAGCCAGCTCGAACTTGGCGCGCTTCGATGGCGTGCGCTATGGCCTGCGCGTGAACGGCGATTCGCTCCGAGACATGTACAAAAAAACGCGCGGCAGGGGATTTGGCGCGGAAGTGAAGCGGCGGATCATGCTGGGCACGTACGTCCTGTCGTCCGGCTATTACGATGCGTATTACCTGCGCGCGCAGAAGGTGCGCGCACTGATCGCGCGCGATTTCATGCTGGCATTCGAGAAAGTGGACGCGATTGTGACCCCCACTTCGCCTTCGACGGCCTTCCGCTTGGGCGAGCGAACGAGCGACCCATTGAAAATGTATCTAGCTGATATATACACGGTTACAGGTTCCCTGGCGGGCGTTCCGGGGATCTCCGTTCCCTGCGGAAGCACGGCCGACGATTTGCCGGTGGGCTTGCAGATTCTCGGCTCGCATTTCGCCGAGTCGCGGATTTTGCAGTTGGCGCACGCGTTTGAAAAGGCAGGCGGCTTCCAAGTCTGAGGTTCAGAGAGACCTCTCGATTTTGGCATTTCCCAGAGAAATTTCTCCAACAAATGGTAGAAGCATCCCGAAGATGGGCAAAATAGTTCCACATTTTCCTACCCTTAAGATGGCGGACGTCCGGCACGGCGAGACACGATTTCAGTAAACTTTATATTCTAAATGGCTTACGGAATACCTCCAAAATGTCACTTTGGGAATCCAATATGGCAGGATTCGTGCTCAAGAGTTAGCGGGATGGGTCGATAGCGAGTCAGGCTATCGAGAAGGAAAGGTAACGTGGTCACCATTCGATCGGGCCAGAAGCTCTTCACGGAAGACGAAGTCTCCCGTTTGACCGGGATTTGCCTGGAACACCTCCGCAGTTGGGCGCAGACCAAGCAACTCGGCTCGCTGATTCGCGCCGCCGAGGCCGCTGGCAACGAAGCCGGAAAATGGCTGTTTTCGGACTCGGAGCTGATGATTTTGAACGTCCTCTGTCCGCGCTGCCAGCACTAGAGCGCGCGCCGTTTGGACTTTCGTTCGGCACCCTCGCGCTCTACGGTTGTGCCGGATTGCCGCAAAAATAACGCCCCACTGTTTTTCCGTCCTGTTGCACTCTTGTCCCATTTGTTTGTGCGGAGCAGGCACGATTTCGCACGGAATTTGCCCGAGCGCGCGCCCGGCGTTAGACTCTGAATCGCACCAGAAAACAGGGACGATACCCAGCGGCATCCTAATGAATTAGGTGCGCGGCGCGGATTCTTCAAAGGCGATGAAAATATCCTACGGATGCCGAAGCGTAATGCAGGCGGCGATCTTCTGCGCGCTGGGTTTTGGTTTCCTGCTGGCCATTCCGGCAAGCAGCCAACAAACGTCTGGCAGTTCCGGCCAGCAGGCGCCGGCGGCCTCGAAATTGCCGCAAGGCACAAAGTTGGTGATGAAGGACGGAACATCGCACACGGTAAGCAGCTATACCGTCCAGGGAGGCCGCGTGCGCTATTTCAGCACCGAGCGCGCGGAATGGGAGGAAGTCCCCGCGTCAATGGTGGACTGGTCCGCCACAAAAAAGGCGGCGCTCGAAGCTGCCCAGCAGGAGCAGGCGCTGGACGAGAAAGTGAAGGCTCAGGAAGCGGCGGAGCAGATCGCGCCTTTGGATGTGGACGCGAGCCTCGAGATTCTGCCCGGTGTTTTTCTGCCTCCCGGTGAGGGCGTATTTATTTTGGACGGGCGCGGGATTTTTCCCCTGCATGCATCGGCCGCAACCAGCAAGCTGAGCAAAAAGCACCTGATCGAACAGGTGATTACGCCGATCCCCATCGTGCCTTCGCAACGGAGCATCGACCTTCCCGGCGCGCACGCGTCGTTTCGAATCACAAATGCGTCGCCGGAATTTTATTTGCGGACCACGGATCCCGTAGAGCCGGAAGTGGAATTGATCCGGGCGAAGGTGCACGGCGGCAAGAGGCACATCGAAGATGTGGACACGCTATTCACGCAGCAAAAAGAAAAGCGAAAAACCGTGCCGATACAAGCGTGGGAAGTGGCGAAGGGCGTATATCGCTTCACGCTGGGCCAGCCTCTGAAGCCGGGGGAATACGCGCTGGCGGAAGTTTCCGCGAAGGAAGGAATGAATCTGCTGGTGTGGGATTTTGGCGTGGATCGCGCGCGCGGCCACGGAGCAAAAAACGCGCAATGATGTTTTGCCCCGCCGCGCCTACTTCGGCACGGGTGCGGGGGAGGCGATGAATTCCTCGACCGTGGACGCCAGCTCAGAGAGCTGAAACGGCTTTTGCAGCACCCGCGCGCCCTGCTGCTCGATCACGGCAATCTGCGATCTATCGAGAAGTTCTCCCGTCATGAAAAGAAATTTCGGATACTGAGCGGGCGTGCGGGCGCGCACGCGAGCGAACAACTCGGCGCCGCTCATGTCTCCGAGATTCAAATCGCACAGAACCAAGCCGCACGCACCGGAACACAAACGGCTCCAGGCTTCTTCTCCTGTTTGCACCGCTTCGACCGCGGCGCCGAGGCCTTTCAGGTGTTCGGCGACCAGATCGCGGATTCCCTCTTCGTCTTCGACAACAAGAATCGAGCAGCCGTTCAGGCCATCGCGCCGCGAAATGGGCCGGGCCAGCGCAGGCGAATCCGCCACGGATGGCACAGCAGGCAAAAGGATGCGGAGGCGCGCGCCGCCCTGGGGCGATGATTGCGCTTCGATCGTGCCGCCGTGTTCCTTGACGATGACCAGGCTGATCGCCAATCCCATGCCTGATCCTCCGCTGGCGCGGCGCGTGGTGACGAAGGGATCGAAAATTTTCGAGCGCATATCGGCAGGAATGCCGGGGCCATCATCGTCGATAAGGACTTCCGCTTTGTCTTCGGCTTTTCCCATGTGAATGAGGATGCGGCCGTGATCGCGCACGGAGGCAATGGCCTGCTCGGCATTGGCGATCAGATTCACCAGGACCTGAACCATGTGATTGGGGTCAGCCTCGACCTCGGGCAATTCGGCCGCGGTTTCCAGTTCAACGGTGATGTGGCGGCTGGCCAGCGCGGCTTGTTGCAATTCCATCGCGCGCTTGGCCACATCCTCGAGGCGGACGCGCCGGTTTTGCGGGCGCGAAGGGCGGGAAAACGACAGCAAACCCTGGACCAGCTCAACGGCTTTGCGCGCCTGCTTTTGGACGAGCTCGATTTGGCGTCGCGAAGCATCGTCGGAGGCGCGCTCGCGCAGCAGGTCGCTGACGCCCAGGATCGCAGTGAGCGGATTATTCAGCTCATGCGCGACGCCCGAAACCATCTGTCCGATGGCCGCGAGTTTTTCTGATTGCAGGAGCTGCTGCTCGAGCCGCTTCGATTCCGTGACGTCGCGCGCCGAGGAGACGACGCCGATGATTTTTCCCTCCGCGTCGGTGAGCGGGCTGGCACTGGCGCGAAATGTTTTCCAAGCGCCGTCCTTGTGGCGCGTGCGGTATTCCATCGTACCGACAACGCTCTTGCCGGTGATGAGATCGTTGAAGAATTGCAGGACACGATCGCGGTCCTCGGGATGCTGGCGTTCGCCGAGGTTTGTGCCCACGTATTCATCCGGCGTGTAGCCGAGGGAATCCTGTACGCGGGCGCTGACGAACGTGTAGCGGCGGTGCGTATCGAGAACGACAATGACGTCGGGAAAACACGCCACGAGACGACGCACGAATTCCTGCTCCTCGCGCAGGCGGCGATCGATCTCTTTCCATTGGGGCGATGTGCCGCTGTGTGGCTTCTCGCGCGGCTTCTTATTTGGCTTGGCCATGGAGGGTTAGGCTCGTCGATTGCGTCTGCGCCCTTCAATGGCGGCGAGACGCATGAAACGATAGTAGAGGCAGGGCGATTGCGGAGACAAACCGTAAAGCGAGCCGAGTTTCCAGGGGCTCAATGGTCAAAAGGCCTCACGTCAGCCCGGCAAAAAAGGCCGGGCGGGACGTGAGTTACAAAAATTCAACCTAGCTTTCGACGGCGCTATCCGCATCTTTCCGCAGGAAGTCCAGCGCCGCCGCTTCCTCTGGAGTGAGCTGCGGCTCTTCCTCTTCCGGCATTTCTCGAGGCACCTCGGTGAGAAGCTGAACGCCGCGGTAGCGGTCGAGGCCCGTGCCGGCCGGAATCAAACGGCCCATAATGACGTTCTCCTTGAGGCCGCGCAGATAATCGACCTTCCCGGAGATGGCCGCTTCGGTGAGCACGCGGGTGGTTTCCTGGAAGCTGGCCGCGGAGATGAACGAATCGGTCGAAAGCGATGCCTTGGTGATGCCCAGGAGCAGCGGGCGGCCGGTCGCGGGACGCTTGCCATCGTGGATCACGTGGTCGTTTTCCTCGCGGAAGCGGAACTTATCGACCTGCTCTTCGAGGAGGAACGTGGTGTCGCCCACGTCTTCGACCTTCACCCAGCGCATCATCTGGCGGACGATGGTCTCAATGTGCTTGTCGTTGATATTGACGCCCTGCAGGCGGTAGACCTCCTGAACGGAGTTCACGAGGTAAGCCTGGGTGAACTTTTCGCCCAGGACCGCGAGCAAATCGTGCGGATTGAGCGGGCCGTCAATGAGCGGCTCGCCGGCGCGCACATGCTCGCCTTCCTGCACGTTGATATGCACGCCGCGCGGGATGGAATATTCCTTGATGGTTTTGGCGACCTTGCCGCCCTCGTCGCTTTCGACGTAAATGCGGCGCATGCCCTTGACGATTTCGCCGTATTTGACCACGCCATCGATTTCACTGATGACAGCAGGGTCCTTCGGCTTGCGCGTCTCGAACAGCTCGACGACGCGCGGCAGACCACCGGTGATGTCTTTCGTCTTCGTGGTTTCGCGCGGAATCTTCGCGAGGACGTCGCCAGGCTGCACTTCGTCCCCATCGGCAAGCATCAAGTGAGCGCGCGATGGCATGAGGTATTTCTTGCGGACGCGGCCCTGCGGATCGCGGATCAGGATCATGGGCTGGTGCTTTTCATCGCCCGGCGGCAGCGTGACCACGAGCTGCGATAGCCCGGTGACTTCGTCCACCTGCTCCTCGATGGTGATGCCGGGCTGGAGGTCCTTGAACTGCACCGTGCCGCCCGTCTCGGTGAGAATCGAGAACGTGTAGGGATCCCATTCGACCATGGTCTGGCCGAGCGTGACCGGCTGGCCGTCGTCGACCTTGAGGCGCGCGCCATAGACCACGTGGTAGCGTTCTTTCTCGCGGCCTTTCTCGTCCACCACGGCAATCAGGCCGGAGCGGTTCATGGAGATGAGCATCTTGTTGCGGCCCTCGACTACCTTCAGGTCGATGAACTTCACGAAGCCGTTGTTCTTGGCCTCGACCTTGGATTGCTCGGTGACGCGCGTGGCCGTGCCGCCGATGTGGAACGTGCGCATGGTGAGCTGCGTGCCGGGTTCGCCAATGGACTGCGCGGCGATGACGCCCACGGCCTCGCCCATCTCGACAAACCGTCCGGTGGCCAGGTTGCGGCCGTAGCAGCGAGCGCAGACACCGCGGCGGGATTCACAGGTGAGCACCGAGCGGATCTTTACGCGCTCGATGCCAGCCGCCTGGATGGCATTGGCCAGTTCCTCGGTGATTTCCTGATTGATGTCGACGATGACGCTGCCTTCATAGTCTTTGATCTTCTCGAGCGACACGCGGCCGACGACGCGGTCGCGGAGGGGCTCGACTTCGACGCCGGCTTCGAGGATGGGCTCGACGAAAATGCCGTCCGCGGTGCCGCAGTCGAATTCGTTGATGATGACGTCCTGGGCCACATCGACCAGCCGGCGCGTGAGGTAGCCTGAATCGGCAGTCTTGAGCGCCGTATCGGCCAAGCCCTTGCGGGCGCCGTGGGTCGAGATGAAATACTGCAGCACGGTGAGGCCTTCGCGGAAATTGGAAGTGATGGGCGTCTCGATGACTTCGCCGGAAGGCTTGGCCATGAGTCCGCGCATGCCGGAAAGCTGGCGAATTTGCTGCTTCGATCCACGCGCGCCGGAATCGGCCATGACGTAGATCGGATTCATCGAACCTTCCTTATCCTGAACCTCTAGCGTCCGGAACATCTCATCGGCGACTTTTTCGGTGACGTCGCTCCAGATGGCGATGACTTTGTTGTAACGCTCGCCGTTGGTGATGGCACCGTCGAGATATTGCTGCTGGACCTTGACGACTTCGTGTTCGGCCGTCTCGACGAGCTTCGCTTTGTCGCCGGGGATGACCATGTCGCTGATGCCGATGGAAAGGCCGGCCTTGGTCGCGTAAAAGAAGCCGAGCTCTTTCAATTTGTCGAGCATCTGCACGGTTTTCTCGAGGCCGAAGCGCAAGTAGCAATACTGGCAAAGCTGCTGCGTGCCCTTTTTCTTGAGCAAGCCGTTGATGAACGGCATCTCGGCGGGCAGATCGTCATTGAAAATGACGCGGCCGACGGTGGTCTGCATGAACTGCTTATTGAGATGGACCGATTCGGTGTGCGTGACGTCCTGATCGTCATAGGCCGTGGTCATGTCGATGGCTTCGCCGGTGTAACGGAAACGAATGGGCGTGAGAAGCTCGACTTCGCCGGCCTCGAGCGCCAGGATGACCTCTTCGGTGGCGCCGAAGGCGCGGCCTTCGCCCTTGGCGCCGGGCTTGGATTTCGTCATGTAATAAATTCCGAGGACCATGTCCTGCGTGGGCACGGCCAGCGGGCCGCCATTGGCGGGCGAAAGAATGTTGTGCGAGCTGAGCATCAGCACCGACGCCTCGACCTGCGCCTCGGGCGAGAGCGGGATGTGCACGGCCATCTGGTCGCCGTCGAAATCGGCGTTGAACGCCGTGCAAACGAGCGGATGAATACGGATGGCCTTACCCTCGACGAGCACGGGCTCGAACGCCTGAATGCCCAGGCGGTGCAGCGTGGGCGCGCGGTTGAGCAGCACGGGATGCTCGCGAATCACTTCTTCGAGAATGTCCCATACGATCGCGTCCTGCGCCTCGACCAATTCCTTGGCCTGTTTGATGGTGGTGCAGTGGCCGGCGGCTTCGAGGCGGTGATAGATGAACGGCTTGAACAGCTCAAGAGCCATTTTCTTGGGCAGGCCGCACTGATGCAGCTTGAGCTCGGGTCCGACGACAATTACCGAGCGGCCAGAATAGTCCACGCGCTTGCCGAGCAGATTCTGGCGGAAGCGGCCCTGCTTGCCCTTGAGCGTGTCTGAAAGCGATTTGAGCGGGCGATTGTTGGTGCCGCGCAGCACGCGACCGCGGCGGCCATTGTCGAACAGCGCGTCCACGGCTTCCTGCAGCATGCGCTTCTCGTTGCGGACAATTACATCCGGCGCGTGCAGGTCCATGAGCTTCTTCAGCCGGTTATTGCGGTTGATGACGCGGCGGTACAAATCATTCAAATCAGACGTGGCGAAGCGGCCGCCATCGAGAGGCACAAGCGGGCGCAGCTCCGGCGGAAGAACCGGAATCACATCAAGAATCATCCACTCAGGGCGATTGCCGCTCTTGCGGAAGGACTCGACCACCTTGAGGCGCTTGGCGAACTTGATGCGCTTCTGCAGGCTGGGGTCCGTCTTCATCTTCTCGTGCAGCTCTTCGGAAAGCTTCTCGATATCGACGCGGCGGAGCAGTTCCTTGATAGCTTCCGCGCCCATGATGGCGCGATACTTGCCGGCGAATTCCTTCTGCAGCTCGCGGTACTTGTCGTCGAGCAGCAGCTCTTTTTCGCGGATTCCCGGCACTTCTCCGGGATCGACGACGACGAACGCCTCGAAATAGAGGACGCGTTCGAGGTCGCGCATGGAAATATCGAGCAGGTAGCCGATGCGGCTTGGCAGGCCCTTGAAGAACCAGACGTGGGAGCAGGGCGAGGCCAGCTCAATGTGTCCGAGGCGCTCGCGGCGCACTTTGCTGAGCGTGACTTCGACGCCGCACTTGTCGCAGATGACGCCGCGGTGCTTCATGCGCTTGTACTTGCCGCACAAACATTCCCAGTCCGTCACCGGGCCGAAAATCTTGGCGCAGAACAGGCCGTCGCGTTCCGGCTTAAAGGTGCGGTAATTGATGGTCTCCGGCTTGGTGACTTCGCCGTGGGACCACGAGCGGATTTTCTCCGGACTCGCCAAGCTGATGCGGATGGAATCGAAATCGGCAATCTGACTGGCGCGATCGTACGGGCTAGAACGATACAATGGCGAACCTCCCGTCCCGGCAGACCGGGACAAAAATTCGTTGCTACGCTCCCGAAAAAAAACGGGGGCCGTTAATCGGCGGCGGCCGGTTCGATCTGGGGCTTCTGCCGCTTCATCAATTCGACGTCCAAGCAGAGCGATTGCAGCTCGCGGACGAGCACGTTGAACGATTCGGGCACGCCGGGTTCGATTCCGGGCTCGCCCTTAACAATGGCCTCGTAAATTTTGGCGCGGCCGTAAACGTCGTCGGATTTCGCCGTGAGCAATTCCTGGAGAATGTGCGCGGCGCCATACGCTTCAAGCGCCCACACTTCCATTTCTCCGAACCGCTGGCCGCCGAACTGCGCCTTGCCGCCCAGCGGCTGCTGGGTGATCAGCGAATAGGGCCCGATGGATCGGGCGTGAATCTTGTCGTCGACCAAGTGCGAGAGTTTGAGCATGTAGATATAGCCGACGGTGATCTGCTGCATGAAAGCATCGCCGGTCATGCCGTCGTACAGCGTGATCTTGCCGGATTCCGGCAGCTTCGACGCTTCGAGCAAGTGGCGAATGTCCTTCTCGCGCGCGCCGTCGAAGACCGGCGTCGCCATGGGAATGCCTTCCTTGTAGTTGTTCCCGAGGGCGAGGATTTCCTCGTCGTTGAGGTCCTTGATCGACTCCCATACGGAAGTCTGGCCGAAAGCATCCTTGAACCATTTGCGAACCACTTCGGCGCGCGATTCCTCCTCGAGGAGCTTCGAGATTTGCCGGCCAAGTTCTTTGGCGGCCCAGCCGAGGTGCGTTTCGAGAATCTGGCCGACGTTCATGCGCGAAGGAACGCCGAGCGGGTTGAGAACGATCTCGACGGGAGTGCCGTCGGGAAGATAGGGCATGTCTTCGGCGGGCACGATGCGCGCGATGACGCCCTTGTTGCCGTGGCGGCCGGCCATTTTGTCGCCGACGGAAAGCTTGCGCTTCATGGCGATATAGGCTTTCACGAGTTTAATGACGCCCGGCGGCAGCTCGTCGCCCTTCTTGAGCTTCTCCTTGCGCTCCTCGGTGATCTTGCGGAGGACGTCGATCTGGCGCGAGGTCATCTCCTCGATCTCATCGATCTTCTCGATGAGCAGCGGGTCCTTGTCCGACAAGCGCAGGCGCTTCAAATTGCGCGTGGAAATTTTTTCGAGAATGTCACGCGTCAGCTCCGCGCCCTTGGTGAGCAGGCGCTTATTGGTGCGCTCGTCATGCAAGTCGGCGACGAGGGTCTGGCCGCCGAGCAAGGTGCTCAAGCGCTTCAGGCGCTCGTCGGTGAGAATGCGGATTTCGTCGGCGAGGTTCTTTTCGAGCTTGAAGATTTGTGCGGCCTCGATGGCCTTGTGGCGCTCATCCTTTTCCGCGCCCTTGCGGCAGAAAATCTTCACGTCGACGATGGTGCCTTCGATTCCCGGCGGGCAATAGAGCGAAGCGTCGCGAACGTCTCCGGCCTTTTCGCCGAAGATCGCGCGCAGCAGCTTCTCTTCCGGCGTGAGCGTGGTTTCGCCCTTGGGCGTGACTTTGCCGACCAGGATGTCGCCCGGCTTCACCGTGGCGCCGATGCGGATCACGCCGCTTTCGTCGAGGTTGCGGAGGAAACTCTCGTTGATGTTGGGAATGTCGCGCGTGATTTCCTCAGGGCCGAGCTTCGTATCGCGCGCCTCGATTTCGTACTCCTCGATGTGAATCGACGTGTAGTAATCGTCCTGCACCAACTTCTCGCTGACGAGAATGGCGTCTTCAAAGTTGTACCCGCGCCACGGCAGGAACGCGACGAGCACGTTGCGCCCAAGCGCCAGTTCGCCGCGGTCGGTGCAAGGACCGTCGGCAAGCACCTGGCCCTGGCGGACGCGGTCGCCCGCGCGCACCAGCGGCTTCTGGCTGATGCAAGTGTTCTGGTTCGACCGCTTGAATTTGGTGAGCAAATAAATGTCCGAGCCGACTTCGCGGCTGAGCACGCCGGACTGATCGGATTCGACGCGCACGATGATGCGCTCGGAATCGACCTGATCGACGATGCCGTCGCGCTTGCAACTGACCACCGCGCCCGAGTCATGCGCCGTGACGCGCTCCATTCCGGTTCCGACCAGCGGAGCCTCGCCCTTGATGAGCGGCACGGCCTGGCGCTGCATATTCGAGCCCATGAGCGCGCGGTTGGCGTCGTCGTTTTCGAGGAACGGAATCAAGCTGGCGGCGACGGAGACAAGCTGCTTCGGCGACACGTCGATGTAATCCACTTCCTCGCGCGATTTCAGGACGAAGTTGCCGGCCTGGCGGCAATTGACCAGTTCCGTGGTGATTTTTCCGCGGTCATCGAGCGACGCGTTCGCCTGCGCGACCACGTAGCGATCCTCTTCCCACGCGGAAAGATAGAAGCAATAGGCCTCTGCCGTGACTTTGCCGCGGCTGAGCTCTTCGTTCGCCGAATCGACTTTTTCCTTTTCGGCGATCTCGCCAGCCTTGAATTCGCTTCCGCCGGCATTGACGATCTGGACGTAATCGATTACGCGGCCGTTTTTCACTTTGCGGTAGGGCGACTCGATGAAGCCGAATTCGTTGATGCGCGCGTAGCATGAAAGCGAGCTGATCAATCCGATGTTCGGGCCTTCGGGCGTCTCAATCGGGCAAATGCGTCCATAGTGCGTGGGATGAACGTCGCGGACTTCGAATCCCGCGCGTTCGCGCGACAATCCGCCCGGCCCGAGGGCCGAAAGGCGGCGTTTGTGCGTGATCTCGCTCAAGGGATTGGTTTGATCCATGAACTGGCTCAACTGCGAACTGCCAAAGAACTCGCGAATCGCGGCCATCACGGGCTTGGCGTTGACCAGGTCGTGCGGCATGGCCGTCGACATCTCCTGATAGACGGACATCTTTTCCTTGATGGCGCGCTCCATGCGCACCAGGCCGATGCGGAATTGGTTTTCGAGCAGCTCGCCCACCGCGCGAACGCGGCGATTGCCGAGGTGGTCGATGTCGTCGACCGAGCCGATGTTCTTGCGGAGCTTGAGCAGATACTTGATGGCCGCGACGAAATCGCTGGGGTCGAGGGTGCGCCTGTCGAGCGGCGTTTCGAGGCCCATCTTGATATTGAATTTCAAGCGGCCCACGCGGCTGAAATCGTATTTGCGCGCGTCGAAGAACATGCCGTTGAAAAGAGCCGTGGCGGTTTCGAGCGTTGGCGGATCGCCGGGGCGCAATTTGCGGTAAATCTCGATCAGCGCCTCGCGCGAGTTGCGAATCGCGTCCTTTTCGAGCGTGCGGTTGATGATGACGCCCACGTCGTCGCGCTCCGGGAAGCACACATCCACTTCCGTGATTCCCGCTTCGAGAAGGCCGGCCCATGTTTCGGGACTGAGCGGCTTATTGGCTTCGAGCAGCACTTCGCCGGTCTGCCGGTTGACCAGCTCGCCGACCGTCACGGCGCCTTCCAGGTCCGCCGGCGTCACTTCCACCTGAGTGACCTTGGCCTTGACCATCTCCTTGTGAATGGCTTCGGTGATGCGCTTGTGCGCGGCGACGATCACATCGCCGGAGTGCGGGTGCTTGACTTCGTGCGACAGCTTGCGATCCACGAGGCCATCGGAAACATTCCAGAAAAGCTGGCGGTCGCGCAGGGAAACGCGCTCGACCTGGTAGAACGTGCGGACAATATCCTCGTTCGATTTCATGCCCAGGGCGCGCAGGAAAATCGAGCCCAGGAATTTGCGCTTGCGATCGATGCGGACGTACAGAATGTTCTTCGTGTCGTACTCGAATTCGACCCACGAGCCGCGATAGGGAATGATTTTGCCGAGGAAGTAGCTGCGATTGTTGGCGGTCTCGAAAAACACGCCCGGGGAGCGGTGCAACTGGCTGACGATGACGCGCTCGGTGCCATTGATTATGAACGTGCCGTTATCCGTCATCAGCGGAATATCGCCGTAGAAAACTTCCTGCTCCTTGATATCGCGAATGGACTTCGCACCCGTTTCCGGATCTTTGTCATAGATGGTGAGGCGGATGGTGACCTTGAGCGGCGCCGAATACGTCATGCCGCGTTCCTGGCATTCGTTCATGTCGTATTTCAGTTGCAGCGTGACCGGGTCGCCGCACTTGTTGCAGAACGTGGGCGTGTTGCGATTGAACGTGCCGCACTTGGTGCAGACCACGTCGCCGGTCTTGTACGGATTGGTGACCACCGAGGCGCCGCAATTGCGGCACGTCGCGCGAAGATGGTGCAGCCCGCGCAGGTGTCCGCACTTGCATTCCCAGTCGCCGATGGCGTAATCGACGAAATCGAGCTGCGACAACCCGCGGAAATCCTGAATGGGAAAGACGGAGGTGAAGACGGACTGCAACCCTCCATCCTCGCGCTCGCTCGGCAGCTTGTCCATCTGCAGGAAGCGCTCGTAGGATTTCTTCTGGACGTCGATCAGGTTCGGGATCTGCACCGCCGCGCGAATGCGCGCGAAGTCCAGGCGTTCCCGCTCCCGCGTTGTACGATTACCGTTCCGCATGCTGGGTTACCTCATCCCTTCCGGGGCTAAACCGGACAAAAGCCGCGGTGACACCGCAGCCTCGAGTCCGGGCAGGACGCGTGACGAGACCAAGCATCTCGAAGATACACGCGCGTTGACGGATCTTTTCGCCGGGCGAATCCTGGGCGCCAACCGCACTACTTGACTTCGACCTTGGCTCCCGCGTCTTCGAACTTTTTCTTGATGGTGGCGGCTTCGTCCTTATTGATGCCCTCTTTCACGGTCTTGGGCGCGCCGTCGACGAGATCCTTCGCTTCCTTCAGGCCGAGGCTGGTGACTTCGCGAACCGCCTTAATCACGTTGATCTTGTTGGCGCCAACTTCGGTGAGAACGACGGCGAATTCCGTCTTCTCTTCCGCCGGCGCGGCTCCCGCCGCTCCGCCGCCGCCCGCCATCATCACGGGAGCCGCGGCCGCCGCCGAGACGCCGAACGCTTCTTCCATCTTTTTAACCAGGTCCGACGCCTCGAGAAGCGTCAAGCCCTTGATCTCGTCCAGAATCGATTCCACTTTGTTAGCCATTGCCGTTTTCTATCCTCCGTAAATTAAAAACTCTTATTCCGAAACCGTTGCCGGGGCAGGCTCTTCCGCGGCGCCGCCCGGAGAAAATTTATTGGCCTTCACTGCCTCATTCGTCACCACCGCCAGGTTGCGCGGCACGGCCGCCATCACGGAAGCCAGCCGCTGCGCGGGAGTGTTCAGCAGGAACATGATCTTGCTGATCAGTTCTTCCTTGCTGGGCAATTGCGCCAGATGCTGGATTTCCTCGATGGAAACAACGCGGCCCTCCACCCAGCCTGCGCGGAACTTGAATGCCGGAACGTCCTTGGCTACCTTAGTCAGAACTTTTGCGAGAGCCACCGAGTCCGCTACCGTGTAGGCAATCGAATTAGTGCCCGTGAGATTTTTCAGGAGCGGCTCGACCGGCGTGCCCGCGCCGGCGCGCTCCGCGAGCGTGTTCTTCACCACTTCGTAATGCCCGCCCGCCTTTTCGACCGCGCGGCGAAGCTGCGTATCCTGCTCGACGGTGATGCCCTGGAACGTCGAGAGAATCACGCTCGATACGTTCGCCAGGATCGCGCGAAGCGAATCAGCCTTCTCGCGCTTCTCAGCCTTCTTCATCCCCATGCCCCGCTCCTTCGAATGGCGCTACGCTGCGGCTGCGGCGTCCACTTCCGCGTGGTCGATCAAAATCCCCGGCCCCATCGTCGAGGTCAGCGTGACGCGCCGAATGTATTTGCCCTTGGCGGTCGCGGGCTTCGCCTTCGAGACCGCTCCGAGCAACGCCAGGGCGTTCTCGGCGAGCTTCTCTGCGCTGAAACTGATTTTTCCGACGGGCGAATGAATGATTCCCGTCTTGTCCAGCCGGAATTCGACCTTCCCGGCCTTGATTTCCTGCACGGCTTTCGCAATTTCAAATGTCACGGTGCCGGTCTTCGGATTCGGCATCAGGCCGCGCGGGCCAAGCACTTTGCCCAAACGTCCGGCCGACTTCATCATGTCCGGCGTGGCAATCACCGCGTCGTAATCCGTCCAGCCACCTTGAATTTTTGTGACCATGTCCTCGCCACCGACGAAATCAGCGCCCGCTTCCTGCGCCTCGCGGACCTTTTCGCCCGTAGCAATGACCAGCACGCGTTTCGATTTGCCGAGGCCGTTGGGCAGCACCACCGTGCCGCGTACCATCTGGTCCGACTGCTTCGGGTCCACGCCCAGATTGATGGCCAGCTCGACCGTCTCGTCGAATTTCACGAAGTGCGCCTTCTTCAAAAGCTCGGCGGCCTCGCCGAGCTTGTAGGCGCGCGTTTCGACCAGCTTGCGCGCCTTTTCGATATTTTTTCCGCCCGCCTTGCTCATCGCGTTCTGTCTCCTACCCTTCGACTTCGATTCCCATGTTGCGCGCCGTGCCCATGACGGTGCGAATGGCCGAGTCGAGCTTCGTGGTATTCAGATCCACGAGCTTCGTTTTGGCAATTTCTTCCACCTGCTTGTGCGTGATCTTGGCGACCTTGTTGCGGTTCGGCTCGGGCGAGCCTTTCACGATTCCCGCGGCGCGCTTGAGCAGCTCCGACGCCGGCGGCGTCTTGGTGATGAATGTGAACGAGCGGTCGCTGTAAATCGTGACCAGCACGGGAATGATCATTCCTTCGGGTTCTTTGTTGGTTTTTGCATTGAACTGCTTGCAAAAATCCATGATGTTGACGCCCTGCGGGCCGAGCGCCGTGCCCACGGGCGGCGCAGGCGTGGCTTTCGCGGCCGGCAATTGCAGCTTCACCTGCGCTTGAACTTTCTTCGCCATCCCTGACTCCTTCGCGCGAGAAATGCAGCGCGCGGCGCGCGGCTACGCGACTTTTTCGACTTGCACGAAATCCAGCTCCACGGGCGTGGAGCGCCCGAAAATCGTCACGCTAACCTTCAGCGTGCTGCGGTCGGAATTGACTTCCTCGACGGTCCCGGTGAAATTCGCGAACGGGCCATCGACGATGCGCACCTGCTCGCTGCGATCAAACGTCAGCTTGGGCCGCGGCTTTTCCGCCGTGGTTGTGGCCCGGTTCAAAATGTTTTCGACTTCCTCTTCGCTGAGCGGCGTGGGCGTTTGCCCCGAGCCGACAAAGCCGGTGACCCGCGGCGTCGAGCGCACGACGTGCCACGTGTAGTCGTCCATATCCATTTCGACCAGCAGGTAGCCCGGGTAACACATGCGCGGCGAAACGACTTTCTTGCCGCCGCGCACCTCGACCACCGATTCGGTCGGGATAATCATCCGGCCGATTTTCTCCTGCAGCCCGAAAGCCGCCACGCGCCCTTCGAGGCTTTCCTTGACCTTCTTCTCAAAGCCCGAGTATGTGTGGACGATGAACCACTGCTTTGCCATGCTGCTTCCTTGTTGTTCCGTGTCGCTCAATGTTTGAAGTAATTCAGAACCAGAGTTTCCAAGTAACTGAACGTCGTGTCCGTCAAAAGAAAGAACAGGCCGAAGAATGCGACGGTGACAATCACCACTCCCGTCATCGAGATTACTTCCTGCTTCGATGGCCAAACGACCTTGGCCATCTCCGTGCGCACGTCGTGCAAAAACAGCTTCCAACGCCGCGGGTATTCGCCGATTCTGCGCAGCGGCCCTGGAACGGAGAGCGAAGGCCCGCCGCCGCTTTCGTGTTCCTCTTTCAACTTTACCGCCTCTGCCATCAGTCTTTTTCCGCCCGCGAATTCTTTCCGCCGTGCCCGCTTCCCGCTTGCGCCCGCCGCCCGCTCAAAAAACTGGCAGGGGAGGAGGGATTTGAACCCCCACATCCGGTTTTGGAGACCGGCGGTCTACCGTTGAACCTACTCCCCTGAATCGCAAGCCTTCGGCTTGCGATTCAACACCATGCAACAGCACCAATCAGCCGCGCCCGCCGCAGACTAGAGTCCGGATTTATTTCGTTTCCTTGTGCGGCGTGTGCTTCCGGCACGTATTGCAAAACTTCGACGTCTCGAGCCGCTCGGTGTGTTTCTTGCGGTTCTTCGTGGTCGTGTAATTTCGGTTTTTGCACTCGCCGCACTGCAATGTAATGATTTCGCGCATAGCCCTTTACTCGACGATCTCGGTGACGGCGCCGGCGCCGACCGTGTGGCCGCCTTCGCGTATCGCGAAGCGCAACCCCTTCTCCAAAGCCACCGGAGTGATCAGCTTCACTTCCACCGACACGTTGTCCCCC
>Ga0307372_10004427_pt1 | contig 21664 bp, 19 predicted proteins | sample OX1MG_FD_202533 | JGI IMG/M metagenome (GOLD analysis project Ga0307372, IMG submission 202533) | Soil microbial communities from Risofladan, Vaasa, Finland - OX-1 | ecosystem: Environmental > Terrestrial > Soil > Coastal area > Acid sulfate soil | place: Finland: Risofladan, Vaasa | collected...
CTTGAACCCCCATGTCCTTTCGAACGGAGGATTTTGAGTCCTCTGCGTCTGCCATTTCGCCACCTCGGCCTCGGTGGGTCTGTGTCCATCTTTATACGAGACTGCGGGTTCTCCGGCAACTCGATGGCACGTCGGTTGCTCCCCTTCTCGATGTGACGATCTTCGATGTCCCGGAGCGGGACGCGCGATAGTCCGCGATACGCTTTTGCGCGCTATCAATCCATCCGAAGTCGCACATTGGAGAACGCATGTCTCAATCGGAAGCTACGGCCGGACGCCTTGGCGCCCAGTTAACCTATACTCCGCCCACCGTCACTTGGGTGGGTCTCAGGCACGCTCTGGCCAACCTGGCGCTCGCGGCATCATTTTTTGTGGCCGCGCTGCCGAGCGCAAATCAAAATCACATCGGACTGGCGAACGCGGTCTGGATCGTCGGCGCGATTATCATGGGCGTGTTCTCGCTGGTGCGAGTGCCACCGAAAACCGCGATAGTGAATGCGCGCGCGATCGCCGCGACCGCAGGGATGCTGGTGATTCCCGTTCTGATGCGGCCCGAGGCGCCCGCGACGGGGATACTGGCGGGAGTGGGAATCGCACTCGAGATCGGTGGGGTGGTGCTGTCGCAGGTCGCGCGAATTTACATGGGGCGGAGCTTCGGAATTTTGCCGGCGAATCGCGGTTTGGTGTCGAAGGGGCCGTTTGCGCTCGTGCGCCATCCGATTTACCTGGGCTGGCTTATTCTCACGATTGGATTCGCGTGCTCGTATCCGACCGGCCGCAACCTGATTCTGATTGTCGCGTCGCTGCCGTTTCTGGTCTGGCGAATTGAAATGGAAGAGGGACATCTGGCCCTCGATGCCGACTATCGCGCCTATCATGATCGGGTGCGCTTCCGGCTGGTTCCGGGAGTCATCTGATCGCGCGCCGGGCTTTCGGCGGCGCAAATCATTGCGGCTTTCGCTGCCGCGTTCCGAGCAGATAAATTCCCCCCGCGAGCTGCGTCGATAACAGCATCGCAAAAATCAATCCTCCGATCACCGCGACGCTCAGCGGCTGCTGCACCTTCGCGCCCGCTCCCAGACCCAGCGCCAGCGGGAACAGCCCGGCGGCGGTCGCCAGCGTCGTCATCAGGATCGGACGCATCCGGATGCGCGCCGCGTCGATGAGCGCCTGGGCCGGAACCGCGCCGCGCGCGACGTCGTGCTCGGCGTGGTCGAGCAGCAGGATGCCGTTTTTGGCGGTGATGCCGGCGACCATGATGATGCCCATGAAGGACGAGATGTTGAGCGTGATCCCCGTCAGGTCAAGGCCGGCAAAACTGCCGGCAAGGCATGCGACCGCCGCGATCAGGCATCCCAGCGCCGGGGCGAGGCGTCCGAACTCCCACACCAGGATTAGAAACATCGCGACTGTTCCCGCGACCAGCACCAGCGCGAGTTGGCTGAACGCCCGCTGTTGCTGCGCGTACAGGCCGCCATATTCAAGCGTGATTCCGGGCGTGAGCGGCAGCTTCGCCAGGGCTGCCCGCACGTGCTCCATCGCGGTGCCGAGATCGACGCCCTCGAGCCGCGCGGTGACATGCACCACGGGGCGCAGGCGCTCGCGATTCAACTCGGCCTTTTCGCCCTTGAAATCGAAAGTGACCACCGCGGAGAGCGGAACTCTGCCGCCCGCCGGGGTCTTGAGAATCACCTCGGACAGTGCGCTCAGGTCGCGGTGAAAATCGCCGGGATAGCGCACGCGCACGCCGACCAGCCGATCGCCGACGCGGATACTGGTTGCGACGGTGCCCTGGATCACGGCGTGCAGCGCGATCTGGATTTCGGAAGCGTTGAGCCCGTAACGTGCGGCGGACGATTCGTTGACCAGGAACTCCTCTTCCGGGGTGCTGAGCACGACGCCATCGAATACGTCCACCAGGCCGGGAATCTTGCGCAGCCGGGCGGCGACGCGGCGCGCGGTCGCCTCGATCTGGTTCTGATCCGCGCCGAAAATTTTGACCTCGATCGGCTGCGGTGTGCCCGAGAGATCGCCGAGCAGATCCTGGAGCATCTGCGAGAACTCGACTTGCACGCCGGGCACGGACGCGAGCACCTGGCCGCGGACCGAATTGATAATCTGGTTGATTCCGCGGCTGCGCTTGGCTTTGAGCCGGACCGAGAAGTCGCCGGTGTTCGATTCGCTTAACTGGAAGCCGAGCTGAGCGCCGGTACGGCGCGAAAATGCGGCGACCTCGGGAGTGGCGATCAATATCTGCTGGATCCGGCCGAGCATCGCCTGCGTGTCGGCGAGCGTGCTCTGGGGCGGCGTGATGTAATCGAGCACGAACTCGCCCTCGTCGAGCGCCGGCAGATAATCGGTCCCGACATGTTCATACATCGCCGCGGCGCCCGCGATCGCCGCCGCCGCAAGGATCAGCGACAGCGCGGGAAATCTGATGAATGGCCGCAGCGTCGCCAGGTAGCCATCGCGGAAAAGATCGAACATGCGGCCGGGCTCGCGGCTCTTGCGGCGCATCGGCTCGACGATCATCTCGAGGGCGGGCGTGAAGTAAAGCGCGAGCGCCAGCGAGATGGCAAGTCCCGCGCCGAGCGTCGCGGCCAGCGAGCGAAAGAACACGCCGGTCACGGCGCTTAAGAACACCAGTGGCGCGAACACCACGATCACCGTCATCGTGGACGCCACCAGCGCGCGCGACAGCTCGGTCAGCGCGGCGGGAACCGCGTCGGCGGTCGCCATGCCGGCGGCGCGCGCGCGATGGATCGCCTCGATCATCACGATCGCGTCGTCGATGAACAGCCCAATCCCGGCCGCGAGTCCGCCGAGCGTCATCATGTTGAAGGTGAGCCCGGCGCCCTTCATCACGACGAAGGTGATCGCGAGCGTGCAGGGCACGACGATCGCGGCAACCATCGCGCTGGCGAGGCTGCGGGTGAAGGCGAACACGACCAGCACCGCGAGCACCAATCCGAACAGGATCGCATCGCGCACGCTCAGGAAAGATTCGGTAACCAGCGCGGATTGATTGTAGGAGAACGAGAAATCCACGTCGGGATAGCGCTGGCGCAGCGTATTTACGATCGCGCGCGTCTCGGCCGCGATCGCGACGGTGTTGCCGGCGGGCTGGCGCGAGATTCCAACCAGCACCGCCGGACCGTGCTCGGACGCGGTGCGGACGTAGTCCTCGCGGATCCCCATCTCGACCGCGCCCACGTCGCTGATGCGCACCGGGGCGCCGTGGTCGCTGGCGACGGGCAGCGCGGCCAGTTCCGTGGCCTCGCGCACGTCGGTGGTGACGACGGTCAGGAGCATCCGATGCTCGTCGAGCACGCGGCCGGCGGACGCGACGATATTGGCCCTGGCAAGGCCGTCAACGATCTCCTGCGGCGAGAGATTGTGCTCGAGCATCCGCGCCGGATTCAGCCGCACGACGAACTCCCGGTATTTTCCGCCCACCACTTCGACCCGGTACACGCCGGCGATCCGATGGAAGCTCGGCACGACGTCGTAGAGCGCGATGTCTGTGAGATCGGGAAGGCTGCGGCCGCGCGAGCTCATGCTCACGTCGATAATTGGAAAGGTGCCGCTGGTCAGAAGCCGGGTCGCGACGACGGTTCCGGCGGGCAGCCGCACGCGGACTTCATTGAGCGCCGCGTTGAGGAGCTGATACGCGGTGGTCGGATTGACCGACGAAGAAAACGTGACATCGATCTCCGAGCTGCCGCGCGTGGTCGTCGAACGAACCAAATTGACGCCCACCACCCCGTATGCGGATTCTTCGAGCGGGCGCGTAACGCTCACCAGCATCTGTTCGGCGGGCAGGTCGCCGCTGTCGGCGAGGATAATCGCTCGATCGAAGGTAATCTCGGGAAACACCGAGGTCGCGATCGAGAAGGCGAGGATCACCCCCAGCGCGCTGAGCGCCAGCACGGCGAGCACCGCCAGCGTCGAATTGGCGCGCTGCACGGTTATGCGCCTGCGACCTTGACTTGCAGGCCGTCGGACAAGGCGTAGCCGCCCGAGGTGATTATCTGCTCGCCGGCCTTGATCCCGCTGGTGACCTGCACGTGATCGCCCTGGCGGATGCCAAGCGTGACGGCGACGCGATGGGCGCGGCCGTCGGCTCCGGCCACGAAGACGTGGTATCGATTCGCGCCCGCGTCCTGAAACAGCGCCGCGGCGGGAATCACGATCGCGTCAGGAACCTCTGCGACTGTGATTCGCGCTTCGACCGGCGCGTCGCTCTGGCGGATTCCCTGCGCGCCAACAAAATCTATCCTGACCGGCGCGGTCGCGCTCCGCGGATCAAAGGTGGGAAATATCGCCGTGACCCGCGCGGGAAACTCGGCGCCCGGACTCAGCGGCGAGGTGACCGTTGCGGGCATTTTGGTATTCAGCAGATGCAGCTCGTCGATCGGCACGGCGGCATTTACATAGATGCTCGAGGGATCGACCAGGTCGGCGATCGTGTCGAGATAGTTAACCATCTGGCCGGCGACCACGGGCGGTGCGGCAACCACCCCGGATTGGGGAGCGACGACCGGAATTCCCGGACTGTGGTCGTAGCGGGCAACCGACTTCGCCAGCGCCGACGAGTCCTGCGGATCGAGCTTGCGTGCGACGGCCAATCCGGCGCGTGCGGCCTCGATCTCGCGATTGACGACGCGCGCAATCACCTGTCCCTTGCGGACGAAATCGCCGTTCTGGATATGGATGCCGATCACGCGGCCGCTGGCTGGCGAGCGAATCGTGATATGCGCGAGCGCGACGGTGCTGCCCATCACGTGCAGCTCCTGGCGCATCGCAACGACGCTCGCACGAGCGGCGGTAACCAACAACACCGGAGCCGGCGCGGGAGCCTTGGAATCATCGTCACTCGGCCGCGTGCCGCCGCATCCCGCCATGATGAGCGTCGCAAGGGCCGTCGCCGCGAGCATCGGGCTGAATCGCCGAAGCCTGAATGCGCGGCCGATCATTGCACCCTGCCGGCGAGCAGCAATGATTCCGCGGCCGCCTCGCGAGCGCCGAACTCGTAGGCGTAGCGCTGGAGGCGAAGTTGTTCCGCTTGCTGGTAGGCGTCGAGCACCTCGAGCACGGTGGCGCCGCCACCGCCCAGAAAGCGCGTCCAGGTAAGGGCGAACGCGTCGTCGGCGGTGGGCTGCGCGCGCGCCAGAATTTTTAATTGATCGCTGACCTGCTGATAGCGCAACGCGGCATCACCGAGTCTGCGCTCGAGCAGGAACTGCGTCTGGCGCATCTGCGCCTGCGCGGTCTGCTGCTTGGCGAGAGCCTGATCGATATGGGCATTGATCAGCCCGCCCTCGAACACGGGCATCGAGATCACTCCATCATAAGATGCGCCGAAATTGTGATTGATGGTGGCGACCGGATCGATTCCCAGAAACCCGGTGGTCAACGCGACCTGAAAGGTCGGCAGGCGTTCGGTGCGTGCGGCGCGTACCTGCTGCGAGGCGGCCGAGATCGCGCGTTTCGCGACCTGGATCGAGGGACTCTGCGTGATATCGCGGGCGGGCGGCGGTGGCAATCCGTCGTCGTCAGCGACCTCGATATCAGTCGCGTCGAAGTCCCCGATCAGCGAGCCCAGGTTGGCCGAAGCGCGGCGCACGTCACCCTGCCCGCTGGCGAGCGCAAGTTCAGCTGAATCGCGCGCGCTGCGTATCTTGAGGGCATCGTTTTCGATCGCGCGACCGCTTTTGAGCAGCTCTTCGATGGTCGCGACGTAGCGGTTCAGACGGTCGCGGCTGCCGGACAGCTCGCGTTCGGTCGCGCGGGCGCGCAGCAGATCGTAGTAGGCGGCACGGGTGTCAAAGGCGATTTGCGCGCGCGCCGCGGCGACTCCGAGCGTGGCGGCTTCGCTGACGTAGCGCGCCGCGCGATAGCGTGCGGCGCGGCGGCCCCAATCGAAGGCGGTGTAATCCAGCGCGAGCATGGCGCTGCTCAGGCCGCGGTTGGTGATGACCGGGTTGTAGCCGGGCGCCTGATAGTACTCGGTGCCGGCGCTGATGCTGGGGAACAGCGCGGCGCGCTGCTCGCGGGCCCGGGCTTCGGTCAGGCTGCTGGTTCCGGAAGCCATCGCGATCGACGGAGCGAAGCGCAGCGCCTTATCGATCGCATCGTGCAGCGTCAGCGGAGCCGCCGAAACGGAAGCGCCGCATAGCAGCATGATGACCCCGGTGACCGCGAGCACGCGGAATTGATGACGGGGATTTATCATACCGGGAAAACTAACATCGGACGCCGGGGCAAGCCTAGTGAATAAATGTTAAGCAACGTGTGCGCTTTCGCTGAGCTTTGCGCTCTCGGAAGGTTGCAGCGCGCGGGTTCCGCGCAGCGGCAGCTTGACCACGAACACCGCGCCGCCACTGGGCCGGTTCGCGGCGGCGATCTGCCCGCCATGATAGCGCGCGATCTCGCGGCACAGGCTCAACCCCAGTCCGCTGCCCTCGCCGCCAGCGTGCGCGCCGCGAAAAAACCGCTCGAACACCAGCGCCAGCTCGGCGGGTTCGATTCCCGGTCCGGTGTCCGCGACGCGCAGTAACGCGCGGCCGTCGATGCTGGCGAGCCCGACTTCGATTTTGCCGCCCGGGGGGGTGAACTTGAGCGCGTTGTCGATCAAATTGATCAGCAGGCGGCGCAGATGCGCGGCGCTGCCGTCGATTACGGCAGCGGCCAGATCCGTGGATCGAAGCTCGATATTTTTCGCGGTGGCCAGCGGCTCGACAGTCGCGGTGACCTCGGCCACCAGGGCGCGCAGATCGACCGGCTTGCGCTCGATCGCGACCTCGCCGCTGAGCCGCGCCAGCATCAGCAACTCCTCGGCGATCTTGCACAGGCCGATAACCTCGCGATGCGCACTTTCGAGCGCGGCGCGATTCTCGGCGCCCGACCTTTCCCGCGCCAGCGCCACGTCCAGACCGGTGCGCAGCACCGCCAGCGGCGTGCGCAATTCGTGCGCGGCGTCGGACGCGAAGCGGCGCTCGGTGACGGAGGCGCGTTCGAGCCGATCGAGCAAATCGTTGATGACGTCGGTCAGCCTGCCGATTTCGTCGTAGGCTTCGGGCGCGGACAGCCGCCGATTCAGATCGTGTGGCTGTATCGCGCTGAGCGATGCGGCCAGCCGGGCGACCGGCGCGAGCGCGCGGGCGGCGAGCAGGTATCCGCCGACCACGCACAGGATGAGCAGAATAGGCACGAGCAGGAGCAGCGCGTTGCGCAGCCGTTCGCTCGATTCGCGAATCGGGGTCGCGTCGGCGCCGTCCATCAGCAACGCGGGCTCGCCCGAAAACTCCAGCGGCTTGATCGCGAAACTGAAGCGGCCGTTGCCGGTGCGCTGGATTCCGCGGAACCGGCTCACGACCGGGACAATCGGTATCTCGATAGTTCGGGTTCCGAAGTCGGCGACGACTCCCGCGCGGGTGACCAGCACCACGCGCCGGGCCAATCCGAGATCGCGCTCGAGGCTGAGTCCGCGCAACAGCGCCGCGGCGCGTGGTTGGTCCACGGTCGAGAGCTCATGCGCGCTGGTGTCGGCTTCCTCGAGCAGCGCGGCATTCAGTGCGCCGTACTGTTCGCGCTCGAAGAGCTTGAGCGCGGCGAGCGCGGCGATTAGCAGGATCGCGCCCAGCACAAGCGCCCAGTAAATGGTAAGGCGGAGCCGGATGCTCATCGCGTCGTCAGCGTGCGCACGGCGGCTCAGCCCGCGCGCATCAGGTAGCCTACGCCGCGGACGGTGGTGATCATCGAGGTTTTCGCGTCGGCGTCGATCTTCTGGCGCAGCCGGTTGACGAACACCTCGATCAGGTTGGTGAAGACGTTGTAGTCGGAGTCCCAGACCGATTCGGCGATCATGTCGCGGGTGACGGTTTCACCGGCGCGGCGCATCAGCAACTCGAGCAGCATCGCCTCTTTCGGTGACAGCGCGATCGGCTTGCCGGCGCGCCGGGCGCGGCGCTTGATGGTGTCGAATTCGAGGTCGCCGACCTTGAGAACCGGCGACTGCGCCGCCGGGCGCCGTCGCGCCAGCGCGTGGATTCGGGCCAGCAACTCCGCGAACGCGAATGGTTTGACGAGATAATCGTCGCTGCCGGCGTCGAGTCCGGTCACGCGATCTTCGACCGAGCTGCGCGCGGTCAGGAGCAGCACCGGAATGGGGTCGCCGGCGGCGCGGCGCTCGCGCAGAAAATCCACGCCACTTTTTCCCGGCAGCCCGATATCGAGCACGATCAGGTCGTAGGGTTTGCGCCCAAGAATCTGCTCGGCTTCCTCGGCCGATTTCACCCAATCCAGGGCGATACCTTCCTCGGTAAGGCCCTGCCGGAGATTGCCAGCGAGGCGTTCTTCGTCTTCGACCAGCAGCAGGCGCAGGGACTGCATACGCCAGATGCTGGCACGGGCGCGGCGGCAATAAAAGCGGCTCGCATGGGAATTCATATGAGCAGACACAGGACGCCGGCTGCCACCAGTGCTATGGCCCATACCATATCGAGGTTGATCCACGCGCTGCGCAGAATCGCCAGCCCGAGTTTCTCGTACACGACGATCGCGACCGTGCCCATCACAATCAGCATCGCGCCGGTATGCAGGATCACGACCGCCGCGGCCACCAGCACCGGATCACTGCGCGGCAGCATCGGCATCACATGATGATGCGCGTGCGGAGGCGCGTTCATCCCGAGCAGAATCGGAAACAGCATCAGCCCCGCGCCGTGCGCCGACGCCATCAGGAACGACCACAGCGCAAGCTCGGGCGCGTTGACCCGCATGGCGACCCATCGCGGATGCGCCCTGGGCCAGAAAAACCTGAACAGTCCAAACACAATCAGCGCGCCAGCGCCGGCCGGCCGCAGCATCGCGAACGGAAACGACGACTGAAGCAGCGCGATGACCGCGACCACCACCGCGATCGATACGAGATGTCCAATCGCGATCGGGATCAGCGCGCCCAGGACCTTCGCCCGGCGGTGTTCCTGCAGGCCGAGCGCGACCGCGAACAGCCAACCCATCGAGGGGTCGATGCCGTGATAGGCGCCCAAGGCGGCCACCGCGAGCCACGGCCACGCGCCGTTCACGGATAGCAGAACGAGTCGGAAGACGAGTCGCCACCTTCGAGGCGAATCTGATGCGGCCGCTCGCCCTCGAATCCGGTGAAGAACCGGGGATCGATCGCGAGACCTCCGGCCGGATTCGCATCCAGCTTGGCGACCCATCCGCGGATCCCCTCGGGGTAGAACTGCGCGTCCCAGGAGTTATACAGCGAGTTGCTGACGTACACGCGCCGCCCGTCGCGGCTGAGCTCGATCATCTGCGCGCCTCCGTTGAGCGCGCCGCCCTTGGGATGGGCGGCGTGCGATACGATTCCGCCCAGCCGCACCGAGCCGGTCAGCTTCGGAGTTTCCGGATTGCTGACATCGTACTGTTTCAAGTCGCCGGTGCCGAAGCATGCAACGTACAGGAATCGATCGTCGAGGCTCAGGTTAATATCGGTGACCAGCGGCGGCACCGCCTTGAAAGGCTTGAGCGCGGGCGGCAGCACGGCGGGCTCGGCGGGCTCGGCGGGGATCTCGATCACTTTTTTCACCGACCAGTCGTCGCCCTTGCGATTCCACATCCAGACCGACGCGGAGAGATCCTTGGTCGAGATGACGACGCCGACAAAGCCGAAGGTCTTGGTAGGATCGTGCGACGGACGCAGCTCGAGCGCCATCTGCTGCTCGGCGCCGAGGTCGAGCGTTTGCAAATGACGCCGCTTGCGCAGATCCCACAGATGCAGCACATGGCCGTACTTCCCCGCGAGCAGCAGTTCGGGCACCACGCCGCCCTCGACCATTTTTGGCGTGCCCCACTCGCTGGTTACGGCGACGTCGTAGCCGAGATGCCACCAGAAGTCGTAGGCCAGGTACTGCGGCCCGCGATCGACCTCCCAGCGCCCAAGTACCTCGAAGCTTTCATGATCGAGCAGGAAAATTCCGCCCGGGCCGTTGCCGTCCGGAGCGCCAAGCGCGCTTACGTAGATCGCGTCGGGGCCGCAGTGGATGGTGTGCGGCCGGCTGTAGCCGGTGCGCTCGGCGATTTCCTGCGCCTCGATCACCTTAACGATTTTCGGCTTGCGCGGGTCGGGCTTGGTATCGAAGATGTAGATGCGTGAAGAGCGCAGTCCCGGAACCAGCAGGTAGCGGCGCTCGACGTGCGGATGGGGCGCGTAGGGACACAGCGCCGCGCTGCACGCGTTCCAGTTGAAGTGATGGAATTCGTCACCGACCGTAGGAGCCTCGGTGCGGCCGACGATTTGCGCATAGGTTTTCGATTCCGGATCGAGATCCATCACGCACAGCGCGTCGTGGCGCCCGTTGTCCGGCGCAGGATTGAAGCTCACGACGTAGCCGAGCTTTTCGCGCGGTGCGTTCATCGCCATCCGGGCGGACGGATAAAAAGTCTGATCCGGTTTCCACAGCGCCATCGTCAATGACCGCCTTGTTGAAGGATTGTCCCCTAATTAGCCCACGCCGCCGCCAAGCGCAAAGCGTCGCGCCGATGGTCATGCGGGTGGGGTTGGCCTAAGTTATGCGCATCGCGCCGGACCGGGCGCGCGAGGAGTTGCGGCAATGGCCTATCAGCATATCGAGTACGAAAAGCACGGACGGATCGCACGCGTGATTCTGAACCGTCCCGAGCGGCGCAACGCGCAGTCGCGCGTGCTGCTCGAAGAAATGGACGACGCGTTCACTGACGCCAGCGACGACGACGAGATTCGCGTGATTGTGCTCTCGGGCCGCGGCGAGCATTTTTCCTCCGGGCACGATCTCGGCACCCCGGAGGAAAAAGCCGATGCCGCGCGGCGCCCGAATGGCAAGGGGCTGCGCGCGATGTACTCGCGTTCGCGCAGGCTGTTTTTGGACAACACGATGCGCTGGCGGGACCTCGAAAAGCCGACTATCGCGATGGTCCACGGCTACTGCATCTTTGGCGGATGGATGTTCGCCTCCGCGATGGATTTGATCGTCGCGTCGGACGACGCGCAGTTCCTGCCCGCGCTGCTCCAGTACTTTTCGATTCCCTGGGATCTGCCGATTCGCAAGGCCAAGGAAATCCTGTTCCAGAGCCGCTTTGTCGACGCCGAAGAAGCCTGCCGCCTGGGCTTCGTAAACATGGTGGTCGCGCGCGACCAGCTCGAGACCGCGACTCTCGCGCTGGCCGAGCGGATTGCGCAGAGCGACCGGATGACACTTCGGATGCTCAAGTTCGCGATCAACAACGCGCAGGATGCGATGGGATTTCGCACCGCGGTGCGCAACGCGCATTCGCATCATTTGCTGCTCGGGGTGGGACCATTCCTCAAGGATGTGGAGGAAGGCCGTGCGCTTCCAAAGCGGATGCCGGGGGTCGATCAGGCGCTCAAGAAGGCGGGCAAATGAGAGCCTCGGGCGCTTTCGATCGTCACCGAATTCCGGGCGGCAGGATTCGTCATTTTTGAGGCGGCAAGACCGGCACGATCCATCGGCCCTGGTTCCAGACGACGACGGTGTGACCCTGCACCCGGTAAGTCTGCGCTGGAGGTCCGAACGTGCGCATGGCCAAAAATATCACGAGCGGATTCCAGGAGTCCTTTACGAGTATGAAGTTCGGCGCTTTCGAGACCCCATCACCCGCATACCATGTGTCTTTGGACTCCCAGCGATATGGCAAGAACACTCCGGGGGCGCCGAAGGTCACCGCGCGGATCTTGACCTGTCCCGCGCTTTCGACCGTGATGCTTGAAGCATCCCAATAATCGCCATATCCGGACACCAGTCCGTGCTGATACAGCCATTGCGCGAGCCGCACTTGAGTCTGGCCGGGGCGTTCGGCTGAGGTTATCAAGCGGACGAATCCGCACAGGTACGCGATCAGGAACAGAGCGACAGCCGCGTAGCTGATTCTAGACCGCGGAATCACCTTCGGTCCGATTCGTCCGGCCAGAACCGCGCCGAATAGTACGGACGGAACCAGATAGCGCACCGTCGATAGCCCTATCACCCGGTCGCTGAAAAGATATTCCAGAATATCGAGCACGAGCGCCGCGAGCAGTATTTCATTGGTTCGATTCTCGGCGCCCAGCAATACTCGGTACGCGCAGACGGCGCAGCATCCGAGCACGAGCATCAGTCCGGCGGCTCGCGCCAGCAGAATTATCGCGCCAAGAGGAGTGGCTGCGCCGGGCGCGGCGGTTAGCCCGAACAGGGCCGCGACTGCGCCAAAGGTCGCGGCGGCGTTGCTGCGCAGCGCGGACCGCGCCACGAAGTGCGCGGCAATCGGCACGGTGCGGAAGCCGCCCCCGCCGCTGATAAGCTTGAGCGCGGCAATCGCGATAATCACCGCACCGAGCGTCGCGACGATCGCGAGCAGCTCGCGGTGGCGCGAGAATCGGCTCCAGACCCATCGCAACGCCGCGACCGCCGCTATCGGAATGGCTCCGACGTAAATGGCAAATGGATCGCCAAACACCGCGGTCGCCATCAGCACGAGGTAAACCACATATGCGGCGGGCGCCCGCGCGGATTCTTCCTCTGTGAAAGAGAGACTTACCAGCGCCGCGAGCACCAGGATTATCGTGGACATATGAGTGCCGGGCGCGATGTACAGATGCTGGAGAGATTGCGGAAGGGCGAGCAGGGGAAAGGCGATCGCATAGCCCAGGTACGAAGACGGCGTGCTGGAGCCGCGGCCCGCCAGCCATAAGGCGACGAGCACCAGGATCGCATAGATGAACGCCGATCCGTCGCGCATCACAGCGCTTGCGCAATGATTCATCATCAAGGCGAGCGCGTAGAAAACCGTCTCGGGATAAAAGGAACAGTTCGAGAGCGTCCACCCGCGCAGCGTCAGGTTGCCCGCCGCGAGATCCTGGGCTTGAAGCAGGATGTTCGCGTGATCCGAGCTGTACAAAATCGTGCGCGCGAGTTCCCGGTACGCGATCGTGAGGACAGAGACCACGGCGAGGGCGGCGGCGGCTCTGGTCACGAACACTCGGCGCGGTTGAAGAATCGGGCGCGCGGGATCGTCGCCTGCGCGGTTCATGCGAGCGGTCTCGCGGTGATCGATAAATTCACAGGCTCGCAGGATGGCGCGGAAGTGGCGATTACCAAAAGCTCACAAAACTATCCGGGCGCGACCGTTGCCGGCCGCGCCCGTTCGATGACCACAGAAAAAATTCGGCTAGTGCTGTGCGGATCGCCCGAGCGCGGATTTGACCAGCGGCTCGAGCTCGCCGCTTTCGTACATCTCGCGGATGATATCGCATCCGCCGACGAATTTGCCGTCCACGTAAATCTGCGGGATCGTCGGCCAGTTGCTGTAGCGTTTGATCGCGTCGCGCAGCTCGGGGTCTGAGAGCACGTCGGCGGTCGCGAAGGGAACGCCCAGCTCTTCGAAGATCTGAACGGTGGCGGCGGAAAATCCGCATTGCGGAAAGCTGCGATTGCCCTTCATGAAAATCATGATCTTGTTGTCGCGAATCGCGGCTTCGATCTGGTCGGTTGCGTTTGCCATGTCGGCATCTACCTCCGTTGGTCTGACTCGGCCGGCGTCAATGTCTTGAGCGTGAGCGCATGCACCCGCACGCGCATCGCGTCGCCCAGCGCGGCGTACACCACCTGATGACGCTGCACGAGGCCCTTGCCTTCGAACACTTCGCTGATGACGGTGGCCTCGAAATGGTCGCCGCCGCCGGTGGTGTCGCGGACGTCAACCCGCGCGCCCGGAATTCCGGCGGCGATCAGGCTCTGTACTTCGTTCGTGTCCATAGGGGCAATCTTATCCGTTTATCTTATCGGGAGCGCGGTAATGAAATCCACACCCCGCTAAAGGTCAATCGCGTTGGGGTCCGGTTTGGCGGCGCCGTGGCGGCGTTTCGCGCCGTCCATCAGGGCGCGTGCGCTTTCCGTCAGCTCGCCCGAGCGTCCCGCGCCCATCACCCGCGCGACGATGCGTCCGTCCGGTCCGATGAACAGGGTGGTCGGGATCGCCTCGACGCCGAGCGCGTCGAGCACGGCGTCATTGGCGACCAGGATGGGATAGTTGATCTTGAACTCGGCGACGAAGGGCGCCACCGCGCGGAGCCCGTCGCCTTGCACGGTATCGCACGCGATACCGATCACCTCGAGGCCGCGCGAATGATGATAGCGCGAGTAAATGTTCTTGAGCTCCGGGATTTCGCGGCGGCAGGGTCCGCACCAGGTCGCCCAGAAATCGACGATCACCGGATGCCCGCGGAATTGGCTGAGCTTCATCGATGCTCCGCCGAGTGTGCGCAACTGGAAGTCCAGCGGCGCGTCGCCTGGGCCGCCGGCACTTGCGCGCGCACGGGTCATGAAGATCATCGCCGCCGCGAGCGCGATTGAGAGAGCGCCGCGCGCGAAACGCCGTCGGGTCGATTGTGTCATGTCGATTCAATCACCGTCGCAATTACCGGGCGGGGCTTGATGCGGATCACTATATGATACTCTTTCGCCTTAGCTCCGAAAGGCGCGCCGTGCCGCAGCCGAGCAACTCGGCCAGCACGCTTTCGGTGTCGGCGCCGAGCGCGGGCGCGCGAGTGTCGGGCGCGGCGTGCGAGCCGGCGGTTTTGAGCGGAGAGCCGGGGACGATCAGGCCGTCGTAGCCCGGATACTCCGCGTGCAGAATCATCGCACGCGCCTCCAGATGCGGGTTGCGCGTGACTTCCTCTACATTCGCGATTGGAGCGCACGGCACGCTGGCGGCGCCGAGCACGGCGAGCCAATGCGCGCGTGGCGCGGAGGCGAATTTACGCGTGAGTAGCGCCTCGAGTTCGGGATGATTCGCGGTGCGGTCCTGGTTCTCCGCAAAGCGCGGGTCGTCCTTCAGCTCGGGCATCGCGATCGCGTCGCACATCCGCTGCCAGATCGATTCGTTGCCCGCTCCAGTGACAAAGAATCCGTCGGCGGCGCGGAACTGCTGGAACGGAGTGATCGACGGATGGCGTGTGCCGAGCGGTCCGGGAATCTTGCCCGTCACCGAGTAGCGCGCCAGCGCGTCCTCGAGCATCGCGACCTGGCAATCGAGCATCGCGATATCCAGATGCTGTGCGCCGCCGTCGCGGTCGCGGATGCGCAGCGCGGCAAGAATCGCGATCACGCCGTAGAGCGCGGCCGAGAGATCGCCCACTGAAATTCCGCATCGCGCCGGCTCGCCGCCCGGCGCTCCGGTAATGCTCATGGTGCCGCCGAGGGCCTGCGCGACGATATCGTAGGCGGGCGATGACGCCATCGGTCCGGTCTGCCCGAAGCCGGAAATCGAGCACAGGATGACGCGCGCATTGGCGCCCTGGAGCCGCTCGAAATCGATCCCGAATCTGGCCAGCGTGCCGGGCGCGAAATTTTCGACGATCACGTCGCACTTCGCGGCGAGCTCCAGAAACAGCGCCGCGCCTTCGGCGGAGCGCAGATCGATCGTGACGCTGCGTTTGCCGCGGTTGACGCTGTAGTAATAGCCCGAGTCCCCGGTCGGCATTATGGGTCCGAAGTGGCGCGAGTCGTCGCCGCGGGCGGGCAGCTCGATCTTGATCACGTCGGCGCCCAGGTCGGCCAGGTTCATGGTGCAAAAGGGTCCGGCGAGCACTCGGGTCAGATCCAGCACGCGCACGCCGCGAAGGGGTTTCCGTTCGATCATCGCTACCTGCCCGGCGGCGCATCGCGCGCCCGCCCATTGGGAAATTAAACCATCACTTGAGTTATTGACTCGCCGCGAAGCGCGCCGCACGGCCCCGGACAATCGCATCGTAGCCGACCGGGCGGGTCAAAGAAATTGCCCGCGGTGCCGCTGCGCCGGGCGTGGTCAGCGGCGCTGGCGGGCAGCCTCTCGCGCGCGCATCGCTTCGGCGGGCGTCATGATGAGCCGGGGTTCCTGCTGCTCGCGCTGCTGTTCTTCGGCCACGATCGCGCCGAGCTGGGCTCGGACCATGCTCTGAAAGAAGCTGCTGCGCTTCAGATCGGCTTGCGCCTGAATTTGCCGTGCCGCCGCGGCCGCCCACGCCGCCGGTTGGCGGCGTCCGCTATGCAGCATGTAGTAGGCGATATCCTCGAAGCGGCGGCGTGCGCGGGTCGCGGCTTCGCCCGCGAAAAGTTCGCCGACCGCGCGCTCGACAATCGTGTTGATTCGCTCGCGCTGCTGGATCTCGTTCAGGACGATCACGCTTTCATTGACGCGGCCAAGTTCCTCGCCATAGGCGGCGAACTCGGCGGCGCTGAGCCCCCATTCGAGCAGCTCGGGCTCTTTGAGCAACTCCAGTGCGGGCTCGCCCACGGCGTCGGCGCCGAGTTCCTGGTACACCGGATGGATCAGTTCGGTTGGCGCCGGGACGGCGATCAGCTCGGCACGCAGGGCGAGGAAGTTTCCGACCCGCGCGCGCCGCGACTCGGGCGTGCGGCGGTAGGCCTCGCACAGGATGAAGTCGGCAAGCCGCCAGTCGCCCTCGACCATCCGCATTCCCGCGCGGCCCTCGAGGTCGTCGCGCTCGCCCTTGAGTTCCTTGCGCGAAAGGCCGGCCGCGATCGCGCCGACCAGTCCGTCCGATTCCGAAACGAGACCCCACAGGCGCGTCACGCCGCCCTGCATGCGCGGCTTCAAGATCCAGATGATGCGGGCGCCCTCGGCGTCGATCGGCGAGAACATCGCGACGATGGACTGCGCCCCGGCGGCGGGTCCGGTTTGGGACGGCGCCGCAGCGGCGGCGGATGAGGAGATTCCGCGCTGGCGGAGCTTGAAAAGCGCGCGGCGAATCTCGCGCCGCTGCGCGCCGCCGGCCGTGGATTCCATCTCCAACAGCATCGCGGCTGCGCCAGGATCGGCGATATTGCCGAGCGCGCGTGCGACCGCGAGGTCGCCGATGCTGGCGCGGATCTCGGCCAGCTTGGCCAGCGCCTCAGGCGCGCGTGCAGAGGGGTCGAAACCCGCGGTGGCGAGTTTCGCGTCTTCGGGATCGATTGATTTGTGATGCGCCACTGTATTCGGCAAATCCGGTTGAAGTCGTGCGAGCGTACGCGGCGGTTTCGAGCGATGTCAAGTTATCGCGATGGATTGCAGTGCGAGGTTCGCAGTCAACCGTAGTCCGGGATTCCTCGTGGCACAGGCTTTAGCCTGTGGAGCACACCGGCTGAAGCCGGTGCCACCAAAGCCACGCGTGCGGGAATGACGCCGGTGGGCGGGAGCGGGAGCAGCCATGACGAGCGTACTCCGGGATTTCTCGCTCCGGCAGCCTGTGCTCGAAATGACGGTCCGAGGGTGCGACTCAGGCCATGGTACTTATGCACGCAGTCGTCATCCGTCATTTCGAGCCAGTGTGGTTGATCGCGATGAATTGAGCGGTTTGCGCCGCAGCGCGCACGTCCGGCGAGAAATCCCGGATCTTTTTCGCGCGCCGGGAAAATCGGGTAGACTTGCGCCTTAACCCGGATGCGGAACTTGGAGGCAAAATTTCCTCTCGCCGATCATGCGCGCGCCCACGCGAGCGCCCGGGCGATCGGCTATACCGAGCGCGCGATACTCGGCCAGCGAGATACGTTTTTTCGCGTCGCGCGGGGCAAGCTCAAGTTGCGCGAAATCCGTGGCGAAACGGGCGGTACCCTTATCTATTATGCGCGTGACGAGCGCGGTGGCCTGCAGCTAAGCAACTATGCGATCGCGCCGGTCGCCGATCCCGCCGCGATACGCGCGATGCTCGCCGCGGCGCTCGGCATCCTGGCCGAAGTGCGCAAGGAGCGAATCCTGCTGACGCGCGGCAACCTGCGGCTGCATCTGGATCGGGTCGCGGAGCTCGGCGACTTCGGCGAGATCGAGGCGGTGATCGCCGACGGCGACGATCCCGAAAGCAGCCGCGCGGCCGTGGACGAGTTGCTCGCGGCGCTTGGTGTCGCGCGCGAGGATCTGATCGGCCTGTCGTACTTCGAGATGCTTTCGGCGCGCTGACGTACTTGAGCGCCACGACGGCCGCATCGGCGGGCCGGGATCTCGAATCATATGCCTCATAACCTGGCGCTGAAGATCGCGTCGGCGCCGGTGCCATCCAGATACGAATCGACAAACGAGCGATCGCCGGCCGAAAGCGCGGCGCGTCCTTCGCGCAGCCATTTGAGACACTTGCCCTGGTACGCAAAGGGCTGCTGCGTCCACGGGCGTGCATCGATTTCGCACGTGACGCGATCGGCGCGGGATTGCAGAGCGCGCGCGTTGGCGATCAGGAACGGGGCGTACACGCGTCCGATTTCGGCGAAAAAGCTGCGCAGCGTCGGCGCCAGATTATCGCGCGAGGTCCAAGCGCCCGGTTCGAGCGCAGACAGGTCGTCCATATGCGAGACCCACGAAACGACGCGCGGCGCTTCGAGCGCGGCGATCGCGGCGGGAGTCGGATCGAAATGCGCGAGCTGGCTGAGTTGGCCAAAGATGCCGAAATCGCCGGCGCCCGGCCGCGAGCCCATCAGGAAGTAGTTGCCGGACTTCAGATGTTCGTCGAGCAGATGCAGGATGCGGCGGTAGCTGTCCTCGATAACCGGCGTGGTGACATCGTTCGAGCCGACCACGCCAAGGCGCGCGATTTGCCGCTCGGCGAAAAATGCCGACGCCTTCGCCAGCCGCTCCGCGCTCAGATGCAGATCGCGATCGAGCGCCAGCACGTGCGAGGCCTTGTGAATATCGGCGGGGTACTTCCATCGGTAATGGAACATTGGCTTGGTCAGCCATTCGTCGCCGTAGTCCTCGAGCATCGCGTGCAGGAATGCGAGTGCGGGATCGGGCGGGAAGATCGAGCGCTCGGCTACGAGCGCCTCGAGGCGTTTTATCTGGAACGTCGAATCGATCATCGCCTCGTCGGGCGCGCCGTTTTCGCCGTTGATGACCAGCACGGGAATCAGCGCGACCCCGACCGCGGGAATTCCAACCTCGGCGGATGAGCCGCGCATGATCCAGCGAAACTCGATCCGCCGATAGCGCAGCACCGCGCGCATCTTGCGCGAGTAAGGCGATCCGTAGCCGCCAACCAGCTTCAGTGGACGCATCGAGGTCCGTCCTCCTTCCGCCGTCCCATCAGGCGGGCGCGTCAACCGTCAGTTGTGGATCGCGCGGCTTGGGCAGCGAGTCATGGAGGTCGGCGACGAGGTCGGATTTTATCTTCTGGAATCCCGCGTCGGACCACAGATTGCGCCACTGCATCGGGTCTTCGAGCAGATTGTAGAGTTCGCCCTCGGTGCCGTCGTAGCGAAGGTCGGCAATCGCCTGGGTGCCGCGCAAAATCGCGGGGATCCGATTCACGTCGTAGCCGACATCGCGCGTCGATTTCTCGTACACGGTGCAGACCCATCCGTCGCGGTAGATGGTCCGCAGATGCATCCCGATTTGCGCGAACTGGCTGTCCCACTCGGTGAGAACCCGCTGACGGCCGGAACCGGGCGCGAGCGGCAGCGGCTTGCCCTCGATCCACGGCGCAATCGGTGCGCCCGCGATTGTGCAGAAAGTCGGAGCAAGATCGAGCTGGCCGACGGGTTCGGCGATCTCGCACGGCGCGATGCCCGCCGACGGCGCGGGGCGCCAGATCATCGGCAGATGCATCAGCGCATCGACGTGATATGGCCCCTTGTAGAGCAAGCCGAAATCGCCCTGCAACTCGCCGTGATCGGTGGTGAAGATCACATCGGTGTCGGCGTCCCATCCGCGCTCCGCGATGCGCGCCATCACGCGGCCGACGGCTTGATCGATAAGCTCGTTTTCGACGTGAGTCATCGCGTTGACTTCGCGCACCTGGTCGGGCGTCATCTGCGCGGGCACGAAGGTCATCGGTCCGCCCTCGGGGTTGCGGAAGCGGCCCTGGTACCAGTCGAGCCAATGGCGGGGTTTCTGCGCGAGAATCTTTTCCGCCTGCTCGCGCGAGCGCGGATATCCGGCCGGCAGATCGAGGTCGCGCCAGTTGATGCGGCGCGCCTCTTTTTCGGGAGGATCCCAAGGATGATGCGGATCGGGAAAACTCATCCATACGAACCAGTTTTCATTCGGAGCAAGAGAATCGAGAAACGCGATCGTGCGCTCGGCGACCCAGTCGGTGTGATAGTGCTCGCGCGGGATGGGGTTGTACTTGACCTCGGGAGCGCCGGTGTCGCCGCCCGGCAGCGCGCTCAAGAGCGGAGCGAAGCCGGAAATTTCATCGGGATGATTTTGCTGGAGCCAGAGCGAGTAATGCCATCCGCCGATCGGCGAATGCATGGCGAGTTCCATGCGCTCGAAGCCGCGGTACGGCCCGGTCGAACCCTTGCGCGCCATCGTGTTCTCGAACCATCGCCCCTCGAAATCGAAGGCGGGCTCGAAGTGCGCCTTGCCGAGCAGCGCGGTCCGGTAGCCCGCCTTTTCATGCAGCCACGCCGCCGCACTGGGCGCGTCGGCGGGCAGGGCGACGCCGTTGGCGACGACGCCGTGGGTGCGCACGTACTGGCCGGTGATCATCGTGGCGCGCGCGGGCATGCATACGACATTCTGATTGTGCGCGCGGCGGTAGTTGATGCCGGTGGCGGCAAGGCGATCGATATTCGGAGTTCGCGCGATCCGGCCGCCGTTGCATCCGAGCGAATCGTAGCGCTGCTGATCGGTGGTGATGAAAAGAATTTTGCGTCCCATGTTAAAGCTCCCTCGTGCCGGCAGGCCGGCGGCGGCGCTATCGCGCGCGGCTCACAGTTCCAGCATCTCGAGCAGATCCATCGTGATGCGCAGCGTCAGGCCCCAGATGGTTTGGCCGCCGTACAGGATCGCGGGATATTTCGAGCTTGCGCCGCCGTCGCGGTTCCAATGGTAGTCGCCGCGAAAGCGCGGGTCGGCGAGCGCGCTCAGCGGAACCTCGAAGATCTCGGCGACCTCGTCGGGGCTTGGCCGCATCGCGGTCGTGGCGGCGATCACTCCGGCGAACGGCGCGACGATAATCCCGCTGGTCAGCGTATTGGCGACCGGAAACGCGCCCAGCACCTGGACCGCATCGGGCGGTATCGCGACTTCCTCTTGCGCTTCGCGCAACGCGGTGTCGAGCAGGGTGGCGTCGCCGGGATCGACCCGCCCGCCGGGAAAAGCGACTTGCCCGCGATGGCTTTCAACCTGGTCGGAGCGGCGGATATACACGATATGCAGCTCGCCGGCGCGTTCGAGGATCGGAATCAGCACGGCGGCGGCCTTGCGATTGTTCGCGAGCAGATCGCGCGGAGGCGGCTCGGTCTTTGCCAGACGCGTGCGCAGGCGTTCGAGGTGGCGCTGGGCGCCGGCGGCGCGCGCGCTCATGAGTTCATTTCCACAGCGGGGTACGAGAAATCGCGTGTCATCAGGATTGCGCCGAGGATAAGCATCGCAGGAAATCATCGCGTGCGCGCGGCGCGCTTGCAAGCCCGGGGTTTGGATCGGGCGGCGAGCGCGGCTAAGCTCCGAAGCGCGAAGGCATTGGCATTGATGCGTTACCTGATCGGCAGATATCACGAAATCGCGCTCAAGGGGCGCAACCAATGGCGCTTCGTCGATCAGGTGCGCCACAACCTGCGTGCGGCGTTCGCCGACGTGGGACTGGGGCGGATGCGGGGCGAGGGTCCGCGCGTGATCGCCGAGATTCCCGACGCGGTTGCCGACGCGACGG
>Ga0307372_10004430_pt1 | contig 21659 bp, 15 predicted proteins | sample OX1MG_FD_202533 | JGI IMG/M metagenome (GOLD analysis project Ga0307372, IMG submission 202533) | Soil microbial communities from Risofladan, Vaasa, Finland - OX-1 | ecosystem: Environmental > Terrestrial > Soil > Coastal area > Acid sulfate soil | place: Finland: Risofladan, Vaasa | collected...
GGCATTTCGCCGCGAAACAGCGCGGTGCTCCAGCGGCAGTGAATGCCCTCGAGGCCGAGATCCTCGTCGCCGATGCGCTGGCCGAGGGCGATGAGTTCGTCGGCGCGTAGCGCCGCCTCGTCGAAGCGTCGCCGCGCGGCGGCGGAAACCCACATCCCCCACATCGCCTTGAAGAGGTCTGGGCCTTCCTCGCCGATGGCGCGCCCCAGTGCGTAGGCCTCGGCATAATTGTGCGCGACGTCGTTGGTCGGCAGGCCGCGATCGACGCCGAGCGCCGGCCCGAGCTTCAGCCTGAGCGCGAGCAGGCGCCGCAGACGCAGCGTTCCCTCGGGCAAGCGCTGCGCCTCCTCGAGCGCGGCGGTGTAGCTGGCGATTGCCTCGGCATAGCTCGATTGCGCCACCGCGACATCGCCCGCGCGCTCCCAATAGCCGCTCGCCGGCTCGGCGAGCCCGGCGCGACTCAGATGATATGCGATGATCTCGGGCTCGCCGTCGCCGGTCTCGTCGAAAAGCCGGGCAAGGACCGCGCCGATCCTCTCGTGGAGCGCCTGGCGGCGGCTGCGCAGCAGGCTCTCATAGGCGGCCTCCTGCAGTAGCGCGTGCTTGAAGTTGTAGCGCCCCTCGGCGCGGTTGCCGCGCGGGAATACCAGTCCGGCCGCGACGAGTTGCGCGAGCGCGCGGTCGAGCTCCGCTTCGCCGATGTCGGCCACGGCGGCGAGGACCGCGCGCGAAAACTCGCGGCCGATGACCGCGGCGATCTGGGCGATATCCTTCACCCGGCCGAGCCGGTCGAGCCGCGCCATGAGCGAATCCTGCAGCGTCGGCGGCACCGCCGGCGCGCCCCGCCCGGCCTCGAGCACCGCCCGGGTCAGCTCCTCGACGTAAAGCGGCACGCCGTCGCTGCGGCGCAGGATTTCGTCGACGACATCGCTCGTCAGCGCGGTTTCGGCGGCGAGGTTGCGCACCACCGCGGCGCAGTCCGCGCCCGACAGCCGGTTGAAGGCGAGCGCGGTGACGAACGGGCGGCCGGTCCAGGGCGGAACGAATTCCGGGCGATGGGTGACGACGGCCAGGACCGGCGCCTCCTCGATGCGATCGACGAGCTGATCGATCAGCTCCGTCGTGGTCGGATCGATCCATTGCGCGTCCTCGAGCAGCAGCAGCACCGGCGCGCGCGTGGCGAGCGCGAGAAGCTGGTCGCTGAGCGCCGCCATCAGCAGCGCCTTGTGCTGGGCCGGCGTCGCCTCGGATTCGGACGCTTCGGCCTGGCCCAATCCCATGAGATGCGCGAGCAGCCGGAACGTCAGCTCCGAGGCGCTGTTGCCGGTCGCAAGCATCGCCCGCAGCTTCTCGCGCTTTTCCTCGACGCTGTCCGCGGCGGTGAAATCCGCGGTCTCGGCGAGATGACGCAGCAAGGGATAGAGCGCGGTGTTGCGGTGATAGGCCGAGCATTGCATCGACACGCGCACGTGGCGGTCGTCGCGGATGCGCTCGCGCAGCGCCTCGGCGAGACGCGACTTGCCGATCCCCGCCTCGCCGTTCAGCAGCACGACCTGGCCCTCGCCGCGGCGCGCGCGCTGCCAGCGGTCGGCGAGCAGCGCGATCTCCTGCTCGCGCCCGACCAGCCGTCCCGCCGCGCGCACCGCCGCGAAGCGGCTGTGCGCCTCGCTCTCGCGCAGCACGCGCCACACGCCCATGGGCGCCGCGATCCCCTTGAGCGCGCGCTCGCCGAGGAAGCGGTATTCGAAGAGTTCGCCCAACAAGCGCCGCGTGATGCCGGCGATGAGCACGGAACCGGGCTCGGCCAGCGCCTGAAGTCGGGCGGCGAGATTGGGCGTGTCGCCGACGATGGTCTGCTCCTGCGCCGTGCCGGTGCCGATGATCTCGCCGACGACGACGAGCCCGGTGGCGATGCCGACGCGCACCGTAAGGGTGCCGTCGCCGATCGCGGCCACCGCGGCGGCCACCGCGAGCCCGGCGCGGACCGCGCGCTCGGCGCTGTCCTCATGCGCCTGGGGATAGCCGAAATAGGCCAGCACCCCGTCGCCCATGAACTTGGCAAGGAACCCGTCGAACCGGGCGATGATGCCGGCGCAGGCATCCTGATACTGCCGCAGCAGGCCGCCCCAATCCTCGGGATCGAGCCGCGCCGACAACGCGGTCGAGCCGGCGAGATCGCAGAACATCACCGTCACCTGGCGCCGCTCGGCCTGGGGGGCAGTCAGCGCGGGCTCGGGCGCGGGTTCTGCCGCCGGCTCGGGCGCGGCGCCGCGCAGCGCCGCCGCCGCCGCCATGAGCTTGCGCCGGTGGCCGAGCGACAGCCCCAATTGCGCCAGATCCTGGTCGCTCAGTTCGGGCAGCACCGCGAGATCGACGTCGTTCGCGATCAGCGCCGCCGCGTATTGACCGAGGCCGAGCGCGTCGAGCCATGGGCGCAAACCGGCCATTTCGCCGCCTACTCCGGCAACCCCGCCGCGACGAGTGCCGCCAGCAGCCGGTTCCTCACGTCCTCGGCATAAACGAGCGAGGCGACACCGCGCACCCGGTTGACGGCCTTGCGCACGCTGCCCTCGAGCACATGGCGCACGCCAAGTTCGCGCCCGACCTGCTTCACATCGACCGCCGAGGGGAATTCGATGAGGATGAAGTCGCCGCTGGTCTTGACGATGCGGCCCTGGTGCGCGGCGAGCATCGGGTCGATGAGGCCGCGCCGATGCGCCTTCAGCGCGGCGATCATGCCTTCCTCGTCCGCGCCCACGAGCCGGGAATAGCCAGCAACATCGGCGCACAGAATCGCCGCAAGCCGCCGCTCGACACGCCGTTCCGCCACCGCGAGCCTCCCGATGCGGAGTGTAGCAGGACGCAAGGCGAAGTGCGCTAGGGTCGCTGCTCCCGGCGCCCGCCGGGGTCAGACGTGCTCGTGCAGCACCGATTCGCGGACGTCGTTCTCGATCAGGCGCCAGATGTGGTCGACATAGGCGACGAATTCGGGCGTGCGCTTGATGCTGAGCGTGCGCGGCCGCGGCAGGTCGATGTGCACGCGCTCCTGCACCCGCCCCGGGCGCCGCGCGAAGACGAAGACGTGGTCGGACAGGAATACCGCCTCGTCGATCTGATGGGTGACGAAGAGCACGGTCTTGCGGCCCTGCTCCCAGATGCGCAGGAGCTCGGTCTGCATGATCTCGCGGCTTTGCGCATCGAGCGCCGAGAACGGCTCGTCCATCAGCAGGATCTCGGGATCGACCGCGAGCGCGCGGGCGAGATTGACGCGCTGACGCATGCCGCCCGAAAGCTGGCGCGGGAAATAGGACTCGAACCCCGCGAGCCCCACGAGCTTCAAAAGATCGAGGGCGAAGCGCTTCTCGCGCTCGCCCGCGCTGCCGGCGATCTCGGGGCCGATCACGGCGTTGGTCAGCACGGTCCGCCACGGCAGGAGGCTGTCCTGCTGGAACACGAAGCCGCGGTCGCGGCCCGGCCCCTTCACGCCGCGGCCGTCGATCGCGACGGCGCCCGTCGTCGCCGGCTCGAGCCCGGCAACGATGCGCAGGAATGTGGTCTTGCCGCAACCCGACGGTCCGACGATGGCGGCGAACTCGCCGGCGGCGATCTCCATCGCGATGGTGCGCAGCACCTCGAGCGGGCCGAACTGCTTGCACAGATCGGTGACGGCGAGTTTCGGCGCCATGTCTAGTCCCGCGTCCATGGCACGAGCCTGGTTTCGACCCAGTCGAAGCCCGCGGTGAGGACGATCCCCGCCACCGCGAGCACGACCACGCCGGCGAAGAGATTGGGCATGTTGAAGGCGTCCGCCGATTGGCTGATGAGCTGCCCCAATCCGGCGCGTGCGCCGAACAGCTCGGCCACCACCACGCCGATGAGGCCGCGGCCGATGCCGAGCTTCAGCCCCGTCAGCACGAACGGCATCGCCGACGGCAGCGACAGCTTCCAGAAGATCTGGCGCTCGGTGGCGCCGAAGCTGCGCAACATCTCGGTCAACCGCACGCTGACCGTCCTGAGCCCCGCCTCGGTGTTGATCGCCACCGGGAACAGCACCAGCGTCACCACCACGATCACCTTCGACCAGATGCCGATGCCGAACCACAGGATGAACAGCGGCGCGAGCGCGATGGTCGGCGTCGCATAGAGCCCCGACACCCAGGGCTGCATCGTCTGCTTGACCCCGACGCGCATCCCCATGCCGACGCCGAGCACGACGCCAAGGACGCTGGCGATGACATAGCCCAGGATGAATTCGATGCCGCTCACCGCGATGTGGTGCTGCAACTCGCCGGTCTCGGAGAGCGTGACGATGGCGCCTATGATCTGCGACGGCGAGGCGAGGAAGAGCTGGTTGTTGACGATATAGCGGCTGACGATCTCCCACAGGACGAGGCCGCCCAGGATCGACAGCGTGCCGCGCAGCCGGTTGCGGAACAGACCGTGCGCCAGCCGCGGCAGCGCGTCCCACGGCGCCGAACGCGGCGGCGCCACCTCTTGGACCGGGGTCGAATCCATCGCAGCAGCAAATATCAGCCCGGCGGGCGGGTCAAGCGCGCTGTCAGCCGGCCTTGCGGGGGGCAAGCCCCTCGAGCTGGGCGAGGGCCGCATCGAGATGCAGCACGTCGCCGTATTTGTGGTGGAGGTCGAACAGGTTGACCTTGTGCGAGATCGGCGAGCGGTCGAAGCAGCATTCCTCGACCAGCACGACGTGGAAGCCATGCGAAAAGGCGTCGACCGCGCTGGCGCGCACGCAGCCCGACGTGCTTTCGCCGCACATGATCACTGTCCGCACGCCGAGTTGCGTGAGGTGCGCGGCGAGCGGCGTGCCGTAGAACGCGCTGGCACGCTGCTTGGCGATGACGACGTCGCCGGATTGGGGACGGAAGTCGGTGCGGATGGTATAAAGCTCCGGCGCCGTGAGCATTCCCTGGCGCCGCGTCGCCGTCACCGTCTGCGGCTTGGCTTCGGCGCGCGTGTCCATGGTCGAATAGAACACCGGCAGGCCGGCGCGGCGCGCGGCGGCGAAAAGCTGCTTGGTCGGCTCGATCGCCGCGAACGCATGCTCGCCGCAGGAACTCGGATAGGTGTGGTGCAGCTCGCGCACCGGCCGGTTGCCACCCTGATAGGCGAGCTCGTAGAGGTCGATCGCGACGAGTGCCGGCGCCGGGCCGATGCCGAGGGTACGGCGATAATACGAATAGATCTCCAGCACCTCGGCCGGCACGACATCGCGCCAGCAATAATCCTCGAACGCATCGGTCATGGCAGGCTCCCGGCGGCGGGTCACTGGCCCGACACTAGGCGCGTGCGGCGGCGAGGGTCAAGCGCCGCCCTGGCGCTCGCGCGGCGATGAGTCTGCGATGGGTCTGGCCGGGTTGCGTGGCGTCGCTTAAACTCGTGCCGAGACGGCAAGGGGAAGAGCGTGGTCGCGCGCGTCCGCACGGTGGCGTTCCAGGGCATCGAGGCGGTCGAGGTCGAGGCCCAGGTCACGATCACGGCGGGACTGCCGGCCTTCACCGTCGTGGGCTTGCCGGACAAGGCGGTGGGCGAATCGCGCGAGCGCGTGCGCGCGGCCTTGGCGGCGATGGGTCTGGCGCTGCCGCCCCGGCGCATCACCGTCAATCTCGCCCCCGCCGATCTCGTCAAGGAAGGCAGCCATTTCGATCTGCCGATCGCGCTCGGATTGCTGGCGGCGATGGGCGTGCTCGACGGCCCGGAGATCGAGGAATACGTGGCGCTCGGCGAGCTGGCGCTCGACGGCTCGCTGCTCGCCGTGGCGGGCGTGCTGCCGGCGGCGATGGGTGCGGCGGGACGGGGGCGCGGCCTCGTCTGTCCCGCGGCGTGCGGCGGCGAGGCGGCCTGGGCCAATGGCATCGAGGTGCTGGCGGCGCCGTCGCTGCTGGCGCCGGTCAATCACTTCAAGGGCACGCAGGTGCTGGCGCCGCCCGAGCCGCGCATCGCCGAGGCCGCCGCCTCACCCCTCGACCTCCGCGACATCAAGGGGCAGGAGACCGCCAAGCGCGCGCTCGAAGTGGCGGCGGCAGGCGGTCACAATCTCCTGATGATCGGGCCGCCGGGATCCGGGAAATCGATGCTGGCGGCGCGGCTGCCGGGCATCCTGCCGCCGCTCGACGCGGGCGAGGCGCTCGAGGTCAGCATGATCCATTCGGTGGCGGGCCTCTTGCGCGGGGGCAGGCTCATGCGCGCGCGCGCGTTCCGCGACCCGCATCATTCGGCATCGCTGCCGGCCCTCGTCGGCGGCGGCACGCGCGGGCGGCCGGGCGAGGTGTCGCTCGCGCATCTGGGCGTGCTGTTCCTCGACGAGCTGCCGGAGTTCCAGCGCGCCAGCCTCGAGGCGCTGCGCCAGCCGCTCGAAAGCGGCAGCGCCATGGTCGCGCGCGTCAATGCGCATGTGCGCTATCCGGCGCGGGTGCAACTGGTGGCGGCGATGAATCCCTGCCGCTGCGGCCATCTCGACGATCCGGCGCTCGCCTGCGGGCGCGCGCCGCGCTGTGCCCAGGATTACCAGTCGCGCATCTCGGGGCCGCTCTTCGACCGCATCGATCTGCATATCGAGGTGCCGGCGGTGAAGGCGGCGGACCTGGCGCTGCCGCCGCCGGCCGAGAATTCGGCCGCGGTGGCGCTCCGGGTCGCGGCCGCGCGGCGGGTCCAGCGCGCGCGCTATGATGCGCTCGCCCGCGACCGGGGCATCCGCACCAACGCCGAGGCGGACGGCGCGCTGCTCGATCAGGTCGCCGCGCCCGATGCCGATGGCAAGCGCCTCCTCACCGAGGCCGCCGACCGGTTGCGGCTGTCGGCGCGCGGCTATCACCGCGTGCTGCGCGTCGCGCGCACGCTCGCCGATCTCGATGCGAGCGAGAGCCTGCGCCGCATCCACATCGCCGAGGCGCTGTCCTACCGCCGCATCCTTTTGAGCGGCGACCTCAAGGCGTGAGCGGCGCCCCGAGCGGCGCGATGACACAAGCGTCATTTGACATTGGCGGCGTTCCGGGTGTTTGCATGCGGCGCGTGCGGCCCTGCGCGCAACCCTCACCCAAAGGAGACATTCCATGCGTCTCAGCGGCAAGGTAGCCATCGTCACCGGCGCCGCCAGCGGCATCGGCAAGGAGATCGCCGCGACCTTCGCGCGCGAAGGCGCCAAGGTCGTGATCGCCGATCTCAACGGCAAGGGCGCCGCCGCCACCGCCGAGGAGCTCAAGTCCAAGGGCGGGCAGGCGATCGGCGTCGCCATGGACGTGACCAGCGAGAGCGATGTCGAAGCCGGGACCGCCAAGGCCGTCGCGGCCTTCGGCGGCGTCGATATTCTCGTCAGCAACGCCGGCATCCAGATCGTAGCGCCGCTCGACCAATTCGAGTTCGCGAAATGGAAGCAGCTTCTCGCCATCCATCTCGACGGCGCGTTTCTCACCACCCGCGCCGCCCTGCGCCAGATGTACAAGCAGGGCCGCGGCGGCAGCATCATCTACATGGGCTCGGTCCATTCCAAGGAAGCCTCGGTGCTGAAGGCGCCCTATGTGACGGCGAAGCATGGTCTCATCGGTCTCGCCAAGGTGGTCGCCAAGGAAGGCGCCGCCCACGGCGTCCGGGCCAACGTCATCTGTCCCGGCTTCGTGCGCACACCGCTCGTCGACAAGCAGATCCCCGAGCAGGCGAAGGAACTCGGCATCTCCGAGGCCGAGGTGATCAAGAACGTCATGCTCAAGGAGACGGTTGACGGCGAATTTACCACCGTCGAAGACGTGGCCGCCGCCGCGCTGCTGTTCGCGTCGTTCGATTCGAACGCGCTCACCGGCCAGTCCCTCGTCGTCAGTCACGGCTGGTTCATGCAATAGACGGGCCGGCGCGATTCTGTCGAAAGTTTAAGGGACCGCGGCACCGAGAGACACTGGCAACGCGACCGCCGCGATCTATGTTTAGCGGTTGTGTCTTGGTGTTGTCGGAGACTGCCATGCGAATCATCCCAAGCGTCCTCCTGGCGGGGGTCGGGTCACTCGTGTTCGCCGGCGCCGTCGCGGCGCAGAGCCTGCCGGTGCATTCGATGAAAGTCCAACTTCCGGACGGAACGATCGAGGTGATCCACTACCGCGGCGACGTTGCGCCGCAGATCGCCTTCCGCTCCGAAGCGGCGCTGCCGTCCGCGTTCTGGGGCTTCGGCCCGGGCTCGCCCTTTGCGCGGATGGAACGCATTTCGGCCGCGATGGACCGCGAAGCCGCTTCGATGCTGCGCCAGGCGGCATTGCTTGCGGCACAACCGATGCCCGGCCCCGATCGGCTCCTGCAGATCGACGCGCGAAATCTGCCGCCGGGCGCCGCAAGCTACAGCTTCGTCGCGACCCTTTCCCCCGGCGACATGTGCACCCGAAGCATGGAGATCACCCGGTCCGGGCCCGGCGCGAAGCCGCACGTCGTGACGCATAGCTTCGGCAATTGCAGCGGCAATCCGAACGTTGCCGTGCCTGACACGGCGCCGGTCGCGGCGCCGCCGGCACATCGATCCGACATCCTTCCCGTCAAGGCCGACGGCGCGAAGCCGTTTGCCGGCGATGTGCGCGAGGCCTCCTTGCAATCCGGGCAATCCGGCGACTGAACGCTCGGGCGAGGCCCACTTTCGGGTCGGCCTCTTCCCGTCGTCCCGCAACCGGAAACCTTGGTGCCGGCCGAAGCGTTGTTCACCGATTAGCCATTGGGCCGCAGGCCGTGCCGCCGGATAGAGCCGTTCGAGCAGGATCGCCATGCCGCGACGGCCGCTAGCCATCGTTGGCGGCATCGGTGCACTCGTCCTCGCCGCCGGGATCGGCGGATGGGTCTGGTCGGGCCATCGGACGGTGCGCGACCCCCCGGCCGACCCGGCGACGCCGGTCAATGTCGGGAAGGCGACGCGGCAGAACGTTCCCGTGCGCATCGAGGCGCTCGGCACGGTCCAGCCGATCGAGACCGTGTCGGTCGAATCCCGCGTCAACGGACAGATCGAAAAGGTGTTCTTCACCCAGGGGCAGGAGGTGAAGGCCGGCGCCCCGCTCTTCCTCATCGATCCCCGTCCCTATCAGGCGGCGCTCGATCAGGCGCAGGGGCAACTCGCGCACGACCAGGCGGTGCTTCAGGAGGCGCGCACCGACCTCGCGCGCTATCAGCGGCTGGCGCGCCAGAACGCCATCGCCAAGCAGCAGGCGGAAGACCAGGCCTATGTGGTGCAGCAGGACCAAGGCACGGTGACGCTCGATCAGGCCAATCTCGAGACGGCCCGGCTCAACCTCGCCTATTGCCGCATCGCCGCGCCGGCGGCCGGGCTTACCGGCGCGCTGCTGGTCGATCCCGGCAATTATGTCCAGGCGACGGGCGGCACCGCGCTGGTGACGATCACGCAGATCAAGCCGATCGATGTGAGCTTCACCGTGCCCGAGAGCGACCTCGACGAGATCCGCGCGAACCAGGCGAAGCAACCGCTCGACGTCGAGGCCCTGTCGCAGGCGGGCAGGCCCCTGGCCACAGGCAAGCTCAGCCTGATCGACAACCAGGCCAACACCGCCACCGGCACGGTCATGCTCGAGGGCACCTTCGACAACGGGAACGAGGCGCTGTGGCCGGGGCAGTTCGTTAGCATCCGGCTCGTCGTCGCGACCCGCGCGAACGCGGTAACGGTGCCGGCGCAGGCCGTCATGGCCGGTCCGAACGGGTCCTATGTCTATGTGATCGGGCCCGACGACACGGTCGCGCGCGTCCCGGTCACGGTCGCCGCGCGCCAGGACGGCATCGCCGTCATCGCCAAAGGCCTTGACGGCACCGAGCAGGTCGTCACCGACGGCCAATACCGGCTCGCCGACAAGGTCAAGGTGACGATCGTTGCGCCCGGCGCGGCGCCGGGTCAGGGCGCGGGCGGAACGCCGTCCCCGTCCAGCTGAGCGCGCGATGAACATTTCGGAAATCTTCATCCGGCGGCCGATCGCCACCGCGCTGCTCATGGCCGCGATCCTGGTGTTCGGCGCCGCCTGCTACGAACTTCTGCCGGTATCGGCACTTCCAAGCATCGATTTCCCAACCATCGTGGTCACCGCGCAATTGCCGGGCGCGAGCCCCGGCACCATGGCCGCGACCGTGGCGACGCCGCTCGAGAACGAGTTCACGGCGATACCGGGCCTCGACTCGATGTCCTCGACCAGCGGCCTCGGCTCGACGGCGATCACGCTTCAGTTCGATCTGAGCCGCAGCATCGACGGCGCCGCCAGCGACGTCCAGACCGCGATCAACGCCGCCAGCGGGCTCTTGCCCAAGAACCTGCCCAACCCGCCGACCTATCGCAAGACCAACCCGGCGGACCGGCCGGTGCTGATCTATGCCGTTCATTCGAACGCGATCCCGCTCTATCAGCTCGATACCTATGCCAATACGGTCTTGGCGCAGTCGCTGTCGCGTATCGCCGGGGTCGGTCAGGTCATCATCGCCGGCCAGCAGCAGCCGGCGGTGCATGTGCAGGTGAACCCTGAGGCGCTGGCCGCGCGCGGCATCGGCATCGATCAGGTACGCACCGCGCTCGTCCACGCGACGCTCGATTCCCCCAAGGGCAATCTCGAGGGGCCGAAACAGGAATTCACCCTCGACACGAACGACCAGCTCTTCGATGCGAGCCAGTTCCGCCACGTCATCCTTGCCTATCAGAACGGCGCGCCGGTCGAGGTCAAGGATATCGGCGACGCGATCGACTCCTCGGTGCAGCCGCGCACCGGCGCGTGGTACGGCACCACGCCGAGCGAGCTCCTGCTGATCGAGCGCGCGGCCGGCGCCAACACCATCGCGGTGGTGGACGAGGTCCAGAAGATGCTGCCGCAGCTCGAGCGGTCGATTCCGCGCGCGGTGCATGTCGACCTCGTCTCCGACCGCTCGACCACGATCCGCGCGTCCGTCGCCGATGTCGAGTTCACCCTCCTCCTGACGGTGGCGCTGGTGGTGATGGCGATCTTTCTGTTCCTGCGCAAGCTCTGGGCCACGCTGATCCCGAGCGTGACTGTGCCGCTCGCCATCGTCGCGACGTTCGGGGTCATGTACCTCGCCGGCTACAGCCTCGACAATCTGTCGCTGATGGGTCTCACCATCGCGGTGGGATTCCTGGTCGACGATGCGATCGTCATGATCGAGAACATCGTCCGCTATATCGAGATGGGCGAGACGCCGTTCGAGGCTGCGCTCAAGGGCGCAGGGCAGATCGGCTTCACCATCGTCTCGATCACGTTTTCGCTCGTCGCGGTGTTCATCCCGCTCCTGTTCATGAGCGGCATCGTCGGGCGCCTGTTCCACGAATTCGCGATGACGGTGACCATCGCGGTCGTGGTCTCCGCCTTCATGTCGCTGACGCTTACGCCGATGATGTGCGCGCTCTTTCTGGGGCGCGAGACGGGCCGGCAGGAAGGCCGCTTCAGCCGCGCGCTGGGCGGCTTCTGCGATCGGATGCGGGCGGGCTACGACCGGGGGCTTCGCTTCGTGTTCCGGCACCAATTGGCGGTGCTGCTGGCGACCGCGGCGCTCGCGGCGCTGACCGGCGTTCTCTATGTCTCGATCCCCAAGGGCTTCTTCCCCGAGCAGGATACCGGCTTCATCTTCGGCGAGGCCGAGGCGCGGCAGGACATCTCGTTCGCCGCGATGTCGAAGATCGAGCACCAATTCGCCCGGATCGTCATGCAGGATCCGGCGGTCGAGGACGTGGTGAGCTTCGCCGGCGCCACCGGCGGCAATGCCGCCGAGAACACCGCGCGCATGTTCATTCAGCTCAAGCCGTTCGGCGAGCGCGCCGGCGTCGAGCAGGTGATGAAGCGCCTGCGGCCCAAGCTCGCGCAGGTGGTGGGCGCCAAATACTTCATGCAGGCCGGCCAGGACATCACCATCGGCGGCCGGCTTGAGCAAGCGCAATACCAGTACACGCTGACCGACACCGATTCCGACGAGCTCGATCACTGGGCGCCGATCTTCCTCGCGAAGATGCAGGGAATGAAGATCCTGTCCGATACCGCGTCGGATCAACAGATCGCCTCGCCGCACATCCCGATCGAGATCGACCGCAACACCGCCTATCGTCTGGGCCTGTCGCTCGATGCCATCGACCAGACGCTCTACGACGCCTTCGGACAGGAGCAGATCGCGACGATCTATTCCGCGAGCCAGCAATCGAAGGTGATCCTCGAGGTGCAGCCGAAATACGAGGTCGGGCCTGCAGCGCTGTCGAAAATCTATGTCGCGAGCAGCAGTGGCGCCGAGGTGCCGCTCTCGGCGGTCGCGCATTTCACCAGCAAGGTCGAGCCGCTCACCGTCAATCACCAGGGGGTTTTCCCCGCGGTGACGTTGTCGTTCAACCTCGCGCCCGGCGCCTCGCTCGGTCGGGCGGTCAACGCCATCACCGCGCTCCACGCGCAACTCAACGCGCCGGCAACGCTGCACGGCGCCTTCGAGGGTACCGCGCAGGCGTTCCAGGCGTCGCTGAGCTCGACGCCGCTGCTGGTCGCGGCGGCGATCGTGGTGGTCTATGTCGTGCTCGGCATGCTCTATGAGAGCTTCGTCCACCCGATCACCATCCTGTCGGCCCTGCCGTCCGCCGGCGTCGGCGCGCTCATCGCGCTGATGCTGTTCCATTTCGACCTGACGCTGATCGCTCTCATCGGCATCATCCTGCTGATCGGCATCGTCAAGAAGAACGCGATCATGATGATCGATTTCGCGCTCGAGGCGGAGCGGCGCGAGGGCAAGACGCCGCTCGAAGCGATCCACGCGGCGTCGCTGCAGCGCTTCCGGCCGATCATGATGACGACGATGTGCGCGCTCGTCGCCGGCCTGCCGCTGGCACTGTGGCAGGGCGCCGGCGCGGACCTGCGCCAGCCGCTCGGCGTCGCCATCGTCGGCGGCCTGCTGGTCTCGCAGTTCCTCACCCTCTTCACGACGCCGGTGATCTATCTCTATCTCGACCGCCTGGCACGCCGGCTGCAGCGGCAGGGACGCCCGGCCGAGCGCAGGCGCGCCGGCGCGGCCGACGACCGCCGCGAACGGCCGGAATTCGGACGTTGATGCCGATGGCGGCGCCGGCTCAGCCGCGCAGGAATTCCTTCATCGCGGCCCGGTAGCGCGCGTCGCGCGTGACGCGCTTCATCAAAGCGTCCGGGGCGAGGCCCGGGAGCGCATCGGCCGGCGTGCCGTCGCGCAGCGCCTTCATCGTGTCGTGGATCGCCTGCACCGCGGCCATGAACGGCTGATGGCCCTGAAGGCAGACCCGCACGCCGAGCCGCGCGAGATCGGCGCGGTCGGCGAGCGCCGGCTTGATCGTGCCGAGAATGATCGGGCATTTGACCGCCGCCGCCGCCGCCGCAATCTCCTCGCGCGCGGTGATGCCGGCGAGGAACACCGCATCGACCCCGGCCGCTTCATAGGCCATGATCCGGCGCACCGCGTCCTCGATGCCGGCGATGGCGGCGGCGCTGGTGCGGCCGACGATGACGAGGCTCGGGTCTTGGCGGCCGGCGAGCGCCGCCCGCATCTTGCCGACGCCCTCCTCGACCGTGATGAGCTGGGTCCTGCCTGCGGCGCCGAAGCCGGCGGGAAGCAGCGTGTCCTCGATGGTAAGGCCGGCCACGCCCGCGGTCTCGAGCTCCTCGACCGTGCGGGTGACGTTGAGCGCATTGCCGTAGCCGTGATCGGCATCGACCAGGAACGGCAACGCGGCCGCGCGCGCGATGCGCAGCGCCTGGGCCGCGAACTCGCTCAGCGTCAAAAGCACGATGTCCGGGGCGCCGAGCACCGCGAGCGAGGCGGTGGAGCCCGCATACATGCCCAGCTCGAAGCCCAGATCCTCGGCGATGCGCACCGAGACCGGATCGAACACCGAGGCCGGATAAACGCAGGCGTCGCCCGCGAGAATCGCGCGGAAGCGCTCGCGCCGCTGGGTCCAATGCATCGCTGCCTCCTGGGGTGCCGTTCGGTCCGGCCGAGCTTAGCCCGACTTTTCCGCTGCGGCGACGAGGGCGCGAAGCCGCTCCGGCGTCAGCGGCAGCACGTCGATCACCACGCCGAGCGGCGCGAGCGCGTCCTCCACCGCCGCGATGACGGCGGCGGGCGCGGCGATGGTCCCGCTTTCGGCCGCGCCCTTCACGCCCAGCGGATTGAGCGGCGTCGGCGATTCCATGTGATGGATGGCGATCGCCGGCACGCCGTCCGCAGTCGGCAGCAGATAATCGCCATAGGTGGCGGTCTGCGGCTGGCCGTCGTCGTCGTAGCGCATCCATTCGTAGAGCGCGCTGCCGATGCCGTGCGCGATCCCGCCCTGGACCTGGCCTTCGACCGCGACGGGATCGAGCATGCGGCCGCAATCATGCACCACGACATAGCGCAGGATCCGGACCGCGCCGGTCTCGGCATCGACCTCGACCTCGCACACATGCGTGCCGTTGCAATAGGTGAGAGCGCTCGGCTGATAATCGCTCGCGGCGGCAAGGCCGGGCGCCATGCCCGCCGGCAGCGCCATGCCGGGCAGGCCGCCGAGCGCCCGCGCGACCTCGCCCAGGCTGCGGCCCATCTGCGGCGCGCCCTTGAGCCGCACCATGCCGCTGGCCAGTTCGAGATCCTCGGGTGCGGCCTCGAGCATCTCGGCGGCGGCGCGCAAGGCCTTGTCGCGCACCGCCTTTGCGGCCACGAACACGGCATTGCCGGCCGTGACCGCCTGGCGGCTCGCGAAGGCGCCCATACCGAGCGGGACCGCCTCGGTGTCGCCCGCCACCACCGTCACGTCCGCGGCAGCGACGCCGAGCACGGTTGCGGCGAGCCGCGCCAGCGTGTTGCGGATGCCCTGCCCCTGCTCGGTCGCGCCGGTCGCGAGCACGACCTTGCCCGAGGCGCCGACCCGGACGGTCGCGCTCTCGAACGGGCCGCGGCCGGTCGCCTCGACGTAATTCGCAAGCCCGATGCCGAGACGGCGCCCGTCGCGCCGCGCCGCTTCCTGCCGCGCCGGGAAATCCGCCCAGCCCGAAGCCGCGAGCGCGCGGCGCTGGCATTCGGGATAGTCGCCGCTGTCATAGGTCATGGCGCTGCCGTCGCGCTGCACGATCGGAGTCCGGTACGGCATCGCCGACGGCGGAATGAGGTTGCGCCGGCGCACCTCGTCGCGCGCCAGGCCCAGGCGCTGCGCGATGCGGTCGAGCAGCCGCTCCATCACGAACGTGCCTTGCGGCCGCCCGGCGCCGCGCGTCGGCGCGGCCGGCGCCAGGTTGGTGAGGCAGAGATCGATGGCGAGGCGATAGGCCGGCAGCACATAGGGCCCGACCAGGTTGGTCGCGGCGTTGTAGGGCAGCGCCACGCCATAGGGCGTCGCGGCGCCGTGGTCGTAGCAGAGCCGGCCGCGGATGGCGCGCAGCCTTCCGTCGCCATCGGCCGCCGCCTCGATCTCCCAGTCCTGGCGCCGCTCCGGCGCGGCGGCGAGGAAGTTCTCACGCCGGTCCTCGATCCACTTGATCGGACGCCCGAGCAGCAGCGCCGCCGCGGGAACCGCCAGCTCCTCGGGATAGAACACCGCCTTGGTGCCGAAGCCGCCGCCGGTCGTCGGCACGACCACGCGCACCTGATGCTCGGCGAGGCCGAGCGCAGCGACCAGCACCGACTTGGCGCGGTGCGGCATCTGGGTGTTGACCCACAGCGTCAGCGCCGCTGCGTCGGCATCGTAGCGGGCGACGAGGCCGCGCGTCTCGATCGAATGCCCGCCGCCCTTGTCGAGGCGGAAGCGGGCGGCGAAGCGGTGCGCCGCACCGGCGAATTCGCGATCGGCATCGCCGTAATCGATGCGGTGCCGTGCGACGAGATTGTCGGGGCAATCGAGCCGCGCCTTGGGCGCATCGGGCGCGAGCCCCGCGCGCGGATCGAGCACCACCGGCAGCAGATCGAGGTCGAGCGCAACGAGCGCAGCGGCATCCTCGGCCACCCTGCGGCTCGCGGCGACGACGAGGGCGACCGGCTCGCCGACATAGCAAACCTCATGCGCGGCCAGCGCGAAGGGATCGACGTGAAAACGGATCGCCGCGGCCGCGACCGCCAGCGGAATGCGGTCGCCGGTCAGAATCGGGCGCAAATCGGCATGGGTGAGCACCGCATGGACGCCCGGAACCGCGCGCGCGCCGACCGTATCGATCCGGCGCAGGCGGGCATGCGCCACCGGGCTGCGCACGAAACTCGCATGCAAGACGCCCGGCAGCGACAGATCGTCGACGAAGCGGCTCTTGCCGCGCAGCAGCGCCGCATCCTCGAGCCGCGGCGCCGGCGGACCAACGATGCCCTCGAGCCGCGCGTCCCCATCCCTATTTCTCGGGCAGCGGCCGGACATAGTGCATGTCCATGGTCGAGGCGGCGTCGACCCCCGGCTTCACCAGGCCGCGCGATTTGAAGAAGGCGACCTGGTTCAGCACGTCCTTCACGTCGAGCCGCGCATCGGCATCGACATAGGGAATCGCGAGCTTCACGACGGCAAGGGATTGCTTGGTGTATTTGGCGACGATCTTGAGCACCGTGTCTTCCGCGGCGCCGTGCTTGGGCTTGCCGTCGGCGGTGGTGGTGGCGTCGTGATAGTCGCGCGCGCCCTTGCGATAGGCCTTGAGGAAGCGCTCGACCGTGTCGTGGCGGGAATCGGCGGTCTTGGTGCTGGTGAAGACGAGCCCGAACTGCCACGGCGCCACGTCGCCGACCCAGGCGATCACCTTGACCTCGCCGCGATCGACCAATTGTCCCATCTTGCCCAACAGGGAACTCGCCGTGAAATCCGCGCGGCCGCCGGCGATCGCGCTGTTGATGTTCGGCATCGTTTGCAGCGGCACGATCCGGATGGTGTTGAAATTGAAGCCGTATTTCGGGGCGATGAGGCCGCCGACGACATAGACGGGCGGCCCGCCCTGGCCGGTGACGGCGAAGGAATGGCCGGGCAGGTCCTTGAGCGTCTTCAGGCCGCCGTCATAGGCCTTGCGCGAGACCAGAAAGGCCTGGGTGTGGAAGCCGGGCGCCTCGTGCGCCGCGGCGGCGATGATCTTGAGCTCGCCGCTGCCGGCGAGGTTGTAGAACGCCGCCGTCACCGCGGTGACGCCGAAATCGATATCGCCCGAAACCGTCGCCACCGCGATCGGCGCGGCGGCATCGAACGGGACAAGCGTCGCCGGCACGCCTTCGGCCGCGAAATAGCCGCGCTCCTGCGCGATGAAGACGGGCGCGAAAGCGGCGACGTCGACGACGCCGATCTTGATCGGCTCGGCCGTTGCGGTCGGGGCGCGAAGGCCCGGCGCGAACGCCATCGCGACGGCGACCGTGCCGGCTAGAAGCATGCGATATATCATTGGTCGTTCCTCCCTCGTTGGCGCCGACGATAGCATATTTGGCCGGTCCTCAAGGCGGTGTATCATCGCGGGGAACCAGAAGGGAAGAGGCGCGGCAGGCCATGGACAGCATCAGCAATATCACGGCGAACATCGCCTATGACGATCTGCGGCAATGGCTCGAATATGCCGAGCGCCTGGGCGAGGTGCGGCACGTCAAGGGCGCGAACTGGCAGGAGGATATCGGTCTCGCCGCCGAGGCGATCCTGCGCGCCGAGAACGGGCCGTGCGTGGTGTTCGACGACATCCCCGGCTGTCCCAAGGGCTTTCGCGTCCTGCTCAACGTCTTTGCCGGCACGCGCCGCAACATGACGCTGGGCTTTCCCGACCATCTCACCAAGGCCGAATTGAGCGAGGCCTATCGCGACGCCTATCTCAAGGACATGCGCATCATCCCGCACGAGATCGTCGCCGACGGCCCGGTGCTCGAGAATGTGCTGATGGGCGCCGACGTCGACGTGACCAAGTTTCCCGCCCCGGTGTGGCACGAGAAGGACGGCGGCCGCTATATCGGCACCGGCACCTATTCCATCACCCGCGACCCGGAGGAGAACTGGCTCAATGCCGGCGCCTATCGTGCCCAGGTGCATGACGCCAAGTCGGTCGGCATTATCACGGCCGCGGGCCATCACGGCTACATCCATCGCGAGAAATATTTCGCCAAGGGCGAAGCGATGCCGGTGGTGATGGTGCTGGGCGGCGATCCGCTGGCGTTCTTCTATGGCGGGATGGAGGCGCCTTATGGCGTGTTCGAGCTCGACATCATCGGCGGGCTGCGCGGCCGGCCGGTGAAGATGGTCAAGGGCAAGGTCACGGGCCTGCCGTTCCCGGCCGATGCCGAGATCGTGCTCGAGGGCTATGTGTCGCCCGACCGCCGCCACCTGGAAGGACCGTTCGGGGAATGGACCGGGCATTATGCCGGCGGCGCGACCATGGCGCCGGTGCTCGACATCAAGGCGATCTATCATCGCAACGATCCGATCCTCCTGGGCGTGCCGCCGATGGGCGCCGGACCGGACGAGATGGCGCGCTATCGCGCCGTCCTGCGCTCGGCCACGATCAAGCAGAACATGGCCAATGCCGGCGTGCCCGACGTGCAGCAGGTGTGGTGCCACGAGGTCGGCGGCGCGCGCATGCTGCACGGCATCTCGATCCGGCAGCGCTATCCCGGCCATGCGACCCAGGCGGGCCACATCGCGGCGCAATGCGGCGCCTCGGCCTATGCCTCGAAATACATCATCGTCGTCGACGACGACATCGACGTGACCAATATCGAGCAGCTGCTGTGGGCGATGCTGACCCGGACCGATCCCAAGGAGTCGATCCAGTTCATCACCAACTCGTGGGACTCGCCGGCCGATCCGCGTCTTTCGCCCGAGAAGCGCAAGAAGCGCGACATGACCCATTCGGTGGCGATCATCGACGCGTGCAAGCCGTTCTACTGGCGCGACCAGTTCCCGCCCAGCAACACCCCCTCGCCCGAGGTGGCGCGGAAGGCGCAGGAGAAATTCGGCCACCTGCTCGACGGACTGAAGGGGGCTTGAGCGCGGCTCGACCCCCGCGCGGCGCAACGGAGGGTTGGGGCCTTGGCATTGGCGTTTGCCGTTGCCGTGGGTTAGCGTTCGCGCCCGAATGCCCGACGCCCTGACGCTCAACGCCGGTTTCGCCCATCGCGACATTCTGCACATGTTGAGCGGGACGGTGCTCGGCATGTTCCTGGGTGCGCTCGACCAGACCATCGTCGCCACGTCCCTGCCGGCGATGGTGGGCGATCTCCATGGCATGGAGCACATGTCGTGGACCGTCTCGGCCTATCTCCTCACCGCGACCGCCTCGACGCCGATCTACGGCAAGCTCAGCGACCTGCACGGCCGGAGCGCGGTGTTCCGCACCGCGATTGCCATCTTTCTCGTCGGCTCGGTGGCGAGCGCGCTCGCCCAGACCATGGGCTGGCTCATCGCCGGGCGGGCGCTGCAGGGGCTGGGTGGCGGTGGGCTCGTGTCGATCGCGCTCACCATCATCGCCGACATCATCCCGCCGCGCGAGCGCGGGCGCTATCAGGCCTATTTCACCACGGTCTGGGCGGTGGCGACGGTGGGTGGGCCGATGCTCGGCGGCGTGCTGGTGGACGCGCTGTCGTGGCGCTGGGTGTTCTGGATCAACCTGCCGATCGGGATTGCCGCGCTGTTGATCTGCTCCAAGGCGCTGCGGCGGCTGCCGGTGCATGGCGGGGCCAAGCGGATCGACTATCTCGGCGCGCTGCTGCTGCTGCCGGCGATCGTCGCGCTGTTGCTGGTGACGACCTGGGCCGGCACCGAATTCGCCTGGCTCTCGCCCGAGATCCTGGGCCTCGTCGCGGTTGCGGCTGCGCTCATCGCGCTTCTCGTCGCGCACGAGCGGCGCGCCGGCGATCCGCTGCTGCCGCCGCGCCTCTTTCGCAACAACGTGTTCGTCGTCGCCAACGGCATCGCCTTCTTCATGGGCGCGGCGGCGGTTGGCGCCACCATCTTCCTACCGCTCTTCCTTCAGGTCGTGATCGGCGCGTCGGCCAGCAATTCGGGCCTGCTGCTGCTGCCGTTCATGCTCGGTCTCACCGCCGGCGCGACCGCGACCGGCCGATTCATCCGCATCACCGGGCGCTACAAGATCGTACCGCTCGTCTCGCTGAGCGTGGCCGTGGTCGCTTTCCTGCTGTTCCTTGGCGTGGCGCGGACGACGCCCGCCTGGCTCTACGGCGGCTATATGGCGGCGCTCGGCCTCGGCCTCGGTCCGGCCGGGCCGATGGTGATGATCGCGGTACAGAATGCCGTGGAGATGCGCGACATGGGCACGGCGACCGCGTTCACCTCGTTCTTTCGCTCGATGGGCGGCTCGTTCGGCGTGGCGCTCTTGGGCGCGATCCTGTTCGCCGGGCTGACGCGCGGCGGCACGCTGCCGGTGAGCGCCAACGGCCTGCTGCACGGCGGCCCGGCGATGCTCGCGGCGCTGCCCGACGCCGTCCGCCAGGGCATCGTCGCGAGCTTCGCCCATTCGTTCCGCACGCTTTATCTCGCCGCCGCGGCGATCTGCGGCGCGGGTCTCGTCCTTGGGCTCTTCATCAAGGAACTGCCCCTGCGCGCGCGGCTGCCGCAGGCGCCGACGGCGACTTCCGAGCCGCCCCGCGCGTCCGCCGAAGCGGCCCCATCCGTCGCCGACAACGACGTCATCGGCGGCTGAACGTCTCCCCCGGTCAGAGGAACTTCGTCGGCCGGATCAGGGTGCGCCACATATGCGCCACCGGGCTGTTGTCGTAGCCCAGCCCCTCGGCCGGCTGCTTGAAGTTGCGGCCGACGATGTCGACGAAATCATCGAGGCTGACCTTGGCGTTGGGGTCGAACGAATAGATGTCGTGGACCGTGATCATGCGCGCGGTCATGTACCATTTGTGTTGGCGGGCACGCTCGTAATCGGCCTTGATGTAGTCGTCCGGCACGTAGTCGTCGCCGAAATATTGGCGATAGTTCTCGGGATAGGCATAGCCGACCGATTCGTCGGGATAGAAGCGCAGCGCCTGGTGCGCGCGGATCGCCCAGGTCACTTCCTCGTCGACATAGGGCTCGACCAGTTGCGCGCCCCAGTAACCGTGGTCGCAGCGGATGAAGGCGCTGACGGCGATGTCATGGAGGAGGCAGGCGAGGATGGTTTTCTCGTTCATCCCGGCCTTGAGGGCGTGCGTCGCGCTCTGCAGCATGTGGTAGCTGCCGCCGCCGGCCATGCGGTACTTGAAGAAATCGAACAGCGTCGGCCGCGCCGGCATCTTCGGCAGGCGCGGGTCCTCGCCCATGAGCATCTTCTTGCCGGGATAGCGCTCGAGCAGCTCGCGGCCGCCGTCGATGTCCATCTTGCCGTCGGCGAGATTGAAGAGAAAGGACTTGCTGACGATGGCGCCGAGTTCCTGAATCATCGTGTGCTCGAGCGCATCGGCGCGCTCGGCGAGCGTCGTGGTGGTCGTCATGCGACGTTCCTCGCGGTTGTTGGCGCGTGCCGTCATGGCCGCTTCATGCGGCCATCATAGCACCTTGCCTCATTTCCGTCCCTCCATGCCGCGGTCGTAATAGGCATGGATGGCGGCCGGGCATCCTGGGCCGAGAAATTCTGGTCCATCACCCAGTGATGGAAGAAATGATAGGCGCACCACTCGTAGGCGCGGCCCAACGCGGTGCGGCGCAGCGCGGTGTGGAAATAGAACATCCGCGTCGTCTTCTCGTCGATCGGCACCGCCCA
>Ga0307372_10004431_pt1 | contig 21654 bp, 17 predicted proteins | sample OX1MG_FD_202533 | JGI IMG/M metagenome (GOLD analysis project Ga0307372, IMG submission 202533) | Soil microbial communities from Risofladan, Vaasa, Finland - OX-1 | ecosystem: Environmental > Terrestrial > Soil > Coastal area > Acid sulfate soil | place: Finland: Risofladan, Vaasa | collected...
ACCACGTTACTGTTTCTCGATCTGTCCGCGGATCTCCCCGCCCTTGTTCGCCGCCGTATGGACGTTCACGTACGCGTCGCCGCCGTTGATCAGCGCCATCAACGAATCGCCGGAGACTCCCTTGCTCACTTCCTTGGCGAGATCGATGAACCCGGACGCCAGCCCGCCGGACGCCACGTGCTTGATCGTGAACGAGTACACCGGCGGCCCGCCCACGCCCACCTTGCCCACGTGGATGTGCGCCATCGTCGCCGCGCCCGTGAGGCCCTTGACGGTGATCGCGTAGCGCAGGCGCATGCCCACCAGCGTGAAGTGGGCCGTGCCGGTGCCGGTGGTGGTGTTGGCCGGCGTCTCCGCGGCGCCGGTCATCTGGGCCACGTACTTGACCGCCTGCGGGCGCGGGGCCGACGGGCCGGTCCAGCCCGCGACCAGCGCGACGGATGCTGCGATGCCGAGGATACGGAAATGCATGGGACGATCTCCAAGGTGTGAGACGGGGTGCGTCACCTGCCGACCGGATGCCGGCCTCGGCTCCGATCGCCCTGCCATGGGGAAAACACTCACCACAATACGGGAAAACCGCTCGCCGCGCTGCGGCGGGGGCCCGACAGACCGGCGATCGCGGGTCGCGTAGGATGCGGCATTGGCCCTTGTCGGCCACGCCGCCCCCCGGAACCCGAGACCCGGACGGCGCGCGATCCGTCATCCCGGGAGCTCCGGATGCCGACGTCCACCGTGCCCAGTACCCCGTCCGTCCCGTCAGGTGCCGCCGGCACCGCGGGGGCGCCGCCGCGGCACCTGCTCGCGTTCGGGCCCGGCGCCGTGGCGCGCCGGACGCCGCGAATGTTCGGCATCCTGCGCGTGCTGCGCCGTCACGGCATTCTGGGCGCCCTCCGCGGACGCCGCCACTGGCCCGAGCCCACCGAGGTGCGTGCGGCCCTCGAGGAACTGGGCGTGGTGTTCCTCAAGTTCGGCCAGGTGCTGGCGGTGCGCCGCGACATCCTGCCCGACGAGTACACGCGCGAACTCGAACGCCTGCACGACCGGCTGCCGCCGATGCCGTTCGCCGACGTCGTGGCCACCATCGAGCACGATCTGGGAGGCACGCTGCGCGACCACTTCGCGTCGGTGGACGAGCGCCCGATCGCCGCCGCCACCATCGCGCAGGTGCACCGGGCCACCCTCCCCGACGGTCGCCAGATCGTGCTCAAGGTGCGACGCGCGGGCCTCGAGTCGCGCGTGGCCGAGGACACCGCGATTCTCGCGTACCTCGCGGCGCTGGCCGAGCGGTATGTGCCCCGCCTGCAGACGTTCGACCTCGTGGGGATGATTCAGGAATTCCGATACGCCCTGCAGCGCGAGATGGACTTCCGCCTCGAGGCGCGCACCATCCGCCGGTTCCGCGAGGCCCTGCGCGACGTGGACGGCGTATGGACCCCGGACATCGTGCCCGAGTACTGCGGCCCGGCCGTGATCGCGATGGAGTATTTCAGCGGCGTGCGCGTGGATCGGTACGCCGTGAGCCATCCCGACGAGCGCCCCCGCCTGGCCCGCGGCATCGCCACCCTGCTGCTGCACCAGATCTTCGAGAACGGGCTGTTCCAGGCCGACCCGCACCCCGGCAACATCGCCGTGCTCGCCGACGGCCGCCTGTGCCTGCACGATTTCGGCATGGTGGGCGAACTCGACGCGGCCATGCGCGACAGCCTCACGTCGCTGCTCGACGCGGTGGTGCGCGGCGACGTGCGCGACACCGCCGACGCGTATCTGGAGTTGGGCCTCGTGGGCGCCGATGTGGACCGTCCCGCCCTCGAAGCCGACCTCAGTGCCCTGCTCCGCCGCATCCACGAGCAGGACATCGCCGAGATCTCGGTGGGCGACGCCCTGCAATCGTTGCTGCGGGTGGGCACGAGCCATCGCATCCGCAATCCGGGCGCCGTCCTGCTGCTCACCCGCGCCTTCCTGCTCGCCGAAGCGGTCATGCGCGACCTCGACCCCGCGCTCAGCGTGGCCGCGGCGTTCCAGGACGAGATGCAGCGCGTGGCGATGCGACGGTTCACGCCGTCGCGGCTTCTGGACGACGCGCGCCGCGCGCAGCGGGAGATCGAGAAGCTCCTGGGCAGCGCGCCCGCGGACATGCGGCGCACCCTGCACCGGCTCTCTGAGGGCGAGTTGGGCCAGGTGCGCATTCCTGCGCTCGAGAGCACCGAACGCCGCGCCAGCCGCGGCATCGAGCGCCTCACCGGCGCCGTGGCGTCGGCGGCCCTGTTGATCGCCGGCGCCCTGCTCGTCGTGGCCGGCGGCTGGCACCGCTATCTGGGCGACGTGCTCCTCGCGTTCGGCGCCGTGGACACCGCGATGGTCGGGATCGGCGCCTGGCGGGGCCGCGCCCGGTAGCGGCCGCGCGCCTCAGTGGGCGTCGGGCCAACGCGTGTACGGGAGTCGCGCGAGGTTGGAATTGAAGTACCGCGGGTCGTCCGACACCTCCAACCCCACCCACGGCGGAAGCTTCACCACCGCGTTGGCCGCCGGCAGTTCCACCTCGGCGAGGACGAGTCCCGCATTCTCCCCCTCGAACACATCCACCTCCCATACCCGCCCGTCGAAGGCCACGCGGTGCCGCACCTTCTCGATCAGCGGCGCCGGACACAGCCGGTCGAGCATCACGTCGGCGTCGGCCACGGGGATCGGATATTCGAACTCCAGCCGCTCGATTCCCACCGTCGCGCCCTTGATCGTCAGAAAGCCCTGATCGCCCACGGCGCGCACGCGCACCACGTGCGCCGCCTCGGTGGACAGGTACCCCTGGCGGAACCGCTTGCCCGCCGCCGCATCCGGGCGCCACATGTCGTGCTTGACCAGGAACTTCCGTTCGATCTCGATCGCCACGGGATCCTCAGCGTGCCGGTATGAACCGCATCTGGAAGATGTTGAACTTGCCGCCAGGAACGAATGGCGCCACCCCCAGGACTGGCCATGCATTGTGGTCGTCGATCATCCATGCGGGGTTGAGCGCCCTGCGTGTGCGGCCTACCACGCGCTCTCCATGGACGGGGAGGACGAGTGATCGTGCAGCCCGAGAATGCGCTTCAGCGCCCGCGGGCAATTCTCATTCGCGGTCGGATCGAGCTTGAGCTGTTCGAGCGCCCCCAGCACTCGCATCGGATCGGCGTCCGCGAAGGACACCGTGTTCCAGCGGTGCGTACCCATCGTGATCTGCGCGCGCTCGCCGCGACACCCCGCCACGGTCATCGGCCGGCGGCGCTTGGTGAGCGTGACGATGCGGAGGTCGCGGTGCGGCACGACCACGTTGCGGAGCAGGTCGGCCAGCGAGTGCGGGGGCGTGCCGGGAGCCGGCGCCGGGAGGGCCCAGGCGTCGAACGCCGCCGACAGCGCGTCGGCGGCCAGGGGGAATTCTGCCGTGATATCCGGCCGCCAGAACTCGAGGTCGCCCGCGCCGGCCCGCTCCAGCCGCTCGATGTGGAGCCGGCCGTCGCAGATCTTCACGTTGTGCGGCGACAGCAGCGAGAGCACATGCGTTTCCTCGCGCTCCGCAACGTCCGGCGCCTCGGTTACCTCGCCGCCGCCCGGCGGGGCAACGAACGTACGCTCGAACGCCCGCCATTCCCACCGCGGAACGCCGGCGGCGTGCCCCCCGGCTCCCCCGTCGGCGATCGCCGGATTGCTGACCCGCCCCGCAAATTCCACCGCTCCAACTCCTCGTGCAGACTCGCGAAGAATCGGCGTTCGGGGAGAGCCGCCCTATCGGGAAAACCCTCGCCTCGGGTCGGGCGAAGCGCGTACGTGCCCGCCCGCTTTGCCCACAGATCCGTACGGGAACCCAACGGACCGGCTAGACGCGCCCGCCGAGCCAGAGCCCCAGCACGGCTGCCGCCGCCAGCGCGAGAAACCCGGGCGCCACGGCGCGCCGGAACCTGGGCGATCCGAGCCCCAGCGCCACGCCAAGCTTGAGCAACGTATTCGAGAGCACTCCCACCACGATGCCTTGCGCCGCCAGCCCGCTGCTGGCGCCGTCGGCCACCGACCGGCACATCGACACGGTCAGCGCGTCCACGTCGGTGAGACCGAGTACCGCCGCCGAGCCGAGCACGCCCACGGAGCCCCACAGCTCGCTGGCCACCGACAGCGCCATCATCGCCAGTTGGAACACCAGCGCCAGTTGGATGGCCGACCAGAGACGCAGCGGACTCTGCCGTTCCGGCTTCACCTCGCTCGACGCGGCCGGCGAGGGACGCCGCAGCAAGATGGCCACCAGCCCTGCCCCCACGATGGCCGACGGGAGCAGCATCGGAACCAGCGCCCGCGCCACACCCACATTGAGGATCGCCGACGTGGTGAATACCCGCGCCACGAGCACGGTGCACGCCCCGATGACGCCGAGCGCCAGCGGGCCGCTCAATTCCGCGCCGTTCCGGCTCAGCCGCGAGAACTGGAACGTGACGGCCGTGGACGAGACGAGGCCGCCGATTATTCCCGTGACGCCATACCCGCGCTCCGCGCCCACGGCGTGGCGGGCCACGTGCCCCGCGAAGTTGAGCCCGGAGAACAGGAGCACGATCGTCCACAGCATGCGCGGCCGGATGCCACCCAGCGGTCCGAACGGACCTTCGGGCAACAGTGGCAGCACCACCAGCGCCAGCACCGCGAACTGCAGCGCGGCGCGCATCTCGCCCTCGCCGATCTTCCGCACCAGCCAGTGCAGCCGCTCCTTCTCGCCCAGCGCCAGAACCACCACGGCCACGGCGCCCGCAGCCAGCGCCATCTGTCCGATTCCCGCCAGGGCGCCCAGCGCGAGGACCACGAGCGCCGCCGCCTCGGTGGTGCCATCCAGGTCCATGCCGGGCCGGCGCACCGCCATGGCGTAGGCAATGGCCACAAACACCACGCCGCCGGCCAGCAGCACGGCGGTGGCAGCAACGTAGCCCCACCAGAGCAGCAGCCCCGCCGCGCCGCCGAGGATGCCCAGGAGCAGAAAGGTGCGCACCCCCGCGAAGCGCGCTTGCGGTCCCGACGCGTGTCCCGACCACTCCCGCTCCGTGCCCACGGCCAGCCCCACCAGCGCGGCCATGCTCAGCCGGACGGCAGCTTCGAGGGCGGGCGGCACACCCGGGAACAGTTCAATGATCGTTGTCATGACCATGCAGGATCGCACCGCCGAACCCGGCAGCGCTAGTCGTCGCCGTACCCGTCGCCGATCCGGTAGCGCTTGAGCTTGTCGTACAGGGTACGCAGTCCGATGCCCAGCCGGTCGGCGGCCTCGCGGCGGTTGCCGCCGGTGGCGGTGAGCACCTCCTCGATCGCGTTGCGCTCCAGATCGGCGAGCGTGTGCGGGGCCTCGAGCTTGGCGCGGAGGCCGTTGCGCAGCGCGCCGTCGCCCGCCGGCTGGATATCGGCGGCCCGGATGCGATGCCCGGTGGCGAGAATGGCGGCGCGCTCGAGCGCATTGGCCAGCTCCCGCACGTTGCCCGGCCACGCCGCCTCCTGGATGCGGTGCTTGGCGTCGTCGTCGAGGGTCAGATGCGACCGTCCGACATCGGCCCCGATGCGCAGCAGCAGGTTCTCGGCCAGAGGCAGGATGTCCCCGCGCCGCTCGCGCAGCGGCGGCAGACGGATGGGGAACACGGCCAACCGGTGATAGAGATCCTCGCGCAGTCCGCCCGACGCCAGCAGGTCGGCGGGCTCGCGATTCGTGGCGGCCACCCACCGCACGTCGGCTTCGATGGTGCGCGTGCCGCCCACGCGCTCGAACCGGCGGTCCTGCAGCACGCGGAGCAGCTTGGCCTGGACCTCGGGCTTCATCTCGCCAATCTCGTCGAGAAAGAACGTGCCGCCGTCGGCCAGTTCGATGCGTCCGCGCCGCGCCGCCGTGGCGCCCGTGAACGCGCCCTTCTCGTGCCCGAACAGCTCGCTCTCGAGCAGCGTCTCGGGAAGCGCGGCGCAGTTCACGGCCACGAACGGCCCATGGGCGCGGGCGCTCCAGGCGTGGAGCGTGCGGGCCGCCACCTCCTTGCCCGTGCCGCTCTCGCCGATCAGGAGCACCGTGGAGTTGGTGGGCGCCACGCGGCGCAGCCCGTCCACCACCGCCGCCATCGCCGGGTCGCCGTACGTGAGCGGCGGCAGCGGCGGCGCCTCGCGCGCCGCGCGATCGCGCGCCGCGAGCAGCGTGCGCCGCTCCAGGGCCCGCGACGCCAGCAGTCGCAGTTCGCGCGGACTGCTGATCGGCTTTTCCAGATAGTCGAACGCGCCGAGCTTCATCGCTTCCACGGCCGATTCCACCGATCCGTGCGCCGTGAGCAGGATGACCTCCATCTCCGGTTGCTCGGCGCGGGCCCGCCGCAGCAGCTCCAGCCCGTCCATTCGCGGCATCCGGAGATCGGTGATCAGCAGATCGAAGCTCTCGCGGGCCAACCGCCGCGCCGCCTCTTCGCCGTCGGCGGCCGAGGCCACCGAGTGCCCGTCGTCTTCCAGGGCCTCGGCGATGAACTCGCGCAGCCCCTGCTCGTCGTCCGCCACCAGGATGCGTGCCATGGCCGGGTTCAGCCCGCGGGAATCGAGATGCGGAACACCGCGCCGCCGCCGGCGTGATTGACGGCCGTCACCGTGCCGCCGTGCATCTGCGTCACGCGCTGCGCCACCGCGAGCCCGAGGCCGGTGCCCGTGGTGCGCGTGGTGTAGAACGGCGCGAAGATCTTCTCCTCGTCGCCCGGGGAGATGCCGTCGCCGAAGTCGCGCACGGCGATCTCCAGCGCGCCCCCGCGCTGGCGCACCGTCACTTCGGGACGCGTGCCGGCCGCCGTGGCCTGGAGCGCGTTGCGCAGCACGTTGGTGATCGCCTGGCGCATCCGCGCGTCGTCCAGCGGCCAGCTGCGCGGCGCGTCGTCCAGCGCCAGCGAGAACCGGCCCGGCGCCACCTCGTCGGCGCCGGCGCGCACCAGCGCCACCGGGTCGGTGGGCCGGATGTCGATCGGGCCCGAGCGCACGAAGTCGAGCAGGTCGCTGGTGAGCGCCTCCAGGCGCTCGGCCTCCTGCACCACGCGCTCGGCCTTGCGATGGTCGGCTTCGCGCGACGTGAGCCGCTCGGCCAGCAGCTGCGCGTGCCCCTTGAGCGACGCCAGGGGATTGCGGATCTCGTGCGCCATCACGCCGGCCATCTCGCCGAGGGCGCTGAGGCGCCGCTGTTCCTCCATCCGCCGCTCGGCCAGCTCCTGCTGCGCCGACAGCCGCCAGAAGATGAACGCGGCGGCCAGCAGCGCGGCGGCGACGAGCGCCGAGAGGATGAACGTGCTCAACGATTCGGCGGCCATCTGCTCGGCGGCCACCGGTTCGAACTCGATGGCGAGCAGCCGGCGCGGCCCTTCTTCGGCCCCGTCGGGCGTGCCGCGGGAGAGCGGCGCCATGGCCGTGATCCGGATGCGCGATCCGACCGTCTCGACCACCGGCGGCCGCCGCATCACGCGCGTGGAGTCGAGCGCGGCGGTGTCGGCGGCCGTCCCCGCCTGCGCCAGCGCGTGCCCGCCGGCGTCGAACAGGCCGACGTACCGCAGCCCCGCGTCCTCGCGCATCCGCAACAGCGAGTCGAGCTGCTGCGCGGTGGGCACCGTGGGCAGCGCGCGCACCAGCTGGCGGGCCGATTCGAACAGCACGCCGGCCTGCCCACGGTTGAGCGTGGACGTGGCGCGCACCACGCGGCGATGGCTCATCCAGGACATGGCGAGCAGCGCAGCGGCCATGGCGACCGTCGTGGCCAGCCATCCCCAGCGCGCCCAGCGGCCAATTCGAGCAGTGCGCATGACGTCCCCGGCAACGTGGGCCCGAACGCGAGTGTTCGGGTCCGTGTCGCGAATATACGAGGCCGGCGGAAGCGGGGCGACCAAGGTGTCCGCCGGAGCCAACCGCCGGGGCATGGCGCGATCTCCCCTATTCGTATCGCAGGGCTTGGATGGGATCCAGCGCCGCCGCCTTGCGCGCCGGATAGTAGCCGAAGAAGATCCCCACCGCCGCCGAGAACCCGATCGCGATGCCCACCATGGCCGGCGCGATGGCCGTCTGCCACCCCGTGGCCTGTTGCAGCACCGCCGAGCCCGCGTAGCCGAGCGCCACGCCGAAGAAGCCGCCGATCACGCTCATCACGATCGCCTCGACCAGGAACTGGGTGAGCACGTCGCTGCCGCGGGCCCCGATCGCCATGCGAATGCCGATCTCGCGCGTGCGCTCGGTGACCGACACGAGCATGATGTTCATGATGCCGATGCCGCCCACGAGCAGCGAGATGCTGGCGATCGCCGCCAGCAGCAGCGTCATCACCTGCGTCGTGCCCGACGCCGCCTGCGCGAGATCGGTCTGGTTACGCACGGTGAAGTCGTCGGGATCATACGGCGCCAGCTTGTGCGTATCGCGCAGGATCTGCGTGATCTCCTGCTCGGCCGCCGGGATCTCGTCCTTGGTGGACGTGCTGACCAGGATCTGGGCGATGAACTGGTGGTTCGAGAGCCGCGTCTGGACCGTGGTGTACGGCACGAGGATCACGTCGTCCTGGTCGTTGCCTTCGGCCGTCTGGCCCTTGGCCGCCAGCACGCCGATGATCTTGAACGGCACGTTGCGGATGCGGATCGGCTGGCCCACCGGATCCTGCCCGGGCCAGAGGTTGTCGGCCACCGTCTTGCCGATCACGGCCACGCGGGCATTGGACCGCTGGTCGGTGATGTCGAAAAAGCGCCCCGAGGTGGTCTTCCAGTCGCGGATGGTGGGGTACTGGACCGACACGCCCTGCACGCCCGTGCGCCAGTTGCCGGTGCCGCCCACGATCTGTCCGAACGCGATGATCACCGGCGACGTGTTGGTGAGCAGCAGCCCCTGCTGGGCCAGCGTCTCGTAATCCTTGATCGTCAGCCGATTGGACGTGCCGGCGCCCTGGCTCACGCCGCCGGTCTTGAACGCGCCCTGCGTGATCACCAGCATGTTCGTGCCCAGATTGTCGATGCGGTGCTGGATCTCCGACTTCGCGCCCTGCCCCACCGCCACCATCACGATCACGGCCCCCACGCCGATGATGATGCCGAGCATGGTGAGCAGCGTGCGCATCTTGTTCTTCAGGATGCTCTTGGTGGCGATGTTGATGAGTCGTGAGGATTTCATGGGTCAGTCCGCCACCGGTTCGGGTTCCAGATGCATCAGGTCCTCGGCGGCGACGTGCCGGTCCACCACCGCCTCGTCCCGGATGATGTGCCCGTCGCGCAGTTCGATCACCCGTTTCGTGTACCCCGCGATGTCGTGCTCGTGCGTCACGAGCACCACCGTGATGCCCTGCTCGTTCAATTCCTGGAACAGCGCCAGCACTTCCACCGACGTCTGCGAGTCCAGGTTGCCCGTGGGTTCGTCGGCCAGCACCATCGCCGGCCGCGTGACCAGGGCCCGCGCGATCGCCACGCGCTGCTGCTGGCCGCCCGACAGCTCGCTCGGCTCGTGGTCCAGCCGTTCACCCAGCCCCACGCGCTCCAGGGCTTCCCTGGCCAGCTGCTTGGTGTCGAGCTTGCGGTTGCTGCGATCGTAGAGCAGCGGAAGTTCCACGTTCTCCAGCGCCGACGTGCGCGCCAGCAGGTTGAACCCCTGGAACACGAACCCGATCTTGGCGTTCCGGATGTCGGCCAGTTCGTTCTTGCTCAATCCGTCCACGCGGACCCCGTCCAGCATGTAGCTGCCGTGCGTGGGCTGATCCAGGCAACCGAGGATGTTCATGAGCGTGGACTTTCCCGAGCCCGACGCGCCCATGATCGCGATCATCTCGCCGCGCTCCACGGTGAAGTCCACGCCGCGCAGGGCGTGCACCTGGGTCTTGCCCGTGGCGTACACCTTCTTGAGCCCTTCCACGCGGATGACGACGTCCTTGACCTCGGCCATGGCTAGAACCCTCCGCGGAATCCGCCTCTACCACCCTGCGTGTTGCCCTGGAACGGATTCGCCGTCGCCGAGCCCGATGTGGAGCCGCCCGTGACCGCGGCGATGATCTGCATCCCTTCCTTGATCGTGGGACCGGTGATCTCCGTTTCCTGGCCGTCGGTGAGCCCGGTATGCACGCGCGCTATGGCAAGCTTGCCGCTGCTGTCCAGGTACCAGAGCGCCGCCACGTCCGGCAGGCGCTGAGCACCCGCTCCCCCTCGGCCGCCAGGACCGCCCCGGCCGCCGCCACCGCCGCCGCGCTGGAACCCACCGCCGCGGCGACCGCGCGCCGCGGAGTCCGCGCCGCCGCTCCGCCGCCCGGAGTCACCGGACGAAGCGTACTGCTGGCGCATCTGCGCGATCATCGCCTGCGTGGGCCGGAAGCGAATCGCCGCATCCGGGATCTTGAGAACGGCGGTCGCCTTGGCGATCTCGAAGTTCACCGTGGCCGTCATGCCGGGACGCAGCGCGCCGTCGGGATTGGGCACGTTCACCACCACGGGATAGTCCACCACGTTGTCCACCGTCGTCGACTGCAGCCGCACCTGCCGGACGATGCCGTGGAACACGCGATCGGGGTATGCTTCGACCGTGAAGTCCGCGATCTGTCCGTCGTGGATCTGCCCGATGTCGGCCTCGTCCACCGACGCGATGATCTGCATGTTCTTGAGATCGCCGGCGATGAGGAACAGCTCGGGCGCCGAGAAGCTGGCGGCCACCGTCTGTCCGGGATCCACCGTGCGCTTGATGACGATGCCGTCGATGGGCGAGTAGATGAACGCGTAGGCCAGGTTCTGTTCCGCCTCGGTGAGGGCCACGGAATCGGACTTGAGAGTGGCGATCGACATCGCGTAGTTGGCTTCGGCGGTTTCGTAGTCCGACTGCGTCTCCGCCTTGTTGGTGAGCAGCCGCTCGATCTGCTGCACCGCGAACATCTTCTGCTTGAGGTCCGCCTCGCCCTGCGCCTCCGACGCCTTGGCGCGGTCCACGGACAACCGCAGCACCGTGGTATCGATGCGTGCCAGGAGTTCGCCCTTGCGCACGTGATCGTTGAAGTCCGCATAGAGCGCGTCGATGCGCCCGGACACCTGCGTGCCCACCTGCACGGAATCCACGGCGGTGAGGTTGCCCGTGGCGCTGACCGTGGATTCCAGGTCGCCGCGCGTGATCGGAACGAAGAGATACGACGTCGTGCCGGCCGAGGCCTGACGCCGGAAGTAGGCGGTGGTGCCGGCCACGGCGATGATCACGACCAGCCCGATGATGATCCGTTTCATGCGATTCGCTTCCCTCTGGAGTTGTGCACTTCGCGCCGGAGCGCGCTACGCTGGCCCTCCATAGAGCAATCCCCGTGCCATGGGCCACGCGTAGGCCCCGCAACGAGTTAGCCGCAGCGCACGGGCGCCGCCCGTGCCAATCCCGCACCAGCCACTGCGGATTCCGCACCCCGCCGTACGCGACTCCGGACACTTCCATATATTCGAAACACCACGCGTCTGAGGAGAAGCGAGCCATGCGCATCGAGCTCCAGGTGAACGGCCGAACGCACACCGTGGACGTGGATCCGAGCCGGAGCCTGCTGAGCGTGCTCCGCGAAGATCTCACGCTCACGGGGCCCAAGTACGGCTGCGGCGAATCGCAGTGCGGCGCGTGCACCGTGCTGCTCGACGGACGGTCGGTGCACTCGTGCGTGACGCCGGTGTCGGCGGCGGTGAACGCGCCGGTCACCACGATCGAGGGACTCGAACGCGACGGCCGGCTGCACGTGGTGCAGCAGGCGTTCCTCGACGAGCAGGTGGCGCAGTGCGGCTACTGCACGGGCGGGATGATCATGGCCGCGATCTCGCTGCTCGCCGCCACGCCCAAGCCGTCGCGCGACGAGATCGTGCGCGCCATGGACGGGAACGTCTGCCGCTGCGGCACCTACCCGCGGATCGTGACCGCCATCCAGCGCGCCGCCGGCCAACTGGCGCAACCGGCAGTCCAGACCTTCCGAGAGGTCCAGCCATGACGAACTCGCGCCGCGACTTTCTCAAGACGCTCGGCAGCGGCATCGCCATCGCGCTCGTCACCGGCGACGCCACGGCTCAGGGCCTGCATCGGGCCATCCATCCCGGCGCGAGCGGCGGTGCGCCCGCGCCCACGGATCAGATCGCGGCGTGGCTGCACGTCGGCGCCGACGATTCCGTCACCGTCTACACCGGCAAGGTCGAGGTCGGCCAGGGCATCCGCACGTCGCTTGCCCAGGAGCTGGCCGAGGAGCTGCGCGTGCCGCTGGCGTCGGTGCACATGATCATGGGCGACACCGACCTCACGCCGTACGACATGGGCACCTTCGGCAGCATGTCCACGCCGCGCATGGGGCCCATCCTCCGCAAGGCCGGCGCGTCGGCGCGCGAACTGCTCATCGACCTTGCCGCCGCCAAGTGGCGCGTGGGCCGCGAGACGTTGACCGCCCAACTGGGCGCGGTCGTCGACCGCGCGCACGGCCGCCGCGCCACGTACGGCGAATTGACGGCCGGCCGCCTGCTGGTCGAGACGATGCGCGACGACGCGCCGCTCACGCCGGCCTCGGCGTGGATGACGGCCGGACACTCCCTGCCCCGCGTGGGCGCGCTGGACGTCGTCACCGGCCGCCATCCGTACCCGTCGGACATCACCCGTCCGGGCATGCTCCACGGCAAGGTGCTGCGCGCGCCCTCCATCGGCGCCACCATGCAGTCCGTGGACGCGAGCGACGCCGCCTCGGTCAACGACGCGATCGTCGTGCAGGACGGGCAGTTCGTGGGCGTGGCGGCGCCGCGCACGGCCGACGCCGAGCGCGCGCTGATCTCCATTCGCGCCACGTGGGCGCCCGCGCCGGGCCCGCAGCCGTCGTCGCTCGATGTCTACGACTATCTCAAGCGCACGCGCCCCGCGCCGAGCAGCGGGCGCGGCGGCGGCGAGGGATTCGGCGGCGGCGAGCCCTTCGTGCAGGGCGACGTGGACGGCGCGCTCAAGTCCGCGGCGCACACGCTGGCGCGCACGTACACGGTGGCGTACATCGCCCACGTGCCGCTGGAGCCGCGGGCCGCCGTGGCCGAGTGGACCACGGACGACAAGGGCCCGAAGCTCACCGTGTGGACGGGCACGCAGCGCCCATTCGGCGTCAAGGAAGAACTGATGCGCGCCTTCGACCTGGCCGACGACCGCGTGCGCGTGATCATGCCCGACACGGGCTCGGGCTACGGCGGCAAGCACACCGGGGAATGCGCCATCGAAGCGGCGCGCCTGGCCCGGGGCGCCAGGCAGCCGGTGTCGCTGGTGTGGACGCGCGAAGAGGAATTCCGTTGGGCGTACTTCCGGCCGGCCGGCGTGATCGACGTGAACGCCGGCATGACCGCCGACGGCACGCTCACGGCGTGGGCGTTCGACAACTACAACTCCGGCCCGGCCGCCATCCGGCCCATGTACGCGATCGCCAACCAGCGCGTGGAGTACCACCCCAGCGAATCGCCGCTGCGGCAGGGGTCGTATCGCGGCCTGGCGGCCACGGCCAACCACTTCGCGCGCGAGATGCATGTCGACGAGATGGCGCGCCTGGTGGGCATGGACACGCTGGCCTTCCGGCTCCGGAACCTCGCGGACGAGCGCCTGCGCGCCGTGTTCCAGACCGCGGCCGACAGGTTCGGCTGGGGCAAGCCGCGGGCCGAGGGGCGCGGCGTGGGCATCGCCGGCGGCTTCGAGAAGGGCGGCTACATCGCCACCGCGATCGAGGTCGCGGTGGACCGGACGAGCGGATCGGTGAAGCTGGTGCGTGGCGTGAGCGCGTTCGACTGCGGCGCCGTGGTCAATCCCGACATCCTGCGCAATCAGATCGAGGGCGCATTCATCCAGGGCATCGGCGGCGCGCTGTTCGAGGCGATCGATTTCGACCATGGCGTGATCCGCAACGCGCACCTGGCGCAGTACCGGGTGCCGCGCTTCTCCGACGTGCCCGACGTCGAGGTCGTGCTCATCGACCGCAAGGACCAGACGCCGATGGGCGCCGGTGAGACGCCGATCTTCGGCGTGGCGCCGGCCATCGGCGCGGCGATCTTCGACGCCACCGGCATCCGCGTGCGCCAACTGCCGATGGCGCGGGGCGGGCTCCGGACGAGCTGAAGGTCGGCGCCCGCCCCGCGGCGCGTCAGCGAACGGCGAGCACGATCTCGATGATGATCAGCAGGATGATCATCGTCTCGAGCATCTCGCTACGCCGCGACTGCGCCTCGGCGTTGAGCATCCCGTAGGTCTCGCGGATGATGGCCAGCTTGCGATCGATGCTCGACCGCCAGGCGCGCCCGCGGAACACCTCCATCGCCGCCGTATACACGCGCGCCAGATACACGTCGTCGGTCACGCTCAGCGCGTTGTCCACCCGCTCCACCGTCTCGGTGGTGTCGGCGAACAGTTCGTACAGCCGCGCCAGCACGCGGGCGAATCCGGTGGTGAAGAACGCCCGCGCGCCGCGCCGGGCCCGCGCGATGTCGTCGTACATCCGCGGCAGCGCGTCGTCGAGCGCCGCGCTGTAATAGCGCAACTCGAGCAGCTGCGCGTTGGCGAACTCCAGCACCCACTCCACGTCGCTCTCCTCGGCCGGCTCGCCGCTGAGCGCCAGCGCGTGCTCCCAGGTGAGTACCGTGAGATCGTCCTCGTAGTAGCTCAGCCGGTGCGGCAGGAGTTCGCGGCGGGCGCTCTCGCTCAACGGCTGCTCCTCCTGCAACAGCAGAGGCGTGAGCAGTTGGTCGTGGAGCGCGGCGGGGGGCACGCGTTCGCCGGCCGCGTCCCACAGTCCGGTGAGCCGGAATACCGTGTAATCCTCGGTCACTGCGGCCACCCGCGGCCGCGCGATGGCCGGCGCGAGCATGGCGGTGAGCGCGCGAAGGGCCGGCTCGAAGATGTCCCGTTCGCGGAGGGCCCGCTCCACATCGCGGCCGAATCGCGAGAACGCCGTCCACGGCAGCCGCTCGGCGCCGGGCCGGATACGGGCGCGCAACGCGATCGTGCCGAAGTCGTACAGCCGCGCCGAGAGCTGGGCCGCCACGCCGTCGAGCGGGGGGCCGAGCGGCACGGGCCCCACGTTCACGAGCAGCGGCGGATTGGGAATGCGCAGGGCCAGCGCCTGCGCGCTGAGCGGCGACAGCCGCACCGTGGCGCCCGCCGGCGCCAGCGCCGCGGCGCGGTCCAGGTCGATCGCGTACCCCACATCGTACAGGCGGTAGGCCACGGCCCATCCGCTGGTCTCCAGCGCCGACGCCGCGGCGCGCGGCCCGGTCGCCGCGGCGCCGGCGCTTGCACTGGTTCCGCTCGATGACTCGATGACGCGCACCGTCGACCTCCGCGGGGCTGGCCCTCTCCTGCACCATGGCCCCGTGCGCGAGCGCCCGCCGTCGGGGCTTGCCCCACGCCGCCTCAGGGGTCTTCCCGCCACCGATTGCCGCCGCGCCCGGACCGCCCGTACCTTATGCCTCCATGCTCGCCCTCCTCGGCGTCCTCGTCGTCATCATCGGATTCGCCCTCCGACTCAATGCGCTCCTCGTGGTCACCTGCGCCGGCATCGTCACCGGCCTGGCCGGCGGCCTCGGCCTCCACGAGGTGATCGCCGCGTTCGGCAAAGCCTTCACGCAGAATCGCTACGTCGCGATCGTCTGGATGGTGCTGCCGGTGATCGGCCTGCTCGAACGCAGCGGCCTCAAGGAGCGCGCCCGCGAGATGATCGCGCGCATCCACGCTGCCACCACGGGCCGCGTGCTCATGGTCTACCTGGCGCTTCGCCAGATCACCTCCGCGCTCGGCCTCACCTCGCTGGGGGGACAGGCGCAGATGGTGCGGCCCCTCATCGCCCCGATGGCCGAGGGCGCGGCGGAGAGCCGCTACGGCGACCTGCCGGACGACACGCGATTCCGCATCCGCGCCTTTGCCGCGGCCACGGACAACGTGGGCATGTTCTTCGGCGAGGACATCTTCATCGCCATCGGGTCCATTCTCCTGATCAAGGGATTCCTGGCGCAGAACGGCATCACCGTGCAGCCGACGACGCTCGCCAAATGGTCGGTGCCCACGGCGCTGGCGGCGTTCGCCATCCACGGCACGCGCCTGGCGCTGCTCGACCGGCGCCTCAAGCGGGAGTTGGGAGCGGGAGCGCCCAACGGTCGAACCGCTCCGCCGGCCGACGCCCCCGCGGGGCCGCACGCCGAGGACGGGCGATGATCGGCCTCGAAGCGATCTACCTGCTCATGGGGCTGATGGTCGGCGGCATCGCCCTCGTGAACCTCCTCGACGCCAAGGACGCCAAGCGGTACAACAAGACCGCGTTCTGGGGGATCTACGCCGTCACGTTCCTGTTCGGCACCCACCTGCCCGACTTCGTGAACGGCTGCCTGGTGATCGGCATGGTGCTGGTGTCGAGCATCGGAGGGTTGGGGCGCGGCGGCCCCGAATCGGTCACGCAAGAACAGCGCGCCGCCAGCGCGCGCCGGTGGGGCAACCTGCTGTTCGTGCCGGCGCTGCTCATCCCCGCCGTGACGCTGCTCGGCACCACCGTGTTCCAGGGCATCCGCATCAACGGCGTGCCGCTCATCGATCCCGCCCAGGTGACCGTGATCTCGCTGGGCCTGGCCACCGTGGTGTCGCTGGCCGTGGGGATGGTCATGCTGCGCGCGCCGCTGCGGTCGCCGATCGTCGAGGCGCGGCGGCTCATGGATTCCGTGGGCTGGGCGGCGGTGCTGCCGCAGATGCTGGCGGCGCTCGGGGCGCTGTTCGCCATCGCCGGAGTGGGCGGCGTGGTGTCCACGCTGGTGAATCGGTGGATTCCGCTGAACACGCCCGTCGTCGTGGTGATCACGTACGCCGGGGGCATGGCGCTGTTCACGATCATCATGGGCAATGCGTTCGCCGCCTTTCCGGTGATGACCGCGGGCATCGGCCTGCCGCTGATCGTGCACCGCTTCGGCGGCGACCCGGCGATCATGGCGGCCCTCGGCATGCTCTCCGGCTATTGCGGCACGCTGATGACGCCGATGGCCGCCAACTTCAACATCGTGCCGGCGGCGCTGCTGGAACTGCCCGACGAGCACGCGGTCATCAAGGTGCAGATCCCCACCGGGATCCTGCTCCTGGCCACGAACATCCTGCTGATGTACTTCCTCGTCTTCCGGTACTGAACATGCCCAGCCCTCTCGATCCCGGTCGTGACGCCGCGCTCACGGCGAGCGTGGCGTCCCATTTCGCCGGGCTCGCCCTGTCCCACGTGGAGCGCGAGTACCCCAACAAGCTCGATCACGTGATCAACGGGCCGGACGACGTGCGGGGGCCGCGCGCGCTGCACCCGATCTTCCACGGCAGCTTCGACTGGCACTCGTGCGTGCACGGTTACTGGCTGCTCGCCCATCTGTATCGCACGGTCCCGTCGCTCGACGCGGCGGCGCGCATCCGCGAGCTGTTCAACCGGCAACTCACGCCCGACAAGGTGGGCGGCGAGCTGGCGTATCTGCGCCAGCCCTCGCGCGCCGGGTTCGAGCGGCCCTACGGTTGGGCCTGGCTGCTGATGCTCGCCGGGGAGCTGTCCCGGCACGCCACCGACGAGGGCGCGCGCTGGGCGGCCGCGCTGCAGCCGCTGGCCGGTGCGTTCGCGCAGCGGTTCCGCGACTTCCTGCCCAGAGCCACATATCCGGTGCGCGTGGGCACGCATTTCAACACCGCGTTCGCGCTCACCCTGGCGCAGGAGTACGCGGACGCGGTGGGCGACGCGGCGTTCACCGATCTCCTGCGCGAGAAGGCCAACGCCTGGTACGGCGACGACGCGGACTGTCAGGCGTGGGAGCCCGGCGGCGACGACTTTCTGTCATCGGCGCTCATCGAGGCGGAGTGCATGCGCCGCGCCCTGCCCGCGGCAGGATTCGCCGCCTGGCTCGACCGCTTCCTGCCGCGCCTCGCGCAGCGCCATCCGGCCACCCTGTTCCGGCCCGCGCACGTGAGCGACCGCAGCGACGGCAAGATCGCCCACCTGGACGGCGTCAACCTGAGCCGCGCCTGGTGCTGGCGCGCGCTGGCGCGCGCGCTCCCCGACGGCGATCCGCGCCGCGCGCTCGCTCGCGAGACCGCCGACCTGCACCTCGCGGCGAGCCTGCCGCACGTGGCCGGCGACTACATGGGCGAGCACTGGCTGGCCACGTACGCGGTGCTCGCACTCGAATCCTGACCCCTCCTACCCTCCTACCGCCCTACCCTCTCATTCCACCCGCACCACCACCATGCGGAGCGTGTGCCCCAGCGGCAGCACCGCGCCCGACACCGCGTGCAGATCCAGCAGCTGCCGGCCGGTCAGCGATCCGCTGATGTCGAAGATCGACCCCGACCCGCCGGCCAGCGAATCCACCTCGGTACTGAACGTGCCGAACGCCGTGGCATGCGCCGCCAGCGGCCAGGAGGCGAAGTTATATGGAAAATCGTATGACAGGCCCTGGAAGATGTCGCGCAGGTTCCAGCTCGGGACGATGTAGCGCGCGTTGGCCGGCGCGGTGGATCCGGGGTACTGGTCGGCCGCGTACGCCATCGTGAAATAGCCGTCCAGCTCGTCCCACGACCGGCCGGTCTTGTCGGTCACGTTGGCGATGCCCGCCAGCGTGGCGTCGGCGATCAGCGGCTTGAGGATGTCGGACTCCTGCGTCGAGTACTGATCGAGCATCCAGCGCGAGAACAGCCAGGCGCTGCCGTAGATGTCCGGATCGGCCGTGCCCGCGGACAGGAACGACTTGGTCTCGTTGTGCTGCATGTAGTCGTACAGGTCCAGGAAGGGCGACGTCATGATGTACGGCGTGACGTTGCGCACGTCGTAGTACACGCTCTGGTTGTACCCCACGTCGCCCTTCCACGCCGTGCCGTAGATGGCGCGGCCGTACAGCTCCACCGCGATCTGCGCCGTCCCCTCCTCCAGCCAGCTCTCCTCCAGCAGCGTGCCCACGGGATCGGCGAATCGCTCGGCGGTGGCCGCGATGTGCTTGGTCTCGTGGATCAGCGTGGCCGGCATCAACGCGTCCCACACCGAGCGCACGTGCGCGTCGCTCGTGCTGCCGGTGGCCAGCGTCGGCACCACCGCGTAGAACATTTCCGTGTGATTGCTCGACGGGACGTCGGCATCGAACGACGTGGGGAACAGGTCGCACGGCGTGACCCAGCCCAACTCTCCGCCGCCGCCCGCGGCGTTCGCCAGCGGACTGAACAGCATCGTCACCTTGCCCACGCGCGTCAGCGAATCGTCGAACGCCATCGGATCGCCGAAGTACTGCGTGATGATCGGATACTGCAGGCTGTCGTAGTGCTGGCCCAGCGCCACGTAGTCGGCGTCCATCGTCCTGGCGAGCGGCGCGTTCACGTCCTCGAGGATGATGCTGTGCGAGCCCACGTACACCACCCGGGCCTGCACGCTCACCCACGTCTTGCACTGATCGCCCTGCGACACGGTGTCGATCTTCACCGTCGCCGTGTCCCCCACCGTCTGCGGGATGGGCGGGTTGAGCGCCGCCGCCGCGTCCAGCCCGGCGCGCGGCCGCCGCGCGTGCGCCTTGAGTTGCGCCAGCAGCGGCCGCACGTACGCCGACCGCTGCGCCAGCTGCAGCGCGTGCCCGTCGCGCATGTGCGCCGCGGCGCCCGCCATGAGCGCCAGCGCGCCGGCCGGGACAGGCGCCGCCTGCATGCGCGGCACCATCGGCACCATCGGCGCCGCCGCGATGCCAGCCGGAGCCCTGGTCCCCGCCAACGCGCCGCTCGCCGGCCCCACGGCGCCGCGCAACACGAAGGCTGCGATTCCGCTCGGCACGCGGCTGTCGTTGTACACGTCCACCAGATAGTGGGCGCCGCCCGTGAGTTCGGTGCAACCCACCTGATTGGGATCGGTGATCAGCGCCGACTGGCCCACGCCCAGCGCCAACTGATTGGCCACCTGCACCGCGTGCTGTGCCGTAGCCGGCGTCGACCCGACGATCACGGCCGCCGCGCCCGTCTGGCCGCCGCTCGACGCCGTGACCGTGACGGTGCCGATGCTGTTGGCCACGGCGAGCGTCGTGTTGCCGGTGGCCACGCACGGAAACGCGGTGGGCAGCGTGAACGTGAGCGTGGTCGCCGAGGTGACCGTGGCCGGCACCGGCGTGCCCGCCACGGTCACCGAAACGCCCCCACTGCCCACGGCAAAGTTCGCGCCGGTGACCGTCACCGGCACCCCCGGCGTGATCGTGGCCGGCGCAACGCTGGCGATCTGCGGCGCGACCGCCGAGCCAAGTCCGGTCACCAGACCCGCGGCCGACACCGCGGCTTTGCTCGTGTCCGACGACACCCAGGTCACCGTGGCGCCCGGCACCACGGCGCCAGAGTTGCTCTTCACCACCGCGCTCAACTGCACCGTGCTGCCCGCCGCCAGGCTCACCGTGGACGGCGTCACCACCACGCTGCTGATGCCCGCCGCCACCACCACCAGCGACAGCGTGCCCGACACGCCACCCGCGGTCGCGCCCACCGTCACGGTGCCCGGCGCCACACCGTTCACCAACCCCGTGGCCGTTACCTTGGCACGCGTGGTGTCGGAAGAGGTCCAGACGATCGCCGGATTCGTCACCACGGCGCCCGCAGCGTCGGTGACGGTGGCAACGAGCTGCAGCGTCTCGCCCACGCCCACCGCGGCGCTCGACGCGGTCACGGTAACCTGCGCCACCTGCCCGCTGCCAGCCGGCTCCGTCCCCGTGGGACTGCAGGCATACAGGCCGAGGACGCCCACGACGAGCGCGGCGAGACGTACGCGGTGCGACATCAGGTACTCCAGGCGGCAGGGGGCTTGCGAATCCCGAACAATACCCGGCGTGCGGGGGTTCGTGCCACAGCGTATTGTTGTGCAGATTCCGCCGAGGCGATCTCCGCATGCGCCGCACATACCGTCGCTCCTTCGCCGCATTCGCCGCCGTCCTGCTCGCCGGCGGCGGGCGCCCTGCCGCCGCGCAGGCCGTGGATACCGCGTTCCAGGGCACCGTCCTACCCCGGCTCACCGCGCGCGCCGATTCCGCGTTCCACTACGCCGCGTTCATCCCCAAGCGCTACCACGGCGCCTCCCCCGCGCCGCTGCTCCTCGTGCTCGACCCCGCGGGGCGCGCCGTGCCGGCCATCGTCCGATTCGCGCCGGCCGCCGAGCGACTCGGGTGGATCGTGCTCAGCAGCTACGACACGCGCAGCGACGATCCCAAGGCGCCCAACGAGCGCGCCGTGAACGTCATGCTCGCCGATGCGTTCGGCGCCTTCTCCATCGACACCTCGCGCATCTACCTGGCCGGATTCTCGGGCACGGCGCGCGACACGTGGGGCTTCGCGTACGGATCGTCGGGCCATGTGGCGGGGATCATCTCGGCGGGCGCGGCGATGCCCACCGACACCGTGTGGCGGCGACTGTTTCCCGGCCCGCCGCCGTTCGACGTCGCGATGGCGTCCGGCGCGCGCGGCATCAATGATGAAGAGGTCGTCTCCACGGCCAGCGCGTTGCGCGCCGCACGCCCCACGACCCCCACGCACGCCGCCCTGCGCGTGGATGTGTTCCCCGGCACGGACCAGTGGCCGCCCGAGCCCGTGCTCGCGCGACAGCTCGGCTGGCTGGACGTGCGCGCCATGGCCCGCCGCCTGCGTCCCATCGACCAGGCG
>Ga0307372_10004432_pt1 | contig 21653 bp, 20 predicted proteins | sample OX1MG_FD_202533 | JGI IMG/M metagenome (GOLD analysis project Ga0307372, IMG submission 202533) | Soil microbial communities from Risofladan, Vaasa, Finland - OX-1 | ecosystem: Environmental > Terrestrial > Soil > Coastal area > Acid sulfate soil | place: Finland: Risofladan, Vaasa | collected...
CGGCCATGGCGATGTCGAGACTGCCCCGGCGCACGGCGTGCAGGGCGGCCTCGTTGACCAGGTTGGCCAGGTCGGCGCCGCTCATGCCCGGCGTGCCGCGGGCCACCACGGTCAGGTCGACGTCCGACGCCATCCGCTTGCCCTTGCAGTGCACCTGCAGAATAGGCAGGCGCTCCTCGAGGTCGGGGAGCGGCACCACGATCTGACGGTCGAAGCGACCCGGCCGCAGCAGGGCGGGGTCGAGAATGTCGGGCCGGTTGGTCGCCGCGATCATGACCACGCCCTCGGCGGTGTCGAAGCCGTCCATCTCCGAGAGCATCTGGTTGAGGGTCTGCTCGCGCTCGTCGTGCCCGCCCCCGAGGCCGGCACCACGCTTGCGCCCGATGGAGTCGATCTCGTCGACGAAGACGATGGCCGGCGCCTGCTTGCGGGCCGTCTGGAACAGGTCGCGGACCCGGCTGGCCCCGACACCCACGAACATCTCCATGAAGTCCGAGCCGCTGACCGACATGAAGGGCACGCCGGCCTCGCCGGCCACGGCGCGGGCGATGAGCGTCTTGCCGGTCCCGGGCGGGCCCACCAGCAGGACGCCCTTGGGGATTTTGGCCCCGATCTCCTTGAAGCGGGCGGGTGTCTTGAGGAAGTCCACCACCTCGCTGATCTCCTGCTTCACCCCGGTGTAGCCCGCCACGTCCTCGAAGGTGGTCGAGGGCCTGTCACTGCTGAAGGTCTTGGCCTTGGAGCGGCCGATGGACATGATCCCCGACATCTGGCCCCGGGTCTGGCGCCCGATGAAATAGATGAAGGCGGCGCCGATGGCGATGATGAACAGATAGGGGAGGAGGGCGGTGAAGAGGTTCGACGACGGGGTCGGGAAACTGACGGCGACGCCGTTGTTTCGCATTTCGGTGACGTCGTTGGGCAGGGAGGGGCTGGGGCCCTGGACCGTGTAGGTCGTGCCGTCCTTGAGCTTGCCGGTGATCTCCCCGGTGGAGTTGGAGATCTGGGCCGTCGTGACCTGTTTGGAGGTCACGTCCTGGAGGAACTTGGTGTACGAGACAGACTTGGCGTTGTTCGTCTTGATCGTGCCCACGGCGAGCAGGATGGCCACAATGCCGATGGCCAGGACGCCCCAGAGCCAGCGCCAGTTCTGTCCAGAGGGTTGTCCCTGCTGAGGGGTCCCGTCCCCGCCGGCTGGCGCGTTCGGCTTGCCGGCCGGCTTGTCCGCACGCTGGGGGCTCACGCCGTCCATGCTATGCGCCGACCCTGGGTTGTGGTGACCGCCTCGTCACGTGGCGCCCGGGGTGTCTCCCTGCAGGTAGGGGCGCTGCGGGCACCGGTATCGTCTGTCCGTGACCGAATCCGAGCCCGGCGGGGCGGCTGCCGGCCCGGAGGACGCACCGGCGCGCCCGCCCGGGCCCGCCCCGGAGGGGTACGTGCCCCGCGAGTGGTTCCAGCGTGGCATTTCAGCGGATGCGCCACCACCACCGCTACCGGCCCCGCCCCCGTCGTCCATGCCCTCGCCCATGCCGCCACCGCCACCGCCCTACGACCCGACGTTCACGTTCCTGCCGCCACCGCCCTCGGTGCTGCCGGAGGCCGACGTCCCCTTCCTCGATACGCCGTGGGTCCCTCCGCAGACGAGGCGCCAGGGCTGGATGTGGCTCCTGTACGCCGTCATCGGCTTCGTCGTCGGCCAGCTGGGCGCCCTCATCCTCGGCTACATCGCCGGCGCCATCGCCGGGAAGACGAGCGCGCAGATGACGGCCATCGCCCAGGCGTCGGTGCCGCCCGAGTGGTACGTCGTCACGACGTTGCTCGGCCTCTGGATCGGCTTCATCGGTGCGCCGTGGCTGGCCAGCCGGACCCAGGGCACGCGGCACTTCTTCCGTGACCTCGGCGTCCGCTTCCGGCTCATCGACCTCGTCGGCATCGCCATCGGCGTCGGCGGCCAGATCCTCGTCGCCATCATGTACGCGCCCTTCCAGCACGACATCAAGAATTTCAACGGCCCGTCACAGCGGCTGACCGGCGCCTCGCACGGCGCCGGCTTCGTCGTCATCGCCATCGCCACGGTGTTGCTGGCGCCGGCCATGGAGGAACTCTTCTTCCGGGGCCTGCTGTTGAAGGCGCTCGTCCGCCTGTTCACGAAGTTGGGGGCAGTCGGGGGCGCCCGGGCCGCCGGAGTCATCCTGGCCGTGATCGTCGACGGGCTCCTCTTCGGCCTCGCCCACGGTGAATGGATTCAGCTGGCCGGTCTGGCCACGTTCGGGGCCATTCTCGCCGCCGTCTCGTACCGCACCGGCCGCCTGGGCATGAACATGGTCGCCCATGCCAGCTTCAACCTGGTCGCCATCATCGCCATCGCAATCAACGGGAGCGTGATCTTCCACTGATGCTGCAGTGCGAAGCGCCGCGTGGGCGCCCCCTATGGTGGGGCCCGTGAGCACCCCCGAGAGCCGCATGGACCAGGTCTTCAAGGCGTACGACGTCCGCGGCACAGTGCCCGATCAGCTCGACGCCGACATGTGCCGCGCCATCGGACGTGCCATGGCCCGTTTCGTCGGCACGCCGCAGATCCTGGTGGTCCGTGACATGCGCGAGAGCGGCGTGGAGCTGGCGGCCGCCTTCTCCGACGGTGCGCGGGCAGAGGGTGTCGACATCGTCGACCTCGGCATGGCCTCCACCGATTTCCTCTACTTCGCGTCGGGCCATCTCGATTCGCCCGGCGCCATGTTCACGGCGTCGCACAATCCGGCGCAGTACAACGGGCTCAAGCTCTGCCTGTCCGGGGCGCGTCCGATCGGGCGTGACACCGGCCTGGCCGACATCGCGGCCGGCGCGGAGGAATTGCTCGGTGAACCCCTCCCGCCCCTGAAGGGGAGCTGGCGCGAGCAGAACCTGCTCGACGAGTGGGCCGACCACGTCGTGTCCTTCGTCGACGTCGGTTCGCTGCGCCCGCTCAAGGTCGTAGCCGATACCGCCAACGGCATGGGCGGCCTGGTCGTGCCGATCGTGTTCGAGCGGCTGCCCTTCACGGTGGACATCCTCTTCCCCGAGCTCGACGGCAACTTCCCGAACCATCCGGCCGACCCGATCCAGCCCGAGAACCTCGTGGCCCTGAAGGCCGCCGTCCTCGAGCACAAAGCGGACATCGGGCTGGCCTTCGACGGGGACGCGGACCGTGTCTTCCTCGTCGACGAGAAGGCCGAGCCCGTCTCGGGCTCACTGACCACGGCGCTGGTCGCCGCCTCCATGCTGGCCAAACACCCGGGCGAGACGATCCTCTACAACCTCATCTGCTCCCACGTGGTGCCCGAGGTCGTGACCGAGCTCGGTGGCCGGCCCATCCGCACCCAGGTCGGTCACTCCATCATCAAGGAGGTGATGGCCGAGACCGGGGCCGTTTTCGGCGGGGAGCATTCCGGGCACTACTACTACCGCGACAACTTCCGGGCCGACTCGGGCATCATCACCGCCCTCCTCGTCCTGGAGTTGCTCTGTCAGAGCGGGCGGCCGCTCTCCGAGATGCTGCAGCCGTACCAGCGCTACGTCGACTCGGGAGAGATCAACACCACCGTGACCAGCCCAGCCGCCACCGTGGCCGCCATCGCCGAGCACGAGCGCAAGGCCGGCGCCTCGGTCGACATGCTGGACGGGCTCACCGTCGAGCACGGTGATTGGTGGTACAACGTCCGCCCCTCCAATACCGAGCCGTTGCTGCGCCTCAACGTCGAGGCGAAGACAGCCGAACGCTGTGCTGCCCATGTGGCACAGGTGAAGCAACTGATTGCCACCAACGCCGGCCTCGCGGCCGGCCCGAACTGAGGAGCTCCCCATGAGCCTCGACCCCCTCCTGCTCGACGTCCTGGCCTGCCCCGAGGACAAGGGACCACTGCTGTGGTTCGACGACGAGGACGTCCTCTACAACCCGCGGCTGCACAAGAGCTACAGCGTGGTGGACGGCGTGCCTGTGTTGTTGATCGATGATGCTGTGACAGTGGGTGAGTCCGAGCACCAGCGCCTGATGACCAAGGCTGAGACCAACCAGGTGCGGGCCACCGGTCCGACGTCTGCGTGAACGGGGCGGCCCCCCTCGACACGCTCGGGATGTGGGAGGCCACCGTCGCCCTGCCCGAGCAGCTGTCCGGGGCGCTGGGGGCGGCGAATGACGCGTTCGCCGGCCTGGCCACCGAAACCGGCGCCACCGTGCGCAGCGTTGCCGCCCTCGGCCTGGGCACGGGCGGGACGGCCTGCGCCGCCGCGGCCGCCCTCACGGCACCTGACCTGACCGTTCCTTTCTGGGTGGGCCGCGGCTCTGCTCTGCCCGCCTTCGTCGACGAGTCGACGTTGGTGCTGGCGGTGTCGTCCTCAGGCCGCACCGAAGAGACGCTGACCGCCGCCGAGAAGGCGATTGAGCGGGGCGCCCGCGTGGTCGCTGTCGGCGGTGACGAAGGCGGCGGGCTCGCCGGCCTGGCGGCGCGCGCCGGGCTGCCTTGGTGCCCCGTGGCGCCTGGGGGCGCCACCGCTCGCGCCGCGTTGGGGGCGACGACGGTGTCGTTGCTCGTCGCGTTGTCCCGCGTCGGCCTGCGGCCGGACGACTCGCAACCGATAGCCGCGGCCGCCACCGCCCTGGCCCGTCGGCGGGACGCCCTCCTCGGTGGGAGCGCTGCGCCGGCCCTGTTGGCGCGCCGGCTCGGCCGGACGATCCCGCTCGTCTACGGCTCCGCTGGGCCCGCCGCGGTGGCGGCTCATTGGTGGAAGGCCCAGGTCAACCTCAACGCCAAGGCGCCCGCCTTCGCGGCGACGCTGCCGGATCTCATCCATGACGAGCTGGCCGGCTGGGGTCAGAGCGGCGACGTGACGCGTCAGACGATGTCGCTGGTGCTCCTGCGCCACGCTGGAGAGGCGCCGCACACCGCCGCCCAGTTCGACGCGGTGCGGGCGGCGACGGACGAAGTGATGGCCGACGTGTTCGACGTGCTGGCCGAAGGCGACGACGACCTGGCGCGTTTCTTCGACCTGACGCTCGTGGGTTCGCTCGTCTCGCTGCACCTGGCCGCCCGCGAGGGCGTGGATCCCGGTCCGGTTCCGACCGTCGACGAGGCGCAGGCCGGCACCCTCAGGTTCTGAAGTCGATTGTGGGCGGTCGTCACCTCGGGGCGACCGCGCTCCGGCTCGGGCTCGAAGCTCGGGCTCGAAGGTACTAGTTGAGGCGCTCCACGATCATGGCCATGCCCTGGCCGCCGCCGACGCACATCGACTCCAGCCCGAACGTCTTGCCCGTGTCCTCCAGCGCGTTGAGGAGCGTGGTCATGATGCGGGCACCGGTCTGGCCGAACGGGTGGCCGAGCGCGATGGCGCCGCCCTTGACGTTGAGCTTGTCCCAGCTGATGCCGAGGTGCTTGGCCGAGGGGATCACCTGGGCCGCGAAGGCCTCGTTGATCTCGACCAGGTCGATGTCGTCGATGGTCATGTTCGCCCGGGCCAGGACCTGGCGGCAGGCGTCCACCGGGCCCAGGCCCATGATCTCGGGGTTGAGCCCCGTCACACCGCTCGCCACGATGCGGGCCAAGGGCGTGATGCCGAGCGCCTTGGCCTTCGTGTCGCTCATGACGATCACGGCGGCCGCGCCGTCGTTGAGCGGGCAGGCGTTGCCGGCCGTCACGGTCCCACCCTCTCGGAAGACCGGCTTGAGGTTGGACAGACCCTCCAGGGTCGTCCCGGCCCGCGGTCCGTCGTCCTTGGTGACAACCGTGCCGTCGGCCAGCGTGACCGGGATGATCTCGCGCTCGAAGAACCCGTTCTGCTGCGACTCGACGGCCCGCGTCTGCGAGAGCAGCGCGAACTCGTCCATCTCTTCCCGGGTCACCTTCTCGAACTCGGCCACGTTCTCTGCCGTCTGACCCATGGCGATGTAGACGTCGGGCAGTCCGGCCCCCGGGCTCCACGGCTCGGTGACAGCGGGTGCGCGGACCTTCGTCCGCTCCTCGGCCGGGGCGAACGCGTCGTTGTGGGGACCGGTGTCCGACGCACCGTGCGCGTAGCGGCTCACCGTCTCGACGCCGGCGGCGATGAAGACGTCGCCCTCACCGGCGCGGATGGCGTGCGCCGCCATGCGAATGGTCTGCAGGGACGACGAGCAGTAGCGGTTGACCGTGACGCCGGGCACGTTGTCCAGCCCGGCCAGAATGGCGGCGACCCGGGCCACGTTGTAACCGGCCTCACCGGCAGGCTGCCCGCAGCCGAGTAGGACGTCCTCCACCTCGGAGGGGTTCAGCTGCGGTACCTGCTCCAGAACGGTGCGGAGGACCAGCGCGCTCAGGTCGTCGGGCCGGCACTCGACCAATGAGCCCTTGTTGGCCCGTCCGATCGGGGTGCGGCCGGTGGCGACAATGACGGCTTCAGGCATGGTGATGGCTCCTCGGGTTTCGATGCGGGCTCGATCTTGTGCCTTGGGGAACCTGCCCCGGGGCGGATTGCAGGTTACTCGGCGGTAGCAGAGCGCTCTCCGGTCCCATTGGCTGCCTGAGCGGGGTGGACTGTAACGTGTTCTATCGCGCCGAGCCCACAGGGCCGGGCAGGCGACGACATGGCGCTGACGTGGGCTGATGCAGCCCGGCCACCCGGGAGGGACATGATGGAAATTGCCTTGACCGAGGAGCAACAGACGCTGAAGAGCGAACTGCGCGCCTACTACCAGAACCTCTTGACCCCAGAACTCGAGCAGGAGCTCTCCCACGCAGGCGGCATCGGCCCGGTGGTGCGCAAGGTGGTCAAGCAGATGGGGACCGACGGTTGGCTCGGCATCGGGTGGCCCACCGAATGGGGCGGCCAGGGCCGTTCGGCCATTGAGCAGTTCATCTTCTTCGACGAGTCGATGCGCAGCGGAGCGCCGGTTCCCATGCTCACGATCAACACCGTCGGCCCGACCATCATGAACTTCGGCACCCAGGAGCAGAAGGAGTACTTCCTCCCGAAGATCCTGGCGGGCGAGATCCACTTCTGCATCGGCTACACGGAGCCGAACTCGGGCACCGACCTGGCGTCGCTGACCACACGGGCCGTGCGCGACGGCGACGAGTACGTGATCAACGGCGCCAAGATCTTCACCAGCCTGGCCGGAGACGCGGACTACATCTGGCTGGCCACCCGGACCGATCCGAACGTGGCCAAGCACAAGGGCATCTCCATGTTCTTGATCCCGATGGACACGCCTGGCATCCGGGTGGTTCCGATGAAGCTGCTCGGTGACCACAACATCAACTACACGTTCTACGAAGACGTGCGCGTCCCGGCAACCGCATTGGTCGGCGGCGAGAACCAGGGCTGGAATCTCATCACCAACCAGCTCAACCACGAGCGGGTCACCCTGTGCTCGCCGGGGATCATCGAGCGCGTCCTGACCGACGTCCGCGCCTGGGCCCAGAACACGAAGCTGCCCGACGGCCGCCGCGTCGTCGACCAGGAGTGGGTGCAGGAGCATCTGGCCCGCGTGCACGCCGAGCTCGAGTTCCTCCGCCTCATCAACTGGAAGGTGGCGTGGCAGGCGACGCAGGGGCAGCTCGACGTGGCGGATGCCTCTTCGATCAAGGTGTTCGGCACCGAGTTCTACCTGCGGGCCTTCCGCTCCCTCATGGAGATCATCGGGCAGGCCGGCTATCTCACGCGCGGCTCGCCCGCCGCGGTGATCGCGGGGCGACTCGAGATGTACGCCCGTTCCATGATCATCCTCACCTTCGGTGGCGGCACCAACGAGATCCAGCGGGACCTCATCGCGATCTTCGGCCTCGGCATGCCGCGGTCGCTGCGCTGAGCCCGCCGAGAGCCAGGAGACTGCAATGGACTTCAACTACAGCGAAGAGCAAGAGGCTGTCCGCCAACTGGCCGGGCAGATCTTCGGCGAGCGGTCGACGCACGAGCGCCTGAAGCAGGTCGAGACGGCCGCCGGCGACGACGGGCCCTTCGACCGTGAGCTCTGGAAGGAGCTGGCCGACGCCGGCCTGCTCGGCATCCACCTCGGTGAGGACGTCGGGGGAGCCGGGCTCGACTTCGTCGCAGCGTGTCTGGTCGTCGAGGCGGCCGGCCGGACTGCGGCCTATGTCCCCGTCGTCGAGACGATGGTCTACGGCGCGCTGCCCCTCGACCGTTTCGGCACCGACGCGCAGCGCAAGACCTGGCTCTCGGGCGTGGCCAGCGGCGAGACGATCCTCACCGCCGCCATGGCCGAGCTGGTCGGCGAGGTGGTCCTGCCCGGTGGGACCGAGCCCGCCACCACTGCCACGGCCGAGGCCGATGGCTCGTGGGTGCTCTCGGGTACCAAGGCCTGCGTGCCGGCGGCGCTGGTGGCCGACGCCATCCTGGTGCCCGCCACCTGCCGGACCGTCGACGGCACGACCACCGGCCCGGGTGTCTTCATCGTCGAGCGCAACGCAGAGGGTGTCACGCTCACGCGGCAGACGACCACGACAGGACGGCCCGAGGCGATCGTGGAGCTCGACGGCGTGCGCGTCGGCGTGGACCGGCTCGTGGGAGAAGGCGCGGCCGGCGCCGCGGTCATCGACTGCATCACGGAGTTCGCCACCACCGCCCTGTGCATCGAAGAGGCCGGTGTCTGCGCCACCGCCTTGGAGCTGACGGCCGAATACACCAAGACGCGGGTGCAGTTCGAGAAGCCGATCGCCACCTTCCAGGCGGTGGGCCAACGCGCCGCCGACGCCTATGTCGACACGGAGGCCATCCGCCTGACCGCGTGGCAGGCGGCGGCTCGCCTCGCCGTGGGCCTGCCGGCCTCGTCAGAAGTGGCGATCGCCAAGTACTGGGCCGCCGAGGGCGGCCAGCGGGTGGTGCATGCCGCCTCGCACCTGCACGGCGGCGTGGGCGTCGACCGCGATTACCCGTTGCACCGCTTCTTCCTGCTGACGGAGCAGATCGAACTGACCCTCGGGGGAGCGAACGAGAGCCTGCGTCGTCTGGGTCGAATCCTGGCGGACGAGCCCGTCTGACCGGCAAGCGGCCCCCCCCGTTCGGTGGCCCGCGCTGCTCAGCCGGGAGGGCTCGGCGGAAGGGGGTTCGAGAGCCCGAGGCCGTAGCCGGCCAGGAAGATGCCCGCCTCCTTGTGGCGCGGGTATCCGCCGGCCAGCTTGTGAAAGGCCGCGGAATGGTCGGCGTGGGTCAGGTGCGCCACTTCATGTACGAGGACCGAGTCCAGCACCCACTCGGGCACCATGCGCAAGCGGTGCGACAGGCGGATATCGCCCGAGTAGTGCGAGCAGGAGCCCCAACGAGCGGTCTGATTGGTGACCCAGCGGACCGAGGCTGGACGTGTGCCGACGAGGTAGCGGTCGCTCAACTCAATGGCGCGGGCGAGCAGCCCGTCGTTGTCGAGGCCCGATTGCAGGCGGTGCCGCGTGAGGAGACGCTCCACCAACCAGTCGACGGTCTTCTGCCGGTTCTCGGCATTGAGATGAGCGGGGACCGAGACGACGATGCGCCCGGCGACCCACTTCGCCTCGGACGTCTTCTTGCGACGCTTGCTGACGCGGACCTCGACCTCCGGCGCCTTCTCGACAGCGCCCTCTGACGCCTCTTCGTGCGTGGGCTCGGGTGCGTCGAGGGCCGGCGTGATATCGGGGTCGTGGACCGTCCCCGGTGTGCGGGCCTCCGGGCTCGCCCCGGGCCGGGTCAATTCGGAGAGGTCGAAAAGCGTCATAGTCGCATTGTGGCCGAGGCGTGTGTCCAGACAATGAATGGTTCGCCTGCCCGGCCGGGTGCCTGGGTTATCGTCTCACAGCCGCTTCTCAAGAAGAGGCGCAGCGTGGTGGACCGGCGGGAGGACACGTGGTGGCAAGCGCGGCGGATCGTCGGTCGGGCGGGGGTTCCGCGCCGCAACTGGGGTGATCGACATGAGTCCGGTCATCACGGTGGCGGCGGGAGAGAGGCGGTGCAACCGATGACGTCAACGGCGAGCTTCTGTGAGAGCTGTGGGAACCTGCTCGGCCCGAACAGCCAGTTCTGCGACAAGTGCGGCACTCCGGTCGGGGCAGTGACGCCGTCACCCGCCGGCTCGGCGGTCCGACCATCCGAGCCGGTCGCTGCCTCGGCGGCACCACCGCCGCCCGCGGCTCCTTACGTGACCCCCGGCTCCATGCCGCCGCCTCCGGGATACGGACAACATCCCCCGGGCTACGGGCAGCCGCCGGTCGGTCAGTCGACGAACGGACTCGCCATTGCGTCGCTCGTCCTCGGGATCGTGTGGGTGCTCGGCATCGGTTCGATCCTGGCGGTGATCTTCGGGTTTGTCGCCCGGAAACAGATCCGCGAGAGCGGTGGTCGCCAAGGCGGCGGGGGCATGGCGATCGCCGGCATCGTCCTGGGTTTCGTCGGCGTCGCCGGGTTGATCCTCTGGATCATTCTCGCCATCGCCGTGACGAACAGCATCCACGACTGCTTCAACCAGGCCAACAATCCGAACAACCCCTGCGGCATCAACACGAACACGGGCAACACCGGTAATTTGTTCAACTCCGGTTCGACCGGCAACACCGTCGGGCCGCTCGACCATGGGGGCGTGCAGCCGGCGCGCACCGCGGCGAACAGCGCGACGAGCCCGGGCATCAACGTCTCCCTGCTGCGCTAGAGCCGCTGGAGGGGCGGGGTGCCCACGGCACAGCTGGAACATCCGCTCCCGGCCGTTACTTTTCTCCGGCAATGCCTGCGCCACCCTCGTCGTGACACCCGCTCCACTGCATTCTGGACTGCGACACACCGGCCCGCGTTGGGTCGATGAGAGGTTGAGCGAGTCGTTGCGACATCGCCCGTCACTGCTCCGCGGCTGATTCGCACCGCGTCGAGGAGGCAGCGATAGTCGTCTGGTCAGCATCCCTGCATCGGGAGGTGCAGCCTGCCTACGCTGTTCCCGGCCGCCTTCCTCGCAGGCGGCACGACCGGGAGGTGGGCTATGGGGGTTCTGTTGGCGTCGGGTGGGTCCGGCTTCGTGACGATCGTCTATCTGGCGGTCATCGTGCTGGTCTTCGTCGCCCTTTGGCACATCGTCGCCAAGGCCGGTCGGCCGGGATGGGAAGGGATCATCCCTATCTACAACTATTACGTGATCCTGAAGATCGTGGGACGCCCGGGATGGTGGCTGATCCTGTACTTCATCCCCGTGGTGAACATCGTCATCGGCATCATCGTGCTCTACGAATTGTCGAAGTCCTACGGGAAGGGCGGCGGGTTCACGGTTGGGCTGATCTTCTTGTCGTTCATCTTCTTCCCGATATTGGGCTTCGGTGATGCCCGTTATCTCGGTCCATCGGCTGGGCCGAACAAGGTGGTCTGACCCTCCAGCGTGGAGGTGGCCGCCACCCGACCTAGCCGAGGACGAGTTCGGCCATGGTGCGGAGCGTGGCGAGGTCGCCGTTGACGAGCATGGTGGTCGCACGCGACTCGCGCCAAGCTTCGAGGTCGTCACGGATCTTCTCCACGGGACCGACCAGGGCGATCTCCTCCACCAGGCTGGTGGGGACGGCAGCTGCGGCGTCGTCCTTGCGGCCGTCGAGGTAGGCATCCTGAATTTTCGTGGCCGCCTCCTCGTAGCCCATGCGGGCGAAGACGTCGAAGTGGAAGTTCATCTCCTTGGCGCCCATGCCGCCGATGTAGAGGGCGAGATACGGGCGGAAGCCGTCGGCCGCGGCGTCGGTGTCCTCGCTGATCACGGTCGGCGCGAAGGCCAGTACCTCGAAATCGTCGACACGGCGACGCGCCCCCGGCCGGGCGAACCCCTCGTCGAGCGACGCCTCGAAGGAGGACATCGCACGTGGGGAGAAGAAGATGGGAAACCAGCCGTCCGCGATCTCCGCCGCCAGGGCGATGTTCTTCGGTCCCTCCGCTCCCAGAATGATCGGGATGTCGGCCCGGAGCGGGTGCACGATCGACTTCAACGGCTTGCCCAGGCCCGTGCCCCCCGGATACGGCAGCGGGTAGTGCGGCCCGTCGTTGGTCACCGGCTTCTCGCGGGCGAGGACCTGGCGCACGATGTCCACGTACTCGCGGGTGCGGGCCAGGGGAGCGGGGAAGGACTGGCCGTACCAGCCCTCGACCACCTGCGGGCCCGAGACCCCGAGGCCGAGCACGAAGCGGCCGCCGGAGAGATGGTCCAGGGTCTGGGCCGCCATCGCCATCGCCGTCGGCGTGCGCGCCGACAGTTGGCACAGTGACGTCCCGAGGCGGACGCGCTCCGTCTGCGAGCCCCACCAGGCCAACGGGGTCAGGGCATCGGAACCGTAGGACTCCGCCGTCCAGACGGAGTCATAGCCGAGGCGGTCAGCCTCCATCACGAGCTCGACGGCGTTGGGCGGCGGTCCCGCACCCCAGTACCCCAGCTGCAGGCCGATCTTCATCGTCTTCACGTGTGACTCCTCTCGGCTCACCGGCGCGTCCCGCCGCGTGCCGGCAGTGTGTCAGACCTTGGCGACGATCTCCTCGGCGAACCAGTGGACCGGGCCCATCCGGGCCGCCAGCGCCTCGTCGTCGGGCGTGCCCGGGGCGACGTTCACGAACATCCATGGCGCGCACACGAAGTCGGTGACGCCCGCCTCCACGAAGCGGCGGTAGAGGTCGACGCTGGGCCGCTCGTTCAACGACAGGTAGATCGTGAAGTCGTCCTTGTCGCGCCCGGCCTTGTCCAGGGCATCGTGCAGCTCGGCGAGGTGCATCCAGGCCTCCTCCTCGCTGTAGGCGCCCGCCGCGATCCAGCCGTCGCACAACTCGGCAGTGCGGCGCAGGGCCACAGGGGAGTGTCCGCCGCAGATGAACGGCACCGGCTCGGAGGGGGAAGGCTCCATCTGGCACTCGGGGACGTCGTAGTAGTCGCCGTGGAACTCGACCCAGCCACCGCTCCAGAGCGCGCGCAGCGCCACGATCATTTCGTCGAGGCGCTTGCCGCGGTTGGCGAAGTCCTGTCCGGTCAGGTCGAACTCCTCCTTGCTCCAGCCGACACCGATGCCGAGCCGCAGCCGATTGCCCGACAACACCGCGGTCGTGCCGACGGACTTGGCCACCGTCATCAGATCGCGCAGCGGGGCGATGTAGATGCCGGTGGTGAAGAGCAGGTTCTCCGTGGCGCCGGCGCAGGCGGAAATGACGGACATGGGGTCGGGCCACGAGGTGTGATCCTCCCAACCCGGTGCGCCGTCCTCGGCCTTCGAGTAGGTGTAGCGCGAGGTGCGTTGGCGTGGGTTGAAGAGGTGGTCGGACACGTAGAGGCCCCCGTAGCCCAGTCCGTCGCAGGCCTTGGCCATCGGGAGGATCTGGCTGGTCGGGAGGAAGGCGACAGCCTGGTGGAATCGGACTTCGCGGTCGGCCATGGCGGAGCTCAGCGGGCCCGGGCGGGCAGCGGTGTGCCCCCGACCGGAGCGGACGGGGCGAAGGCGATCGGGATGTGCTTGGTCCCGTTGATGAAGTTCGACTGCAGCCGTTGCACGTCGCCGTCGAGCCGCATGTCGGGTATGCGGTCGAGCAACCGGTCGAACATCACCATGATCTCCATGCGGGCCAGGTTGGCGCCGAGGCAGAAGTGCGGCCCGCCCCCGCCGAACGCGATGTGGTTGTTGGGGGAGCGGGTGATGTCGAAGGTGTCGGGGTTCTCGAAGGCCGACTCGTCGCGATTGGCCGAGCTGTGCCAGAAGACGACCTTGTCGCCCTCCTTGATCTCCTGACCGTGCAGTTCCATGTCGGCGGTCGCCGTGCGGCGGAAGTGCATGACGGGCGTCACATAGCGCAGCATCTCCTCGACCGCGCCCGGCAGGAGGGAGCGGTCCTGGCGGAGCAGCTCCCACTGGTCGGGGTGGTCGAAGAAGGCCGTCATGGCGCCCGACATCAGATTCCGCGTCGTCTCGTTCCCCGCCACGATCAGCAGCAGGAAGAAGAGGTCGAGCTCCAGGTCGTTGAGCTTCTCGCCCTCCACCTCGGCGTTGAGGAGCACCGAGACGAGGTCCTCCTTGGGCTGGAGCCGGCGCGCCGTGGCCAGCTCCTCGGCGTAGGCGTACACCTGCATGGCCGATTCGCCCGAGTCGGCTCCCTCGACCTGGTACTCGGGGTCTTCGGCGCCGATCATGCGGTTCGACCAGTCGAAGACCATGCGCCGGTCCCCCTGGGGCACGCCGAGCAGCTCGGCGATGACGAGGAGCGGGAGCTCGGCGGAGATCTCCTCGACGAAGTCGGCCGTGCCGCGCTCGCACACGGCGTCGATGATGCCGTCGGCGTACCCGACGATCTGCTCTTCGAGGTCCCGCACCATTTTGGGCGTGAAGCCCTTGTTGACCAGGCGGCGGTAGCGCGTGTGCATGGTCGGGTCCATGTTGACCATCATCAGCTGCTGCTGGGCCAGCTGGTCGTCGTCCATGTCGGGGAAGAGCGAGCCGCGCCGGGCCGACGAGAAGCTCTCCCAGTCCCGGTTGACCTGGACGCAGTCGTCGTAGCGGGTGATGGCCCAGAACCCTCCCCGGGGGGCGCCCTCTTGGGGGTGCCAGAAGGCGGGAGCCTCCCGGCGGAGCTCGGCGAACCACTCGTAGGGCACGCCGGCCACGAAGTTGCGCCCGTCGATGAGGTCGATCTCCTCGAGGCTCAAGGCCCCCCCTTTCGCGCACGACGGCGACCCACCCCAGCCGACCGGTGCCTGCCCTTTTGAGGCTATTTCTAGAACGTGTGTCAGTGATCATAGGCACGGCGTCCGTCGTGCCACCGCCAGACCGAACCGGGCGTCCTCGGCATGCCCGTCGCCGGGGCGAGGGGGCAGGGCGAAGCCGGTCAAGGTGGGCTGACCCGCCGCACGGGCCGGACGGGACAAGCGGCGCATCTCTTCTGCGGCTCTTCTGCGGCGGAGGGTATGTTCGCCTGGAGGCCGTCGGAGCTCCCGACCCGGGCCATACCAACTGAGGACGGCGGCGTTGACCTATTGCCTGGCCTTGCGGCTCCACGAGGGCATGCTCTTCCTGTCCGACACACGCACGAACGCGGGCGTCGACAACGTCGGCACCTACCGGAAGATGCACGTGCTCCAACCCGCCGAGGACCGCCTCTTCGTGATCGAGTCCGCCGGCAGCCTGGCCACCACGCAGCAGGTACTCGACCGCATGGCCAAGGACTTGGCCGCCGGCGAGGCGACGGAGAGCCTGGCCACGGTCGGGCATCTCTTCGAGGCGGCGCTCTACCTCGGGCGGGTCAGCCGCGAGGTGGCGAGCGAGCACAAGGAGGCGCTGGGGCAGGTCGGGGCCGACGGCACGGCGACCTTCATTCTCGGGGGGCACGTGGGCGACGAGGACCCCGACATCCTGCTCGTCTATCCCGAGGGCAACTACATCCGCGCCTCGGACGAGCGCCCCTTCCTGCAGGTCGGTGAGAGCAAGTACGGCAAGTTCATGCTGGAGCTGGCGGTCGAGGCGCACGTCGACCTCGTCACGGCGGCGAAGATCGCGCTGGGCTCCATGCTGAGCACGGCGGCGGCCAACCTGTCCGTGGGGCCGCCCTACGACATCGGCTTCTACTTCAATGACACGCGGGCGCTGAGCCAGTTCCGCATCGACAACGACTCCCAGCTGCTCCAGAAGCTGCAGAAGGTGTGGGAGCGCCATCTCCTCGACGGCATCGCCAAGCTGCCGGCGATCACGCAGGACGACCTGATCGAGGTCGAGGACCCGACGGCGTAGCCCGGCCGGGCCCGTCGCAGGTCCGTCGCAGGTCGAAAGAGGAGGAACCCCATGGACGACGGCAACGCTGGGGCCGAAGACCCGGTCACCGAATGGGTCTCGACCGGGAGCCTCCCGTCCGACGAGGATGTCCGCGCCATCGTCGAAGCTGGCTACGAGCGCTTTCGCGACGTGAGCGAAGGGGAGGTGGCCGATTACATCCCCGCCTTGGCCGAGGCCCCGCCCGACGCCTTCGGCGTGTGCGTCGTGGGTGTGCGGGGGCGCGTCTTCGAAATCGGCGACGCCGAGCAGGAATTCACCATCCAGAGCATCTCCAAACTGTTCGTGTTCGCCGCGGTCTGCGATCTCTTCGGTCCGGACGAGGCCCGCCGCCGGCTCGGGGTCAACTGCACCGGGCTGCCGTTCGACTCGGTCATGGGCGTCGAGCTCAACGAGGACCGCACCATGAACCCGATGGTGAATGCCGGCGCGCTGGCCACGACCAGCCTGGTGCCGGGGGACTCGGCCGAGGAGAAGTACGCCCGCATCCTCGACGCGCTCTCCGTTTTCGCCGGGCGGCCGCTCGCGCTGGCCGAAGCGGTCTACGAGTCCGAGACGGCGACGAACGACCGCAACCGGGGCATCGCACATCTGCTCAACGGCTACGGGCGCATGTACGGCGATCCCGACGTCACCACCGACGCCTACACGCGCCAATGCTCTATACGGGTGTCGGCGCGGGATCTCGCGGTCATGGGGGCGACGCTGGCCGACGGCGGGGTCAATCCGCTGACCGGCGTCAGGGCCATCGCGCCGTCCACCTGCCGGCGGGTCCTGCCCGTCCTGGCGACCGCCGGGCTCTACGAGCGCTCCGGTGACTGGCTCTACGACGTCGGACTGCCGGGAAAGAGCGGCGTCAGCGGGGGCATGGTCACCGTGTCACCCGGGAAGGGTGGCGTGGGCAGCTACGCACCCCTGCTCGACGAGGCGGGCAACAGCGTGCGCGGTCGCCTGATGGCGGCGTACCTCTCCGACCGTCTCGGCCTGAACCTCTTCGCTTCGTCACCGGTTCCAGGAGGGCCCTTCGGGACGGGGGGTTGACATCCTTCATTCACAAGTAGATACTTGTAAAAGAGATCCATTGTGAATAACACCGGTCCCGAGAGGATGCCCGCCATGACCACGACCACAGACCGCACGCAGACCGAGGGGATGGGGGCCGCCCCGGACTTCACGAGCACGAGGACATTCGCCGTGCCGGCGTCGGCGGTGCTGGCCGCCTTGCGCACGCCGGAGGCGATCTCGTTGTGGTGGGCACCGGCCACCGGCACGGCCGCCCCCGGGGACACCATCGAAGTGGCGTCACGGTCCGGCGGTCGCATGCTCGCCATGCGCGTCGAGCCCACAGAGGAGGCCGGCCAGGTCATCTGGTCCGTGCTCGAGGCGGACCTGACGCAGGAGTGGGCGGGCACGACCATCGTCTTCGCGGTGGAGGACGCGCCCAGCGGGAGCACACTCGACTTCCGCCACGACGGCCTCACCGCGGCGTGCGAGTGCTTCGACATGTGCCAGGAGGGTTGGGGGAGTGCGCTCGACCGCCTGGTCTCCCACGTCGAGTCCGATGAGGTGCCCTACGCCAGGGACAGCTTCCAGGCCGCCAAGACCGTCGCCGCGTCGCCCGCGGCAGTGCTGGCGGCGTTGCGCTCGCCCGAGGCCATCACGTCCTGGTGGACACCGACGGCGGGCTCGGGCGAGGACGGGGGCACCCTCGAGGTGTCGTTCTTCGGCGTGGACGAGACGGTCCGTATGCACGTCGAGCCCGCCTTCGAACACCGGGTCGTCTGGTCCGTGCAGGCCGCACCGCTCACCCCGGACTGGGTCGGGACGACCATCTACTTCGACGTGGCCGAGGCGGGTGACGGCGCCATGCTGTACTTCCGCCACGAGGGCCTCACGCCCGCGCTCGGGTGTTACGACATGTGCCACCGGGGCTGGACCCACTACCTGGACAGCCTCGTGGCCTACGTCGAAGGCGGCCAACTCGCGGACGCGCCGGACAGCTTCGTGGCCACCCACACCGTCACCGCCTCGCCCGAGACGGTGCTCGCCGCACTGCGCACGACCGAGGGCGTCTCGGGCTGGTGGGGCCCGGCATCGGGGTCGGCCGACACGGGGGGCACGCTCGAGGTGTCCTTCCTCGGCGGGCGCCAGGTGATCCGCATGCACGTGGAGCCCTCCTCGGAGCGCCGGGTGGTCTGGTCCGTCGAGGGAGCAGTGCTGACGCCCGACTGGTCGGACACGACCATCATCTTCGACGTGGAGGCGACGGGTGACGGGTCCACGATCCGTTTTCGCCACCAGGGCCTCACGCCTGCGCTCGAGTGCTTCGACATGTGCCACGAGGGCTGGACCCACTACGTCAAGAGCCTGGTCTCCTACGTCGAGACCGGACGGGGTCAGGCGAGCCGCGAGGCCTCGTGAGCGCGGCGGACGGGGTGGGCACCGGCGGCGCACCAGCGGCGACAATGGTCACCTGATGCCGGCCGGCCCAGACATCGACAGCCCGGTCATCGACAGCCCGGTCATCGACAGCCCCGCAGGGACCGACGCGGTGCTGCGGGCGCTGGCCGATCCGCACCGGCGTGACATCATCCGGCTCATCCGGTCCAACGAGATGCCGGCCGGGCAGATCGCGGGCCACTTCACCCTGACCCAGCAAGCGGTCAGCCAGCATCTCAGCGTGCTGAAGAAGGCCGGCCTCCTGGAAGAACGCCGTGAGGGCACTCGCCGCCTCTACCGGTTCCGCTCCGACGCGCTCACCCCGGTGCGCGAGCTGCTCGAAGAGTTCTGGCCCGACGCGTTGCAGCGACTCAAGCGTGCCGTGGAGCGGGACCACCCGAGGAAGGCGGCGACGCGCCCATGAGCGCACCGGTCACCGCCAGCGTGCGCATCGCGGCGCCGCCCGAGGTCGTGTTCCCGTACTTCACCGACCCGGCGTTGGCCGTGAAGTGGATCGCCGACGCGGCCTACCTCGACCCCCGGCCGGGCGGGACCTTCTCGGTGAACGTGCGTGGCAACCCCGCCCTGGGCGAGTTCGTAGTGGTCGAGCCGCCGCACCGCGTGATCTTCACGTGGGGCATTGAGGGGCGGGGTGACCTGCCCCCGGGGAGCAGCACCGTCGAGGTGGTGTTGCAGCCCGACGGCGGCGAGACCGTCGTCACCCTCACCCACCGGGACCTCCCCACCGAGGACTATCGGCGTTCCCACGAAGCCGGGTGGACCGAATTCCTGGGCGTGCTGGCGCACGTGGCGGCCGCCGATTCTCCCGGCTGATCAGGTCCGGCCGCCGCGCCGGCCCGGAGCAGGTCGGGGCGGCGGCCTCCCATCGGACGCGCCCAGCGCCGCCACGGCCCGGGCCCCCCAAACGAGAACGTGTTACAGTTTTTGGAACGCGGCCTTGACCTGGCAGGGACCGCTGACCCACGCGAGGCTGCCCCACAATGAACCTCGAAGAGAGCCCCGAACAGCAGCAACTGCGTGCCGAGCTGCGTCAGTACTACGCCGACCTCCTCACCGACGAGGTGCGTGCCGGCCTGGCCGAGGGAGGCGAGGGCGGCGAGGCCTGGAGCCAGGTCGTGCGCCAGATCGGCAAGGACGGTTGGCTCGGCATCGGCTGGCCCAAGGAGTTCGGCGGCCAGGGTCGGCCGGCGACCGACCAGTTCATCTTCTTCGACGAGACGCGGCGCGCCGGTGCGCCCTTCCCGTTCGTCACCATCAACACCGTCGGCCCGACCATGATGCGCTTCGGCACCGACGAGCAGAAGTCGTTCTTCCTCCCGCAGATCCTCGCCGGCGAGTTGAACTTCGCCATCGGCTACACCGAGCCCGAGGCGGGAACGGACCTGGCCTCGCTGCGCACCCGCGCCGTGCGCGACGGCGAGGAGTACGTGATCAACGGGGCCAAGATCTTCACCAGCGGCGCCGACCAGGCCGACTACGTGTGGCTGGCCTGCCGCACCGATCCCGATGTCCCCAAGCACAAGGGCATCTCGATCCTGTGCGTGCCCACGACGTCGCCCGGATTCGAGTGGTCCATCATCCACACCGTCGGCGGCCTCACCACGACGCAGACCTTCTACGACAACGTGCACGTGCCGGCGACCAACCGCGTGGGTGAGGAGAACGAGGGCTGGCGCATGATCACCACCCAGCTCAATCACGAGCGCGTGGGGCTGGCGGCGTGGAGCGGCCTGGCCATTTCGCTCTACGAGGACATCGTGGACTGGGCGGCGGTGCAGCCGACCGACGACGGCCGGACGCTCATTGAGCAGCCGTGGGTGCAGATGGACCTGGCCAAGTGCCACGCCGAGCTCGAAGCGATGTGGCTGTTGAACTGGCGCATGGCCGTGCACGTGAACGACGGGGATCTGACCGGCGCCGAGTCGTCGTCGATCAAGGTGTTCGGGACCGAGCGGATCGTTGAGGTCACCCGGTTGCTGCTGGGGATCGTCGGTGCCGTCGGCTACCTGGTGCCGGGCTCGCCGGGCGCCGTGCTGCGCGGCCGGGTCGAGGCCACGGGGCGCCAGGCGCAGATCAACACCTTCGGGGGCGGCGTCAACGAGGTCCAGCGCGAGATCGTGGCCGCGGCCGGGCTCGGCATGACCCGGGGGGCGCGGTGACGGCGGCGGGCTCGGGCTCGGGCGAGCGCCTCGAGGAGCTGGCCGCCTTCCCCGACCACAGCGCCGGGCTGGCCTCGCTGGTCGGCCAGGCGGCGGGCGCGCCCAACCTGGCCCCTGACGCGGTCAACGTGCCGATGATCCGGCACTGGGTCGAGGCCATGGGCGACCACAACCCGGTGTACGTGTCCGACGACGCCGCACGCGCCGCCGGCTACGACGAGCTGATCGCGCCGCCCACCATGCTGCAGGCCTGGATCATGCGGGGGCTGCGGGCCTCACTGCTCACCGAGGAGGCCCGGGCCGGTGGCGCCGAGCAGGGGAGCGGGCCCAACGAGAAGATGATGACCCTGCTCGATGACGAGGGGCTCACCTCGGTCGTCGCCACCAACTGCGAGCAGGACTACGGGCGCCCGCTGGTCGTCGGTGACCGCCTGCTGGTGCGCTCGGTCATTGAGGCCATCTCGGACCCCAAGCGTACGGGACTCGGCACCGGGCGCTTCATCACGACCCGGCTCGACTACGTGGCCGTGCCCGACGCCGACGTCCCGGTGTGGGCCTCGGGCGACGAGGTGCAGAAGCTCTACGACGCCGGCGAGCCGGTGGCCACCATGCGCTTCCGCATCCTCAAGTACCTGCCGCCGGCGAAGAAGGCGGTGGATGCGGCTGCGGCCCGCCCGCCCCGCCCACGTCCGGCCATCACGCAGGACAACGCCTTCTGGTTCGAGGGAGCCCGCGCCCACAAGCTCCTCATTCAGCACTGCACCTCGTGCGGCACGCTGCGTCACCCTCCGCTGCCGGCCTGCGCGGTGTGCGGCTCCCTCGAGTGGGACACGGTCGAGTCGAGTGGTCGCGGCACGCTCTACTCCTTCGTGATCGTGCACTACCCGCAGGTGCCGGCGTTCGAGTACCCGCTCCCCATCGGGCTGATCCTGTTGGAAGAGGGGACGCGGGTGGTCGCCAACCTCGAGGGCATCGACCACGATGCGATCGAGATCGGCATGGCCCTTCGAGCCGAGTTCGTCGACTACGACGAGGACCTGTCGTTGCCCGTGTTCGTGCCGGCGGCGGCCTCGGTCGGCGCTGGCGTGGCGGGTGCTGGAAAGGGATCCTGATGGACTTCAAGATGACCGACGAGCAGCTGGCAGTCTCCGAAGCAGCGACGGGGCTGTTCTCGGGCCTGGTCGATGCCGAGCGCATCGCGGCCGTGGAGGCCAGTGACGAGCGCATCGACCGCGACCTGTGGCGGGCGCTGGCCGGCGGCGACCTGCTGGGGCTCGGCGTCCCCGAG
>Ga0307372_10004443_pt1 | contig 21620 bp, 22 predicted proteins | sample OX1MG_FD_202533 | JGI IMG/M metagenome (GOLD analysis project Ga0307372, IMG submission 202533) | Soil microbial communities from Risofladan, Vaasa, Finland - OX-1 | ecosystem: Environmental > Terrestrial > Soil > Coastal area > Acid sulfate soil | place: Finland: Risofladan, Vaasa | collected...
TTCCATGAGAGCTCGGAGACGTGAACGAGTCCGTCCATTCCTCCAAGGTCGACAAACGCACCGAAGTTGACCACCGAGGAGATGACACCCTTGCGGATCTCTCCTGGCTTGAGGTTGATGAGGAACTCACCGCGCTGTTCTTTCTGGGTCTCCTCGAGCCATGCCCGGCGAGAGAGAACGACATTGTTGCGGTTCTTGTCAAGCTCGATGATCTTCGCCTCGAGGGTGCGGCCGATGTAAGGAGCAAGGTCTCGCACTCGACGAAGTTCGACAAGTGAGGCCGGCAAGAAGCCACGCAGTCCGATGTCCATGATGAGTCCACCCTTGACGACCTCGATGACGAGACCGCGTACAACGCCGTCTGACTCTTTCGTCTTTTCGATGGTGCCCCATGCGCGCTCGTACTGCGCACGCTTTTTCGAGAGGACCAGACGGCCCTCTTTGTCTTCTTTCTGGAGCACGAGTGCCTCGATGACATCGCCGATCTTGACGATCTCGTGCGCATCAACGTCGTGGCGGATCGAGAGCTCGCGTCCCGGGATGACGCCCTCTGACTTGAAGCCGATATCAAGGAGAACCTCGTCGCGATCGACCTTGACGACGGTTCCCTTGACAATGTCGCCGTCTTCGAATTCCACAATGGTCTGATTGACGGCATCGTCAAACGAGACCGAACCAAGGTCGTCTTCGACGATCTGGCGAGGGGTGTAGACGCCATCGGCGTCAAAGGTTCCCATCTCGGAGATTGGCGTCAGAACGACGGTGTCAGCTGTTTCAGCAGACTGCAAAGGGGAGGGGGAGGGGGAGGTGACTTCAGACATGAAATATTGGGCCTTACGCTCGGGCTTCTCACCTCGCTCCCCTGCTTGGAGGTAGAGCAAGATCAGTCGCAACGGATATGGACAGATCCCTCGAAGCTGGCTTGTTGGCGATGTGAACGAGAACAAAACAGCCGAAAAGAAACCTCAGAGATCCTACACCCCCGAAATCAGCCAGATTTCGCGTCCGCCCAGCTCGATCCCCAGGCGATGTTCACCTCAAGGGGCACGACGAGCGGGTAGGCATCGTTCATCGCCGAAAGCGTGAGCGCATGTACCGCGTCATGTTCAGCCGCTGTCGCCTCCAAGAGGATCTCATCGTGGACCTGAAGGACGATGCGGCTTGAGAATCGTGCCTCTTCGAGGACTCGGTCGAGGTTGACGAGCGCGGCCTTGAATATGTCCGCCGCGAGCCCCTGGATACCGGCATTCATCGCCTGACGTTCGGCGGCCTGGCGGACACGGAAATTATCCGAGTTGAGCTCTGGCAGATAGCGCCTGCGACCGCGCTCGGTCTCGGTATAACCGCGACGTTTTGCCTCCTGCACGGTCGCGTCCATATAGGCACGCACCGAGGGGAAGGCGATGAAGTACTGACTCAGGATCTCACTCGCCTCATCGACTCCGATTCCGAGCCGATTGGCGAGTCCAAAGGCCTCCATCCCATAGGCAAGCCCATAGGAGACCATCTTTGCCTTGGCGCGCTGTGCCGATGTGACCTCGTCGACTGGCACACCGAAGATTCCAGCGGCCGTGGTTGCGTGGATGTCTTGACCGTTCGCGAAGGCCTTGATCAGTCCGGGATCCTTCGCGAGATGCGCGATCACCCGGAGCTCAATCTGGTTGTAGTCCGCTACCAGCAGCTGACAGCCAGGCGCTGGGACAAAGGCCTTTCGAAAGCGGCGTCCACCGTCGCTTCGAACCGGGATGTTGTGCAGGTTCGGCGCATCAGATGAGAGCCGTCCGGTGCGCGCCACGGTCTGGCGGAACGAGGCATGGATTCGTCCATCGGATGCAACCTCCGCGAGCAGGCCGGTGCCATAGGTAGAGCGCAGCTTCTCGACCTCGCGAAAGCTCAACAGTGCATCGATGATCGGGTGTTGTCCGCGCAGTCTTTCAAGCGTCTGCGCGTCGGTTGAATATCCGGTCTTGGTCTTCTTGCCAGGCCTCAGACCGAGGTTGTCATAGAGCACGACGCGAAGCTGGGTCGGCGAGTTGAGATTGAACGGCTCACCGGCGAGTTGATGGATCTCGCCTTCAAGACGCCGGCACTCCTCGGTCAGCTCCTCGTTGATCGTTTGGAGCTGCTTGACGTCAACAGCGATGCCGACCCACTCCATCTTTGCGAGCACGCGGATCAACGGGAGTTCGATCTCCTCCCAGAGCGAGAGTGCACCGGTCTCTTCAAGTTCAGCTCGCAACCTGGTTCCAAGCAGGGTGATCGCCTCGAGTCGCTCGGCAAGGGGTGCGAGCGAATCCTCCTCCGAACCCTCCTCGAGCGCAAAGCCGAGCTGCTGGGTCAACGGCGCGTTTGAATTGATGGGCGTATCGACTCCGAAGCGCTGAGCGAGGCCCTCGAGGCTCTCCTGGCCAAGTGCAGGATCGATCAGATAGGCAGCTACCGCGACGTCAATCTCAAGAGAACGAATATCGACACCGAGTGCCAACAAAGCACGCATCAACTCCTTGACGCGCGCACCATAGAGCGGATGTTGTCCGTCTGACTGGCCAAGCAGTTTGGCGATTGCCTTGGTCACCTTTGCATCGCTAAGCAACCTTTCGCCAAGAACATCCACGTGATCAAGTTCAGCTCCCAAGAACGCTATTGCGGTCGGTGTCGAGCGGCCGGGAGTTCCCTGCCAGCTCGCCTCGATCGCAACGACCGCGCCCGGTGTCATCGATTCGAGTGCCAAAATGGCCCGTGCAGCAGACTCCGCTGTGTCGATCAGCACCACGGGACGAACGGCGTGTGTGCTCTTTGGACTGTCAGTCACTGGTGCTTTGGTTGCATCGATTGAATCAAGCACCGCGAGGAGGCGCTCTTTCAGCGTGCGAAGCTCGAGCAGGTCCAAGAGCGCGGTGAGCGCCTCTCGGTCGACGCCACCAAGCACAAGTTCTTCGTCGGTGACGTCGAGGGGAACGTCACAGACAATCGGGGTCAACAAGAGGTTGCGCCGGAGCTGGGGTTCGCTCTCGATCAAAGTTGCGCGAAGTTTTGGCGTCAACGTTTCGACGTGCGCGTAGATCCCCTCAATGTCTCCGTAGTCATTGATGAGTCGCGCTGCGGTCTTTTCTCCAATGCCGGGGACGCCGATGATGTTGTCAGACTTATCTCCGCGCATCGCGGCATACAGCGGGTAGTCACTCGGGCGCACTCCAGTGCGCTCAACTATCCCGGCCTCGTCATAGAGCACATAGTCAGTGACGCCACGCCGGTTATAAAGCACCTTGACATGGGGATCTTCGACCAGTTGGTAGGTGTCTCTGTCGCCGGTGACGACGATGACATCGTCACCGCGGCGCGAGATGTCTCGTGCGAGCGTGCCGAGCACGTCATCGGCCTCGAATCCAGCGCGATCAACGACGGGGATACCAAGGGTGCCAACGAGATTGCGGATGATGTCAAACTGCTCAACGAGAGGCTCTGGTGTCGGTGGTCTCCCAGCCTTGTAGTCAGGCACGATCTCATCGCGAAAGGTCGGCTCCTTGCGGTCAAACGCTACCGCCATCCCATCTGGGCGAAAGTCATCGACCAGCTTGGTCAGCATCGATACAAAGCCAAATACCGCCTGGGTCTGCTGGCCAGAGGCGGTGGCCATGTTCGTCTCCTGAAGGGCAAACCAGGCCCGGTAGGCAAGCGAATGTCCATCGAGGAGCAAGAAGGTAGCCACACGTCGATGCTAAGGCGCGCCCACTCCAGCCGATGATGATTTACGGATCATTTTTCCAGATAATTAACCAAAAACAGGCGCAATCTGTTTGGAGAGATTGCAGACGCCCGCCGGTAGACTGCTTGCGTGTCTGACGGCTTCCACCCCCCGGTCGAGGAGTACCTCGAGGCCATCTATGGCCTGACCGAAGAGGGAGTCTCTGTCATCCAGGCACGGCTTGTCGAGCGTCTCCGCTTCTCAGCCCAAGCGGTCTCGGAGATGGTCCACCGCCTTTGTGATGACGGATATCTCACCCGTTCGGGACGCGGCGTCTCGTTCACCGAAAAGGGCATGGAGCGCGCGCTCAGTGTCGTGCGTCGCCATCGCCTGGCAGAGCGCTTCCTCGTCGATATCGTCGGACTCCCCTGGCACAAGGCTCACGAAGAGGCCGGTCGCTGGGAACACGTCATCTCCAATGACGTCGAGGCACGCTTCATCGCGATACTCGGGCATCCGACGACGTGTCCGCACGGAAGCCTGATCCCGGGAATGGGTGGCGAACTCGGCGATCAGCTCCCGATCAGCGAGGTGCCAAACGGTACGCGCGTGCGTCTTGCGCGCATCACTGAACAGGTCGAGTCCAATCGCGCAGCTCTTGCTTTTCTCAACTCAAACAGCGTGATCCCTGGATGTGACATCGTCATCCGTGACCATCTGATCGATGGATCGATGACGGTCTCGCGCATCGAAAAGGACGGCACCTTCGGCGAGGTCGTATCGTTGCGGCCGGAGATCAACCAGCACATGTTCGTCAAGGTCGCGTAGCGATCCTCTCGCATTTAAAAGCCTGGGTGACTCACCAGTACCGAGTGACCGGGTATTGAGCTACGGGCAAAACGTATTCAACCTGGGGTAATCGTTCCCGCAACGACCGCCTGCGCGACCTCTTTCATCGTGATGCGGTCATTCATCGCACGCTGTTGGATGAACGCGAAAGCATTCGACTCACTCAGACCAAACCCGTCCATCAGCTTGCCCTTCGCTCGATCGACCCAGCGCCTCGTCTCGAGCTGTGCCTCAAGTGAGCGATTCCCCTCGCTGAGTTGTGCATTCTCATCGGCGAGCACGCGCAGTTCGCGAAATCTCCCGAGCGCGATCTCAATGGCCGGCAGGAGCTCCTCTTTCTGGAATGGCTTGATCAGGTACGCGAGCGCCCCGGCGTCTCGCGCCTGGTCGACAAGGTCGCGTTGACTGAATGCGGTCAGGATCAACACGGCGGTCTGCTGATCGGTCGAAATCTCTCGCGCCGCGGTCAGGCCATCCATACCCGGCATCTTGATATCGAGAATGACGAGGTCGGGGCGGTGTTCACGCACGAGCGCGACCGCCTCGTCTCCGCGGCCAGCCTCTCCAACGACGAGGTAGCCCTCCTCCTCGAGGATCTCCCGCAGATCGAGACGTACGATCGCCTCGTCTTCAGCAATCACTACCGTTCGTGCCAACGCGATGTACTCCTTCGTTTCAAAATAAACTGCAACGATCTCTCTGACATTTGTGCTTCGCCAACCTCTGAGTCGGTCGCCCGAAGGTGCAGACTCGCGTCAAACGGCGAACCGTCCTAGCCTACGAGCTTTGCGAGCAGCGCGTCCTGGGTGCTCTCGAGACTAACCACCTCGTGGGTTGCCTCGGCGTGGCGTTGCGCAAGGTCTGCGAGCCTTCTCCGAGCTTTGCTGTACTCGCGCTGTGCAAGCGGAGTCTCTGCAAGCGCAACGCGCGCGCCTGCCTCCTCTGCACTCAGCCGAGCATCCGCCATGCGCCCGGTGACAAATTCAAGTTCAGCGCGTTTGACGTCAAGATGCGCATGCACGTCAAAGAGTTGCTGCTCGACCTTGAATTGATGCTCTGACCGGGCTAATTGCATAGGGCGACAGTCTACGACGCTTGAAACAGACGGTTTCTCACACGCGCTGAGGCAATCACGTTCTCAAGCGGGGTGACCCCGATTCCGAGCCCGCTAGGCACTATCAGCTGGCCATTGCGCAACTCGTGGGGCAGTGTCAGATCGGGCGAGAAGTAGCGCTCGGAGCCGCCAAGATCACCGGGAAGGTCAAATCCGGGGAGAGCACCGACTGCGAGAGCCGCCGCGCGACCGATTCCGGTCTCGAGCATGCCTCCTATCGCAAGGTGAAGTCCCGCATCGACGCACAGCTCATGCATCTTCGCGGCAATCAAGATTCCGCCGACTCGCGCCGGTTTTACCGAGATCCCGTCGCACGCGCCAAGCGCGATTGCAACGCGCAGCATTCCAAGTGTCGTAACCGACTCATCGAGCAAGATCGCGGTCTCGAGGTCTTTCGCGAGTCGTGCATGACCGAGGAGGTCGTCTGGCGCGAGCGGTTGTTCAATGGCGGTGAGATCAAACCCATCGAGTGCACGAAGGATGAAACGGTGCTCCGGATTGTCATAGTCATACGCTCCGTTCGCGTCGAGAGACAGAACAACCTTGGGGTAAACCTCGCGAAGCGCGCGCACCACCTCGAGATCGTGTCCTGGCGCAATCTTGCACTTGATCCTTTGGTAACCCGCATCCATCGTCTGTGCGACCGCTGCGATGACCTCATCAGGAGTACCGATACTGATATTTGCTCCTGCGGGAACGTTTGACTGGGTCGCGCCGAGATAGCTCGCGAGCGATATCTCCCTTGCGCGAAGCTCCGCGTCGAGAAGTGCCATCTCGATTGCTGCCTTGGCCATCGGCTGGCCGCGCACCGCATCGAGCGAGGAGATCCGCCGCTCGACGGAAAGATCATCAGAGGAGTTGCGCATCAGTCTCGGGATGAGGTGATCGATCAACACCGCCTCCGCGGCGTCTGAGTACTCCTCGGTGTAGGTGGGTTCACCAAGCGCCGAGCACTCACCAAAGCCCTCCGCCTCATCGGTGATGATGCGGATGATCAGCACCGGACGTCGACCGTGTTCCCCAACACTCGTGCGAAGCGCGTTGAGTAAGACGAGATCGAGGCGACAGATCTCGACGACGCGGATTCTCATCGCCCGCGCCCGGGTGTGGCTGTTCGGTGGCGTTGACCAACCGAGGAGACGCGCATAGAGGCGCTACTGCTCAGATGAGGTGTCACCTCGCTAGCCTTTCACCCTCTGAGCGACCTCGCAGCAGCGATCTTCTGCCAATCTTGGTCGGGTAACCTTGGGCACTGCCCGGATGGCGGAATGGTAGACGCGGCGGCCTCAAAAGCCGTTGTCTGAAAGGGCGTGCGGGTTCGAATCCCGCTCCGGGCACGCACATCACAAGAGGGTCTCACCAGGTGGTCACCTTGGCGTCACCGGGTGCCTGATCACCGCGCGATCATCACTGACAATCGAACCCGCAGCAATCGAACCCGCAGCAATCCAACCGGCTGACTTTCACAGGGAGCGACATGACCGTTACGCGTATTGGACTACAGATTCCAAGCTTCACCTTTCAAGATGTCGCGGATCGCGACCTGTTTGCCAAGGTCGCGGAGATCGCGGGCGTCGCGGAACACTCGGGCTTTGACTCTCTGTGGGTGATGGATCACTTCTACCAGATCCCGATCATGGCGCCAGAGAGCGATCCAATGTTCGAGGCATATACGTTGTTGGCCGCGATCGCCGCGCGCACCGAGAAGATCTCGCTAGGCACCCTCGTCACCGGTGTCACTTATCGCAACCCGGCGCTGCTCGCGAAACAGGTGACGACGCTTGACCTGATCTCAAAGGGCAGGGCAATCCTTGGTATCGGAGCTGCGTGGCATGACACCGAGCACCTCGGCTATGGATTTGCCTTTCCCTCGGTCAAAGAGCGGATGGACCGTCTTGAAGAGACCGTACAGATCTGTCAGATGATGTTCACCGAGAATCGTCCAAGCTTTGCCGGGAACTACTACACGATCGATCAGGCCCGCAACATGCCGCGCCCGGTACGCGCATCTGGCATACCGATCCTCATCGGCGGAGGCGGCGAAAGGCGCACGCTTTCGCTTGTCGCGAAATACGCGGACGCGTGCAACCTGTTCGGGGACAAAGAGACGATCCGTCGAAAGATCGAAGTCCTTGAGCGCCACTGTGCGACGGTTGGTCGCGATCCAGGCGAGATCACAAAGACCCGCCTCGGAGGCATCGTCATCGCCAAAACGACCGCTGAGGCAGAGAAAAAGGCACAGAAGCTCGCCAAGGTGCGAAACATGGACGAGACACGTCTTCGTGCCTATGCGGCGATCGGCGATCCTGACACGGTTGCAGCTCAGATCCGCGACTACCTCGATGCTGGACTCGATGGCATGATCTTCAACATGCCAGACGCCGACGACCTCGAGATCGTCGCCCTTGCCGGCGAGACGCTCTCCAAGGTCATCGTCTAACGCTCGCTTGGCCAGAATTCGTCCTGCCGGGTGGGATATCCCGGGCAACAGCGCTTCAGACCGGCGGTTTGCTCTCTAATGTGGAGCGGGCGCGAAGAGATCTCGATGTAACCATCCGGGTGCTTTCGAGGTCTAATAGACGGCTGGAATAGGTTGCACCGTAGGGATTTGTATCGGCACGGGCCAGATGAGCCGCGTGCACCGTTGATTGCATCGTTGCGAAGGGAGCAGATCAGTTGCTGGCGTTCACCTTCCCGGGTCAGGGTTCGCAGCGCCAAGGCATGGGATCGAGTTGGGTGCACCACCCCTCCTTTGAACTGGTCGAGCAGGCAAGCAAGGCAGTCGATCGCGATATCGCCGACATGCTCTTGCAGATGGATCAGGAGACGCTGACAAGCACCGAGAACGCTCAGCTCGCAACCTTTGTACTCAGCCTTGTCATCCTTGATGCGACCGAACGTCTCGGCATCGCTCCGACCATGTGCGCCGGTCATTCGCTCGGCGAATACAGCGCTTTGGTTGCCTCGGGCGCACTTTCGTTCGAAGACGGTGTCCGGCTCGTCAATGAGCGCGGGCTTGCGATGAAAGAGGCTGCTGCCAAAAGCACCGGCACGATGATGGCGATCCTCGGTCTTGATGATGACAGCGCAGAGGCAGCCTGCATGCGCGCCGAGGGCGACGTATGGATCGCGAACTTCAACGCACCAGGCCAGATCGTCATCGCAGGAGCGCCAGATGACCTCGCCCGCGCCGCCGAGATAGCGAAGGAGCTTGGTGCCAAGCGGGTGGTGTCCTTCCCAGTCGGTGGAGCATTCCACACCCCTTACATGGCCCCGGCACGCGACCGGCTACGCAAGGCACTCGCCGAGGTGTCATTTCGCGAACCAGATCCGCCCGTCGTTGCAAATGTCGATGCCCGAACGCATGCGGACCCCGTCGAATGGCCAGGACTGCTCTCTGCCCAGCTGTGCAGTCCTGTGCGCTGGCACCAGAGCCTCGAGACACTCTATGAGTCCGGGGTACGCACCTTTGTCGAACTCGGCGCTGGCGCGGTGCTCACCGGACTCGTCAAGCGATCGATCAGTGCAGAGATCACCGCGTTGAATGTCGCCACCCCAGACGAGCTCGAGGCGCTCGTCGACGTGATCGCTGGAACCGAGGCCGCCTCGGTCCGCGAACTCGAACGCACAGCGGGCTTCGTGATGGCCGAGCGTCTGATCGTCGCACCGGCGACCGGGCCCTTTCGACCGGTTGCCGATTTCATCAATGCCGCTCCGACACTGTCCACGACCGAGACGCGACGCGAGAACATTGCGGTAAATGTGGGAGATCTCGTCGGTTGGGCAGGAGAGACTGAGATCAGGTCGCCGTTCGCCGGGGAGTTACAGGGCATCATTGTACTTGCGGGCGAACGCGTGGTCACCGGCCAACCGGTCGCATGGCTGAGAACCACCGACAGCCAAACGATGTCGGCAAAGGAGTCTTGATGGGTGGATCCATTATCGGGTGGGGCGCCTATCTGCCCGAACTCGTTGTCACGAACCAGGATTTCGAGAAGCGACTGGACACCTCCGACGCGTGGATCGTCGAGCGCACAGGAATCCGCGAGCGACGTATGGGTGGGCTCACCTCAGAGATGGCGATAGAGGCTGGACAGCGCGCGATGGACCGCGCGGGGGTCACGGGCGACGAGATCGACCTTTTGATCATCGCCACCTCTACTCCGGACCGTGCGATTCCTGCCACCTCATCACTCGTGCACTCAAGACTCGGCCTTCACGGAGGGGCGTTTGACCTCAATGCCGCCTGTGCGGGATTTGCCTATGCACTCGTTGCAGCGGATGGACTGTTGCGCATGGGGCATCGCTGTGCGCTCGTCATCGGTGCAGACAACCTCTCCAATGTCACCGACCAGAAAGATCGCGCAACCGCGGTGCTGTTTGGTGACGGAGCTGCCGCGGTCGTGATCCGCGCGAACAACAGGCCAGAGAACTTCATCGTCGCCTATGACCTCGGTGTCGATGGAGCCCTTGCGGACTTGCTCTACCAAGACCACGGCGGTTACATCCAAATGGCGGGCCGCGAGGTTTTTCGCCGTGCGGTACGCGCCGAGGTTGATTCGATCACCGCGGTACTCGAACAAGCTGACCTCAAGCCAGCCGACATCGCGCTGTTCGTCCCCCATCAGGCCAACCTGCGCATCATCGAGGCGGTGAACTCGCGCGTCGGAATCGATATCGAACACACGGCAATCGTCCTTGACAAGACCGGCAATACGAGCGCTGCCTCAATCCCTCTCGCACTGTGTGATGCAGCGGACGCGGGAAGGCTCCACGACGGGGACTACGTGCTGATGTCAGGATTCGGAGCGGGAATGACCTGGGCCTCAACGATCGTCAGATGGGGTGAGACCTCGTGAGCAATACACCTGCTGCACGCGTTGCGCTCGTTACCGGTGGCTCGCGCGGCATCGGGCTCGCCTCGGCGAGGGCGCTCCAGGCCGCTGGAGACCGGGTGTTCATCACCTATAAGAACGCAGCTCCGACAGATCTTGAAGGGCCGGCAGGCACGCTTGCACTCGTGGCGATTCACTGTGACGTTACGAGCAAAGATGACGTAGAGCGCACCTTCAAGACAATCGAGACCGATGCGGGCACAGTTGAGCTGCTGATCTGTTCGGCCGGGATCACCGACGACGCGCTGTTACCCAGAATGAACGAAGAGCGCTGGTCAAATGTCATCGACACCAATCTCACCGCGGTCTATCGCGTCACGAAGCGCGCGATCTCGGGAATGATCCGCGCGCGAGGTGGCCGGATCGTATTGATCGGCTCGGTCGTTGGCATGCTTGGAAACGCCGGGCAGACGAACTACTCCGCCGCGAAAGCAGGATTGATCGGCTTTGCGCGCGCGCTCAGCCGAGAGGTTGCGAGCCGGAACATCACCGTGAATGTGATCGCACCGGGTCTGATCGACACCGACATGACGGCCGCGATCACCGAGGCACAGCGAGAGGGCCTCGAGTCGAAGGTGCCACTTGGCCGACTCGGCAGTGCCGAAGAGGTCGCTGCAGGCGTCACCTATCTGACCGGTCCACTGGGCGGATACGTCACGGGATCGATCCTTGCGATCGATGGAGGGCTCGGGATGGGGAACTAGCAGATTTCGACGAGATTGGCACAAACGGGCGGAAAGTATCGTCAAGACCCGCCCGTGGATTCAGGGTTTGTACCACAATTGATCTACGTTTTATCCACATATCGATGACCGGATTCGCCACCGGCGAATACGGTCGCCAAGTAAAGGAGCACACCATGGCAGATGACGCCACCCTCGAGAAGTTCAAGGCCTGCGCCGTCGAAGTTCTGCAGGTCCCTGCGGAGAAGGTCACCCTTGAGGCGCGCTTTTCCGAAGACCTTGACGCGGACAGCCTTGACCTCGTGGAGTTCGTGATGGCACTTGAAGAGGCATTTGACATCTCTGTCGAAGAGTCCGAGCTCGAGGGCGTCACGACGATTGGTCAGGCCTACGATCTGGTCACCAATAAGCTCTGATGCCAAAGGACATTCCCGTTCGCCGGGTCGTCATCACCGGTCTCGGTGTGGTCTCGTGTGTTGGAAGCGGGCTCGATCGGTTCTTTGACGGGCTGTTTGGCGAGGCTCCCGTCGGTTATCGATACGTCACGGACTTTGATCCGCTTGACTATCTCGATCCAAAAGAGGCACGCCAAACCGACCGGTTCGCGCAGTTCTCGGTTGCCTCCGCAAAGATGGCTCTCGACGACGCCGGGGAACTCGGTATCGATCCCTCGCGTGTCGGCGTCATCTATGCAACGGGAGTCGGTGGCCTCGAGACGCTCCAGGAACAGATCACGAACCTCGCCGAAAAGGGCGACCGTCGCGTCTCGCCGCGTCTTGTGCCGATGATGATGTCAAATGCCGGTGCCGCTGCGATCTCGATGCGCTTTGGTTTTCGCGGTCCGTGCGAGACGGTCGTCACCGCGTGCGCCTCAGGTACGCATGCAATCGGAAACGCACTGCGCCTGATCCAGTACGGACGCTGCGACGCAGTCGTCACCGGAGGGGCCGAGGCAGGCATGACCGGTGTCGGAGATCGTCAGGCCGTCGGCATTGTTGCCTTCTCGAACATGACCGCGCTCTCGACCGAGGGAACCTCACGGCCCTTTGACTCAAGACGCGACGGATTCGTCATCGCCGAGGGCGCAGCGGCACTAATCCTTGAAGAGTACGAACACGCAAAGGCACGCGGAGCCCATATCTACGCAGAGCTCATCGGGGCGGCCTCAACTGCAGACGCGTACCACATCACCGCTCCAGCTCCGGGTGGAATCGGTGCGATCAGCTGCATGGAGCTTGCACTCGAAGACGCTGGTATCACGCCCGCAGATGTCACCCACATCAACGGACACGGCACATCGACTCCATTGAATGACCTCGCGGAGTCACAGGCGATCATCCATGTATTTGGCGAGAAGACGCCACCGGTGACCTCGATCAAGGGAATTACCGGTCACTCGCTTGGAGCCGCTGGTGCGATCGAGGCGGTGTGTGTCGCACTGACCATCGAACGCGGCCTGATCCCCCCCACCGTTGGCTGTGAAGAACAGGATCCTGAGATCACCATCGATGTCGTCACCGGTGGTCCTCGCACCTTCACCCCGGGCCCGGTGCTCTCGAACAGCTTTGGCTTTGGCGGTCACAATGGCTGCATCGTCATTGCACCGCTCAACGACTGATCCAGCTCCAACTGAGCCAACACCGGAGATGGGTGATGACATGATCCCGGGTGGCACCACTAGGGCCGCAGGCTCTCCCAGATCATCTTTGCCACGCCGCTCACCGTGTTGATTCCATAGGCCTCGTTCGGATTGTGAGAGGTCATGATCGCAGCAAGATAGAAGCGCTTGTCGAGATGGACATATCCCGCTGAATTGATCTGCCAGCCGGTCTTTGGTTCGGGAAAGTAGCCATCTTTGAGCCCGACGGTCGCGCCAGGCGGCGGTCCATCGCCAAGTCCAAAACGCTCGGAGAGATCGGTGCTTTGCATCAGACTCTGCTCATAGGCGCGTGAGCTATCTGTGAGAATCGCGTTTGGAAGTGCAATGGCCTTCAACAACGCGAGCTCATCAATCGGAGTTGTCTCGATCTCTCCCCATGCCCAGCTCATGATCGTCTGTCGATACCCGACCATCTGATGGAACGCGGTCATCGCGGGAAGCTGTCCCACCTCGTTCCAGAGTCTCGTTGCAGCAGGGTTGTTCGAATCGACCACCATCTTTGTTGCGAGCGTATTCTCCCGCTTGGTCAGCGAGCGGTGTTGCCCCTGTACCTGATACAAGAGCGCCGCGAGGATATCGATCTTGACCATTGACGCAGTCACCTCGTGCACTCCTGGCTTATAGACATAGGTCTTCGCGCTCGTCACGTCATAGACCGCTGCAGTGACCAGATTGACCCGTGACTTGAGATAGCTCGCCAGGGCTGTCGTCGTGAAGGGATCGACCTCGCTCGGAATGGTCGTCGTTGTCGCCGGTGCGAGGTGGGTGATGGGTGCACGGGCGGGCCCCGCAAATGAGAGTGCACCGATGACGGCGATGACTGCACCGGTGATCGCGACCCCGATGACGCGCATCTCCCTATCGTAGCGAGGCAGGTCCTTGAGGCCACACCTCTTCTAGCGATATGTCGAGTTCACGCAACAGACGACGCAACGCTGCAGGTGAAAATCCCATCACATTGAGCGCATCGCCTTCGATGCGCTCAATGAATGGAGCGCCAAAACCTTCAAGGGTGAAACCGCCCGCGCTCTTGAGTGACTCTCCGGTTTCGAGATATCTTCCAAGTTCTTCGTCCGTCGGTGAACCAAAGTGCACGACCGTCTCGACGACCTCGTTCGCGACTCTCGCGTTCGCAGTGTCAATCAGCCAGTGACCGGTCATCAGCGTCGCGTGTGTATTGCGCAGCCGTTGCCAGTTCTCGCGCGCGATCTCGATGGTCCCGGGTTTGCCAAATGTGCCCGTACCAACTTCGAGCAATGAATCACAGCCGATCACCAGCGCGCCATTGCACGAGGCTGCGACCGACTCCGCCTTTCGTCTCGCGAGTTCCAAGACGATGTGCGAAGTATCGCCTTCAAGCGAGTCTTCGCTGACGTCGGCAACAACCACCTCGGGATCAAATCCTGCGGAACGCAATATTGAGAGACGAGAGGCAGAGGCTGAGGCAAGAACGAGACGGCGCATCGCCACGTCTTTTAGGAGCGAAGCGTTGCTGGCAGGGAGGCTTCGACGGTGTTGATGATTCCTGATCGCGCCTCGGCGATATCTGATTCGCCAAGAGTGCGGTCTTTTGCACCGAGTCGGATCCGGTAACTCAGACTGCGATAACCGCTCTCGACTCCCCTGCCTCGATAGACATCGACGAGCGTCACCGACTCCGCGAGCGCGCCGCCAGCATCTCTGATCGCTGTTTCAAGCAGGTGAGCGCGCACGGTATCGGGAACGACAAAGGCGAGGTCGACATCTGCAGAGGGAAAGTGACTCACTGGATCTGCCTGGAGCGGAACATGGACACATTTGCTGAGTGTCAAAAGATCGATGACCAGCCAGCCAAGACGACGCTTGGCAAGACCAAATTGCTCCTGGACCTGAGGATCGATCTCGCCGATGATCGCACAGGCATCGTCAGCGACGCTGATACGCGCGGTCCTCGTCGGATGTGCTCCAACGCTCAGCCAGTTCTGCTCGAGAAACCCTCCGGGAGCAGCCTGGTCGTTCGCGAACTGACCTGGAGCGAGCGAGAGCCCCTCGACAAGTGCCTGCCAGCACGCGTATGCGGTGGTTGCATCATCGCCTCGCATCGCGAAGATCACCGCTACGAGCTCTCGCTCGATGGGTCGCTCGTCTTCAGAGCCTGGCATGAAAAAGACATTGCCGATCTCAAACAGGCGCAGCTCTGGGCTGCGATGCGATTCATTGTGCCTGATCGCAGCGCATAGCCCGGCAAGCAGGTGAGAGCGCAACACGACCTCATTGACCACAATTGGATTGGAGAGCTCAACGTGGGCAACCTGCGAACCGAACATCCGCTCAAGTGCGGGATCGATGATCGAAGTCGTCCACGCCTCGTGTGCACCGGCTGCGGTCAGCTGGTGACGCAGTGCGCGGCGAAGCTCTTGAAGCGGAGTCCTGCGACCGACAAATGGAGAGCGCCGTGAGCGCTCGGGAATGTTGTCATAGCCAAACAGCCGCGCCACCTCCTCGATCAGGTCGACCTCACGCGTCACGTCGTGGCGAAAACCGGGAATCTCGACATCGAGGTCTCCTGCGACCTCTCTCGAGTCAAAGCCAAGTGGCGCAAGTAGCTTCGCGATCTCATCGATGCCAAGCGACGTTCCGAGATAGTCATTGACACGATTCGTTCGCAGTTGCAAGTGACGACGGTCCGTAGGCGCAGGCGCGCTCTCAATTCTCCCGAGCGCGACGCGTGGCGGCGTCACGCCCGCGACAAGATGGGCCTCGCGCAACAGTTCACAGAATCGATCCGAGGCAAGATCGAGACCCTCAGCATCAACGCCACGCCAAAAACGCGTCGAAGCTTCGGAGCGAAGGCCCTGTGCCGCCGAGGTCCGACCGATTGCAAGCGGAGAGAATTCAGCAACTTCAAGCAGCACCTCTTGGGTTGTGTCGCTGATCTCGCTCGAGCGACCGCCCATGATGCCCGCAAGTCCGACTGGCCGGTCGTTCGCGTCACAGATCAAGAGGTCCTCAGAGCCTGAGAGCCCAAGCGTGCGCTCAACACCATCGAGCGTGACGAGCTGCTCGCCTCTTGCCGCTCTTCGTACTCGAAGGCCCCGACCCGAGAGCTGGTCAAGGTCGTAGGGGTGAGTCGGCTGTCCGAGCTCGAGCATCACATAGTTCGAAACATCCACGACGGCATTGATCGGCCGCATGCCTGCAAGCTGGAGGCGTCGTTCGATCTCTTTGGGTGAACCGATCGAAGCGACGCCCGAGATCACACGCGCGACGAGACGAGGACACAGATCCTCAGAAAGCACTGAGACAGAGCCAAGTGTCGCCACAGGAGCACCCTCTTCAATGACAACCGGAGCTGGCGGGGTGAAACTGCGGCCAAGCGATGCAGCAAGGTCACGCGCGACCCCGACAATGCAAAGAGCATCGGGGCGGTTGGGCTCGATCGAGAGATCAAAGACAGCGTCAGCGACGATGCCGAGATAGTCAGCGATCTCAGCACCGAGCTCGAGACCTGTCGGGAGTTCACCAAAGGCAGAGCCGGTCTTGGCGAGCACGAGAAGACCCTCATGGTCATCGGCAAGTCCAAGTTCGCTTGGGCTACACAGCATGCCATTCGAGGTCACGCCGCGCATCTTTCGCGAGAGGATCTGCATCCCGTTTGGCAGCGTCACGCCGACCTGGGCAAAGGGAACGACATCGCCGATGCCGTAGTTCCACGCGCCACAGACAACCTCGGTGCGCTCTTGACCACCAGCTTCAATTACCGCGAGCCTGATCTTGTCTGCACCCTCGATCGGTCGAATCTCGACGACGCGCGCGAGGACCACTCCAGCAAGCCCCTCGCCGACAAAGTCAATCCCTTCGACGACAAGACCCAGACGATCGAGCACCTCACCGAGCGCGCGAACGCCAGCGCGATCAGTCGGTGCCACATCGAGATCTACATAATCTTTCAACCAACTCAGCGGGACGCGCACTCAGGCTCCTTTAGCGAGCGCATGGAAACTCCGTGACCTAGAACTGTCGCAGGAATCGGACATCATTTTCCAAGAAACTCCGGATGTCCTCGATACCGTGACGCATGATCGCGAGGCGGTCGATTCCAAATCCAAACGCGAAGCCTGAATAGACCTCGGGATCGACCCCGGTTGCCTCAAAGACCGCAGGATGAACCATCCCACAGCCACCAAGTTCAATCCATCCGGTCTGTGAACAGGTGCGACATCCCGTCCCTTGACATATCGCGCAGGTGATCTCGAACTCAGCGGAGGGTTCGGTGAAGGGAAAATACGCCGGACGCAGACGGGCCGAGATCTCGTCTCCAAAGATGGCGCGCACGAAGGTATTGATCGTTCCCTTGAGATCGCCAAAGTTCACGCCCTTGTCAACGACAATCCCCTCGATCTGATGAAAGACCGGAAGATGGCGCGAATCTGCAGTGTCGCGGCGATAGACGCGCCCAGGAGCGATCGCATAGAGCGGAAGTTCGCCACGCTCGAGCAGACGGATCTGCACCGGTGAGGTCTGCGAACGCAAAAGCCAGGATTCCCCATCACCGACATTCAGATAGAAGCTGTCCTGGATCGAACGCGCGCTGTGATGCTTTGGCATGTTGAGTGCGCTGAAGTTGTACCAGTCGGTCTCGACCTCGGGACCCTCGGCGATCTCGTAACCCATCCCGAGGAATACCGCCTCGAGCTCCTCCCGGACCTGGGTGACAAGATGCAGATGGCCCGGTGTCCACCTGGCAATCACCTCACCAAGGTCAAGTCGGTCCAGATTGAGCGCGTGGATGCGCTCAATCTGACTCAGCTCTTCACGACGCAGGCGGATCGCCTCACCAAGTTCACTGAGACCCTCGTTCAGTGCCTGACCGGCGCGAGGGCGCTCCTCGATTTCCAAGGCACCGAGCGAACGTTTCCATTCGACAAACGGCGCGCGCTTTCCAACCGACCTGGCCTCGAGCTCATCGAGTTCGCCAATGCTCGCGCTTGTGGAAATCTCTGGCAGCGTGGCAATAACAAATGCACGCGCCTGTTCAATCACCGATGGAACCACACTCGCCTCGCTCACACGTTCATGCTAAGCGCTTCTCGTCCACCATGACGGCGACGACGCGCAAGTTCAAAGGCAATGACCGTCGCAGCCATCGCGACATTGAGCGATTCTGCTCCACCCGCGATCGGTACGGTGACCGCCCGCGCGCAACGATCTGCAATCTCGGGATCAAGGCCCTTTGCCTCGTTGCCAAAGACAAGCGCAAGTGGGGGAGTCAGCTCAGCGACCGCGTAGTCCTCTGCCTCGCGCGCAAGGGTCGCGCAGGTGACAAAGCCAGCTGCCTCTAAGTTGCCAAGGACTTCGGCAGGGTCGCCACCGCGCACGGTCGGCAGATGAAAGAGCGAGCCGGCGCTTGCGCGCACGGTCTTTGGGTTATAGAGATCCCCACATCCGTCAGCAAGGACCACTGCATCGATCCCGGCTGCGTCGGCTGAGCGCAGGATCGAACCGATATTTCCAGGATCTCTCACGTCGACAAGCACAAGGACAACGCCCTTTGCAATCGTCTCAATTGGCCTGTCGATGAAATCGACGACCGCGAGGATCGGCTGTGGCGTCACCGTGTCAGAGACGCGTTCGATTACCCCGGGTTCGAGGCCATAGATGCGTACCCCACGCGAGCGTGCGCGCTCGATCAGCGGTTCTAGTGTTGTCAGTCCAGACGAACCTGTGTCGCAGTAGATCGCCTCGATCGCCACGTCAGCATCAAGTGCTGCCTCGACGACCTTTGCACCCTCGGCGACAAAGACCCGGTCCTGGTCGCGCTGGCTGCGCTTGGACGAGAGTCGTCGAAGTCGTGTCACCCGTTGGTGACGCGCTCCGATCGACTGCTCAATCAGGAGGCGGCCTCATTGGTCGCGAGTGCCTCTTTGGCGATATCGACCAGCTTCGCGAAGGCCTGATGGTCGCGCACTGCGAGGTCCGCGAGCATCTTGCGGTCGATGTTGACCTCGGCCGCGTGAAGACCGGCAATGAACCTTGAGTAGCTGACGCCCTCGATGCGTGCTGCTGCGTTGATTCTCTGGATCCACAGCCTGCGGAAATCACCTTTGCGCGCACGACGGTCACGGTATGCGTACTGCAACGAGTGCATGACCTGTTCGTTCGCGCTCCGGAATGAACGCGACTTGTTTCCGTAGTATCCCTGCGCGCGCTCGAGTACGACGCGGCGGTGCTTCTTGCTAGCGACTGAGCGTTTTACCCTCGCCATGGGGTGCTCCTTTCATCAGAACATTGTGGTGTTGCGAACTCAGGAGAATCGGGTCTCGACCACGACTCTCGTCTATGAACTACAGGCCAAGCAGCCGACGGATCCTTGGCGCGTCGACCTTGGCGACACCCACCTCGCGTCCAAGACGACGAGCCCGGACGGAGTTCTTGTGCTCCATAAGGTGACCGCGGTTCTGCTGACGGCGACGGAGCTTTCCCGTCCCGGTGACCTTGAATCTCGCGGCAGCGCCGCGGTGTGTCTTCATCTTCGGCATTTCAGTCCTTCCCTTCCCCTGCGTCACTCGCAGGGGCCGTATCTTCGACAACCTCTTCAGCCGGTGCAGTCGCTTCGACGACAACTGGCTCTTCGACCAACTCGGCTTCGGCCAATGCGGCTTCGGCCAATGCGGGAGCTGGTTCCCCAGCTTCAGCCGACTCCGGTGCCACCGCACGAGTCCGGCGCTGGGAGCCCTCGACGCGTTGGGCATCTGACTTCGGGGCGACTGGCTTTGTGCTCCTGCGATCTGGGGCGAGAACCATCACCATGTTGCGCCCGTCGAGACGGGCCTCGGACTCGATCTTTGCCGCACCTTCCATCTTTTCAGCGATGCGGTCGAGGATCTTTCGACCAAGTTCGGGGTGATAGACCTCGCGGCCACGGAACATGATGGTGATCTTCACCTTGTGGCCATCCTGGAGAAACTTGCCAACCTGCCGGGTCTTGGTGTCAAAGTCACCATTGCCGATCTTGGGCCGGTACTTCATCTCCTTGATGCCGCCACTTGCTCCCTTGCGCCTTGACTCTCGAAGCCGCTGTGCCTCGTCGAACTTGAACTTTCCATAGTCCATGATGCGACAGACCGGCGGATTCGCGAGCGGTGCAACTTCAACAAGATCAAGGTCCATCTCACGGGCGATGGACAGGGCCTCGGGAAGAAGCTTGATACCGAGCTGGTTCCCATCGGGATCGACGAGTCGAACCTCACGGGCGCGGATTCGTTCATTCATCCGCGGCTCAGTTGCGCTTGGGCTGGTGGTGATCTGGCATCACTCCTCTCGATTCAGCCACGTCCTGACAAGGACGTAGGTACGCAAAGGATCGCGATGCCACTCGGATATACCGACGACCCGATGCACACGAAAGAGCCGGTGATCAGGTGGGAGTCGCACTATCCGCGCAGCTCCGCTTTCCCATAAATTGTTCACCTAGGCTATCAGGCATGAGCAGCCTGTGGACACCCGATGGAGAGCGCCCGGTCAACCCGACAGGCGCCAGCTCCAACCCCTCTTCCCCGACCGGTTCAGACCAATCGCGTGGACCAACGGGTGCAGAACATTACCCGGGTGGGGAGATCGACCCAGCCCTAGAGGCCGAGTACCGTGCCGAGATGGAGCGTCTTGAGGAGGAGCTGCTCAGTGCGCCTGTCGGAGACGTCATTGCGAATCACTGTTACGGACTTTTTCAGCTCGCAGCGATGCATCTTGGCCAACAACCCCCTCACCTCGAGGAGGCAAAACTCGCAATCGATGCCCTCGGGGCGATTGTTGAGACGCTCGGCGCACGCATCGGACCCACCGCCACCACCCTCAACGAGGGACTTGCCCAGGTACGACTCGCCTTTGTCCAGATCACGGCCGCGCACGCGGACCCAGAGGACGTTGAGAGCGGAGCCTAACGCCCCGAAAGAGCGGCTTTCTTCGAGTGCTCGCTAGTGCCGCTACCGGAATGAGCAGGTCGGTGTCGATCCGTTCCACAGGACGCACGATGATTGATGCATATGGGTGGATCATGTACAGGCAATCCGTCGAGAGCTGGATCACCGCGGCAGGTCGCGTTGCACCACAGGCGATTGTTCATGCGGACAGATCGATGCCGATTCTGACGCGTTCTCTTCGCGTCCACCGTGTCGAATTGGTCAGCGCGCCTGTTCCGTCGGTGGACGAGCGCGCAGCAACTCCGCGGGCATGAAATCATCCGGTCCGAGGGGAGCTCCGAGGATCTGCTGGCCATAATGGACGGCTGCGGTCCTCATGGTCTCGGGGGTCAACGCCCAGCCCTCCGGCTTGGGCGTGCTCAGGTCCCAGCCGGCCGAACGAAAGAATCCCTCGATCCCCGCGGGCGTGCACATCGTGAGCAAGTCGACGGATTCTGAGGTGAACCGGTAGGCGTGCGGGATGTCGCGCGGCAAGAACACCACGCCACCGGTGGAGAGCTCGTAGCGATCCTTGCCAACCCAGAAAATGCCCGTGCCTTCGAGCATCACGAACATCTCGTCCTCCTTCGAGTGCACGTGGATCGGCGCAGCAGAACCTCTTGGAAGCTGCGAACGCAGGACGACGAGTTGACCGTCGGTGGCCTCGGCGTCGAACAAGACGTTCATCACGCCGCCTCCGATCCACTCGAGACGTTGGTGATCGGCGGCCTGGGCGATGTAGGGAAGGCTCATGGTTGCTCCAATTGAGTTTACTTATGACTAATCCAATTGATCCA
>Ga0307372_10004444_pt1 | contig 21620 bp, 21 predicted proteins | sample OX1MG_FD_202533 | JGI IMG/M metagenome (GOLD analysis project Ga0307372, IMG submission 202533) | Soil microbial communities from Risofladan, Vaasa, Finland - OX-1 | ecosystem: Environmental > Terrestrial > Soil > Coastal area > Acid sulfate soil | place: Finland: Risofladan, Vaasa | collected...
GTCATTGGCGACTTCGAACTGGGCGATCGGTCCAGCCAGGTTGCCCCCGATGTAGGCGTTGAGTGAGCTGCTTCGCTGCGACCGCGACAGCGCCAGCTGGTGAAGGTAGGTCGGCTGGCTGACCCCGGGGGGCGGGGTCAGTGCGCCGGTCACCCCCTGCACCCCCGGAATGGCCCGGACCCGGGCTAGGTACTTCCCCAATTGGCGCTGCGCGGTGGCGCTCAGTCGCTGGCCCAGGGCGCCGTCGTAGCGAAGTACCAAATTGAGGTCATCGACCCCTCCCGCCTGGGGAAAGTCGGAGTTTAAAAGCGCGAAGCCAGTGCGCGCCTCTCCGGGAGGAATGTTGGCCACGTCGCTCCCAGTGGACAGCCTCAGGTGGAGAAACGGCGTCCCCATCAGGAGCAGAAGGGCGATGGTGGGCAGGGCAATGGCGACCGGGCGGCGCATCACCGCGCGGGCCACCCATCCCCAGAACGATGGTCGCGCCGAGCGAACCGCTCCCCGCCGCAAACTGCGTCGGAGGGTCACCCAGTTGACCTTGGAACCGAGGAGGCCCAGCAGGGCGGGCAGCGCGGTCAGTGCGAACAGGAGGGTAAAGGCCACCACCAGAACTCCTCCCACCCCCATGCTGCCCAAGGCTGAAGCCGGAAAGAGGATCAGCGAGAGGAGACCGATCGCTACGGCGGTACCGGAGACGGTCACCGCCTTGCCTGCACTGGCGGTGGCGATCCGCACCGCCTCCTCGGAACTGTGGCCGGGGATCTCCTCGCGAAACCGTTTGACGAAGAAGAGCGAATAGTCGATAGCGAGTCCGAGACCGATGATCGTGGCCACATTGGTCACGAAGATGGACATCCCGAAGTGGGCCGCCAGGATCCTGATCACCGCCAACGAGGTGGGCACGGCGAGGCCGGCGATCACCAGCGGGAGCAGCGCCGCCAAGACCGAACCGAACACCAAGAAGAGCAGGATCAGCGAGATCGGCAAGGCAATCAGCTCCGCGTGCTGGAGCTGCTTCTCGAGCGCGGTGTTGTAGAGCGCGTCGATCGGAGCCGAGCCGCTGATGTAGGTCTGCAGCCCCGCCGGCCGGTCGACGTAGTGGGTGAGGTGGCTCAGCCGCGAGGTGGCGGCGACCTCACTGAGCCGGAGGTTGACGACCGCGAAGGTGTCGTGTCCGTGATCCCCGATGAAGATGCTCTCCCCCGTGTTGGTGTAGTCGAGCACGCTCGAGGTGACTGGCTGTCGGGCGAGTCGTCGGAAGGAGGCGTCGACCTTGGCCTGCAGCGCCGGCGAGGCGGCATTGGCCCGGGGGGAGTGAAAGACGAGCAGCAACTGGGTCTGAGAATTGCCAAAGTAGCGGGACAGCAACTGGCTCGCGTCCTGGCTCTGGGACCCAGGAACCGCGAATCCTCCTGAAGTGAACTGCCCCCCGAACGGCCCGGAGAGTCCGACCAAAAGCGCGGTCAGGGCGAACGCCCCGATCAGGATGAATTTGCGAAACCGGTAGGAGAACCCGCCCAAACGCCAGAACATCACCCGCTCCCTCCAGCTAGCTATGGCCAGCTGAATGAATGTTCATTCAGGCGTATTATGAGGAGTGTCGGAGCGGGGTTGTCAAAGCCCTCTCGACGGGAGGAGCGTGACTCTTGGTTGCGGCTGACGTCTCGGCAACTACGACCCACGCGGATCGGGTACGCCAGCGAATCCTGGATGGGGCGGCCCGCGCCTTCTCGCTCTCCGGGTTCCAGGGGACCAGCGTCCCGGAGATCGCGGCTGAGGTGGGAGTCTCAGTGGGACTGCTCTACCGATACTTTCCAAGCAAGGCGGACCTGTTCACCGCTATCTGCCTCTCCGAGATGGAGTCCGAGATCGCAGCCCTCACACGGCAGCTTTCCGAGATCGCCAACCCGACCGAGCGGCTCCGTCAGGGAGTCGAATACTACCTCCGCCAGATGCAGCGCAATCACGGCGCCGGGGTGATCCTGGGAGCGCTCGCCGAGGCGCCCGCCAACGAGGAGGTACGTCGGGTGATGCGGATCCGGGGAACCACCATCCGCGACTTCGTTCGGGGCTACCTAAGGGACGGGGTCAGCGCTGGCGAACTGCCCGCTGAGACGCCGATCGAGGAATTCACGGCCGCGATCGCGATGCTGCTCGACGGGGTGGTCACCGCCTGGGCCGTTTCGGGACCGGAACTGGACCTCCCCTCGGTTTGCGATGCCATCGTCAGCCTGTTAGCGGCTGCCCTTCAGAACCCCCACCCGTCGACCCCCTGAACCTGACCCGGGCGAGCGCCTGGGTCAGGTCCTGGAGCAGGTCGTCGGCGTCCTCCACACCGACGGAGAGGCGGATCAGGCCCGGGGCGAGGTACTCGTCGCCCGCCCAGCGGGCGCGTCGCTCCAGCAGTGACTCAACCGACCCCAGGCTGGTGGCATTGGTCCAGATCCTGGTCGCGGCGCAGAACGCCTCGGCGGCGGGCGCATCGCAGTCGAGTTCGATCGCCAGCATGGCGCCGTATCCACCCGACATCTGGCGCGCCGCCAGCTCATGCTGGGGATGAGCTGCGAGGCCTGGATAGTGCACCCGGAGGACTCCAGGCTGGTGGCCCAGCCGCTCGGCCAAGTAGGCAGCGCTGGCGCACTGCCTCTGCAACCGCACGTCCAGGGTGCGCAGGCCGCGGAGGGCGAGCCAGGTCTCAAGCTGCCCGGGAACGGCTCCCCAGGTGGATCGCTGGTAGAGCAACCGGGACAGCAGCTCGCCGGTGCGGGTGACCAGAGCGCCAAGCATCAGGTCGCTGTGGCCCCCGATGAACTTGGAACCCGAGTGGACGACGATGTCGGCTCCCAGTCCTAGGGGCTGCATCAGAAGGGGGGTGGCGAAGGTGTTGTCGACCACCAAGAGTGCTCCCTGCTGGTGCGCGACCTCGGCCCACTGAGGCAGATCGGCCACCGTGAGCAGGGGATTGCCCAGCGACTCGACCAGCACCAGAGAGGCTCCCCGCAATGCTCCCTCCACTGAGCCGGGGTCGGTCGCGTCGACCAGCTCGCTCCGGCACCTGCCGGCCTCGGTCAAGTGGCGGACAAGCTCCCGGGTCCCGGTGTACGCGTCCTGGGCAACGACGACCTTACCCCCCAGTCCCAGGCTCTCCACCACGGCCGCGACCGCGGCCATCCCGGAGCCGAACACGACGGCTCCAGCACCCCCCTCAAGGTCGGTCAGCGCCGCCTCCAGCCGACGCCAATTCTCGTTGTGCTCCCTTCCGTAGGTGAAGCCCTGGGAGTTTCCGTGTTGGAAAACGATCGACATGGGAAGCTCCGGCACCAGAGCTCCGGCCGCCCCGTGGGGTCCATTTCCGGCATGGACAACCCGGGTCGCCAATCGGGCCTCGCCCCGCCCCCGCTCGGTGCCGGTCATGGGAGAGATTCGCGTCCGGCCCGGGCCAGAATTTGGCGCGCCATTCGGCCGTGAGCCTCGTCGACCATTTCGGTGCCGACGCGGGATGCTCCTCCCCGTGCCTCAAGCGAGGCCAGGATCTGCTCAGCCCGCTGGATCTGGTCCAGGTCCGGGGTGAAGGCTCGATTGAGTACGTCCAGCTGGGAGGGGTGAATCGCCCACTTGCCGTCGTAGCCGAGTTGGACCGCCCTCTGCGCGGAGCGTTCCAGCAGGGCCTGGTCGGCAATGGCCGAGCAGGGCCCATCGATAGCTTGGAGCCCACAAGCCCGGGCTGCGATCGCGATCCGAAAGAGCGGGTAGTGCCAGATGTCGCCCGGGTATTGGGCAGGCTCCGGTCCGATGGTCAGCTGGGGCATTCCCATCGCGGCTGCGAAATCGCCCGGTCCGAAGATCAGCGCCTCGGTTCGCGCCGAAGCGCGGGCGATCTCCCCGACGGACTCCAGGCCCTGAGGATCTTCGATCTGCAGTTCGAGCCCGAGTCCCGGTCGGCCCGACCCCGTCTGTTCGATACCCGACAGCAGTTGGTCGATAAAGGTCACCTCGCCGACGGAGGTGACCTTGGGAATTACCAGGCAGGAGAACCGATCGGCGACCGTCGGCACCAGGGCGAGTAGATCCCGGATGGCCTCGGAACCACCGATGCGATTGATCCGAACAGCCACCGTCCGGGTCCCGAAGTCGAGCTCCCGCAGGGTCTGCACCAAAACGCCCCGGGCCTGCTCCTTCTCGGCCGCCAAACCGGGTACAGCGTCTTCCAGATCCAGGATCACCTCTGCGGCGGCCGAGGATGCCGCCTTCTCGGCCATTCGCCGACTGCTCCCAGGAAGCACCAAGACGGAGCGCCGGGAGCGGTTCACTCAGGCTGGTCCTTCCCCGGGTCCTCGCCCTGCCCAAACCGCTGCATCAGCTCCTCGATCATCCTCCGCGCCTCTGGATCGTCCATCAGACGCTGCCGCACCGCCTCTGCGGCCCGCTGCATCTGGGGGTCCTCCATCAGCCGCTCCTGCATCTGAGAGAACTGGCTGAGCATCTCCTTGGCGGCGGTTTCCTGGGCGAACTGGAGCAGCACCGGCTGGGATGCGGCGGCAACCACTGCCTCCATCTGCTGCCGCACCATCTCGATTCCCTTGCAGCCGAGGCACTCCCCCTGGAGCTGGCAATGGCAGACAGAGCGCTTGACCGCGTCCAGCTCACGATGAACCCCGCTCAGGTCGACCGGTTCAGCCACGACTCAAGCGTATCCCACGCCCTGGTTCAGGGGGGGGACTGGATCGGTCGCCGGGCCCGGATCAAGGCGTGCCAGTAGCGGTGGTAGAGCCGCCCCTCCCGCCATTGGGCGAGAAGTTGACCACGGATCGCTTGGGGCGCGGTCTCGTAGTAATCGAGCAGCCGGCGCTTGCGCTTCTCGGGAAGCTTCACGAGATCGAACCACTCCAGGATGTCCTTTTCCTGCTCGATTCGTTCCGCGTGCTCCACCGTGAACCCCAGCGACTGCAGCAGCGCCCGCCACTCCTCCAGGGCCCGGCTGCGAAAGTGCGAGGGGTCGCGCCCCACCTCGACCACCTCAAGCCAATCCCGGACCACCGGGGGAGGGGAGCAGTCGCTGACGGCGAAGACCCCCCCGGGACGGAGCACTCGGTAGGCCTCGCCCAGAGCTGTGATGAGCTGTTTGAAGTGATGGGGAGCCGAGCGGACCAGCACACGATCGAAACTGGCCGCGGGGAACGGAAGCTGCTGAGCATCCCCGACCAGGAAGGTCACGTTGCGAAGCTCCCGTTCGGCGGCCAGCCGGCGGGCCTGCTCGAGCATCTGCGGGGTGAGATCTAGGGCGACCACCTCAGCAACCAATGGAGCGGCGGCAAGGGCCACGTTGCCGGTACCAGTGGCCACATCGAGGACCCTGTGATTGGGCCGCAGCTCGGCCAAGGCCAGGAAGCGAGCCAGGGAAACCGGGTCGGCGTGAGTCGGACTCCGGCGGTACGCCTCGGCGACCCGGGAGAACTGGCGCTGACTGTCGGTTAGGTCAGTCTCCGCCGAGTTACCCGGATCGGGAGTCACAAGGGGTGGCCGGACAGCAGGGTGTCCAGCGGCGTCGGTTCCAGGTCCTGGGGCCCGCCGAAGCGGACGTCGATCTCCGCTTCCAGATCCTTGACCAAGTCCCGCAGCTGCCCGAGGTCGGTGGTCGGCTCGTTGCTGTCGGAATAGGCGCCCACCAGCTTGCCGTCCTCGAAGAGGGCAACCCCGATGCCGTCCTGGGCGTGCACGATCAGTCCGCCGCTGGAGCCGTATTTGCTGAGGTAGCTGCGCAACCCCTCAAGGTTGACGAACATCGCCCCCAGGCCGGCGAAGCGAACCGGCGCGTGAAGGAGCAGCCCCAGGCCCCTGGCTATCTGCCGCGAGTAGCTGATCACGTTGATGGTGTCCTGACTGTTTGGAAAGTTGGGGAAGGTGATCCGGTTGGTGGTGGTGATGGTCCCCTGGCGATCGTTTGCGACCGCCACCACATAGCCGTCAACCAGAACGACGTAGCTGTTGCCTCCGTCGACCCCTTGAACGTGAAGGACCCCGGTGTGCCCCTCGGCGGCCAGATGCCGCAGCAGCCGGGACGGGTCGGTGAACCCGGCCCGGAGATTGCGGAAGACCACCTCACCCAGGGGCAGCGGGAAGGAACGGGTTTGCAGCAGCGGAGACGACGTGACAGCCGGGCTCGGGGCGAACTCTGGTGCGGTCTGAAAGACGAGGGTTTCCTCAACCAGCGAGGCCGGGCTCGACCAGGGCTCGTCGGCCACAACGAGCACCTCGGAAACGCTGTCCAGACCCTCCGGGCTGCCCCCGAGCTGCTCGTCCTGGGGCGTCTCGGGTTCGATCTCTTCGATCTCCACGAGTTCAGAGATAGGGTCGCTGAAGCCGCCGCTTGGGGGGGCGCTGGCTGCGACGGGCTCCGCCGGCGCCGCCCACGGGGCTGCCTCGTCGGCCGCGCCGGACCGGAGCCAAGCGAGGTTCTCGGGCTGATCATCCTCGGGGTCCACCACCGCGGGTGAGAAGGTGGCCGGTTCGTCGGACCCGCTCGTCGCACCCCAGGGCGCCGGCTCGGCCCCGAATCCCGGGCTCTCATTCGAGACACCCTCGGGCTCCGGGAAGGGCTCGGGGAGCGACCGGCTGCTCCACGTTGGCAGCTCGGGGACCACGGTCGGCTCCGGACCGGTTTCGACTTCGTCGGGCTCATCCGCGGCCGGGCCTTCGACCAACGGGTCAAGGGGTCGCCAGGAATTGCTGCTTTCATCGGACTCCGCCACCGGGGCGGAGTCGGCGCTCTGGTCCGCCGCCTCGAGGGCAGAGGGGATCGGGGGGAGCTGGTCCAAGTCTCCGTCCGCGTCCTCCCCGGTCTGGGTCTCGTCGCCGTCGCCGTCCTCTTCCTCGCCAGACTTGCTGTCTTTGCGCCGACCGAAGGCGAGATGGAAGGTCGAGGTCGCCAGCGGAGACTCCCGAACCGGCCGGCTCCGAGTTCCCACTGGGATCGGGACGAGCGCCGGCTGCAGCCCCTGGCCACGCCCGTGGGCCAGCTCCCGAAGGGCGTCCAGGACCCGTCCCAGTTCCCTGCGCACACTGGCGGCCGGCGAGGACGAGGTTGGCCGACGCTGAGGAGACTTCATGGCTCATGCTCCTGTGTGGCGTCTGGGGAACAGCCGCCGATGCGGCGCCAATCTCCACTTGGCACCGGGCGTTTCACTTGCGAATTGTAGCCGCGCTGCTCAGGGAATGTGCCCCTCGAGGTCAACTGTCCTGTCCGCCGTCGGACCAAGTTCAGGCAGGAGCGGGCTGGGGCTGCGCCGAGGGGGCCGCGGGATGGTCGCTGACGAAGCCGGTGCGCCGCAGCCACCGCTCTGGGTGACGGACCTCCGACCACCCCGGCAGACTCTCGGGACCGGACCAGATCCGATCCAAGCCCGCCTGTCCGGCGTGCTCCCGTACCTCTCGGAGAAAGCGTTCCCCCTGCTGATACTGCTGCAGTTTGAATGCGATACCGGAGATCCAGAGCAGGAGGCGCTCGGCTGCCTGGGGCGGGTCGTGGCGGCGCCGGAACGCCTCGTCCAGCACGTCGAAATCAGCGAAGTGACGACGGCCCGCCTCGCGCATCACGTAGTTGCCGTGACCTTCGAGCACAGTCATCAGCGCCTGGACCTTCCCGATCAGCATGAGTTGGGGACGGATTGTGCGGGCAGCCTGGAGCAACTCCTCAACTCCGAGCCCCTTGCCTTGAGCAGGAGCGCGGCTGAGGTCTCCGATCATCGAGCCCAAATACTCGCGAAGCCAGGGATGGAGCTCGAACTGCCACGCGTGGGTTAGCTCGTGGAGCATCAGCCATCGGCGCAGGGACTCGAGCGGCAGCTCGGATGCCGACGCGAAGCGGCGAACGTTGGGCTCGACGATCAGGAGGGCGGGAGCAGGGAGCGGCCCGGCACTTTGACCGGGAGCATCCCCTCCACCGGGTGGGGTGAGCACGGGGTCGTACTGACCCAGCACCCGCCGAGCCATGAACCCGAGAAGGGTCCCGACGTAGAGGCTGCTGGGAACCCTCATCAGAGGGCTCGGCCGCCAGCGACCCCACCCCGCCTGGCGCTGCTCGAGTGGCCTCAGCATCCGCCGCATCATGGCCACGTTCTGATCGATGAAGCCGTGCCGACCCACGACCCTGACCCGTCCGAAGTTCGCCTCCTGCTGGCTTGTGTTGCAGGCCTCGGCCAGCATCGGGACCAGTTCCGCGACCAAGGGGTCGTAGTCAAGTCCAGCCCGCTCGACGTCGGCCATCCCATCGTCGCCACAACGGGCGTAGGCTGTCCGCCGGACCAGCTCCCAGTCGAGAACAGGGGCCTCCGGGTCCGCTAAGGACTTGGACAGCCGCCGTTCCGCCGCGATGGCGACCCCGGCCGCAACCGCTGACCAGGCCACCACCGACTTTAGGTCGGGCATCGCTCGATCATACGTCGAGGTCGTGTCAGCGGCGTCGCTGGAACACCCGCTCCCGTCCCACCGGCTGGAACCCGAGGGGATAGTAGAGAGACGCCAGCGTGGGGTCGCCGAATCGCAGAGCGACCCGGCGACCTTCGGCCAGCGCCGCGGCGGCTGCCGCCCGGGTGACCGCCGCGCCGGCGCCTCGGCGCCGAAACTGAGAGTGGGTGGCGACACCGCCGATCTCAACCCACGGACCAAAGGACATGGTCCAGCGGGCGGCAGCGATAACCCGGCCGTCGAGCTCGCTCACCCAGCAACGCTCCTCGCGCAGGCGCCTCCGCCAGTCCTCGGCACTGTCTTGCCGCATCCAGCCCACCTCGCCATAAATCAGGTGCAGCTGCTCCACGTCCTGGGGTCCAGCCGGCCTGGTGATGAGCCCGCTGGTGATCTGCGCCAACAGCCCGGGGGCCACTGCCAGGTCGCGTCGGAAGCCCTCGAACTCGTCCAGTCCAGAGGTGTCGACCTGGCCCTCCATCGTTGAAATCCGGTCCAGCCGGTCCCGGTGGGACTCGATCAGCGCCCGCGCCGCTCCGGCCTCGTCTCGGGACGTAAGGAGCAGGCTCAGTCGGTCCCGGTGGAGCAGGGCCACCGCCCGTGGTTCTCCCGCCGCTCCCGGGACCCACCAGAGCAGCTCGTCGGTCAGGACCCCCTCGATGGCTAGCCGTCGCAGGGAGTCACCCAGTTGGAGTCCCGCCCAGCCCTGGGCGAGCAGAAAGCGACCGATCTGCTCGGCCTCGGCAGGCCCGGTCGCCGGGTGAAAGGCGGCTCCCCGCGGACTGGTTGCATGCTCCACCAAGCCATGATCGCCGAGGGGCGGCCTGGCCGTCGGCGGACCTGGCACCGGCGTCGACTGGCTGCTAGCACTCGACAGGCGTGAGTGCTAATATGGCCTCGAAACCTCAGCTGCCTGGATGGGGACAACAGGAGAGACGAATGCCCAAACAACTGCTATTCGACACGGAGGCCCAGTCGGCCCTGAAGCGGGGGGTGGACAAGGTCGCAGACGCGGTCCGAATTACGATCGGCCCCAAGGGTCGCAACGTAGTCCTGGACAAGAAATTCGGCAGCCCCACGATCACCAATGACGGCGTCACCATCGCCAAGGAGATCGAGCTCGAGGACCCCTTCGAGAACATGGGCGCCCAACTGGTCAAGGAAGTCGCCAGCAAGACCAATGACATCGCCGGTGACGGCACCACCACCGCCACGGTGCTGGCTTCGGCAATGATCAACGAGGGACTTCGCCACGTGGCTCACGGCGCCAATCCGGTGCAGGTCAAGGCCGGCATCCAGAAGGCCGTGGACGCTGTCGTGGAGGAGATCAAGAAGCACTCGGTCTCAATCAGCGAGCGGGAGAAGATCGCCCAGGTCGCCTCCATCTCGGCAGCCGACCCGGCGATCGGCGAGACGGTAGCCGACGCCATGGAGAAGGTTGGCAAGGACGGAGTGATCACGGTCGAGGAGTCGAAGGGAATCGAGACCGAGCTCGACCTGGTCGAGGGCATGCAGTTCGACAAGGGGTACATCAGCGCTTACCTGGTCACCAACGCGCAGGCCATGGAAGCGGTCCTCGAAGATCCCTACATCCTGATCACCGACCGCAAGATCTCGGCGATCGCCGACCTCCTGCCGGTTGTGGAGAAGATCCACCAGAGCGGGAAGCCTCTCCTGATCATCGCCGAGGATGTCGATGGAGAGGCACTGGCCACCCTCATCGTCAACAAGATCCGCGGAATCTTCACTGCGGTGGCGGTCAAGGCGCCAGGATTCGGCGATCGCCGCAAGGCGATGCTCCAGGACATCTCGGTACTCACCGGGGGCACCGTGATCAGCGAGGAGCTGGGGCTCAAGCTTGACTCGGTCCAGCTGGACCAGCTCGGCCACGCCCGCCGGGTAAAGGTCACCAAGGACGACACCACGCTGGTCGAAGGCGCTGGCAGTAGCGACGCGATCAAGGGCCGGATCGAGCAGATCAAGGCCGAGATCGAGAAGTCAACCAGCGACTGGGACAAAGAGAAGCTCCAAGAGCGGCTGGCCAAGCTAGCTGGCGGGGTGGCCGTGATCAAGGTCGGGGCCGCCACCGAGACCGAACTCAAAGAGCGCAAGCACCGGATGGAGGACGCTGTGTCCGCCACCCGAGCCGCAGTCGAAGAGGGAATCGTTCCCGGCGGGGGCACCGTCTTGCTGCTCGCCCAGACGGCATTGGACAAGGTCAAGTTGGAAGGCGACGAGCAGATCGGGGTGACCATCGTTCGCCGGGCGCTTGAGGAGCCCGCGCGCCAGATCGCCAACAATGCCGGGGCCGAGGGATCGGTGGTCGTGGAGCGAGTCCGCGGTCTTCCGGTAGGCCACGGGTACAACGCCGCGACCGGCGAGTTCGTCGACATGGTCAAGGCGGGCATCATCGACCCGACCAAGGTGACCCGGTCCGCGGTCCAGAACGCGGCCTCGATCGCTGGGCTCCTGCTGACCACCGAGTCCTTGATCACCGACATCCCGGAGAAGAAGGGAGCTGCCGCTCCCCCGATGCCCGAGTACTGAGAATCTGACCGGCCTCCGGGCCGGCGCGTCTTCAGGGGCGGGGAGGCCATCGGGCCGCCCCGCCCCTAACTTTTGCCTGGAGGCTCGAGGCGCCGTCGCCCGGCCCCCGGCAGCCGGCGCCTGGCAGGCAGGGGTTACCCGGACCGGGTCCACCCAGGCAGAGCCCGGACGGGCGCCAGGTCGGGGTCGCGAGCAGCGTTCTGGACGAGATCGGAGTTGAGCGAGACCGCCAGAGTCACCTCAGTCATGGCGTCCTCGGTCCGGCCGACTCGGGCCATGGCGCACGCGAGCGCGTAGCGGGCCATTCCCAGGGCGGGCCTGGGCAACCGGACCGCCTCGGCCAACGCCACAGCGGAGCCGTGCAGCCGCAGGGCACGCTCCCCCTGACCCCGGCTCAGCCAGTGCTCACCCAGGTGGCCGCCTGGATGCCAGAAACCCCGGACCACCACCTGGAGCCACAGCTGACGACCATGCAGCCATGGGTTTCGGCCCGGGTCGGTGAGATCAGAATCCGGGAGGTCCCAGAGCAGGTGCACCAGCTCGGCCGTGGTCGAGAGGCTCCCGGCTAGGACCTGGTCGGAGTTCGGTCGGGCGAATCTGTGAAAGATCTCCGAAGACGTGTGGTCGGTCTCCGCAAAGGAGGGCCGGGTTTCACCAGCGAGGACCGCCCGGAGACGGACGACCTGCTGTGACTTGAACTCGGTGCTGTGGGCGATCAGGGCTGAGAGCGGCCAGTCCTGGGGAGTACCCGGTCGCGCCCTATCCTCTCCCGATTCGCCGAGCAGGGCCGCTTCCTCGGCGCCGGCGACGAGCCGCACCATGGCTCCGATCGATTCTCTCAGTTCAGAACCTGGCACGCTTCACCTCGTAGGGCGGCTTTCGCCTGTGCTTCCGATCCCGTTGCATTCGCGATCGACGGGGCATCCTGCCGGCGGCGGGCACGGATCTGGACCGGCCCCGGGACGGCGGCGATCTCCACCGGGTTGAGGTCGGCGAGCGCGAGTCGCTGGCGAAGACCTCGGGGTCGCACCGGAGTGCAGGTGTCTCCCAGATGGATGAGGCGAAAGCGCCAACTACCGGCGGCGTCGCGGGCGACGAATAGCCCGCCCGGGGTCAGCACTCGGCCCACCTCAGCAAATAGTCGATCCTGAGCTTCTGCGTCGACCAAGTGGTGGAGCATGGTGAAGCAGGCGACTGCTGAGAAGCTGGCGTCTACGAAGGGCAGCTGGGCGGCGTCGCCGTGGACGACGTTCAGCGTCGGGCCAAACTCCCCGCGCAGGAAAGCGACCGTAGTGAGGATCGTTTTCCAAGGCGACCAGGTCGGGCGCCTGGTGGATGAGTGCTCTGGTGCTGGACCCGTATCCGGGTCCCAGTTCCAGAACCCGAGCGCCCAAGACCGCGTCGTGGAGCGCCTGCGGAAGCATCTCGCCGCGACGTAGCCAGCCCAGCGTGGGGACCGGCAAAGACTGTGATGGTATCGATTCACTTCTTTCCGTTGATCTCGAGGCGCAACGTCATACTACCAGGAGTGTAGCATTGCTATTACTCTCGAGAGTACGCAGTGTTTCGGACGGGTATCATGGCGCGATGGCCAAGGCTGAGCGCTCACGAAACGGGGCCGAGGCCGCTCGCGCACAGCCCGCCCGGGTTCGGGACCAGCGCCTGCTTCAGGCCGCGGTCGCGGTGCTGGCCAAGTCCGGGTGGGACGGCCTTACGATGGATGCGGTCGCCAAGGAGGCCGGACTCTCTAGGGTCACCGCGTGGCGCCTGGGCGCGACTCGGGAGGCCCTGGTGAGCGCGCTGCTTCTGAACCTGGAAGAGGACTACCGCCGGGCGCTCTGGCCGGCCCTCACGGAAGAGGGATCGGCCCGAGAACGGCTGGCTCTCGCCCTGCGGGCGCTATTCGACGTCGCCGAGGCGCACCTCCCGTTGCTTATGGCCTCGGATCAGGTCTTTCACCGTGCTAGCCTCGGCGGGCTGAATTTCAATGAGCCGTTCTCGCGACTATTTCGGGACGGCTTGGAGGACGGTAGCCTGGCGTCACCGGGCGGCGATCCCGATCAGGCCGCCGACCTGCTCTTCAACACCGCCTGCTGGCCGTATGTTCACCTCCGGGGCCGGCATCGTTGGGACCGGGAGAAGCTCGCCTCCATGCTGGTTGCCGTGCTCATGCCCAAGGCGGAATGATCCGCTCGACTGGGGAGGACTCGGATCCGTCTCGCGCCCCATAGAATCCCTACCCCGGCGGCTCCAGATCGGCGGTCCCGGATCCGAGGAGGAACCATAGGGTGTCGTCGAGGCGTCCTGATCCTGAAGCAGAAGCGCTGGCCGAGCGCTGGGTCGGCCTGTACGGGGATCTAGCCTTGCGAACCGCCTACCTATTCCTTCGCGATCAGGGTCTTGCCGAGGACTGCGTCCAGGACGCCTTCGTGAGCGCGTGGCGGGCCCGCTCCAGCCTGCGCGACCCCGGGGCCGAACGCGCTTGGCTGATGACGATCGTGGCCAACACTGCCCGCTCACACCTCCGCCGCCGGATCCCCATCCCAACCGACACCCTCCCCGCTGATCCCTCCACTCACGACCCGTTCGACGAGCTGGCCCTTTCGGCCGACCTGGGACTGGCACTGGACCAGCTGCCGTCCGACCAGCGCGAGGTGATCGTGCTTCGGGTCTACCTCGATCTCTCGGTCGAGGAAACCGCCCGCGCCCTCAGAGTGGCCGAGGGTACTGTGAAGTCCCGACTAAGCCGCGCCTTGGAGGCCCTTCGCCTGATATGGACCCCGACGACCGACTGACGGACCAGGTGCGCGAAGAGCTCCGCCGCTCCTTGAGCGAGATGCGACTGCACCCGGAATTCCGCGAGGAGCTGAAGGGGAGGCTCCTGGCGACGCCGGCCCGCGGGTGGCGCCGTTGGGTGGCCGCCTGGCCGGCGGTGAGCCACCATCCCGGGGCGGTGGCGGGCGTTGCCCTGGCGGCGATTGTGGTCGCGGTCGGGCTTCCCCTTGCGGCCGTCCTACACCAGCACTCAACGACCAGCCCGCGCTACCTGGTGACAATTTCGCCCCGACTCGGCGCCGGGGCCAACCGCGCCGCAGTCGCCGCCCCAGCCACGTGCTCTGGGAAGACCGTTCATCTGAGTGTCTCCCCGGCCCGGGCCACGCTCGCCGCAGGTCAGGGCGTCCAGTTCGAGGTTACCGAGACCGGAGCCGCCTGCCTACTCGACGCGACGGTCGCGGGTCCGTCGGCGGCCGGCCTCTCGATCGTTCCCACCTCACTGTCATCGGCAACCCCGAACGGGGCTTCCTTCCGGGTCAGCTGGTCCGGCCGTCCGGCGGCGACTGCGGCGGGGACCAAGTCGAGCGTGTCGGCAGGCTCGGGACCCGGGCGCCAGCTAGCCCCGGGTGTCTACCGGGTGACCGTGAGCGCGGCACCGTCGGGACCCCGGGTGATCATCTCGATCACGATCACGGGGTAGTGTCACTGCTACCGCCCCTGTCCCCTCCTGGCGCCTGGGCGGGGAAGGACGGGGCACTCCGCGGTCATGGGTGACAATGGCCTCGAACCATGGCCGCGATCCTCACCCTCCTGACCGACTTTGGCTCGACCGACGGATACGCGGGCGCGCTTGAAGGAGCTATCGCGCGGGTATCACCCACGCTTCGGGTGGTCACGATCACCCACGGGGTCCCCTCCCACGACATCGGAGCGGGCGCCTACTGGCTCGGGGCATCGGCGCCCGCCTTTCCCCACGGCACAGTCCACTGCGTCGTGGTGGACCCCGGGGTCGGCACCGAGCGGCCCCTAGTGGCGGCCCGGGTTGACCATCAGATCGTCGTCGCCCCTGACAACGGACTGCTTCACTTCCTATGGGGCCGCGGCCAGGACCGGGTGGCCGTCCGGGTTGACACCTCGGGACTCGACCGCTCCCGGATCAGCTCGACCTTTCACGGCCGCGACGTGATCGGCCCGCTGGCCGCACGGCTCGCCGTCGGGGCCGCTCGTTTCGAGAATCTCGGGCCCAAAATTCCAAGCCCGCAGCTGATGAGTGAGTTCCTACCCCAGGGCGATTCCTCGGGCACCACCGCCCGAGTCTTGGTCGTCGACCGGTTCGGCAACATCATCTTGGCGGTGTCACGTACTCCTTGGTACACGCCGATGCCGGCCAGCGTCTCACTCGGTGGCGGCCGGGTGATCTCCCAGTTGGTGCGCACCTACGGGGAGATCACGGATGACTTCGCCATGCTGTGGAATAGCGCCGACCATCTGGAGATCGCCGGCAAAGCGGTGAACGCCGCCGACCGCTTGCACCTACTCCCGGGCGATCTCGTTCGGGTGGCCTGGGCGACACTCTCTGAGGTGCTCCCGGCGAGCTCGCGTTCGGCCACCTCATGAACCGGCATTCAGCGGCCACCGCGGCGCAAGCGCGGGGGCTCGACGGGGCCGCGAATGACCTGGGAGTTTCCCCGGAGGAACTGATGGCCGTCGCCGGGTTCCAGTGCGCGCGGCTGGCCCTCCGGCTCCTCGCCAACCCACACGACCCTCCTACTGTGGCAGTCCTGGCGGGTCGCGGCAACAACGGCGGTGATGCTCTCGGCTGCGCGCGCCATTTGGCCCGCTGGGGCTGCGAGGTCAGGGCCCTGACTTGGGCCAGTGACACCGATCCCCGGAGCAGTTCAGCCCGCCAGGTCCACGCCGCACAGGAAAGCGGGGTCGAGATCCGGGTACCCGGTGGAGCCGCGGAAGGAGACCTGGCCTGGGCAACTCGAGGAGCGGCCCTCCTGGTCGACGGCTTGTTGGGCACGGGCAGTCGTGGCGCTCCTCGCGAGGAGATCGCGATCGCAATCGCTGCCGCCAACCTTTCGGGAGCGCGGATTCTGGCAGTGGACTTGCCAAGCGGGCTGGACGCGGACACTGGGAGGGCCGCTGGCGAGTGCGTTCGCGCTCGTTTCACGCTCATGTTGGCGGCGCCCAAGTTGGGATGTCTCGCTGCGCGGGCCCGCCAGTTCGTCGGCGAGCTCTGGCTGGCTGACATTGGCGCGCCCGCCGGTGCTTACCTGGCCGTCGAGCTCGACCCACCAACCTTTGTCGGCGACGGCGGCCTGGGGCGAGTGCAGGCTGCTTAGCCCGCGGGGAACACGGCGGGTTGGTCGACCCATAGCCCCGGCCCATGGGCACGCCGACTCTTCCGAGTGCCAGAGTCATGCGGAGACCGGTCCCGGCTCCCGGTGGACAGCCTGCGAGCGGGCTAAAGACTCTTGCCTGAGCGACCACCCAATAGCGCCAGGACCGGCCGCGCCGGCGTCAGGCCAGATCCAGGAGGGCCGGTTGCGCCCGGACCGCGTGCGGGTTATGCTTGCCCCAGCTCGCGTGTCCATACACGCAACGTCATGAATACCGTCCTAGAAAGACCGCAGATCGCCGCGAGCACGCTGGAAGGTTTGGTGCGCCAGCATCTCGATTCCCTGGTCACCTACGCCCTTCACCTCACCGGGACGGCCGAGGATGCCGTCGAATACGTGACTGCGGGACTCTTTCACGCCCGGCAGTTCCCAGCCGCCGCGCTGGAGCGCGACGGGCGGGCGATCCTCTATCGAGCCGTGACGCGTGCCGCCCGCCAGAACCAGCACTATCCCCCGCAGCGGCGCGGGGTCGCCCGCTTCTTCTCCAAGCGTCCCCCGTTGATCAGTCTGGGTCCGGCCGCCGCCGACGCGGGTCGGATCAACACCGCCAAGAGGGCCTTGTTAGCGACCGAGTTCAGTCGCCGCGCATCCTTGCTGCTGCGCGACCTAGCCAAGCTGTCCTATCGCGAGATTGGGGTGGCGATGGAGTGTTCCCCGGAGGCGGCGTCCCGCCTGGTGGCCTCGGCGCGTCGGGAGTTTGGCAGCATCTATCGCGATATCTCGATATGAAATGCAGCCTGCTGACCCTGAGCTGCGCCCTCGACGGGGAGCTTTCCCGCGAACGTCAGCTTGATCTCGACGCTCATTTGGTCACCTGCGAACGGTGCAAGACTGGGATGAGGTATCTCCGCGAGGAGACCGAGCGCGTTTCCCTGCTCGCCGCAGTCAGGTTGGCGCCAGACAAGGCGACCGCACTGCTAGAGCGCAGCCGGATCCTGGTCTCTGGAGACGTGCACCCGGGGAGCGAATACGCGGGGGTTCCTGGACAGGCGGTCCCCCAGCCCCAGCTCCCCGCGCCTGATCCGTTCGGCGCGCTCGGGATCGGGGCGGCAATTCTGGAAGCCGCCCCCGAACCGGACCCGGGTTCCGTCCCGGCGACGGATGACTCGCCGGAACGGCCCCCCTCCGCAGTCATCCCGGAGGCGGAGACGGTGACGGAGGCGGTGACGGAGGAATCGGAGCTGGAACAGGGCAGCGCGTTCGAGGCCGAGCAGGCCGACCTCTCGTCTGCTGACGCGTTCGCCGCGGTTCCAGAGGTGCTGTGGCTGATGGACACCCCCGAGGAGCCGGCCGCCGAGGACCCGACGGAAAGTCCCGGCGCCGCGGGGCTCCCGGTGCCACGTGAGCCCTCGGACATCTTCTCGGGCCCAGCAGAGCCGTCCCCTTCGGCGGAACCCGCCGCGATCCCCGACCACGAACCGGAAACGGTGTCTCGTCCCAGCTCGATGGTAGTGCCCGGCTGGGAACCCGCGACCGAACTCAAGATGCCGTGGGAGGACATCCCGTCCGCCGCGCCCGCCCACGACACCTGGACTCCCGAGCTGGCCGGCGTCCCGGTTTCAAGGGAGAGTCCCCTGCCACCACCGGCGCCCTTCCCGGCGGCGCCCCCCGCCCGGCCTGCTGCCGCGGCCGTGCCGAAGCTCCAATCCGACCCGAAGCGGCCGGGATTCGACCGGGGAATTCCGAAAGGGACCGCTGGGGGCGGTCGACGGCCGGTTCCCCCCAAGCCAGGAAGCAACGGCGCTGAGCCGCGCAGCTGGACCCGGACCGGGCTGATCGCTGTGGCGGCCCTCGCCGTGGTGCTGATCCTCTGGAACATCACCCATGGCCCGGGCCAGAAAGCTGTCCCCCCTCCCCGCGGCCAGGCGAGCCCCGCTGCCACGGCGACGCCCCGCCCATCGGCTACCGCCACACCGTCGACCACGGCCCCGCAGCTGACTCTCACGGGCACCCAGACGCTCGGGAGCGGAGGCACCGGCTACCAGGTCCAGAGCGTGCAATACGGAGTGCACGGGTCTCAGTTCTGGGTGGTCATCCACTTCACCGGCGGCACAGGGGTGCCTACCATCACCTCTGGATTCGACGGCGCTCAGACCATCTACCTGGAGATGCAGGGGGTCGCGCCCGGAACCGCGGTCGCGCAGCCGGCGGCCGGAAGCTTGGTATCCAGCGTCGAGGTGGGCCATGTCGCCGGGTTCAAGGGCGCCGTGTATGTTCTCCAACTCAGCCGCGCGGCCCAGATCTCGCCCTCGGAGCTGACCGGCAGCGAGGCTGGGGCACCGGGCTACTTGGCAATCATCCAGTAGCCCGATTTCGAAGTCCAGCGCGCTGGGCGCCGGGCCGATGGGGCTTTCGGCAGCCTGCTCTAGGCCCCGACGCAAGGCCACGAGTCGGGCCGGCCTGACCCCGCTCGGAACGCCCCCAAGCTGCGGCTGGAGCGAAGGCCCGGGAGAAGCGGTCAGTTGCGGCCATAGGTGGGTGGCGAGGAGGAGGTGTTCGCCAGTTTAAGGTCGAGCATGGTTATCTCCCGATTCAAAAGCTCAATCTCCTGGCGCAGCCGGTGGCTGACGATCGACTGCTCCAGCAGGCGCTGCTTGTGGGCCAGCTCGACCATCAGAGTTGAGGCGATCACCCAGGAGAGGAGAAGCGGGTCGCTGGGTAGGGGATTGACGCCTGCCGACCGAGCCGTGAGGCGGGAAAGCCCTCCCGTGTAGCGGGTCAGGGCGAGGCGAGCCTGACTGGCCAGGATGAAGGCGGCCGGGTCCGGAGTCTGGTCTTCCAGAAGGTCCACGGAAGCTCGCGGATAAGGGCGCCCGGGTACCAACTCCTTGATGCGGAAGCGCTGGGCACCGGTCACCTCCAGGCGGCTCCTGCCCTCGGGAGACGGTCGCACGGTTCTGATCACCGCGACCGTGCCCACCGATTCCGGGTCCGCCGGCCCGGCGACTTCCTCCCCGCGCCGAATCGCCACCACGCCGAACCTCTCGCCCGACTCCTGACAGTCGCGCACCAGCGACTGGTAGCGCGGTTCGAAGACGTGGAGAGAGAGCGGCATGTGGGGGTAGAGGACCACACGGAGCGGGAACAGGGCCAGCTCAGCCACGGTCGCCAAGGATGTGGTTCACCCCGCGACGGCCAACCGGTTGCGCCTCAGATTCGCTCCAGCGGAGTCAGGCCTAGCAGCTCGAGCGAACGGGCCAGGGTCGCCCGGGTCGCATCCACCAGCCCCCGCCGCAGGCCGCGAAGATCCCGATCCTCAAGCTGGTATAGGCGGCCGGAGTGCTCATAGAAATCGTTGAACGCAGTGGCCAGCGCGAAGGTGTAGCCGGCCAGGGTCGAGGGGCTGAGCCCATCCGCAGACTCCGCGACCACCCGCGGGAAGCGCTCGATCATCTTCACTAGCGCCTGCTCGGCGAGGCTGAGCTCGGGCATCTCTTGAGGCATCGGGAGGGGTTCAACTTTGGCCAGTATTCCACAGGCCCGGGCGTGGGCATATTGCAGGTAGACCCCGGTGTCCCCGCTCGTCCGCAAGGCCTCGCCGAAGTCGAAATTGATGATCGAATTGAGCCCGAAGCGGAGCAGGTAGTAGCGGACCGCGCTGGCCGCAAGCAGGCCCGCGGTGGTCCCGTCGCGGGCTTTGGAGCGGACCTGGCGCTCGGCTTCGTCAAGAAGGTCGTCGGCCCCGACCTCGATGCCGCGGCGCCCGCTCAGCGTGTACATCGCCTTGCCCTCCCTTATGTCGAAGCCGAGGGCCGCCGCCGCGTTTGGAGAGAGCGCGACCACCTCGTACGCGAGGTGGTGCAGGGCCTTGGCCTGAGCCTCGAAACCAAGCCTGCGCAGAGCCGACTGCACTGCTCTCTGGGGCGCGGCCTGGCGCTGGTCGATCACGTTGACCACGCGGGCGCCTCTCCCGAAGCGGCTCGGAGAAAGCTGGGCGAGCCCAGGATCGGCCGTCGTCGATGCCGGCCCCTGCGGCGACCAGAGTCGATAGTCGAAGTCGAGGCCCAGCACGCCGAACTTCCACAGATGGTAGGCAATGTCCTTACCCGTGTAGGTGGCGATGCCGTCACTCTTGACCAGGACCTTGGCGTCGCCGTCGTCGGCATCCTCCGTCGAGGTGCCGTCTTCGAGGGGAAGTACCCAGCATCCTTTGAGAGGCCCCGTGGAAGGCCTCCGAATTACCCCCGACTCCTGCATCCAGTCGAGGGCATGGCCCAGGAACCCGCGCTCGATGATGTCGGACTCCCAGGTCAGAAGGTCATAGCCCACCCCCGCTCGGGCCATCGTCCGCAGGTGGGCATCGACGATCTTTCCGGCGAGCTGCTTGGCGGCCACCGCGACTTCCCCTTCTCTCCCCTCGATCTGGCGCAGGGTGCGGACTCGCAGGGCCACCAGCTCCGGCTCGGCCTCGTAGCGGCGACACACCTCCACGTAGGCGCGGGAGCAAAACCGGTCGAATGGCTCGTCGGCCGCCGGGGCTAGGCCCAGGTTGCGGATTCCCACCAGGACGTCGGCGACCTGGACGCCGGTGTCGTCGATGTAGTTCTGCACCTCGACCTGGTGACCCCGGGCCCGCAGCAAGCGGGCCACCGTGTCGCCGATGCAGGCGTTACGAAGGTGTCCGACGTGGGCCGCCTTATTGGGGTTGGTGGCGGTGTGCTCGACGATCACCTTGGGGCCGGCCAGAGGGTCGGGGCTGACCACTTCACCTAGGGCGAGCGAGCGCTCGATCACGGCGGGGGTGAGTGAGGCGAAATCAATCCTCAGGTTGAGATAGCCACCGCCGCTGACAGTGATCTCGCGGCTGTGCTCGACCGGCTGCTGGCCGAGGATCTGGGCCAGCTGGGCCGCGATCTCACGCGGCGGCCGCTTCAGGGAACGGGCGAGCCGGAAGGCGACCGCGGAGGAATAGTCTCCCATCTCGGGAACCGCCGACGGCTCCACGGCGAGGTCGGGGGCGGCACTCGCGCCCAGGCTCAGAACGGCACGCTCGAGGGCGCGCGCAAGCGAGTCCTGGAGATCGGGCATAGGCGCGTGATCGTACCGCGTCAGGCGCCGGCGCCCTGCTTCAGACTAGACCGTCGAGCTTGGCCTTGAGGGTAGACTTCGGCTGGTAGCCGACCAGGCGCTGAACCGCCTCGCCGCCCTTGAAGAGGATCAGGGTGGGAATGCTCATCACGCCGAACTGACCTGCGACATTGGGATTGGCATCGACGTCGAGCTTGGCCACTTTGACCCTGGGGCCGTACTCAGTGGCTAGGTCCTCGACGATCGGAGCCAGCATTTTGCAAGGCGCGCACCAGTCCGCCCAGAAGTCCACAAGAACCGGCGTCTCGGACTTGATCACCTCGCTTTCGAAGGTCGCATCGCTCACCTGAACTGGCTCAGCCATGGTCTTCTCCCGGCGTCAGGCGCCTTGACCCGCTGGGGCGG
>Ga0307372_10004449_pt1 | contig 21598 bp, 14 predicted proteins | sample OX1MG_FD_202533 | JGI IMG/M metagenome (GOLD analysis project Ga0307372, IMG submission 202533) | Soil microbial communities from Risofladan, Vaasa, Finland - OX-1 | ecosystem: Environmental > Terrestrial > Soil > Coastal area > Acid sulfate soil | place: Finland: Risofladan, Vaasa | collected...
GTGTCCTTGGCAGAGGTCTGCAGGAAGTACGAGTCGTTCGGGAAGCGTGGATCGTACAGCACCGGCTGATAGGGCGTTGCGCACGCGCCGGTCGTGGCGTCGAAGACGCAAAAGACCGAGCCGTAGTCGGAGCCGACGTAGGCTTGGGTCAGCTCGTTGAGCAGCGGATCGTGGATCTGCTCGAGATAGCTCTGCCGGTCATCGCTGTAGAACAGGCCCGTGGTCCAGAGGAGCGGTGAGTTCGCATTCGTCGATTGCAGGCGGACCTCCTCGGTGAAGTTCTGCTGGCCGTTGTCGACCGTCGCCGGCGAGCGGTAGTCGGTCGCGCCGGCCGGCAGGTGCACGCCGTTGCCGTCGAGCAGCAGCGGCAGGCCGGAGGCGACCGAGGCGAGCACGGCTCCCGACTGGTAGAAGCCGAGATTGTAGATCGTGCCGTCGTAGCCCGAGGTGTCCTTGCGATGGTAGTACGAGGTGTTGGAGATGAGCTGGAATGAGCCGAAGTCGCCGACGACCTTCAGCGCCGGCAGATAGAAGCGGTCGGGCCGGCCGCGGCGCGTGGGATCCGCGCTCACGTAGCGGTCCTTGCTCTGATTCGAATACAGCGGCCAGAAATCGTTGGTGTTGTTGCTGTAGCGATCCTGGTAATAGATGCTCGGCGTCAGGCGCCAGCGGTCGCTCATTTGCCAGACCGCGGCGAGCCGGATCAGCGAGGTATCGGTGAAGTTCGCGTTGTTCTGGATCGTGTCGAGGCTCACCGGGTCGATCAAGTTGATGTAGCCGCCGTCCCGCCGATACCAGACGGTCGCGCGCACGCCGAGCGTGCCGTCGATGATCGGCATGCCCGCGGCGACGCCGGCCTCGTAGCTCGGGCTCCCGCCTTGCGTGTAGGAGACTTCGTCGCGGCTGTAGATGCTGCTCTTGGTCAGGCTCGGCGGGGTCGTGATGTAGCGCACCGTGCCGCCCTCGGAACCGGCGCCGAACAGCGTCCCCTGCGGGCCGCGCAGCACCTCGACGCGCTCGATGTCGAAGGTCTCGGGCAGCGCCTCATCGGGGTTGAAGGCGAGCGCGCGCATCTGGATCGGCGTGTCGTCGAGGTAGATGCCGGTCGTGCCGGCGCCGCCGGTCGAGGCGATGCCGCGGATCGAGATGTTGTTCGTGCCGGTGTTGTCGACGTCGACGCCCGGGGTGAATTTGGCGAGATCGCTGATGTTCTCGACGCCGCGCAGGTCGATCGAGCGCTGCGTGAACGCCGACACGCTCAAGGGCACCTTGCTCAGGCTCTCGGCGCGGCGGGTCGCCGTGACGATGATCTCCTGCAGCGGACCGCTCTGCATTTGGCCGCCGGCCGCGTCGCTCGCGGCGGATTGCGCCAAAGCCGGCGCGGCGAGCGCCGTCGCGAGGCCCGCGACCAGGCCGGCCGCCAGGCGCAAGCGCTTGTGGTGATCTTGCAACGAGTCAATACGACGACATCCCGGCATGATGAACCCTCTTATTCGGCAGCTGCGGCCACCCGAGCCGAGGCGGTCGGCCCCGGCGTTTTTTCCGCCCCGGCGAACATAACGCGGGTCGCCGGGAAACGCAATTCCGATCGCCGGCACCGATTCGGGGCGCGCATCGCCCGTCGCCTGCACGCGACGGGTGCAACGGCGCAAGGGTGCGGCCGCAGGCGTTTATGGGATCATGCGCCCATGAGCGACAACATCGACCGAGCGCGTGCCAAATCCCTCAAGCCCCTGCGCGCGTTGCTGCCCTTCCTGCGGCCGTATCGCGGCACGCTCGCCGCCGCGCTCGCGGCGTTGCTCGCCGCCTCGGGTGCGCTGCTCGCCCTGCCGGTCGCGGTGGGCCGGCTGATCGATCACGGCCTCGCGGCGAAGGACGCGGCGACGATCAATCACTATTTCGTCGGCTTCCTGGCCGCCGCCGTGCTCTACGGCCTGTTCGCGGCGCTGCGCTACTACCTCGTGACCTGGCTCGGCGAACGCGTCGTCGCCGACCTGCGCGCCGCGGTCTATCGGCGCGTCGTGCGCATGGACCCGCTGTTCTACGAGACGACGCGCACCGGCGAGGTGCTCTCCCGCCTGACCGCCGACACGACGCTGGTGCAAGCGATGGCCGGCGTCAACCTCTCCATCGTGCTGCGTTCGAGCCTCACGCTGATCGGCGCGCTGGTGCTGCTCGCGGTCACCAGTGCGAAGCTCACCGCCGTGATCCTGGTGCTCGTGCCGCTCGTGCTCGTGCCGCTCATCGTGACCGGCCGGCGCGTACGGCGCCACTCGCGCGCCTCGCAGGACCGGCTCGCCGACACCAATGCGCTCGCCGACGAGACCTTGAACGCGATCCAGACCGTGCAGGCGTTCACGCTCGAGGCGCTGCAGAGCGGACGCTACGGCCGCGCGGTCGAGGAGAGCTTCACGGCCGCAATCGGCCGCACCCGGGTGCGCGCCGCGCTGACCGCGATCGGCATCACGCTCATCTTCGGCGGCGTCACGCTGGTGTTGTGGATGGGCGCGCACGCCGTGCTCGCCGGCACCATGAGCGGCGGCGAGCTCGGCAAGTTCTTGATGTATGCGGTGTTCGTCGGCACCTCGGCCGCGGCCCTCTCGGAGATGTGGGGCGACGTACAGCGCGCGGCCGGTGCGATGGAGCGCCTGTCGGATCTGCTGGAGGCTCGGCCGAGCATCGTCGCGCCGGCGCAGCCGCAGGCGCTGCCGGCGCGGGTCGAGGGGCGGATCCGCTTCGACGACGTGGTGTTCCATTACCCCTCGCGCCCCGAGACCGCGGCGCTCGCCCACTTCAGCCTCGAGGTCGAGCCCGGCGAGACGATCGCCTTCGTCGGCCCCTCCGGCGCGGGCAAGAGCACCACCTTCCAGCTGCTGCTGCGCTTCTACGACCCGCAGTCCGGGCGGCTGTCGCTCGACGGCCGCGGTCTCGCAGACCTGGATCCGCAAGACCTGCGCTCGCGGATCGGGCTCGTGCCGCAGGACACGGTGCTGTTCGGCGCGAGCGCGCGCGAGAACATCCGCTATGGCCGGCCCGGCGCGAGCGATGCGCAGATCGCGGCGGCCGCGCGTGCGGCCGCAGCCGACGAATTCTTGCAAAGGCTGCCGCAGGGCTACGAGACGTTTCTCGGCGAGCGCGGCACGCGCCTCTCCGGCGGCCAGCGCCAGCGCATCGCGCTCGCGCGGGCGATCCTCAAAGACCCGCCGGTGCTGCTGCTCGATGAGGCGACCAGCGCGCTCGATTCCGAGTCCGAACGCCTGGTGCAGAGCGCGCTCGAGAAGCTGATGCGCGGGCGCACGACCATCATCATCGCCCACCGGCTGGCGACGGTGCAGAAGGCGCATCGCATCGTCGTGATGGACCACGGACGCAAGGTCGCCGTCGGCACGCACGAGGCGCTGATGCGCGAAAGCCCGCTGTATGCGCGCCTCGCGACCTTGCAGTTCGGCATCGGCGAGGCGGCGGGCGGCGGCGCCGAGCCCGCCGCGGCGCTCACTTGAGCAGACCTTCCGCGCGCAGCGCCTGCTGCACCTTCGGCCGCTCGGCGATGCGGGCCTGATAGGCGGCGAGCACCGGCCACTTGCCGAGTTCGATGCCCACGTCGCCGCTCCAGCTCAGCACCGTGAACAGGTACGCGTCGGCGACGCTGAATGTCTCGCCGAGCAGATAGGTCTTGCCCTTGAGAAACGTCGACAGCCAATCGAATTTCAGGCCGAGGTTGGCGATCGCGGCCGCCTTCCATTCGGCCGATGCCCGCGGGTTCCATAGCGGACCGAAGCCCTTGTGAACTTCGGTCGCGACGTAGTTCAGCACCTCGATCAGCCGGTAGCGCTCGAAGCTGCCCGCGCGCGGCGCGAGGCCCGCCTCCGGCTTCTGGTCGGCGAGGTACTGCAGGACCGCGGCACCCTCGGTCAGGACCCGGCCGTCGTCGAGTGCGAGGGCCGGTACTGCACCCTTGGAGTTCACGGCGGTGTAGTCGGCCCCGGCCGCGGTTTTCTTGGTGCGCAGATCGACCTTCTCGGCCGTGAACGCCGTGCCCATCTCGCAAAGCACGATATGCGGGGCGAGCGAGCAGGCGCCCGGTGCGTAGTACAATTTCATCGGCAACTCCTTGGTTGGCGTGGCGTGGGCTCGCGATGGTACAGCGTGATCGGCGCGCCGCAAAGCGCGGTCGGCCGGGCGGCCCGGCCCGCGCGGCTCGCGCCGGGCGGCGTGGTCGTCGAGGTCGTCGAGGCCGGCGTGGGCGCGTTCAAGCGCCGCGGGCTGCCTCGAGCGTGGTCGCGAGCGCCGCGCCGACGACGCCGGCGTCGGCGCGCAGGGTGCCGATGCGCAGCGGCGCCTCGCAGCGCAGTTTGCCGAAGAACTTGTCCGGCTCCTCGGTGATGCCGCCGCAGAGGATCACGAGGTCCGGCCAGAGCAAGGCGTGCATGGTGCGCAGCACGAGGTTCAGCTCCCCGACCCATTCATCCCAGCCGAGATTGCGCTCGACCTTGATCCGCGGCGCCGCGCGCAGTTCGGCCTCGCGGCCGTCGACCTCGAGGTGGCCGAGCTCGGTGTTCGGCACGAGCTGCTCGTTGGTGAACAGCGCGCTGCCGATGCCGGTGCCGAGCGTGAGCAGCAGCACCGTGCCCGGCTCGCCCTTGGCGGCGCCGAAGCGCCGTTCGCCGAGCCCCGCCGCATCCGCGTCGTTGATCGCCGTCACCGGCCGGCCGAGCCGCCGCACCGCGAGTTCGCCGAGCGGATGGCCGATCCAGTCCTTGTTCACGTGCGCGGCGGTGCGCACCGTACCGCGGACGATGACGCTCGGAAAGGCGAGGCCGACGGGCAGGTCGCGCGGCAGCGCGTCGAGCGCGCCGGCGATCGCATCGAGCATCGCCTCGATCGAACCTTGTGCCGGCGTCGGCACGGCGTGCCGTTCGAGCCGCTCGCCGCTCGTGACGTCGACGAGTGCGCACTTGATCGAGGAGCCGCCGACGTCGACGCCGATGCGCAGATTTTGCGGTGTCGTTCGCACTTGCGGCCGCGCTCCGGTGGAGGTTTCGAGAGATCGATTCGCCAACCGACCCATAATAACCTGTAAAGTCGCGCAGTGGCACTCGGGGCGAGCCGGGCGGCGCTCGACGCAGGCCCGGCGGATGAACCGATTAGGGACGGTACACTGGACAGATGAATACGGCGGCCAAACAGCTATCCACGCGGCGCAACGTCGCGCTGCAGCCGGGCATGCTGCACGCGGCCTTGCTGGACCGCCTGACACGCGCCCTGGGCAAGAACCCGGAGATCGCGTCGGCGCGCGACCTCTACGACGCCCTGTCGCTCGCGGTGCGCGAGGAGTTGACGCTGCGCTGGCTCTCGACGCAGCGCCGGGTCGCGCGCGCGCACGTCAAGCGGGTCTGCTACCTGTCGGTCGAGTACCTGCCGGGCAACTCGCTGATGAACGCCCTGAGCAGCTTGGGCGGCGAGATGGTCGAGGAGGCGCGTGCGTCGCTGCGCGAGATGCAGCACGATCTCGACGAGATCGTCGCCCAGGAAGTCGACCCCGGTCTCGGCAACGGCGGTCTCGGGCGCCTCGCCGCGTGCTTCATGGATTCGCTCGCGACGCTGCAGTATCCGGCGGTCGGCTACGGCATCCGCTACGACTATGGCATCTTCACGCAGCTGATCGACGCTGACGGTTCGCAGCGCGAGGTCGCGAGCAGCTGGCTGCAGCTGCGCAACGTCTGGGAGACGCCGCGCGGCAATGTGCGCTACACGGTGCGCTTCGGCGGCCGCAGTGTCGGCGCCCCGCAGGCCGGCGCGGCGACCCCGCATCGCTGGCTCGACACGAGCGACCTGTTCGCGATCGGCTTCGACCACCTGATCCCGGGCAACCGCAGCGCGACCGTCAATCATCTGCGCCTCTGGTCCGGGCGCGGCATCACGCCGTTCGACGTCGACGCGTTCAACGAGGGCGACTACGTGGCCGCGGTTCGCGAGCAGGTGGCGGCAAAGAACCTGTCGCGCGTGCTGTATCCGGACGACCGCACGCCGCAGGGCCGGGAACTGCGCTTCAAGCAGCAATATTTCTTCGTCAGCGCAAGCCTGCAGGACATGCTGGCGACCCACCTCGCCGAAGCCCGGCCGCTCGACTCGCTGCCGGAGGCGGTGGCGATCCAGCTGAACGACACCCACCCGGCGATCGCGATCGCGGAATTGATGCGCCTGCTGGTCGACGAGCACGGCATGCCCTGGGCCGATGCCTGGCGCATCACCACCGCGGTGTTCGCCTACACCAATCACACGCTGCTGCCGGAGGCGCTCGAGACCTGGCCCGTGGCGATGTTCGAGAGCCTGCTGCCCCGGCACCTGCAGATCATCTACCTGATCAACCGCGATTTCCTCGAGACCGTCGCCGCGCGCTTCCCCGGCGACCTCGAGCGCTCGCGCCGGCTGTCGATCATCACCGAGGAGGGCGAGCGGCGCGTGCGCATGGCGCACCTCGCGGTCATCGGCAGCCACCGGGTCAACGGCGTCGCCCGCCTGCATTCGCAGCTGATGCGGCGCGAGGTGTTCGCGGACCTCGCCGGGATGTTTCCCGAGCGCTTCATCAACGTCACCAACGGCATCGCCGCGCGCCGCTGGCTGAAGCAGTCGAACCCCGGGCTCTCGGGCCTGCTGACCGAGCGGCTGGGCGTCGCCTGGGAGAACGACCTCGAGGACATCGGCCGGCTGGGCGGCGCCGCCGAGGACGCCGGGTTCCGCCGGCGCTTGCGCGAAATCAAGCGCGACAACAAGCGGCGCCTCGCCGTCGAGATCGAGCGGCGCATCGGCCTCGCCGTCGACATCGACTCGCTGTTCGACGTGCAGGTCAAGCGCGTCCACGAATACAAGCGCCAGACGCTCAATCTGCTGTACGTGATCGCGCGCTACAACCGCATCCGCGCGAATCCCGACGCCGCGATCGTGCCGCGCACCGTGATCTTCGCCGGCAAGGCGGCGCCCGGCTATGCGATGGCGAAGGCGATCGTCAAGCTGATCAACAACGTGGCGACGACGATCAACGCCGATCCGCTCGTCCGCGGCAAACTGTGCGTCGCGTTCCTGCCGGACTACGACGTGTCGCTCGCGCAGAAGATCATCCCGGCGGCGGATCTATCCCAGCAGATCTCGACCGCCGGCATGGAGGCCTCGGGCACCGGCAACATGAAGCTCGCGCTGAACGGGGCGCTCACCATCGGCACGCTCGACGGGGCGAACATCGAGATCTGCGAGCACGTCGGCGCGGACAACATCTTCATCTTCGGCCTGAGCGCCGAGGAGGTGGCGGCGCGGCGCGCGGCCGGCTACGTGCCACGGGCCGAATGCGCCGCGAACCCGGAACTCGCGCGCGCGCTCGAGACGATCGAGTCGGGCCACTTCTCGGCGCCGGCGGACCGCCAGGTGGTCGAACGCCTGCTCGGCGACGGCGAACCGTATCTCGTGCTCGCGGATTTCGCCGCCTATGCGCTCGCCCAGGAGCGGGTCGACACCCTGTACCTGGACGTGGAAGAATGGAGCCGCAAGGCGGCGATCAACATGCTCGGCATGGGCTACTTCTCCAGCGATCGCAGCGTGCGCGAATACGCCGACTGGATCTGGGGCGTGAAACCGGTGATATGACCCTGCGGGCCCGCTCTTGACCGGCAGTTCGCTCAGCGATTTCGACCTGTATCTGTTCGGCGAGGGCAGGCACGAGCGCATCTACGAGAAGCTCGGCGCGCATGAGTGCGAGCTCGACGGCGGCGGCGGTACGCGCTTCGCGGTCTGGGCGCCGAACGCCGAGCGAGTCAGTGTCGTCGGCCCGTTCAACGACTGGGACGGGCGGCGCCACCCGATGCGCGCGCGCGGCGTCTCCGGCGTCTGGGAGAGCGTCGTGCCCGGCGAGGGCGAGGGCACCCTCTACAAGTTCGAGATCGCAACGCGCAGCGGACGGCTGCTGGTCAAGACCGACCCGTACGCCTTCGCGATGCAGCTGCGCCCCGGGAATTGTTCGATCGTCGCCCGGCTCGACGGCCACCAGTGGCGCGACGCCGACTGGATCGCGCGGCGCGGGCGCGAGGATCCGCGGCGCCGGCCGATCAACATCTACGAGGTGCACCTCGGCTCCTGGCGGCGGCCCTGGCACGCGCGCACGCCGCCCTTCATGAGCTGGGGCGAGGCGGCCGAGCAACTCATCCCGTACGTGCAGGACCTGGGCTACACGCACATCGAGCTGATGGGTGTCGCCGAGCATCCGCTCGATGCCTCCTGGGGATACCAGGTGACCGGGTATTTCGCGCCGAGCGCGCGCTACGGATCGCCGCTCGAGTTCATGGACTTCGTCGACCGTTGCCACCAGGCGGGGATCGGCGTGATTCTCGACTGGGTGCCCGCGCACTTCCCGCGCGACGAAAACGGCCTCGCGCTGTTCGACGGCACCGCGCTCTACGAACACGAGGACAGCCGCCGCGGCGAGCATGCCGAGTGGGGCACGAAGATCTTCAACTTCGGCCGGCACGAGGTGCGCAACTTCCTGATGGCGAACGCGATCTTCTGGTCCGACCGCTTTCACGTCGACGGCCTGCGCGTCGACGCGGTCGCCTCGATGCTCTATCTCGACTACAGCCGCAATCCCGGGGAGTGGCTGCCCAATCGCTACGGCGGCCGCGAGAACCTCGAGGCGATCGAGTTCCTGCGCGAGACGAACGATGCGGTGCACCGGGCCCATCCCGGGGTGCTGACGATCGCCGAGGAATCGACCGCGTTTCCGGCCGTCTCGCAGCCCCCGGCGGTCGGCGGGCTCGGCTTCAACTTCAAGTGGAACATGGGCTGGATGAACGACACGCTGAAATATGTTGCGCTCGACCCGATCCATCGGCGCCACCACCACCAGTTGATCACCTTCTCGTTCATGTACGCCTGGTCGGAGAACTTCATCCTGCCGATCTCGCACGACGAGGTGGTCCACGGCAAGCGCGCGCTGCTCGACAAGATGCCGGGAGACGACTGGCAGAAGCGCGCGAACTGCCGGCTGCTGCTCGCCTACATGCTGGCGCATCCCGGCAAGAAGCTGCTGTTCATGGGGACGGAATTCGGCCAGTGGCGCGAGTGGCGCGACCAGGATCAGCTCGACTGGCCGCTCGCCGGGGAGCCTGCGCACCGGGCGCTGCGCGACTGCGTGCGCGAGCTGAACCGGCTGTATCTGGCGTGCCCGCAACTCTACGGCAGCGACTGCGATCAGGACGGCTTTCGCTGGGTCGACCTGCACAACGCCGCGGAGAGCGTCTGGGCGTTTGCGCGGCGTGCGATCGGCGGCGACGCCGGCGCGCCGATCATCTGCGCGTTCAACGCGACGCCGGTGCCGCGCGACCGCTACCCGATCGGCGTCGCCGAGCAAGGCGAGTACCGCAAGCTCTTCGACACGGACGAGACGCGTTTCGGCGGCTCGGGCTACAACCGGCAGACGAGCGTCGCAAGCGGCGCGCAGGGCTGGCAGGGCTTTGCCCGCTCGATCCGCGTCGACCTGCCGCCGCTCGCGGCGGTGTTCTTCATCGGCCCGTCGTAGATGAAGTGGATCCAGGGCGGGCAGCCACGGCCCCTCGGCGCCACGTGGACGAAGCAAGGTGTGAATTTCGCGCTATATGCGCCCGACGCGACCCGCGTCAGCGTCTGCCTGTTCGACCCGAGCAGCGGCGAGGAGCGCGAGCGCTACGACTTGCCGGCGCGCACCGAGGAGGTCTGGCACGGCCTCGTGTCCTTGCGCCGCGCCGGCTACGGCAGCGACTATGCGTTCTTGGTCGACGGCCCGGACGATGCGGCGAACGGCCAGCGCTTCGACGCGAGGATCCCGCTGATCGACCCCTACGCGCGCGAGCTCGTGGCCGGGGCGCCGCTGCGCGCGCGGATCCCCGAGCGGCGGTTCGACTGGGGCGCCGACCGGTCGCCCGCGGTGCCCTGGCGCGACACCGTGATCTACGAGGCGCACGTCAAGGGGCAAACGGCGCTGCATCCGCAGGTGCCGGCGCCGCTGCGCGGCAAATATCTCGGACTCGCCGAGCCGGCGGTGATCGCGCACATGAAGTCCCTCGGCGTGACGACCGTCGAGTTGCTGCCCTGCCAGGCTTTCCTCAGCGAGGACTTCCTGCTCGAGCGCGGACTGGTGAATTACTGGGGCTACAATCCGCTCGCCTGGTTCGCGCCGGCCGCGCAATACGCCGTCGCCGACCCGGTCGGCGAATTCAAGGCGATGGTCAGGGCGCTGCACGCGGCCGGCCTCGAAGTCGTCATGGACGTGGTGTTCAACCACACCGCGGAGGGCAACGAGGAGGGCCGGACGCTGTCGCTGCGCGGCATCGCGAACCCCGTCTACTACCGCCTCCTCGCCGGGGACCGGCGGTATTACGAGAACCTGACCGGTTGCGGCAACACGGTCCATTGCGAGCATCCGGCGGTGCGCACATTGATCCTCGATTGCCTGAAGTACTGGGTCGAGGAGATGCACGTCGACGGCTTCCGCTTCGATCTGGCGACCGTGCTCGGGCGCGATACGCGCGGCTTCGATCCAAACTCGCCGTTCTTCGCCGCGCTGCGCGCCGAGCCCGCGCTCGCCTACGTCAAGCTGATCGCCGAGCCCTGGGATCTCGGCATGGGCGGCTATCAACTCGGCGCCTTCCCGGCCGGCTGGTCGGAGTGGAACGACCGCTACCGCGACAGCGTGCGCGCGTTCTGGCGCGGCGATGCCGGCAAGATCGGCGAGTTCGCCGAACGCATGGCGGGCTCGAGCGACCTGTTTCGCCACGGCGGGCGCAAGCCGAGCGCGAGCGTGAACTTCCTCGCCGCGCACGACGGCTTCACGCTGCACGACCTCCTCGCCTACAACGACCGGCACAACGAGGCGAACCTCGAGGGCAATGCCGACGGCAGCCGCCACAACCTGAGCTGGAACTGCGGGATCGAGGGCGCGACCGACGATGCGGCGGTGAACGCTTTGCGCCGCCGGCAGATGCGCAATCTGCTCGCGAGCCTGTTCCTCTCGCAGGGCGTGCCGATGCTGCAGGCCGGGGACGAGTTCGCACGCACGCAGCGGGGCAACAACAACGCCTACTGCCAGGACAACGAGATCGCCTGGCTCGACTGGCGGGCTGCGCTCGAACATGCGGATCTGGTCGCCTTCGTGCGCGCGCTCGCCGCGATCCGCCGTGGCTACGCCGAGTTCCGGCGCGACCGGTTCTTCAACGGTGCCCCGCAGCGCGCCGGCGCGAAGGACGTGGCCTGGCTGCATCCGCGCGGCGGCGAGATGCGCGAGGCGGACTGGACCGACGGCGAGCAGCGCACCCTCGGCACCTGGCTGCGCCGCGGCGCGCGCGACGCGGGGCGGCTGCTGCTGATCGTCAACGCGGGTGCGGCGGCGCAGCCGTTCGCGCTGCCCGCGGCGGCGGGCGCGATCTGGCGCCGCCTGTTCGACACGGCGCTCGAGCCCTTCGATGCGCCTTGGACGGCGGCCGGCGGCGCCTACCCGGTCGAAGCGCGCAGCGTCGCCTTGCTCGAGTGCTGAGATGGGGCACGACGAGCTCGTCGGGCGGCTGGCGAACCTGCGGGGGATCGGCGACGCGTATTACGACTATCGCGGCGCATTGCGCCGCTTTGGCGCCGCTACCAAGGCGGCGATCCTGCGGGCGATGGGCGTGCGCGTCGAGGACGAGGCGGCGCTGCGCGCGGACATCGCGGTGCTCGAAGCGGCCGGCTCGCGCGAGCTCGCGCCGCGGGTGGCGGCGTCGAACGGCGCATTGATCGGCTTCGACATCCACGTCAGCGCGCTCGAGCTCGGTGCCTACCTCGTCTGGTCGCTGCGCCGCGAGGACGGCGTGCGGCAGGACGGCGCGGTCTCGACCGCCGACTGCGCGCAGCTGTGGCGCGGCGAGGTCGCAGGCTCCTGGATCACGCGCCGGCGTTTCGAGCTGCCGGCGCGGTTGCCGCCCGGCTACCACGAACTCGAATTGCGCATCGGCGCGGGTGCGGCGCATCGCTGCCTGCTGATCATGTCGCCGCCGGCCTGCCACGAACCGCCCGCGCTCGGCGGCGGACGGCGTGTCTGGGGCGTCGCGCTGCAGCTCTACACCGTGCGCTCGCGCGGCAACTGGGGCGTCGGCGATTTCGCCGACCTCGCGGCGCTGATCCGCGGATTCGCCGCGCAGGGCGCGGGCTTCGTCGGCCTGAATCCGCTGCACGCGCTCGCCACGGCGGATCCGGAGCAGGCGAGCCCGTACGCGGCCTCGGACCGCCGGTTCCTCAACGTGCTGTACATCGCGGTGCCGTCCGTCGCCGAGTTCGGCGACTGCGCGCCGGCCCGCGGGCGCGTCGCGGAAGAGTCGTTCCAGGCGCGCCTGGCGGCGCTGCGCACGGCGGCGCTCGTCGACTATCGCGGCGTCGCCGATGCCAAGCTCGAGATCCTGGCGCTGCTGCACGAGCAGTTTTGCGACCGCGAGATGGCGCAATCGACGCAGCGTGCGGCGCAATTCGCCGCCTTCGTCGCGAGCGGCGGCGAGGCGCTCGAGCGGCACGCACGCTTCGAGGCGCTCGACCGGTACTTTCGCCGCACGCGCGGCCTGCCCTCGGGCTGGATGAACTGGCCGGAGGAATACCACGATCCGGCCGGGACGGCGGTCGCGGACTTCGCCGCCCTGCAGCGGCGCGAGGTGGACTTCTTCCTCTATCTGCAATGGCTCGCCGAAGAGCAGCTCGCCGCGGCCCAGGCGCTCGCGCGGCGCCTCGGCATGCCGATCGGGCTGTACGGCGATTATGCGGTCGGCGCGGCGGCCTCGGGTTCGGAAGTCTGGTCGGAGCGTGCGACGTTCTGCCTCGGCGCCGAGATCGGCGCGCCGCCCGATCCGCTGGCACTGCAAGGCCAGGGGTGGGGCGTGCCGCCGCCGGAGCCGCTCGCGATGCAGCGGGAGGGCTTCGCCGGCTTTCGCCGCGCGATCCGCGACAACATGCGCCGTTACGGCGCGCTGCGCCTGGATCACGTCATGTCGCTGTTCCGGCTCTGGTGGGTGTCGGCGGGCGCCTCGCCCGCCGACGGCGGTTATGTGCACTATCCGCTGCACACCTTGATGACGGTGCTCGCGCTCGAGAGCGCCCGCGCCGGCTGTCTGGTTGTCGGCGAGGATCTCGGGGTCGTGCCGGACGAGGTGCGCGAGGCGATGGGCCGGTACGGCATGTACCAGTACAAGGTGATGATCTTCGAGAAGGATCGCGGCCGGTGGCGCGCGCCCGGGGAATATCCGCGGCGCTCGCTCGCGACCGTGACGACGCACGACATGCCGACGATCCGCAGCTACTGGCAGGGCAGCGACATCGAACTCGCCACGAGCCTCGCCTTGTACCCGAGCGCCGAGGTGCGCGCCCAGGTGCTCGAGGAACGCGCGGCGGACCGCGCGGCGCTCCTCGGCGCGCTGCGCGCTGCGGGTCTCGCCGCGGCGCGGCCGGCGGGCCCGCAAGAGCCGTTCGCGCCCGAGCTCGCGGCGGCCATGCACGGTTACCTCGCGCATTCCGGGGCCGCACTCGTCGCATTGCAGCTCGAGGACCTGCTCGGCATGACCGCTCCGGTCAACGTGCCCGGCACGCACGCGCAGTACCCGAACTGGCGGCGCAAGATCGAGGTCGATCTCGAGGACATCCTCGCGCGTCCGGAGCTGCTCGCGGCGCTCGCCGCGGTCGAACGCGCGCGCCGCTAGCCGGGCGCCGCCGTGGCGCCCGCCGAGCGCCGCTCGGCGCGGGTCTGCGCGCGGGCGGCGAAGACCCAGATCGCGCCGGAGAGGGCGACCGCGAGCGGCACGATCTTCACCGCCTCGGCGAGCGAGGAGGCGTCCGATATGACCCCGATCAAGAAAGGCGAGATCGCATCGCCGAGCATGTGGATCGAGAACACCGACAGGGCGACGGCGGTCGCGCGCTCGAGCGGTGAGACCAGGTTGACGATGGCCGCGTTCACCGGACCGGTCGACAGAAACAGGCAGAACTGGGCGGCGACCATGCTCGCCAGATACAGCCGCGGCGAGGCGGTCGTCAGCGCGAACCAGACGAACGGCGCGGCGGCGAGCGTCGAGATCGCACACAGCCAGAGAAACGCGCTGCGCAGGTGCCTGCCCCAAAGATCGCCGAGCCAGCCGCCGGCGAACGTGCCGACGAAGCCCGTGATCACGACGATTTCGCCGAAGCTCACGGTGGCCTGGGCGCGCGGCATGCCGCGCACGCGCTCGAGGAAGGCGGGCATCCAGGCGGCAAGACCGCCGATCGCGAACGTGTACGCGGCATAACCGAGCACGGTGAGCAGGTACGGCCGGTTGCCGAGCAGGCGCCGGTAGGTGCGCCGCCCGGCAGCGCCCGCCGGCCGCGCCGCGGGCGGCGGTGGCGCCGGTGCATCCTGGATCCCGCGCGGCGGATCGCGCAGCGCGAGACACAGCGCCGCGAGCGCGATTCCCGGCACGCCGGCGACGAAGAACGCCGGGCGCCAGCCGTAGCGCGCATCGACCAGGCCGCCGACCACATAGCCGAGTGCGGAGCCGATGGGAATCGCGCTGAAGAAGATCGCCATGATCCGGCCGCGGCGCTCGGCCGGGTAGTAATCCGACAGCAGGCTCGGTGCGATCGTGCCGTACGCGGCCTCGCCGACGCCGACCGAGGCGCGCGCGGCGAGCAGGCCGGCGAAGGAACCGGCGAGGCCGGACAGGCCGGTCGCGACGCTCCAGATCGCGACGCCCGCCGCGATCAGCTTGGGCCGCGAGCGCCGGTCGCCGAGCGCGCCGAACAGCGGTGCCGAGAGCGTGTAGACGATCAGGAAGCCGCTCATCAAGGAGCCGAGGTCCGCATCGCTCAGGCCGAGATGCGAGGCCTTGAGGCTCTGGAACAGCGCCGCGACCACGTAGCGGTCCAGGTAGTTGAACAGATTGATCAGCGACAGCACGCCCAAGCCCATGCCGGCGCTCATCGTCCAGGATTTTACGCCGTCGGCGCGCATGCCTCCCACGCGGCTCTTTGCTCGGCGAACCGCACGACCTGCGCGGCGAGCGTCGCGAGCTGTCGTTCGGTCGCCGGGATCGACGGCCGATCCTCCTCGTCGAAGTGGCACTCGCTCGTGTTGATCGCGACGCCGAGCGGCGTCGGCCAGCCGCGCAGCGCGTGCACGATCGAGCGCAGCGCGGCGAGCGTCGCGCCGGTCGCCTGCCAGCCGGTCGCGCAGACGATCAGGCCGACCGCGCGATCCTCGAAATAGGGCGGGCGATCGTCACGCAGGTCCTCGGCGTAGTCCAGGGCGTTCTTCACGAGGCCCGAGAGCGAACCGTGATAGCCGGGCGAGGCGACGATGATGCCGTTCGCGCGGCGCAGTGCCGCGACCAGCCGGCCCACCGCCGCGTCGCGTTCGCCCACTTCGGGCACGTAGATCGGCAGCAGCAGTTGCGGTCCGGTGAGCAGTTCGGTGCGCGCGCCGAGCTCGCGCGCGCGCGCGAGCACGTGGCGCAGCGCGCGCTCGGAGGTCGAGCCGGGGCGGGGCGTGCCGCCGATGCCGAGGATCAGCGGCGGCGGCGATTCCGGGCGCGCAATGCGGTTCATGGGCGGCGCATGCTAGCAAATTGCGGCATCGACGATCGCCTGCGCCTCTTCGAGGATGCGCCGCAGATGCGTCTCGTCACGCAGGCTCTCGGCGTAGATCTTGTAGATGTTCTCGGTGCCCGACGGGCGCGCGGCGAACCAGCCGCCGGCGGCGAGCAGCTTGACGCCGCCGATCGCCGCGCCGTTCGCCGGCGCGTGGGTGAGGATCGCGCTGATCGGTTCGCCGGCGAGGCTCTTCGCGGCGATGCGCTCCGGGGTGAGCTTCGCCAGCCGCTCCTTCTGCAGCGGGTTCGCCGGCGCCTCGAGGCGCTCGGCGAACACCGGCCCGAGATCTCGCTCGAGCCCGGCGTAGCACTCGCCGGGGTCGCGACCGGTCCGCGCGGCGATCTCGGCGGCGAGCAGCGCCGACGCGATCCCGTCCTTGTCGGTGGTCCAGGCGCCGCCGTCGATCCGCGCGAACGCGGCGCCCGCGCTCTCCTCGCCGCCGAAGCCGAGCGAGCCGTCCGCGAGGCCGCCGGCGAACCACTTGAAGCCGACCGGCGTCTCGAAGAGCTTGCGCCCGAGACGCGCGGCGACCCGGTCGATCATCGACGAACTGACGATGGTCTTGCCGATCGCGGCGTCGGCGCGCCAGGCGGGCCGGTGGGCGAACAGGTAGTCGATCGCGACCGCGAGGTAGTGGTTCGAAGGCAGCAGTCCGCGGCTGCGCACGACGATGCCGTGACGATCGTGATCGGTGTCGCAGGCGAAGGCGACGTCGTAGCGCTCGCGCAGGCCGATCAGGCGCTGCATCGCATAGCTCGATGAGGGATCCATGCGGATGCGCCCGTCCCAATCGACGCTCATGAAGCGGAAGGTCGGATCGACCTCATCGCTCACGATCTCGAGAGGCAGCCTGTACCGGTCGGCGATGCGCGACCAGTAGTGCACGCCGGCGCCGCCGAGCGGGTCGGCCCCGAGCCGCAGCGCCGAACCGCGGATCGCCTCCATGTCGAGGACGTTGCCGAGGTCCTCGACGTAGGCCGAGAGATAGTCGTGCGCATGCGTGGTCGCCGCGTGCCGCGCCCGGGCGAAGTCCATGCGCCGCACGCCCTCGAGCCCGGCCTCGAGCAGGCGGTTCGCCCGCGCCTCGATCGCCGAGGTGATGTCGGTGTCGGCGGGACCGCCGTTCGGCGGGTTGTACTTGAAGCCGCCGCTCTCCGGCGGGTTGTGCGACGGCGTGATCACGATGCCGTCGGCAAAACCCGCGCTCGCGCCGCGGTTGTGCGTGAGGATCGCGTGCGAGATCGCCGGCGTCGGCGTGTACTCGTCGCCCGTGGCGCACATCGCCTCGACGCCGTTCGCGGCGAGCACTTCGAGGGCGCTCGCAAACGCCGGCGCCGACAGCGCGTGGGTATCGAAGCCGAGATACAGAGGGCCGTCGATCCCGCGGCCGCGGCGGTGTTCGCAGATCGCCTGGGTGATCGCGAGGACGTGCGATTCGGTGAAGGAGCCGTCGAGCGAACTGCCGCGGTGCCCGGAGGTGCCGAAGGCGACGCGCTGCGCGGGCTCGGCCGGATCCGGCCGCCCGGTGAAGTATGCCGTCACCAGCCGCGGGATGTCCGCGAGCAGGCCGGGCGGCGCCGGCTTGCCGGCGAGCGGGCTGATCGTCGGGCTCATCGACCCTCGAGTGCCGCGCTCTTCGCGGCGATCTTGCCCATCAGATCCTGCCACGAAGCGACGAAGGCCTGCGCGCCCTCGTGCTGCAGCTTCACGCCGAGCGCCTCGACGTCGATGCCCGCCCGGGTGTAGCGGGCAATGACCTCCTCGGCGTCGCCGCCGTCGTCGGCGAGCACGCCGCCGAGACGACCGTCGGCGGCGAACGCGAGCAGCGTCTTCTCCGGCATGGTGTTGATCGTTCCCGGTGCGGCGAGGGCCTCGACGTAGGTGCTCGGGCGCGCCTGCGGATCCTTCACGCCGGTGCTCGCGAAGAGCAGGCGCTGCGGCTGCGCACCGGCGGCGGCGAGCGCGCGCCAGCGCGCCGAGGCGAGCAGTTCGCGGTAGGCGCGATAGCAGCGGCGCGCGACGGCGATGCCGAGGCCTTGCTCGAGCGGCGCCGCCACGCGGCCGACGACCGCACGGTCCCAGCGGCTGACGAAGAGCGAGGCGACCGAGGCGATGCGCGGATCGAGGCCGGCACCGATCCGGCGCTCGATGCCGCGCATGTAGGCGGCCGCGGCGGCGAGGTACTGTTGCTGCGAGAACAGCAGCGTGACGTTGATCGGCACCCCCGAGAAGATCGCCTCCTCGATCGCCTGGATGCCGGCCGGCGTGCCCGGGATCTTGACGTAGAGGTTCGGCCGGTCGGCCATGCCGTGAATGCGCTTCGCCGCGGCGAGCGTCGCCGCCGCATCGTCGGCGAGCAGCGGCGAGACCTCCATCGAGACCCAGCCGTCGGCGCCGCCGCTCGCGGCGTGCACGGCCTTGAACGTGTCGGCCGCGCGCCGCAGATCCTCGAGGGCGATCTCGACGAACAGGTCCTCGACGCCCTGCCCCGCGCGCGCCCGGCCGCGGATCGCCGCGTCGTAGTCGCCCGTGCCGGCGATCGCCTCGTCGAAGATCGTCGGATTCGAGGTCAGGCCGGTCACCGAGAGCTGCTCGACGTAGCGGCGCAGCGTGCCGCCGTCGAGCAGCGCGCGGGTGATGTTGTCGAGCCACAGACTCTGGCCGAGATCGTGCAGGCGTTGGGTGTTCGCAATCATCTTGGGGTTCCTCCGCGGTGCGGGGTGTGTCAGGCGTTCGTGCCGTGCAAACGGCGGCGCAGCTCGCCGATCTCCTCGAGCAGGTCGAGCGCGAGGGCTACGCCGGCGAGGTTGATCTCGAGGTCCCGTTGCAGGCGCAGCGCGGTGCGCGCCCGGCGCAGCGCGGAGCCGCCGAAGCGCCATTCGCCCGCCGCGCCGCCCGCGGCGGGCAGGATGCCTTCCTCGACCAGTTCGATGATCCGCGCCGCCTCGGCCGCGCACAGCCGGCTCAGCTCCTCGAGCGACAGGAGGCTCTCGCATTCGACGATGGTGCCGCGCAGAACCTGGTAATTTCTTGGCGTCATCGGCGTTCACACTCCCAGCCGCGCGCGCGGATCGAACGGCGCCGCGGCGGCGAGCGCCTGGTAGGCGGCGCGCGCCTTGGCGTCGGTGGCCGCGGGCAGGGCGATCTGCAGCACGACGTACAGGTCCCCGGGCGGCGCCGCGGGAACGCCGCGGCCCTTGACCCGCAACTTCGTGCCGGCCTTCGAACCGGGCGGAATCTTCAAGTCGATCGGGCCGCCGGGTGTCGGCGTCTGCACGGTCGCGCCGAGCGCCGCTTCCCAGGGTGCGACCGGCAGCTCGAGGATCAGGTCGCGCCCGTCGAGCCGGTACAGGCGGTGCGGCTGGAACTCGACCTCGACGTACAGGTCGCCGGCCGCGCCGTTGTGCAGGCGCGTGCCCTGACCGGCGAGACGGATCGTCTGGCCCGCCAGGATACCCTGCGGAATCTGTACGTTCAGCGTGCGCTCCTTGATGATCAGCCGGCCCTCGGCGTCGACTTCCGGTACGCGCAGGCCGATCGAGCGCGTGCCGCCGGTCAGGCTCGCCTCGAGGTCGAGCAGCACCTTCGCATGATGATCCTCGCCGCGGCCGGCGTCGAACGCGCCTTGCGCAGCGCCGCCGCGCCCTCTGCGACCGAACAGTGTCTCGAAGAACTCGCTGTAGGCGGCGCCTTCCGAGCCGCCACCGGCACCGCCGCTGAATTCGAAGCCGGCGTCCCAGTCGGGCGGCGGCCGGAACGTCTCGCCGGGGCGGTGGCCCGATCCGAGCTGGTCATAGGCGGCGCGCTTCTCGGGATTCTTCAGTACTTCGTACGCCTCGCCGAGTTCCTTGAAGCGCGCTTCGGCGTCCTTCTCCTTGCTCACGTCCGGGTGATACTTGCGCGCAAGCCGGCGGTAAGCCTGCTTGATCCCGGCTTCCTTCGCGTCGCGAGCGACGCCCATGATCTTGTAGTAATCCTTGAATTCCACCGCTCACCTTGGGCGCCGGGCCGTGCCGCGAACCGAACTCCTAGGATACTATGGCCACGGCGCGGCCATTCAATGGCGGTGCCCGCAGCCCCCGGGGCGCTCGGCGTCGAGGCGCCGCTCAGAGCTGGTAGGCGAGCGACAGCAGCAAACCCTCGGCGACATCGCGCCACAGGCCCGGCGCGCGGCGGTCGAATGCCTGCGCATCGGGCAGCAGGGCTTGAATCCAGGCGGCCAGCCAGTCGATCTCGGCCGAACCGTACAGGATGAACGCGGACTCGTAGTTCAGCAGCAGGCTGCGCGCATCGAGGTTCACCGAGCCGCAGAGCGCGAACGAGTCGTCGAGCACGACCGCCTTGGCGTGCACCATGTACGGCAGCAGATGGAAGCGCACGCCCGCCGCGCCGAGCGCGCGCAGCGTGCGGCTGCGGGCGAAATCCGCCAAGCGGTGATTGGATCGGGCCGGCAGGCAGACGTCGATGTCGACGCCGCGGCGCGCGGCCAGGCGGAAGGCTGCCTCCAGCGCCGCGTCGGGCACGAAGTAAGGCGTCACCGCGAGAATGCGCCGTTCGGCGCGAAAGCAGGCGTCGATCAGCAGCGCCTCGACCGTGTCCTCGGTCTGGTCCGGGCCGCTCGGCAGGAACTGCGCGAGTGCGGCGTCGCCCTCGAGCGCAGGTGCAGTCGGCGCGAGCACCGGCGCGGGGGCGCCGCCGGAGGCGGTCCAGTCGGTTTCGAACTGGCGCGACGCCGCGGCGGCGACCGCGCCGTGCAGATCGAAGGACAGGTCGCGCCAGGGCGGGGCCGCGGCGCCGCCCTCGAAGTACTCGGCGGCGAGATTGCGCCCGCCGGCCCAGAGCCAGGTTTCGTCGGCGATCGCGTACTTGCGGTGGTTGCGCAAATTGCGCGGGCCGCTCGTCTTGCGCGCGAGCAGCGGCGAGAACACGGCGGTCTCGACGCCGGCGGCGGCGAGGCGCGCGCGCGCGCCGCGCGGCAGGAACAGCGCGCCGACGCCGTCGATCAGCAGGCGCACGCGCACGCCGGCGCGGGCGCGCTCGATGAGGCGGGCCGTCGTGTCGCGGCCGACTTCGTCGCGGCCGATCAGGAACGTGCCGACGTCGAGCCGGCGGCCGGCGCGCGAGATCGTCGAGCCGAGTGCCGCGCGTGCCGCCGCGCCGTCGGCGTGCAGGCGCAACCGCGCCGGGGAGGCATCGCTGAGGTCGAAGCTCTCGATCAGCGCACGCGCCCAGTGGCGCGCGTCGGCGTGCGGCCGGTGCGCGCGCGCGCGCTTGCGCCGGACTTTGCGCCGGCCGAACAGCAGATAGATCGGCAGGACCACGTACGGCAGGGCGATCAGGCCGAGCACCCAGGCGATCGCGATCGAGGGTGGCCGGCGGTGCTGCGCCGTGCGCGTCGTCAGCACATAGACGAGCACGCTCGCGAACACCGCGAGTCCGTGCGTCGAGAGCGCGATCCCCCAGCTGTCGCCCGTGCCGCTCACCGCGAAGGGTTCAGTCGGCGACCCGGAAGCATTCGGCGCCTAACCGATCCGGCCGACCAGCGCGCCGACCGCGGCGGTGACGGCCATCGACAGTGCGCTCCAGAAGGCGACCCGCAACGCGCCGGTGCGCGGGTTCGCGCCGCCGACGCGCGCCGACAGCGCGCCGACGCCCAGCAGGCACGGCAGACTCGCGGCGACGGTGGCCAGGATCAGATGCGTCGGCGGGGCGATCGCGGCCGCGCCGAGCGGCAGCGCCGCGCCGCAGGCGAAGGAGAGCGCCGAAGTCGCCGCCGCCTGCATGGGCCGCGCCCGCAGGGTGCTCGACAGGCCGAGTTCATCGCGCGCGTGCGAGCCGAGCGCGTCGTGCGCCATCAGTTGCTCGGCGACCTGGCGGGCGAGCGCCGCGTCCAGGCCGCGACGCCGGTAGATTTCGCTGAGCTCGGACTTCTCGCCGGCGAAATCCA
>Ga0307372_10004450_pt1 | contig 21597 bp, 22 predicted proteins | sample OX1MG_FD_202533 | JGI IMG/M metagenome (GOLD analysis project Ga0307372, IMG submission 202533) | Soil microbial communities from Risofladan, Vaasa, Finland - OX-1 | ecosystem: Environmental > Terrestrial > Soil > Coastal area > Acid sulfate soil | place: Finland: Risofladan, Vaasa | collected...
AGTTCCGCAAAACCCTCGAAGGGAGAGGGGCCATGGCCCCTCTCCCTTCGCAAACCACGACCATCAACACAAATGAGAATCTCCAGTTATGAATGGTTGAGAAAAAGGGGGCAGGTCAGAGCTTAGCCTGACGGGCTGGGGGTGCGATGGAATGGAAGCATCGCATGGCCCATTTGTGGGTCAATGGTATGTGTTCAATCCACAGGGAGAGATTCATTTTTTGGGGAGTGCCATGTGGCTCGTTGATGCCGGGGATTATGACAGCAGCGGGAAGTCAGCGCTGCTGTTTTCCCTTGAAGGCTACAATACCGGCGGCTATCGCCTGTATTATCAGGAATTTAAAAAGAACGTCGAGTACGTGGTCCATTATCACTGAAGCTGCGAACAAGGCGCAAAGCATGATGTCATCTTCTGGGCAGGTCGTCGTTCAAGGTAGCTTTGCGGCTCAAGTCTCTGGGGGGGCAAACCCGATGAAGTTCTCGGAGATCGCGAACCGGGGCGGGTGGCCCAGGTCTCGAAATCCCAAACCAACCACGAAATATGGGTGCCCCACGTCTCGATTCTGAGACGTGGGAAGTAAGATGTTGGCATGACGGCGGGTGGCCCAGCCTAACCCCCTGTGATGCAGATTCCCCCACAACCGGGGGTGCCCCGTCCAAGCTCTGCTTGGGCGGGAAGCGAGACACTCTGCCAGCCCCAGCACCTGTCAACCCCTCCGGCCCCAAAATATCCCGTAACCCGTTCATTTCAAATGCAAAAAATCCGTGCACCGGATGCATTTGAATTATTCCAATCCGCTATAATAGAAACAGTAGAGAATTTCGAAGGGCCGCCCTGCAACACCCAGGCGCGGCCCTTTTCCATTGCATTTTTTCTTACGGAAGCCGCACGATGATCGCACGCATCTCCCAACTCGAACCCAACCGCCCCATCAAGCGGGTGCCCCCGACCGAGCGCCGCACATAATCCCTTTGTTTGTAGGATCATACCAATAACCATCCTGGAATGAGTGTCTTGCCGCGAAAGCGCGAATAAGCCAAGTGGAATCATGAACTTAATTTTTTGACCCCGCGTACGCGGCATGCCAAACTCCCGCGCTCCGTCCAAACCAGCATCCCCCTCCAAAGCAAAAGGCGCCCGCCGCAGCGAGCGCCTTTTCAACAAAATCAAGATCGCCAATCGCGACCAACGGAAGCGAGCATAGACGCACCTTCCGGAACGGCGCGGAGCGCGTGTGCCTGAGAGCCTGCCCTGAGAGCAGCGAAGGGGCCAGCCCTTAAATCGAGCTCATATTCAGCAGGAACTCCGCGTTGTTCCGCGTCTTCCCCAGCTTGTCCACCAGCAGCTCCATCGCTTCCACCGGAGACAGCGGGTTCAGCACCTTCCGCAGCACCCAGATGCGCTGCAGGTCTTCCTTCGAAATCAGCAGCTCTTCCTTACGCGTGCCTGAGCGCTGAATATCGATCGCCGGGAACACGCGCTTGTCCACCAGCTTGCGGTCCAGGATGATTTCCATGTTGCCCGTGCCCTTGAACTCTTCAAAGATCACTTCGTCCATGCGCGAGCCCGTATCCACCAGCGCCGTCGCAATAATCGTTAGCGACCCGCCCTCTTCAATGTTGCGCGCCGCGCCAAAAAAGCGCTTCGGCCGCTGCAGAGCATTCGAGTCCACGCCGCCCGAGAGCACCTTGCCCGACGGCGGAACAATCGTGTTGTAGGCGCGCGCCAGTCGCGTAATCGAGTCCAGCAGGATCACCACGTCGCGCTTGTGTTCCACCAGCCGCTTCGCCTTTTCTATCACCATCTCGGCCACCTGTACGTGCCGCGCCGCCGGCTCGTCAAACGTCGAGCTGATCACCTCGCCCTTCACCGACCGCTGCATGTCCGTCACTTCTTCCGGACGCTCATCGATCAGCAGCACAATCAGCACCACCTCGGGGTGGTTCGCCGTAACCGAGTTCGCAATCGCCTGCAGCAGCATCGTCTTGCCGGTGCGCGGCGGAGCCACAATCAGTCCGCGCTGCCCCTTCCCGATCGGCGTCAGCAGGTCCTGCACTCGTCCGCTGATGTTTTCCCGCACCGTCTCCATCTTGATCCGCTCCTGCGGATACAGCGGCGTCAGGTTGTCGAACAGAATCTTGTTGCGCGTCTCTTCCGGCGACTCAAAGTTGATCGCCTCGATCTTGACCAGCGCAAAATACTTCTCCCCCTCGTGTGGTGGCCGCACATTCCCGCTGATCGTATCGCCCGTCTTCAAATCAAACTTGCGAATCTGAGACGGCGACACGTAAATGTCATCCGGTCCTGGCAGATAGTTGTAATCCGGCGAGCGCAAAAAACCGTAGCCGTCCGGAAGGATCTCCAGCACGCCCTCCGCGAAAATATGGCCCTCCTTCTCGCTCTGCGCCTGCAGAATACGGAAAATGAGGTCTTGCTTGCGCATGCCGCTCGCGCCGGCAATTTCCAACGTACGCGCAATACGGCTCAGCTCGGTTATGTTCTTTTCTTTCAATTCTGCGATTGTCATGCTTTACCTGCGATTAACTGGATGGGATTTCGTTTGGAAGGGAAGAACAGGAGAGAGGCGGATGAGGCTTGGAGGAAAATTAAGAGAAAAATCAGTTTGCGCAGCGGACTGCGCCGCGCTTATGCAGCGCGGCGGTCCTGTATGCGGCCAGCAGTTTCTACGCTCGCAACCAGGGCAGCCGGGTTGCGATCGTGGAACCGAAGCAATACTTCATTGGTCGTGTCTTGCAATCTCGTGTTGGGCTTGTGCAGCTTGCGCGTAGCCTTCGAGGCCAGCTGGCATAGCTGATAGCGATTCTTGACATGGGCAAGCGCCCCAAAAATCAGATCTGAACGCATGGATGATTCTCCTTAATTCTTTTGACCATCTCCATCCCGCTGCACGGAACCACGCTTCCAGCATTCCGAAGTGGCCAATTTTTTGGTGTACAACTTTAGACGCAAGAAACTTCGTCACCGATCAATTCTTTTTCTTTACCGCCATTATTTTTAAGATGCCGCTTGAACTTTTCTGCTGCTATCCGCAACTGCTTCCATCTTCTGCGGCTCGCACGGAGGGGCAAAAAAGGTAGATTGGATAGGGATAGTTAGCTGAAAAACCGTGGGTTCCGAGCTGGAAGGCCTTGGATAAACCTCATCACCAAAACCGGCCTTTTTCAGCACGTTACTCACCCGGCAACCATAAAATTAAACGGGTATGGGTCAGGGGTCAACAACTTTTTTTATAGATTTTCCACGCGCCCCATTCCAGTAACTGTATCATCCCAAAATTGAAAAACTATTCTATTTTCAGTAGTTAATAGGCACCCCTATACCAAAGCCGGAAGACGTATCCCAAAATACATATATTTTGGCGCCGCTTGCTTCCCTCTGCGGCTTCCAATCGCTTTGCCTAAATGGGGAAAACCACCGTAAACTCAATGCTTTTTGTGAAATTGTAGGATTACCGGGAGAACAACCGGCAAAATCAGTAGCCCACTGACCACCACCCATGACACTGGCCGCCCTAGGTTCAGTGTATATCCCACTCCCAGCCTCTTCGGTACCATCACCGCTGGATCACCCGGGTTGAAATAAAAAATTCCGCCCAGCCAATAGCGGTCAGGCGTGCTGTCCTGCGCCGCAGCTATCGCGGGCATGATTCGTCTCGCGCCGGCAATCATGTACACCACAATCATTCCGATCAGAACAAAAACACTGATCATCACCAACGGAACAACTCTGGTGGCATCGTGCATCAAGGGCAAAAGCGATATCGCGCTGAACAACAGTCCAAGCATCCATCCGCATGCGCACAGGAGATTGCGTGTCAGGTGCACCACCGACTTGCTGCCCTGGAAACCGGAGGAGACCCGCGGAATCACTTCACCCAGAATGGCGAATAGCACAATCAGAGCCGTGCCCAGAATCAGCACTCCGAACACCCCCATCGGCGTCCGTTCACTCCAGCCGTTAGCCTGCCCATTGGCGCCCCAATGGATCGGAAACCGCTCAGGAATTGACTGCCATTGCATGGCCAGAACAGTAGACGCTCCTCCCACGGGCAGCAGAGCCGCAAGCACCGTCACCGCCCAGGGCATCCGTCCTCCCGGCTGCGGTGCAATCTCCGCCGCCCGTACCGTAAATTGTGTTGCGCGATGCAAATGCAGCCGGCGCCATGTCGAAATCCACAGAACGAAGATCCCTGCGACATCTACCCCTACGGCTCCCAGCAGAAACCACACACTGCTGGTGGCGCTGCTGTATGCCGCAAGTGTGATGGCACATAGGGAAATCAGAGCAGCATTGCGCGCATATCGGTGATGCAGCTGACGCGCTTCTGCACTCGCCCGGAACTCCTCCGTCACATGTATGCCAAGTAACAGACCATCCCGGCTCAACAGCCAGGGAAGAAAAATCAGTAGTGAAAGAATCGCAACCGGAAACAACAGTGCAATGTGCGTCGTTACGTTCGGCATGGCATTACCTCTCAAAAACAGCGCCGACTTCGCGCTGCACAACAACTACCGGAATCCCCTTCAGCCGCATCTCGGCCAGGAGATGTCTCAGCCTTTGGCAAAGCAGATCAGCCTCCTCTGTGGCGATGGCCTTAGCCGGCTGGTGCATACACACAACGGCCCTGCACCCGTGCTGCAGGTCAATCCAGCCCTCGTTGGCCAGTCGGCGATACGCCTCCGCGATCGTGTTGAAGTGAACTCCAAGCTGCATCGAGAGCGTACGCACAGAAGGCAGCTTGTCTCCGGCCTTTAAAACTCCCGAGTTCAGATGTACACGTATCTGGTCTACAATCTGCCGGTACGCCGGAACCGGCGAACCCTCCTCAACGCGGACGAGCGCTTTGCCCATACTTTAACTGTACATATTATCTATACAGAATCAAGAGTTGGACCCTCCGCTCCCGCCAGCCACTTGTTCAAATAACACCGGCGCAAAATACAAACACCGGACCACCAGGGTCCGGCGTCTGTTCCATCTCTCCCACTCTAGCGAACGAGCGCGTACTCCAAACCAATCGTCACGCCTCGCGGGGTCATCCCATTCGTCGAGTTCCCCGGAATATTCGGCGCCGAGGGCATGAACTGGAATTCATAGCCAGCCCGAAACCGGAACCGCGGTGTCAATCGATAATCAGCGAAAACACCGGGCGCATAGGCAAAATAGCTGCCCTTGCCAATACTCCCAGGGAATCGAACCCATATCCCGCCGAGCAGAAATTTAGCGTCAAAATCAATTTTGTTCCAACGATACATCCGGTACTTGGCGCCGATCAGATAGTCCGACTGCGTCTCCCCTTCGTCAGCGCTGTTGCCGAAACGCAGCCAGCGTGCCTCACCTACCGCGCCGATCTTTTCTGTCAGGTTTAAGTCGAACGTAGTTCCAATGCCGTTCAGCCGCGCCGGACCATAATCAGGGTTAAAGTTGGAATATTCCCCGCCTACCCACAAGGCCGACTCACCTCCCGTACTCGAAGGCGCCACTTGCGAGTACGCTACGGTGGCGGCAAATAAAAGACTAAATGCAAAAATTTTCTTGATCACACTGGTCACGGCTTTTGCCTTCTCCGAGTTCTAAGATACTTGCTCTCTTCAAATCAGAGCACAAAAGACTCCTCATTTATTACCACGATGCTTTGCCCGGCCGACCTAAGGCGAAGGCCGGGCTGTTTAAATCACTGCGCCTACGGCTGGTTGTTCACAGTCGGCGGATTCGAGGTCCCCTGTGTGGGGCCGTTTGGGGTCGCATCAGCCGGTGCCGCTGTTGGGGCCGCTCCCGGTCCTGCTGGACTACTCGTCGCTGCTGGTGCCGCAGGCGGCTGATACCGCTGCAAATTGTAGTAAATCGGCGTCACCTCAAACGGCATCTTGTCGCTCGGATTCAGGAGTTGCGCCTGTTTTGGATGCAACTGGTATACCTTGTCGTCCCACGGATCAATCCGCAGATGACTGTTCAATGGAAGTGCGGCAATCTGCGACAGGTCTCTCGGATTCAGCGCCGGAGCCCCATGCGCGAGGCCCGAAAGCCACGGAGTGCCATCCGGACGCAGCAGCGAATCACCCAGACGAGGCGTCAGCAATCCCGTGAGCGACTTCCGCATCGCGGCCAGTTGCTCAAAGTACAGGCCGACTTCGCCTGACTTATTCGCATAAACCGAAGCGTTGAACATCTCCACCGCCTTCTTCGCAGCAGCTTCATCATCCGTGAACGAGTGGAGCATGTAAATCCGCTGGAACGTCGCCGCATCCGGGAACAGCAGCCGGTCATTGAACGCGTACTCCGTATCAATGTGGTGGCCCAGCACAATATGCGCTAACTGGAAGCTCAGAACCGCGGCAAGGTCCGCCTCGGTCGGCAATGTATCGATCAGTCCCTTGCTCACCAGGATCGTGTTGCCCACCGCCAGCGACTCCAGCGGAGCCGTCAACAGCACGCGGCAGTGAATGTCCGACGGCAGATTCAGCTTGCTCCCGATGATGATGTTGTTGGTCACCGTCTCCAGGACCTTGTCGAAGTCGCTGGGCGGAGCCAGTAGTCCGGCCTGCGTCAAACGATCCAGCACGTTGTCCTCCGCCTGTTTCACCCAAAGCCGCTGTGCTTCCAACGGGCTAACATCCTGCCCTTCGGTGCTCTGGTCCTGCGCATTCTCTACCTGGATGGACGCGCTCGTCGACTCCTTCTGCGGAAGTTTCAACGAGTAGCCCCATAAATACGTCTGCGCGCGGAATCCCTGCGCATGACGGTCCGCACTGATGTGCGTCTCCTCGGCATAAATCGCTGTCGGCAGCCATTCTCCCGGCTGAATATTCGTGCGCCAGCTGTCAAAGTGGAAGTAGTGGCTGACGTCGTCGTTCTTATTTTCCGTGAAGGTGCCGTTGAACCGGACGATATGGCCGCCTTCGTCTTCAATCCATATCCGCCCGAAGAACCGCCCGTAGCCCTTCACCGACCGCTTGGGACGCACATCGAACACCCAGGTCCGCACTGAACCAAGGAATTCCCGGCGCACGTAGGTAAAGTCGTAGTGCTGGCGGTCAAATCCCCTCGGGTCCATAAACATCATGTCCATGAAGCCCGTCTGCGAATAGTTAATGTGAAAGCTTTTTGTCAAATCATGGATATATCTTGTCGTACCGGAGAAAAACCCGTGATGTGTCTTCCGCGCGTCGTAGTTTTCCGCCGTGAATGCCCGGCCGAAGTCCACCCGCGCAATGCTGTACTCATCGCTCACCGGAACCGAGTAGAGCAGCGGATCCGGACGCATGTTCTGGATGTACGTCTGCACGACCGGCGTGCTCTTGCGAATCAGCTGGATCGTCTGGTGCTCCCGCGTAATCGCCCTGTCGATCAGGGCAGACTGCTGGGGAGTCAGCGGAATGATGCGAATTTCGCGGTGATGCCTCTTGGCATGGGCGGCGCTTACGCTGAACACAAGCGCCAGGCCAATGATACAAATCTTGCGGAGTGACATGTTCCGGGCTCCTCAAATAACTGCAAATTTACAAACTTCGAAACGGCAATACTAAAAAATCGTACCTGCAAAAACTCTACGCCAACTGGAATGTCACCCGGATTGTCGTCACTTCATCCACCGGATGTCCATCCCGTGTCGCAGGCTTGAACTCGATACGGCGCGCTGCCTGCTGCGCCAGTTGATCGAGACCATATCCCAGGCCTTGCACCACTCGCAGCACCTGCACCCGCCCCAAGGCTGTGAAACGCACTTGGAGCGTCACATCACCCTCGATCTTCCGGCGCCGGGCCGCTGCGGTGTACCCAGGATTGGGCTTGTTGAGAATTTTAAGAGGAGTCGCATTGATTGCCTCTTGCCGGCGCGCGGGTGCCGCCTTGCCGAATTCTGTCCCGCCAAATCCGCTATGCTTCACCCGCTCCGCACTTCTCGGCCTGCCGCGCCCACCAAGCATCCCGCTGGAAAAACCTGCCGACGCCACCGTGCCCCGCGTATCGCGCCCGCCCGCCACGCCGTTCGTAACTCCCGATCCAAAACTCACACCATGCACGGAGCCGCTTCGCGCCGCACCTGCGCCCGGCGCTCCAACCCCCGGCGACCCCTGGAAGGACCCCACCGCTGCTATCGTCTGCGGACGGTTCGCATTCGGATTCGGACGTACTCCCTCCGGATCCCCAAAACCTCCCGTATGCTCCGTCGGCTTCTGCCGATTATTGGCCACTACGGTCGGATGCGGACTGCTGAAAAGTCCCACCTTGGGCTTCGGCGGAGGAGCCACGCGCAGCGGCGGAGCCGGTACCATCTTCGGTGCCTGCTCTCGCACATGAATCTCCTTCATCTCCGGAGCAGCCACCACCGGGGAAGGCTTCGGCATCTCGATCTTCGGCTGACCCAGCCTGAGCTTCGGCGGCGGCGCAAATACACGCACCCTGGGCACTGGCGGGGCGGGCGGCTTGGGTTGCTCCGCCGGAAAGATAAGCAGCGAGGTCTCCCGCTCATGCCTGACCTGATGAACACCCGCAAGGCTCAACAGAATAATCAGCCCTGTCACAGCAGCGTTCACGCACAGGCTCACACCAAACGACCCGAATCGGCCCTTCTCATCAGGCAGCAGCCCGAAGTTTGCGCGGTTCAGCAGATCACTGTTCTTCATAAATCCAAATCCATGATTCTCAATCAAGTTCTGGTTGCTTTGCTTGTCGATCCCGCCCACCTGGACATTTCCACCTTGCTCGCTCAGTCACACCAATCAAACTGATGGACAGAGACATGCAATAGCGTCCTAGCATCTCTTGTTCCACTTCGCCCACGGTGAGCCCCGCTTTTCTTTGTTTTTTCTCACAGATGAGGAAAAACCCGGCGGCGAGCTCTAACTTTAATAGGGTGAACTACGCACGAAAGTACCGAGCGGCGCGCTGACATCCATATATACCAGCATGTTACTGGCCTTCGACCTGCCTCTTCGGGAGGTGCGCTTCAGAAGATAACCTCTGGGGGAAGTACTGCAAAGCTCGACACAATTGTAACGGGTCAGCCCGGAATGCGTAAGCTTTACATTTTCATCCTCCGACATAAGGTAATTTTTTCCGGAAATCAGCAGATCTCATAACCCCAGCAGGATTCCGCGCCCCCTACACTGTTTGATGACAGAATTAAAAGGAAATTGGAAGTTTACGTCAGAATTCAACATTAAAATTATCTAATGAGAACGCCCCTGCGCATCCTCGTTATCGGCGGCGCCGGCTACATCGGCGGAACCGTAGCTCAGATCCTGATCGAGAAGGGTCATCAGGTCGTCATTTATGACAACCTCTGCCACGGCCACCGCGCCATGCTTCCCCCACAAGCACAATTTGTCGAGGGAGACATCGCCGACCGTGTCGCTCTGGAAAAGCTACTGTGTACAGGAATAGACGGGGTGATGCATTTTGCCGCTCTCATTGAGGCTGGCGAAAGCATGAAAATACCCGAAGCCTACTTCCGCAATAACAGCGCCTCCACCCTCAGCCTGCTGGAGGCCATGCTGGCCACCGGCGTTCATCGCCTCGTCTTTTCCTCCACCGCCGCCGTCTACGGAGAACCAGAATCCACGCCCATACTCGAGGACGCGCCTCTACGCCCCACCAACGCCTACGGTGAGTCCAAACTGCTCGTCGAGCAGATGCTCACATGGCTCAACCGGATCCACGGCTTCCGCTATGCCAGCCTCCGCTACTTTAACGTCGCCGGAGCCATCCCCGGCCGCGGCGAAGCCCATGAGCCGGAATCGCACCTCATCCCACTCATCCTCGACGTCGCCCTCGGCCGCCGTCCCAGTATCAAGATCTTCGGTAAGGATTACCCCACACACGACGGCACCTGCGTCCGCGACTACATCCACGTACACGACCTCGCCCGCGCGCATCTGCTCGCATTCGATGCCCTCAGCGACCACGACCGTCTCATCTACAACATCGGCAACGGAGTCGGATTCACGGTCCGTGAAGTCATCGAGTCCGCGCGCCGCGTCACCGGTCATCCCATCCCCGTCCTCGAGGAGCCGCGCCGCCCCGGCGACCCTGCCGTCCTCATCGCCAGCTCGGAAAAGATCGGACGCGAAATCGGCTGGAAACCCGCCTACACCGACCTCGACTCCATCCTCGCCAGCGCCTGGGAGTGGCATCAGCTGCGCTACGCAAAAACATCAACATCCGCATAGCCTCATGGCTTCCTTGCCCGCATCAACGTGAGGACGCCGCTCACGCAGTCGCCGCTGGAGCAACCCCCTCCATCATGGAGTCGCTCTCGCCGCGATGTACCCCTACAGCCCTATACACGTGCCCGCCGCAGCTCCTCTGTCAAAATGATCGCCTCCGCAATCTCGCGCAAAGGCCTGCGCCGCTGCCGGCTCTGCTTCTGCAGCGCAATGTAGGCTTCCTCTTCACTAATCCCTATGTCTCGCTGCAAAATCCCCTTCGCGCGCTCCATCACTTTGCGCGTCTCTAGCTGATCGGCAAGCTGCGACTTCTCATACTCCATTCGCGCCATCTCCACCTCGGCGCCTACCAGATACCCGATCATCGAGATCAGCCGTATCTCGCGCCTCGTATGCGTATGCGGCCCGCAATGCTGCACATTGATCACGCCCACCAACTTGCCCCGGCACAAAACTGGAACAGACAGAAATGCCTCAAACTGGTCCTCCGGCAAACTCCTGACCTGCGTGAATCGCGGATCAGACCAGGCTTTCGATGCAATCGCAACCGTCTGTTTGTGCTCGGCCACCCAGCCCGTAATACCTTCACCCATCGCCAGCCCTACCCGGTCCACGACATCCGCATGCGGATTCATCGACGCGCGCAGCACCAGGTGGGCCTTCTCAAGCACATAAATAAAGCACGAATCGCATCGCGCCGCATCGCGAACCACTTCAATAATCCGGTCGAGTACGGCATGGAATGGATCGGCGGCCGCCATCCTGCTCCCAATATCATGCAGCAGATCAATGTCGCTTAACTCTTCCTGCTTCTTCACCGGCTGTTCCAGCATTGATCCTCCTCGCGGCTGGCCGCGCCTGCACACGGTGCGCGAATCTTGTCATAAATCTCACAACTCGCAACCTTGCGAGTCACATGCAGGCGCTCCGATCAACACTCAGAGCGCTTCCGGCGTTCCAGGCTATCTGTGCCTCCTGCCCCTTATAGGTTGAAGACCAACTGCTGAAGAACTGATAAAGATGCGATTTCCATCCAGAAAATGCCGTGCTCAAGCCACTGTGCTTCGCCCCTCTCCGGCCTCGGTTCTGGAGCATGCTTCAACCCGCAACTGGCGATATATTCTTCTTGCCGCCGCAACCCCTCTCCATCCAAATACTGGTAATGCGGAAGTGCGGTACATTGTGGGATGGGCCTGACTCGACGTAACTTTCTCATGCGGATCGGACAGCTCGGCGGCTATAGCGCCACATTCACCATGAGGCAGTCCCTCGGACTGCCTCCCCTCCCCTAAATCGCTTCCGAAATGACAAAGCTCCACCTCGCCGAAGGTGGAGGCGCCAGCGTCGTCATTCTCGGCGGCGGCATCGCAGGCCTCGTGACCGCGTATAAATTGAGCCGTGCCGGCTATCGCTGTACCGTGCTCGAAGCTCGCGAACGCCCCGGCGGCCGCAACTGGACCATCCGCGGCGGCACAAAAGTCGAGTTCACCAACGGCTTCACCCAGACCTGCGAATTCTCTGAAGACCAGTACTTCAACGCCGGCCCCGCACGCCTGCCCTCCATTCACCGCACCATGCTCCACTACTGCAGCGAGCTCGACGTCCCGCTTGAAGTCGAAGTCAACGCCTCCCGTAGCGCACTCATGCAGGCCGACCATCTCAACGGCGGCATCGCCGTCCAGAATCGACGCGTCGTCAACGACACCCGCGGGCACGTCTCCTCGCTCCTGGCCAAAGCCATCAACAAAGGTGCTCTCGATCAGGAAATCACCCAAGAGGATACGGAGAAAATGCTTACCTTCCTGATCGAGTATGGCGACCTCGACCCCGACTATCTCTTCAAGGGCACCGAGCGCTCCGGTTACAAGGTCTACCCCGGCGCCGGAGCCCAGCCACCGGTTCCCAACGACCCGCTCCCCATGAACGCCTTGCTCGACGCCGATCTCTGGGACGACATGCTCGAGGAGGACGTCGCCGACTGGCAGCCCACCATGTTCGAACCCGTCGGCGGAATGGATCGCATCCCCTACGCCTTCAAAACCCGCCTCGGCAGCATCGTTCGCTACAACTGCCCGGTCAAAAGCATTCGCCAGTCAGCCACCGGAGTCACCGTCGCATACACCAACGGCGGCTCCACCCACACCATCACAGCCGACTACTGCGTATGCGCCTTGCCCCTCACCATTCTCAAAACCCTCGACACCGACTTCAGCCCCGCCGTCGACGCCGTCATCAAGGCCGCCGCCTACGACTCCGCCTACAAAATCGCTTGGGAAGCTCCCCGCTTCTGGGAGACGGATTACGCCATCTACGGTGGCCTCAGCTTCCTCAAGCAGACCGTCGACACCATCTGGTATCCCAGCGCCAGCCTCTTTTCGCCCAAAGGCATCGTGGTCGCTGGATACGGCTTCGAAGACGGTAGCGCCTTCGACAAACTTCCCACGGTACAGGCCAAGCTTGACGCTTCACGTCACTCCATTGAGCTGCTCCACCCCGGCCACAGCACGGAACTCACCAAACCCATCTACATCATCAGATGGGGACACATTCCCTATAATCTCGGCTCACGCCTGCGCTTCCACCTTGTAGAAAATGTAAAGCCTCTCCTCGTTCCCGACCGCCGCGTCTATTTCGCCGGCGATCACACCAGCCACCTCATCGGATGGCAGGAGGGCGCTGCTCTCTCCGCCTACCGCGTCATCAACCAGCTCGGCGCACGCCTACAGAACAAAGGCAAAATCTCCGCCTAGTGGCGTGCCTTCCGAGTGCGCATTACCCTTTATGAAACACGCCGGAAACCAGCCGCGGAAATGCAAAAAGGAGCGGAAATTCCGCTCCTCTCTTTTTGCCGATTGGCAACGATCAGACGACCAGCTTCAGCAGGCTCAACTTCTCCAGCTCCGCGCACAGCTCCTTCAGGTCCGTCTCCAGTTGCGCGGAATCAACCGCGTACTCAGCCAGCAGAGTGGTTTCTACCTCTCCCAGGCTCTTGCCTTCCAGAATCAGGCTCCAGAATCTCCCCGCAACCCCATTCAGCGAGTGGTAGGTCGAGGTTTCCAGATTCAGCAGAATCGTCTCGTCTCCTACCGTGCGCGATAGCACCGATTGCGGGATCTCATACTTCCCCGTCAAAGGCATCCGTACCCATATCCTTTCCCTTATTCATCACTGCCTGATTGCAATGCATCGATCATAGCTCTCTGGACATCAGGCAGCCAGTCATATTTCCGCTCGTACGCCAATGACCAGAATCGTACTCGCTCGGTCAGCCTCGTCATAACCTCAAACTCACGCCGATTGATCTGCTCGTTTTCTGCATCCAGCCGAAACACCGATCCCATCAACGCAACAAACGCTTCCTTCACCGGCAACTGGCATACGGCAGGGGGCCCCTTGTGCTTGCTCTTCTTCCCCTCTTCGCCCACCAGAGCAAAACATCCTCGCAGTGGCGCACCTTCCGTTGCAAAATGCAGCTGCGCTTCTTTCCCCGTACGCATCTTCGGCGAGTGCTCCGCAAATTCCCGCAGCTCAGCCTTATTGATCCCTAACGCATCCACGCTGTCCGGCCACAGCCTCACCGACTCATAGCTGGGCTGCGCCAACCACTCCTGCTCTTCCTCATCCCAACGCAACACCAGACAATCGTCCGTTAATACCGGATGCCCCTGCGATGCAAGCCATGCCGCCAGCGTCGACTTCCCCTGTCCGCTTATACCCAGCACCGCCACCACATGGCCTTCCATCGCAATGGCGCTCGCATGCAGCACAATATGTCCAGGCTTCAATGTCAGCAGCCGGGGAATCGCATGATCAAGAACCATGTGCGCCGTTGCCGCTTTGCCCAGTCCCGGCCCCGGCGCAATCTCAACCCGCATCTCATCGGGAAGAATCAGAAAACTGCACACCCCTGGAAATTGGGCCACATACCCATCCCCTCGTTTCCAGCATGCAAATGACACCTCGCCATTTTCATGACGGTCTTCCAGCAGAACTGCACCCCTTTGCCGGATCCACTCCTCATCCTCGGCTCGGCGCACATCCAGATCCCCATGAGAGGTCGCATCCCCGCAGACAGGGTCAAGTTCTCCCAGATCAAACTCGCTGTTGATCCGGTAGCCCCATAGCTGATATTGGAAAGTCATACTGTTCGCGCAAGACAGCAAAAAATGACAACAAGAGTGACCGAATTGCGAATACTTACCCAATACCACGTGACGCTTTGAGTAGAAGATCCCCTGAGAATTTTAGGCCAGGGTCGAGCCCTCTGGTAACTTTGCACCTTGGAAGCAGATCAATCCCTGAGGATGAAAAACAGAAAAATTGAGATTTAGCCTGCTCATTCAACCAACAATCGCTAAACACGTTTATGGCGGACAGTCACCCGGACCATCCGCCATAATGCAGAAAACTTATAGTGCAAAATCTTTGCAGGCAGCAGCTAGGAAACTATTTACATCCACCACCAGTTTCTACTGGCTCGCTGAACTAACCCTTACCGGTCTTTATAGTGGAAGTATGGCCAGCATCATAATGAGAGCCTCCGACTCCTCGTGTCAGATTGGACACCGAACCGAACGTGGCAATAACAGGCTTCTGGTATGACTTCAAAGATGTTGATTGCGAAAGAGATTCTGCCCTTAAACGAGTTTTTTTCATATAGTTGCTCCTGCAGACTGGGTCAATAACAATATGATTACCGCGCTCCGAAGTTGTGTCAAGCCTAAAATTCAGCAAGTCCGATCGCTTAGCCGAAGAAATCTCAGGGGTGCGCTATTTTGGCACATCTTCCTATCCAGAGTGCCAGCCCCATCGCCCGCCTTCTTTTTGGTACCGCATCGGCGCGGAAAACCCGGCTCAACCACAACCGGAAATTTCCGCAAACCAAAGATCTATAGCCAGCAATCTCCACTTTGGCCACAGCGCCATATCCCTATCCAGTTGCTCGCGAAGCCGTCTGGAATCCAGCCAATCCGTATGCGACTCAACGCGCAGGCTCCCGAATCGCTCCTGTGCTTGCGGGTCGGAAAGCACACTCACGACTATTTCCGAAAACTCCGCTTTGCTTAATTTGTTCAACACCTGTTGCGGCAATCGGTCCTCCATGGCATTGCGCAGCAACCACTTCCAAACCGGACCCTTCTGGCGCTGGTTCTCCGGCAGGCGCAGGCAAAACTCCACCACGCGCCGGTCTAGAAACGGATAGCGCGTTTCAATCCCCGCGTGTATCTTCTCCCGATCATCAAACGCCAGCAAATGCGTCTCAGATCCACTGGCAATGGAAAAGTAAACCGTCTGCTGAGCAGAACTCGCGAACTTCCCATGCTCCAGCTCCGGTTCCCCTGCTACGCGGTCCCCAAGATTCGTCCGGCGCAGAAACTCGCCTGTAAATATCCCATGCCGTTCGAGCCCCAATTTGCGCCTGGTCTTTCGCGCCCAGCTCGGAGCAAACCCCACAGTCAGCCGCCGTAGCATGTAGCTCTGCCAACTAACATCCCGCGTGTAGATATCGCAGTCATAACGGGCCCTGTCCAGTAAAGCGCGCATCGAGCCGGGCCTGCCCAATCGCTTCGCCAAATCAAGCAAATGCGCCCCTCGGCCCATCAGTACTTCGTCCCCGCCAATCCCATTCATCAGAACGCGCACGCCATGCTCTCTCACCGCAATGAACATCGGCAGACACAGGGGTTCACCATTTGGCGTTCCCGGGTAGTCCCTCCAGAACTCAGCGCGCCCGCGAAAAAACTCAAGCCCCACCCGTAGCGGCTCATACACAGAAGCTGTCAAACGCGCCTTGTCCACGACTGCCCGAATGTCTTCCGACTCATCCCAGGGTTTCCCCGGCGACGTCACCGAATAGGCAAGAATCTCCTCCTCGCCGCGACCCTCCCGGTCTAAAATTGCGCGCGCCGAGACCGCGATCGAAGACGAATCCAAACCCCCGCTCAGCTCTATTCCCCATCGCGCGTGGCAACGCATCTTGCTCTTCAATGACAAATCGAACAGATGCCGGAAATGTTCCGCATATTCGGCGTCTGTCTCGTAATCCAGCAAACTCAGATCCGGCCGCCACCACTCTGTTGTCCGAAGCCCGGCAGAATCGACCTCCAGCATTCGGCCCGGCTCCAATCGCCGCACATCAACATACAAGGTTTCCCGCCTGCTTCTGATCTGGTGCAGCAAATACTCCCCTACCATCCCCTCATTGATCTTCAACGACACCAGCGGATGCGCCAGCACCGCATGCACATCCGGCCCAAAAACAAAGGTCTTTCCGTCCCAAAAGTAGTAAAACGGTCGAATCCCGACAAAATCGCTCGCGCACCAAAGCCTCCTCGTCCGCGCGTCCCACAAAGCCAGCGCAAAATCGCCCACAATCCGCTGCACGCACTCCGTGCCCCACTCCAGATACGCCGCCAGCACCAGCCCTGGGTCCGTGTCATCCACCGCCCGCGCGCCCGCTGCCTCCAGCTCCGACTTCAGCTCCTCGCGATTGTCCACCCGCCCGTTCCATACCAGGCATGCTTCGCCACCCTGCGACACGAGCGGTTGCCGCTCCTCCAGCGACTCCGGCGTGGTGAAGAACTGCATATGCGCCAACGCCACCGGCCCGGCGTTCCAATACGCAATCCCGTCCGGCCCCCGAAACACAACAGTGTCCGCCATGCTCCGCAGCACGCTCACATCCGCCGGACGACCATCCGTGCAAAAAATCCCTGCTATACCCGCCATCTCAAACCGTCCTTTTTACTCGCGCGGAAGCGTCCAGATCACCTGAAACTCATCCAATCCAACACCGTCCTGCTCATCATCGCCCAAAATCACCTGCCCACCAGCCTCCAGCCACGCATGCGCCCGAAATCCACGTTCCGCCGCCGACAACACTCCAATCCGCACCCGGCACTCCGCTCCATGCCGCGTCAGCATAATCCATCCCGCCAGCGCCTGCGTCAGGCAGCTCGCATGCCAGCTATAGCGCAGCGCCCGCCCGATCGCCTCGACCGTCTGCTCCGGCGTCAGTCTGCCCACAGCTCGCCACCGGCCCGCACAGTACTGCGCACCGGCCAGCACCTTCGGGAAGCGCGCACACCACAAACCCATCCGGCAGGCCCATAACAGCACCCACGCTTCCATCACCGCGCTTTTCTTGATCGACTCTGGCAATCTGCGAAAATTATACTCAGTGCCGACACGCCAATTCGCTGACCACTGTCCCAACCTAAGCCAAAGGATTCTCCATGAGTCTCCGCACCTGCCGCTCTCTCGCCGCCTTGCTTCCCGCGCTATTGCTCGGCTCACCGCTCTTTGCCCAGCCCATGCGCCCGCCCGCCCCCTTAGTCAAAGTCGCCGACATCCCCCTCCCCGGCCCCGCCGTCCGCTTTGACTACCAGAGCTACGACGCCACCCACGGACGCCTCTACATTTCCCACATGAACGCCGGCCATCTCATCGTCTTTGACACCCACACCCGCCGCGTCCTCGCCAACCTCCCCGGCTTCAGCAGCGTCCACGGAGTCCTCACCGTCCCCGCCATCCACCGCGTCTACGCCTCCGTCACCGGCGAACACAAGCTCGCCATCGTCAACATGGCCACCCTCAAGACCATCGCCACCGCCGGCCCCATCAACTACCCCGACGGCATCGCCTACGCCCCCACCCAGCGCCGCGTCTTCGTCTCCGACGAGCGCGGGGCAGAAGACGCCGTCGTCAACGCCGTCACCAACACACTCATCACCCACATCCCTCTCGGCGGCGGAGCCGGCAACACCGTCTACGACCCCACTTCAGGACACATCCTCGTCGCCGTCCATCACCTCGACCAGCTCGCCGTCATCGATCCCGCCTCACTCAAAATCATCGCCCGCTATCCGCTCCACGACATCGCCGACCCCCACGGCATCGCGCTCGACCCCGCCGCGCACCTCGCCTTCATCGCCGGAGAAGCCAACCACTCCCTCGCCGTCTTCAACCTCCGCACCCACACCCTTCTCTCCACCCACTCCACCGGAGACGACCCCGACGTCCTCGCCTTCGACCCCGGCCTCCAGCGCCTCTACGTCGCAGCCGAGTCCGGAACCGTCTCCATCTTCCAGCTCCACGGCCATGCGCTCACGCTCATCGGCCAGCTCCTTATGCCCCATGCCCACACCGTCGCGGTCGACCCGCAATCCCACTACGTCTATTTCCCGCTTCAGGACATACACGGCCATCCGGTCCTCCGCATCATGAAGCCCGCCAGTCTCCCCTGATCCCGCCCACCTCATCTGCGATACTGGTCTCGAACGCGGAGCATCCCCCAACTCACGGCTCTCCATGAACCATCGCCACACTGCCATCGCCGAAACCCACACCCAGCGGCCGCCCACTTCCGCTCCTGAGTTCGATCTGCTCCTCGCCTGCGCCCGCACCACGCCCGACGCCCCGCGCATCCGGTCCCTCGTCCAATCCGGCATCGACTGGCGCACCTTCACCGCTCTCGCCACCTTTCACAGCGTCCGCCCGCTCGTCTATCGCAGCTTGCAATCCATCTGCTGGAGCGATCTTCCCGCTCCCTTCCAATCCGAGTGGCACGAGACCGCCCGCTCCCTCACCATCAAAACCCTCTTCATCACCGGAGAAATGCTCCGCGTCACCGCCGAGTTCCGCTCCGCCCGAATCCCCGTCGCCGCCCTCAAAGGCTCCCTCATCGCCCAGCTCGCCTACGGAGATCCCGCCCTCCGCGAGTTCACCGACCTCGACCTGCTCGTCCACCCATCCGACCTGGCCCGCGCCATGCCCGTCTTCGAACGCCTCGGCTATCGCCCCGCATGGGACCGCGACCTCGCCACCATCACCGGATTCCTCCGCCACGTCGGCGAGTGCCGCCTCGTCAACCCCCAACTCGACACAGACATCGACCTCCACTGGCGCATCTCCACCAAGGCCGCCGCCCTCGCGCCCTCGCTCGCCGACTTCCCCTCTGGATTCCAGCCCGTCACCATCGCCGGCGCCACCGTCCTCTCGCTCGCTCTTTCCGAGCTACCCCTCTACCTCGCTTGCCAGGGTGGATGGGACCAGTGGGGCGACTTCCGCCGTCTCTGCGACCTCGCCGAATTCCTCCGCCGCTACCCCCACACCGACTGGCAGCCCAGCCTCGCCGCCGCCCGCCGCCTCGGCGGACTCCGCTCCATGCTCACCGGACTCGAACTCGCCGCGCGCCTCCTCAATGCGCCCACCGACGCGCCCGTCCCCGCGCCCGCCGCCCCGCTCATCCAGCGCGACCCCACCGTTGCCGCACTCGCCGCAAACACCACCCGCCGGCTCAGCCAGTGCCACAACCCCGGCGAACCCATCAGCCGCTACCGTTTTCAACTCAAATCAAAGGCCGGACTCCCCGGCAAGCTCGCCCTCATCTGGAGCATCTGCGCCGACCGCACCGCTCAGGACGCCGAATGGCTCAAACTCCCGCGCCCTCTCTGGTGGCTCTACACCTTCCTCCGACCCATCCGAATGAGCACCAAACTCCGCCGCCGCCGCGCCTGACCCCTCGCCGCCCAATCCCCGCAAACTATCTCCAGAAAAGTAAAGCCGCTCCCGCGACCAACGGGAGCGACTACAAACGCTTACACCAGAATGGCGCCGAAGGCGCGTCTGCCTGCATGGCAAATGCCGAAGCGCGTGTGCCCGTGCGGCCAGCACAGGCCGAAGAACCTGAATCTCTATCCCAGCCACAAATGAGGGTGCCCCATTCTTGCCGCAGCATCATCGCGGCAAGGGTGGGACCGAGCGGCGCTCAACCATCAACCGCCCGCGCAGCCAGCACCGCGACCAACGGGAGCGACCACAATCGCGGGTTCTACGAAGGCGCGAAGCGCGTGTCGCCGGACGCGGAGTCCCGGCCAGTCAGTGCCCGTGCTCTTCTAAGTACTTCTCGACTTCCAACGCCGCCATGCAGCCTGTCCCCGCCGCGGTAATCGCCTGCCGGTACCGCCGGTCCTGCACATCCCCGCACGCAAACACCCCCGGAATCCGCGTAAACACATAATCCGTAGTCTTCACGTATCCGTCCTCGTCCAGGTCAATCTGCCCGGCAAACATCTTCGCATTCGGCACGTGCCCAATGCCCAGAAACAGCCCGCTCAGCTCCAGAACCTCTTCGTTGCCCGTCACCGTGTCGCGCAACCGCACGCCTCGGACTTCCTTCTCCTCCACGCCCAGCACTTCAGTCACCGCCGTATTCGTCCGGAACTCGATATTCGGGTGCGCAATCGCCCGCTCCAGCATGATGTGCGAAGCCCTGAAATGCTCCCGCCGGTGCAGCAGCGTCACCTTGCTCGCAAAGCGCGTCAAAAACAGCGCCTCTTCCATCGCCGAGTCGCCCCCGCCAACCACCGCAATCTCTCTGCCTGAGAAGAAGAACCCGTCGCACGTCGCGCACGAGCTTACCCCATGCCCAATCAGAGCTTTTTCTGACTCCAGTCCCAGCCACCGCGCCGACGCCCCGCTGGCAATAATCAGCGTCCGCGTATGGATCGTCTCCGCGCCCACCTGCAGCGACAAAGGCCGCTTGCTCAGGTCCGCCGACACCACATGCCCCATCTGGTACTCGGCCCCGAACCGCGCCGCCTGCTGCTTCATGTTCTCAATCAGTTGCGGCCCCTGGATACCCTCCGGCCAGCCCGGAAAGTTCTCCACCAGCGTCGTAATTGAGAGCTGTCCTCCCGGCTCATGCCCTTCAATCACCAACGGTTTCAGGTTCGCGCGCGCGGCATAAATGGCCGCAGTCAGCCCGGCGCAGCCGGACCCCAGAATAACTGTGTCTCGTATCGTGTCTGCCATGTCGAATCGCCTTCGATTGTACCTGCTGATGCTCCCCGCAGCCCATTCGACTCATCCGCTCATGCCGACTCGCTGACCCGCTGACTCGCTGTCTCGCTGTCTCGCTGTCTCGCTCTTCCCGGACAGGCATACAATACGCCCATGGCAAACCTCGCACTTGTCTACGGAATGCGTCTTCTCCCCTCAGAAGAAGTCGCCGCGGTGGGAGAAGCCCCCATCGAGCTCAAAAACGGAAACACCGCCCGCGTCACCATGCACCTGCTCGAAGGCTCCCGAGAACAAATCGAAGCCCAGCTCCGCCAAAGCATCGACGCCTTCTTCGACTTCTTCCCAGAGATTTGACTTTGAGAAGCCGTAAAGACAATACAGGGATGTTAATTCCTGAGAAGCGGCTTTTCCGTGAGATAACGGATAATTGAGCTCGAAAAGCGAAATGCCGATAATGACAGGCATTCTTATCAATCACAATCTAGATAGTGTCGTCACGAGACTGCGTATTGTGCGAAACTAATAGGCAATGCAGTCACGAGCCGCGTATCACCGTCACGATTTGAGCGATCACGCGTGGGGATTATTATCCCCCCATCTTCCCGGG
>Ga0307372_10004452_pt1 | contig 21592 bp, 17 predicted proteins | sample OX1MG_FD_202533 | JGI IMG/M metagenome (GOLD analysis project Ga0307372, IMG submission 202533) | Soil microbial communities from Risofladan, Vaasa, Finland - OX-1 | ecosystem: Environmental > Terrestrial > Soil > Coastal area > Acid sulfate soil | place: Finland: Risofladan, Vaasa | collected...
GCCATTGGCGGTTGTACTTGTCCTTGAACTCGAGCAGGGCTAGCCGCAACTCCTCGACGGTGGCGAAGTACTGGATCCAGAGCAGCTGCTCCTTGAGGGTCCTGATGAAGCGCTCCGAAACTCCGTTGCCCTCGGGCTGGCGCACGAAGGCGGGGCTGGACTCGATGCCGAGAAAGCGCAACTCGGCCTGGTAGTCGTCGCTCATGAACTGGCTGCCGTGGTCGTGGCGCAGCTTGAGGCCGACGCCGATCTGCTCGGCGTAGCCACCAAAAACAAAGCTGACGCCTTGCCGGATGGGTTCCAGCGCCTCGTATCGAGTTCCCCGCCGTGCGGCATGGATACCCAGACACTCCGAGCTGCAGTGGTCGACGGCGATGAAGATGCAGGCTTGACCTTCAGCGGTCAGCGTGCTGGTCTGGTCGGTGCCCCACATCTCATCCGGCCGGTCGGTCGTGATACGCCCGTTGTGCGACGTGACGACGGCCAATTTGAACGAGCGCGACGGCGACAGGAGGTTGGCCAGTCTCATCAGCCGCAGCACCCGCCGCTTGCACACCCGAATGCCCCGGAAGCCGAGCTGAGCCCACACCTTCCGATACCCCTCGCCGAGCCAGGGCGAGGCCTTGATCACCTCTCGGATCAGCGCCGTCAGCTCGGCGTCGCTCCACCTGGTCTTGGGTCCCCGCTTCCTTGGCTGCGGTGGTGGAGATGTCCGTCGCGTCCGCTCCGCGTAGACGCTCGAGCGGGCTACCTCCCAGACCCGGCAGACCAGGGCCAGACCATAGCGACGACCGACGGAGGGCGAGACGGTCCGGCTCATGTCCTCGACCTCCGAGATGCCAAAGGGAGGTGCTGCTTCAACCTCCGCGCTTCTTCGTAAAGGAGTTCGTTCTCCATCGTCAGGTCGCCGATCTTGGCTTTCAGGCGCATCACGTCTTCGTCACGCGCGTCCGGCTGCCGCGTCTTCAACGCCGCCTGACCGCCGGCGAGAAAGTGATCACGCCATCCCGCCACCGTGGCAGCTGTGACCCCGAGCTCGCGAGAGACGACGTCGATGTCCTCTCCGCGGAGTAACCGGAGGATGGCTTTGGTCTTACGGCGAGCTGAGAAACGACCACGGTCTTCGTTGTGTGCTGTGACGTCTGCTGGTTTCACGGACACCTCTTGTCACAGGGAGCCTAGCTCCCAAACAGGTGTCCATGGAAATAGGGCGCCGGGGGAAGCAGTACATCCTGCCGTATTGGCCGCTACATCTCCATTCGATGGTGGAACCCCAGGAACTCAATCCGTCTGCCCCGTCAACGATGTGATTTACCCGACTTTTGTCAGGGTGCATCTTGAGGTGAAGGGCTTGCCACTGCTCTATCCGATCGGACTTGATCGCGAGCTTGCGCGCGAGCGAGCGCCACGAGAGGGCCTTGGCCACGGAGGGAATTTAGTCCTTACGCGCGGGCGGCCTCATGAACCCCAACCACCTTAGAAGCGGCCCGATATCTGCCACCAGTTGCGTCAAGCAGTAAACGATTGCAGCACCGACGACGATCAGGACCGTCAGCTGGGGAACGATAGCCAACGTATGCCCTGGCCCGCCGCTAATCAGCATCTATTAAGCCACGGTGCCGACAGCAAGCATGAACTCAGGAGTTCAGCCGTTGATAGAGCAGTTTCCTGACGGCATTCTCCAATAGGACACTTTCGACCGAGCTGTCTGCTGCGATTGCTTCCTCTATCGCTTCAAGCCGCCCCCCAACCTCCCAACCTCGTCCTAGTCGGAGGGCCTCTTCCGTGACCAGTGAGTGTGGTCCGATCAAGGGACTCACGTTTCCCCGCTTCCGCACAATTTCCGTAAGAAGCCGGACATAGTACCCGGCCTCATCTTCAGCTCCATCGTCGAGGCAAAGCCTGCCCAGGGCAAGCACGGGATATGCAGCGGCCCAGTAGTCTCCAAGCCCGTCGCCCATTGAGATTGCTTGCTCGAAGCAGATCCGGGCTAAATCCCGATCGCCCGCAAAGTAGGCAGCAACGCCGGTCCGATACCTCATAAACGCTATCCGCGCGGGGTCGCCGATTTGCTCTGCGACGTCGATGGCTCTTTCGACGAACTCAACGCTTTGCTCGTTGTTCCCAACCAGCATGTGGGTTCTGGCGACGTTGTTAAGTGCGGCACTTACGAACGCCAGGTCGCCAAATGCCTCTACTAACGGTATAGCCTGCTCAAGCGTCTGTCTAGACTCATACAGGCGCCCCAGCTGCAGCAACACAATGCCTCTGTCGACCAGCGCCTCTGCGTACGTGGCTTTGTCGTCGATCATGGAAGCCAATTGCATTGCCCGGTCGGCGGTACTCAATGCGTCTTGATATCGAGCGGCGCCGTAATATAGGTGAACGAGTCCGACGGCAACAGTCGCGACAGCCTTTGACGGACCACGGTTCTCCAACTCGATCAGCATTTGTTCCAGCTGTACGATGCCGTCTTCGGGTGTGCCCCGGTAGTAATGTGCAATGCCAATTCCACTCACTGCTTCGCCGGCTTTTTCGAGGTCGGCGGTACGGTAGTAGGTGTCAGCCGCTTGCGATAGGATCCGGACTGCGGCGTCATATTGCGCCAGCGTAATCAGCACACCGCCCAGCTTGAGTTGTACTCGCGCAGCGTCCAACGAATTGCCTAGACCCTGCAAACGTGTGACCACCTCCCGATAGTGGCCGGCGGCTGCTTCGCTCGCGTAAAGATCACGGGCTCGATCAGCGGCCCGCTCAATGTATGTGAGCGCCTTCGTGAGGTTACCGCCGACTGTGAAATGACGCGCCAATGCTTCGACACTTCTCGGTTCTGTTTGCTCAACCACTTGAGCGAGCGCCGCATGTATTCGTTTCCGCAGCGAATCGGACAGCCGCCTGTATAGGGCGGCACGGAGAATCGGAGTCTGCAAAGCGTACCGTCCGTCGAGCTCGTGCACATCTCCTTCTGCACACATAGTCCTGAGATTGTCGTGCAGTTCGTCACCTGCTAGGTCGGTGCCAAAAACGAGTGCACAGGCCGATCGCAGAGTCGAACTTGACATCTCGCCCGACCCGACCGCGAGGAGATCAAGCAGGTGTCTTGCTTTGTTACTCAGCCGATCAACGCGGCGCAGGAGGAGATCCGCCACGCGCTCTGAGACGACGTCAGAGTCTGAGCCTGAGACGTGCCACACTCCTTCAATAAGTAGCAGTCTTCCGCGTTCTTGAAGATCGCGGATGAGCTCGTGGAGGTACAGGGGATTGCCCCGGGACAAATCGAATAGCCGGTTGAGTGCCCCATGACCGACGGGCCCGCCGGGAAGTAAAGATTCGATGAGGCGATAGGATTGCCGCCTGTTCAGTCGCTGCAGTTCGACCCGCTGCGCCAAGCCGGCACGAACGGCTTTTGATGCAAATTGCTGAAAGGCAGTGCTAAGACCTCCACCTTGGTCCACATAGGCAGCGACGAATAACCATCGCTGCCTCGGCGCAATTAGCGCCAGCTGATGCAACAACTCTAGACTTTCGGTATCGGCATGATGAAAGTCATCCAAGATCAAGAGAAGTGGGCGTCCCTCTGAGATTTGGGAGAGGAGTTGCTGGATCTCAGTGTGCAGCCGGCTTCGGTTTCTGATAGGCGCAGGCGTCGTCTGCCGGCTAGCCAATGAGGCCCCAGCAATCCGAGGCAGCATGAAGGCCAGAGAGCTACGTGACGCGGTTAAGGCGCGCTGTTGGTCGTGAGGCAATTGGCCGATATACGATTCAAGGGCATCTGTGAATACCCCGTAAGGACTGGCCTGCTGGGAGTCGTCGGCCGTGCCCCAAAGTGTTGCAGCCCCTTGTTGGTGAGCGTTCCTCGCGACATCCTCTAGAAGGCGCGTCTTTCCGACACCATCCTCGCCCCCAACGAAGACGAGTGACCCAGCCGCGACAGCAGCTCGCGACAGAGCGCCCATCAAGAAGTGCATTGGGTGCTCCCTTGAAAGCATTGGGCCAACACGCGCCCGGTCGGCCCGCAGGATCCTCACCGAAGGCCGGTTTGTTGCCTGCTGGCCTTTCTCGAGGACATCCGGGGCGGGCTTGGTGGCTCTCAAGATCTCGGCGTAGAGTTGCTGTGTCCCAATATCGGGATCAGTGCCAAACTCCTGCTGGAGCATTTGCGCTAGGTCTCGATACTCGCGAAGTGCATCCAGTCGGTTTCCAGTGCTCCAGTACAGGCTCATCAGCTGGCGATGAACCGACTCCTTGTCGGGATCTATCCGAAGGACACGCTTGAGTCGTTCGACAGCAGTTCCGTATTCTTGCCGGGCCTCGAAAATAGCCGCCTGACTCTCGAGTAGGCGAACGTACAGTTGCTGAAGCTCTTGACGAGGCTGTACAACCCACTCTGAATAACGGTCCTCTGGCAGCAGGTCTCCCCCGTAAAGCGCGATTGCCGAGTCGTAGGCTGAGGCATCGATCGACGTAAGCGCGTCGTGGGCCTTTAGGCGGAATTCGTCGGCGTCTATCCAGACACGGTCGCGCTCGAGCACCAGACTTCCTGACCTAAGCTGAAGACACCACGGAGGCCTATTCCCAGGCTCCCCTGATGCCAGGGCATGGCGAGCCGCGTGCAGCGCCTTGGCAAAACTGTTGAGGCCCGAGGCTAGTCCGACGCCCGGCCAAAGCAGCTCGATGATCTGTTCCCGGTGAAGTTGGTGGGTCGGCTCAATGGCGAGTAGTTTTACGAGTGATCGAGCGGCCTTCCTCTTCTGCCAAAAAGCAGACGGAACCAGATGACCCCTCCACTCTAAGGCGAAACGGCCAAGAACGAATATCTGGAGTAGCGATGACTGGCTGGCTCCCCGGACCACCAAACCTTCCCCCTGCCGAAGGGATTCTATCAGCCGAAGCCCAGAGTATAGCGCTGCCGAGCGAGGCAAAGCTCATACCCCAAGTACGCCACTTGCCGCCCTCTCGCGCCGCCAGAGACGGCCTCAAGCGGGCGGGTGGAATCTCGGTGGAATCCGTATTCAGTAGATTGTCACGCTTGTAGCCGTCGGAGCACTGATCTCGGGTGCCAGGCTCGGCTCGGCCCGAGAGTTTCGTGTGTTTGAGGAGGGAACATGAGTCCAACGGATACGGAGACTGCCGATATCGATCTGTCAAGAGGCGAACTGCGCCAAGAGTTACAGAGCGACTTCACTCGGTCCGTAGTACCGCTAAACCACCGCAAGAGTCAGTTGAACATGACCCTGGTGTGGATCACTGGTTGTGCTGGTTTCTCCACTATGTATACAGGGTACGCACTGCGCCAGGGCGGCCTTCGGCTCTCAGACCTGATTCTGGCTGCACTCGTTGGGAACGCCATCCTGTTGGCCTACTGGTACGGAGCGTGCTACTTAGGCGCGAAGTTTGGGCAGACCGAGACGCTGCTTGCCCGTTCCTTCCTTGGTAGATCCGGTTCTTGGATAGTGTCAGCCTTCATCATCGTGGCCACCTTAGGCTGGTATTCGTTTCAGGCGGATCTCTTTGGCACCGCAGCAAGCACATTGCTTAACGTCCCTCAATATCTAGCCCCGATTTCATTGGCGGCCGGATTGGTCATGATGGCCAACAACGTCTTCGGGTTCACCAGCGTCACGCTTTGGGCTCGCTACATTGCCGCGCCAGTGATCATCATCTGGGTGGTGTGGCTATTTGCGAAGGTGTTTGCGACCACCTCGACCAGCGTGCTGTTTGCGGCGCCGAGCGGCGCGTCGGTTCCATTCGGTTTGGCGGCTGGCACCGTTCTCGGGGCCATCATTTGGGGGTCTGAGCCAGACTTCTGGCGCTGGGCGAAGCCAAGACCGACCGTGTCGATCGTGCCGAGCTTGTTTGCGATCACCATCGGGAATCTTCTTTTCCCGATAGCTGGTGGCGCCCTAGTCGCCGTTCAAAACTACACCGACTTCGGCAAGGTGATCGGATTTGCTGCAGATTTCACCTTAGGCATCAGCGGCATCATGCTGATCGTGTTCATCATCACCCAGATTGCGATCAACGATCTCAATCTGTATGAGGTGGTAACAGCTGCCAAGAACCTTTTTCCGGGTCCGCGCTATTACTACGTGATTCTCTTCGCTACGATCGGCGCCATATTCGCATATTTCCAGGTCATCAACTACTACGTGACTATCGCTTCGCTGACTGGCATCCTCGTGCCCAGCGCTACCTTCGTGATGGTTCTAGATGCGTTCGTGGTCCCAAGGCTGTTCGGTTTGCGGCGGAAGGTCGACCAGGTGCCTGAATGGGAACAGGTAGCCTGGATCAACGTTCCTGGTGTGTTAGCTGTGGCGGTGGCCGTGGTGGTTGGGGGCTATACAGCGGGCATTATTAACCCCAACTTTAACTGGGGCATCGGAGCTCTGAATGCCTGGGTTGTTGCTGGAGGCCTGTACCTTATCGGCGTCGCGGTCTGCAGAGCAGTACTCAGTGGCGAAGCCCTTTACAGCGCGCTTGGCTACTCGCACCTGTCTCGCGAGGCGTTGAACGGAGCCCAGACGGCCCCCGTGCCGCAGCCCGCATCGATGTCTTCGCGGTAGTTGGGTTGTCGGCTATTAGTCGGCTTGATGAGGAGTAAATGCGAATGTCTGACCCGAATTTCAACGCACTGCTAGCGGTAACCAAGGGAGTCAAGGCCGGCGACGTTAGCGTCGCTGACAAAACAGCGCGTTTCGCGGAGTTTCCGGTTGACGAGTACAAGCTCCGATATGCAAAGGCGATCGCGCTCATGGAGGACCAAGGGCTTGACGCCCTCCTCGTGACTCAATACGAGAACGTCCGTTATTTCACGGGCTACCTCTCTCTTCTGTGGATTTCCAAATTCCGACCTTACGTGGGCCTATTGCCGCGCGATCCGGCGAAGGGCCCTAGCCTCATCGTTCCGGGACAGGAAACCGGGAACGCAGAAGAGACTTCATGGATCAAGGATCTCTACATCTACCCAGATCAAGAGCCTCCGGTCCCCCACATCTTGAAGGCAATCAAAGACAAAGGGCTCGCGAACGCAAAGATCGGCACCGAGCTTGGGTTCGGGCTGAGACTCGGAATGAACTTCCAACAGTTTTCTGAGCTGCGTGACGGACACAAAGGCAAGATAGTCGACGGGACTCCAATCATTCAGACGGTGCGCATGGTCAAGTCACAAGCTGAGCTCAGTTGCATCCGAAAGGCATGCGAGATCTCGCAGATAGGAACGCGTGCGGGGTTTGAAGCTCTGCAGCCGGGCCAAAGCCTAAAAGAGATCATGGCCACTATCTGCAGCGCCATGTACAAGGCCGGCGCGGAGCCAGGCTTCCAACCATCGATGTTCACAATCACGAGCGGAGCCAACTACAAGATGGTTAACTCGCTCGCGACCGACTATCGAGTTAAGGAAGGCGATCTCGTCATGATTGACGCTGGAGCCGTGTACCAGGGCTACTCCACCGACTACATTCGACAAGCTTCGGTTGGGGAGCCCACCAAGGAGCAGGTCAAGTACTACGACATCGCGGTACGGGCGAACAATGCTGCCATCGATAAGATACGACCTGGCGTAAGTGGTACCGACGTCTATGAGGCTGGGATGGATGTGTTCCGGGCGGAGGGCGTTTTCGACTACAACGTGCTCACCATCGTGGGCCACAGCGTGGGGATGGATGTCCACGAGGTACCTTGGCTGGGCGAAAAGGGTGTCTACAGTTCGGAGACAAATCTGGTGCCGGGCATGGTGGTGTGCATTGAACCGGTCTTCGGTGGTTACAACGACCCCGAATGGAAGAAGGGCGTGTGGATCCAAGAGGACAAGGTGCTGGTAACTGAGACCGGGCACGAAATTCTAACTAACGGGATTAGTAAGGATCTTTGGGTCCAACCTGTCTTGCAGCGCGCGTAACCCACACACGTCGGCGGTCGTCCCCCTCGAGGTACAGAGCCGTTTAGCGCGGCTCTGTACCTCCACTCAGAGACAAGGTTGGCTTGTTAAGGTGTTCAACCAGCGAACCGATGACCACGAGCCGCGGTCAACCTGCGAATTAGAATTCACGGTGGCGACTGCCACCAATTGGGCCAATTCATTAATTACAAAAGGGAGCTGAATGATGGCGAACTCAGTCACGGCAAAGGAAGACACCGCCAAACTAGATGACGCGAATGTTCGCTCAGTCATATCGACCTATTTGGCCGCATTGCGCGCAGCGGACGCCGAAATGTTCAGAACAGCTTTTCACGTAGATTCGGCAATCGTGCACTGTTCGCTGGCCGAAGGGACCCTGGTGACTTCGCCCCTGGAAGCGTTCATCCAAGAGGTAGCGGGGCTTAAGAAAGACCACGAGAGGGTGGAAGAGTCGCCCCGCAACCTGACGGTCGATCTAGCCGATTGCATCGCATGCGTACGCCTTGATTTCGACCTGTACCTCGGATCCACAAAGTACACGGGGACTGATTTTTTCACTCTAGCCAAGGCGGGTAATCGCTGGACGATCACCCACAAGTTGTACTGCATGTAGAAAGGCTGCTTCGCGGCTGCGGAGCCCAGCGGCGTGTTGAGATTCGCCTATTGAAGGAGGTTCGACGATCATGGTCATAGACACTGAGAGTCACGTTATCTACCGGCTCTTCCCGCAGAACACCAACCCGGGTAGGCCCATGACGTTCCGGGCTAGCTGGCATGAATTCAATGGCGATCTCTTTGCGGCCGAAATGGACCGAGCCGGCGTCGACCACGCCTTTCTCATTAGTTACGACGCCGAGGACATTCTCTGGTACCTAACCACTATCCAACACGCCACCATGGAGGATTGCATCGCCGGACGGAAATACACGCTGCAGGCAGTGAAGAAGCATCCCTCAAAGTTCTTTTGGTTTGCGACACTAAAGGACCCTCGGCGACCCGACAGCGACGCACTGGTCAAGGCGGACATCGACGATGGGGCGCTGGGATTCAAAATATTTCCGGCGTACTTTCCACTGGCCCTGACTGATGCGGCTTTGATGCGGGTCTTCCGGACATGCATCGAAACTAACCGCCGAATAATTCTCTCGTTCGAGGATCCTGCCCCACCTACCACACCAAGTTTCAGCCAATACTTTGAGCAGTTGAACCGTGTCCTGACCGAGTTCCCTGGACTTAAGGTCCAGGTGAATCATGCCGGCTGCGTTGATCCGCTAAGCGAGGCCGCGGCGGGAATTCTCGATGTAGTGAAGCGACACGACAACGTGATCTTGAGCACCGCTTATCTCGGTATGGTGTGGGACGACCGCTGGGAGTACCCCTACGAGCGTTACCTCGCACGACTCAAGCGGCTGCGAGACGAAGTTGGCATCGAGAAACTGGCATGGGCCACGGATTGGCCTTGGCTAGAAGAGTTTTTTAGCTATCCGCAAAGCGTCGACTGCATTCGGAACCACGCGTCCTTCTTCAGCTCAGAGGAGAAGGATCAGTTTCTTGGGCTGAACGCGTGGCGGTTCGTTGAGGATCTGGTGCCGCAATACCGTCAGGCGCGGATCTTTCAGAACGCCTGAAAGCTCGATCGAATTCGGAGAAAGGGGCAGGAGCTCGGATGGTAATCGACACCGAAACGCACATTATGTACTTCGCTCGCAACTCGCGTACGAACACACACTCGTCGCGCGTCAATCACCTTACCTGGCACGAGCACGATGCGGACCTCCTTGTCCAGGAGATGAACGTGGCGGGCGTGGATCGCGCTTTCCTAATCAGTTACGACGCTGAAGACACGCGTTGGAGCGCCGAGCACCTCGGATTTGCGATGGAAGACTTCGCGGGCGGACGCAAATACACATTGCAGGGAGTTCGTCAATTTCCCGATCGCTTCTACTGGTTCAACACTCTTAAGAGCCCTGCCCGCTACGACGTGTGCAGCCAGGTCGACCGTGACTTAGCCGACGGCGCGGTTGGCTTTAAGCTGTTTCCGGCATACGTCGGTGCAACCCTCACGGACGATGCATGGCTCACCGTCTTAAAGCACATCGCGCAGAAGCGCGCTCACCTTCTCATTTCCCTGGAAACACTACGCCCGCCTGAATCACATTCGCTTGCACAGTACGTAGAGCAAATCCACGCGGTCGCTAGTTCAGTCGCGAACCTATCCCTGGCGCTTTTGCATGCAGGATGCGTTGATCCGCTGACCGAGGATGGACGCTTAATAGCTCAGTTGTGCGCTGCCCATCCAAACATGTACCTGTCAACAGCAATGCCAGGGGCGATTTGGGATGACGGCGTCGAATACCCATTTCGCCGACTTCTGAGTAGGGTGGAGAGGTTATGCACCACGGTTGGGCCGGAGCGGTTGATGTGGGCGACAGATTGGCCATGGTTCGGCGACTGCTTCGTGTACAAACAGGGAATCGACTGTTTCCGGAACCATGCGTCATTCCTGACGCCTGACCTAATGCGTGGGTTCCTCGGTGGCAACGCGGAGCGCTTCGTCGGACGCTTCGCTTCTGCAGAACAGCCATCGCAGGAGAGCCTACGAATGAAGGGAACCTAGGTTTGCCGGTTGCCCGCCCGACTGATGGCGAGTTGTTTGAGTTTGGCCTTAGGGCGGTACCATCGATCTACATAGATGATCTGTCGGAATTGAGGTATTTGGGCGAAGCAATCCTCAGTTCACTCGACGAGTTGGAGTTGGACATCAAGCCTCATCGTGTGCCGGGACGTGAGGGTGTATCCATTGCCAATGAGCAATTCGCAGGTAGAAGCGATGATCCATTGAACGCGGTCGTTCGTTGGCTAAGTCTGCAGGGCGAACCCCACGGGCCATTGTCGGGCATCAGAGTGGGCGTTAAGGACAGCATGGCAGTGGCAGGGGCCCCCATGACATGCGGTTCGGCTTTCTTGACTGACTACGTCCCAAGCCGAAGTTGCACCGTGGTACGGCGTCTGTTGGCGGCAGGGGCTACGGTCATAGCGATCCTCAACATGGACAACTTCGCACTTTCAGCCGGCGGTGAAACCAGCGCTTATGGCCCGACTCTTAACCCCTTCGATTCAGCGAGAACTGCGGGGGGCTCGTCAGGGGGCTCCGCAGCGGCGCTGCATTACGATAGATTCGATCTCACGTTTGGAACTGACCAAGGGGGCTCTGTAAGAGTGCCCGCCTCATGGTGCGGCGTTTTGGGTCTCAAGCCGACCTTCGGCTTAGTCCCCTATACGGGTATCGCGAGCATGGATCGCTCGCTTGATCACGTTGGTCCGCTTGCGAGAACGGTGCGCGAGCTGGCGGCGGGTCTGGCAGCTGTAGCGGGACCCGATGGCGAAGACCCTCGACAATGCGATCCGGAGGTCGCAGACTACGTTCACCACGTAGAAGAGGCTAAGCCGACTTTACGGGGCACCCGGATGGCAATGATCCGCGAGGGTTGCGGGGAAGCGGGCAACGTCGATTCGCTAACCCAAGACGCCTTCCTGGCTGCAATCGAGCGATTCCGTAGTCTGGGCGCGGTCGTTGACGAGGTGTCGATACCTGAACATCTTCAAGCTGGGGCTATCGGTTATGGGTGCTTGGCTGAAGGGCTGGCCGCCACCATCAATAGCAATGGCGTTGGCCATCACGTTGAGGGTCACTACGATGCGGAATTCGCCATTGCTTTCGCACGCGCGCTCCGAGAGCGCCCCGATAAGTTGCCTGTCAACGTGCGCGCGGTCACTATTATCGGCAATTACCTTCGTAATCGTTACAGCGGGTCCGTGTACGCGGCGGCACAAAACGCACGCCCAGGCCTCCGCCGCGCTTATGATCGCGCGCTGGAAAGATACGATTTCTTGGTTTTACCAACCACCCCCTACCCCGCCCACCTTCGTGAGCCAGCCATCTCGCCCTCTGAGCGAGTGCTCCGCGGCTGGAGAATGCTTAGTAACACATCCGCCTTCAATCTGAGCGGTCATCCCGCTCTAAGTCTGCCCGCTGCAGAGACCGTCCTACCCGTCGGGGTCATGGTGGTTGGCCGCCGATACGCCGAGGCCGATATGTTGGCCATGGCGGCCAGTTACGAAATGACGTATGGCTGGTTACCCAAATAGCTCCAAGCAGCGATCGGGGTTATCGAACAGGACACATTTCGGCCGTACGTCCCAAGGGCAATCGTGGAATGGCCGCACTCGGTGCGTAGGAACAGGTTTCTCGAGAGCAAGGTCTCGGCGGGCACGACAGCAATGAATGAGAACGAGTAGCAACATCAGGAGGAAGCCCAGCACCGGCGCGGGAGTATGTCAGGGACACCGTGTGAACGGCCCTATCGACTGTTGCCGCCCTTCAGAACGGCCTGGAACATTGCGACTTCGCGGAGAAGGCGCAGCACGCGATCCTGCTTTTCGAAGCCGTTTCGTGCCTGAAGGACGGCAAAGGTCGGTCTGGATCGCGAAGCCGCGGCTGGCCGGAGGCTCGAACACCAGATTGGCCAGGCCCACGCCGCGTGGTCGGTGTTCATCGCGGCGACGAGTGCGAACTGGTCTTTCCGCACTGCTGAAATGGGCGTAAAATCCGCTGTGTCAACGCCAGTCTGAAACTCCCCAGTTCTCGCCGGTCTGAAATTCCCCATCTCAGGACCGATTTCGCCTGAGCGCCGGTCTCAAATTCCCCACCTGAGCCTCTGTGGCGGCCTGCGTGCTGGTCGGCATGGTGAAGATGCCGGCACGCTTTTTATCTTTGAGCCGATAGCTCTCGCCGCGGATGTTGACCGTGGTCGAGTAGTGGAGAAGCCGGTCGATGATGGCGGCGGCGGCGACCTCGTCACCGAAGACAGCACCCCACTCGGAGTAGGACTTGTTCGAGGTGACGATGATGCTGCCCTTGGTGTAGCGCTTGGAGACGAGCTGGAACAGGAAACTTGTCGCCACCTGGTCTAGGGGCAGGTAGCCCATCTCGTCGAGGATGAGCAGGGTCGGCACGCGGAGCTTGACCAGTCGCTCCCCGAGGCGGTTCTCCTGCACATCGCGAGCGAGCTCGTCGAGCAGTTCGGGGACGGTGATGAAGTAAACGTTGTGGCCGTTGGCAACTGCTTCCATGCCGAGCGCCACAGCGAGGTGCGTTTTGCCGACCCCGGGCGGCCCAAGCAGGATGATGTTCTCGCCGTTGGCCAGGAAACGCAGGGTGGCCAGCTCCTGGATCTGCTTGCGGTCGATGGAGGGCTGAAAGCTGAAGTCGAAATCAGCCAGCGTCTTCTGGAATGGGAAGTGAGCCAGGCGCGTCTTGGCCAGCAGACGCCGCTCGGCGCGGCTGGCAGCTTCAGCTTCTAGGAGTCGGTCGAGGAAGTCGAGATAGCTCAGCGATTCCTTGGTCGCCTGCTCGGAGATGGGGTCGAGGAGGTCGGCGACTCGCTTCAACTTCAAGCGCTCGAGGTGCATGTGCACGCGTTGGTAAGCGACGCTCACGTCAGGCCCTCGTAGACCGACAGCGGTCGCTTCTCCACCTTTGGCCCGACCACCATCGGCATCCGTTTGGCGACCTGGGCGAAGGCCTGCTCAGCCTCCCACTGAAGGCGCTGGTCGCGACGCATGGAGAGCGCCTCGAAGTGGGCGCGAATCACCTTCCTTTCATATGGGCGCTCGGCCAGGGCGTGCTCAGCCAGCACTCGGTCCTGGTCGCAGATGACCAGCTTGTCTTCGGTCTGGCGAACCCAAACTTCGCGTCCAGCGTATTCAGCCGGGGCTGAGTACCAGCTGCCGGCGTAGCTGACGAAGCAGTCGCGGGCCACCCGTCGACGCTCTAGGACCAGGGCGCGGTAGGGCGGCAGGTCCTGGATGGAGCGCAGGCCCTCTTTCGGCAGCCGGTCGACCGGTCGCTCGCCGGTCGTGCCATGGATGCGCACGTTGCAGGTCTCATCCAACCAGCGCCGGCGCAGACCAAGCAGGTCGTGGGCGTCCCTGTAGTCGCGAACCCGGGGCCAGAAGTTCTTGCGCACGTAGCCGACGCCGTTCTCGGTCTTGCCCTTGGTCTGCGGACGTTGGGCGCGACAGAGTCGGGGCCGAAAACCGTAGTACTCGGCGAAGTCGACAAAGCCGGGATGGAACACCGGGTTGCCATGGTCGTCGTCACGCAGCCACACCGTCTTGACGCGGTCATAGAGAATCTCCTCCGGCACTCCACCGAGGTAATGGAAGGCCTGCTCGTGACAAGCCAGGAACAGCGCCAATGCCTGGCTGTCAGTGAAGTCGAGGTACTGCGCTCGCGACCAGCCGAGCGTCATCACGAAACCCTGCACGCGCTTGCGGCCTGGTTTCTTGAAGGTGCCCCAATCGACCTGTGCCTGGCGTCCAGGTGGAGTCTCGAAGCGCACTGTCGCCTTCTCCTTGGCCAATGCACGGAATGGCTGCATGAACTCTTTGAGGATGCTGCGACCACCGCGGTAACCCAACTCGCGAATCTCGTCGTAGAGAACTTCAGCGTTGCTCACCGGATCCTCGCCGACCATGCGAGCGAGCAGGTAGTCGCGGAAAGGGTCGAGCTTGGAGTTGACCTGTCTCGGCTTGCGTGCTGCCTGTGCTCCTTCGCGCAGCAGCCGACGGATGGTCTTGCGGTCGCGTCCGGTCTGACGCGCAATCTCGCTGATCGACTTGCCCTGTACCCAGGCGTCGTGGACGTCCATGAACTCCTCCTGGCCGACCATCTCGGTCCCTCCTGCTGCAACGTGAACTGCGACAGGAGCAACCTCCCACACCCCGGGGGTGGGGAATTTCAAACCGGCGCTATCTGAGGAGTTTCACACCGGCGCTGACACGCTGTACCATCGCGAAAAAGGGCGGCGGCGCAGCGGATTGAAATCCGCTGCTAATAAGGTCGTTTGGGGGCCAATTCGAGTTCAGAGGCCGAGCACGGGATTAAAAGTCCGTCCCGACCACCGGATGACGTCTCTCCAGGGCTCCTGCCGTATTCGATTCTCCGCCTCGCGCCTCCTCGTGGCTCCTGCGACAGCCCTGGCCTGGCTATACAAATTGGCTATACATCCGAAGGCCCTGAGCGAATCGCCCAGCGCACTTGAACTCAACACGGCGGGGCCTCTTCCCGACCTCACTTCATTGAGGCGGCCCGAGGTGCACGGTCACATTTATCAATGGAATTTCAAACTAGTGTATGGACATCAGGACGTTGCCATTCTCGTCGACCACCGCATCCGCCTGAGGCCCAACCACGATGGTCGACTCACGCTCTTCGATCACCGCCGGGCCCTGCAGACGTTCGCCTGGGCGCAACTCATAGCGGTTGAGGACTGGCGTGTCCACCATCCCCCGGAGTTCCGCGAAGTACACCTGTCTACTGGTTCCCGTGCTCGATTCCAGCCCGGCCGCCTCCGCACCGCTGAACTGGAATCGCAATTCCGGCGTAGGCCCGGCGGCGCGCAGCCGCCACACCAGCGCTTCTACGGGCACATCTGTGATATGGCGTCCGAAAAGCCGCTTGTAGGTGTCGTAGAAGGCCTCCAAGATCGCCTCAGTTGTTGCTTCTCCCCGCTCGGGCAGGCTCACCGGGATCTCGTGTCCTTGGCCGACGTAGCGCATGTCGGCCGCACGGCTGAACGTCACTTCATCTCGATGCACGCCGGCCGAATCCATCTCCTCGAGCGCCCTTCTCTCCATCACCTGGTAAAGCTCATCGATGTGTGCCCAGTCGGTGTTAGTGATTCGACAGACATAGGTCTGTGAGTAGTCGAATGCGCGTGGAGCCTCGAGCAGCCCGAGGGCAGAAGTGATGCCGGCTGCGGGCGGAACGATGACTCGCTGCAGCTTCAGCAACCTGGCGATCGCGTAGGCATGAACCGGACCCGCCCCTCCGAATGCGACAAGGGCGAATCGCCGAGGGTCTTCCCCACGCTCGATGATGTGGATTCGCGCAGCCTGAGCCATGCTCTGATTGACGACCTCGTTGATGCCTTGGGCGGCCCGTCCGAGATCAATTCCGAGAGGCTCTGCGACGCGCGCTCTGATCGACTGCTCAGCCGCAGTCCGGTCCAACTTCATCCTTCCGCCGAGGAAGTAATCGGCGTTCAGGTAGCCGAGAAGGAGGTCCGCGTCCGTGACAGTCGGCTCTTTCCCGCCCCTCCCATAGCAGGCGGGACCCGGCTCGGCACTCGAGCTCTCGGGTCCGACCTGTAGAAAGCCGAGGTCGTCAACGTGGGCGATGCTTCCGCCTCCGGCTCCGATCTCAATCATCTGAATCGCCGAAATCCGGAGGGGCAGGCCGCTACCGGGCTTGAAGCGATGAAGCCGCGCTACCTCGAATTCAGTTGTGCGGCTGGGCTCCGACCCTTGAATCAGGCAGATTTTCGCGGTCGTGCCGCCCATATCAAAAGACACTAGATCCGGCATGCGCGTCAGGCGACCATAGCGTGCTGCGGCGAGTGCACCCGACGCCGGCCCTGACTCCACCAGGCGTATCGGTGCTTCGCGGGCTGCCTCAAGGGTTGAGGTCGCCCCGCTCGAGAGCATCAGAAGAACGTCGCCTGGGAATCCTTTCTCGCGTACGCGGCGCTCCAACCGGTCCAGATAGCCGCTCATCAGTGGTCGAACATACGCATTGGCCGTCGTGGTGACGGTGCGCTCATACTCGCGGATCTCCGGTGCGATGACGGACGACAACGTCACGTCCAGATCCGGATACCCCTCAGCAAGCAGCGCTGCAATCCGCCGCTCGTGAACGTCGTTAGCGTACGAGTGCATGAGTACGACGGCGACGGAGTCAACCCCCTCCCCGGTCAACAAGGCCGCGGCTTCGAGGACGGCGCTTTCGTCGAGCGGCCGGTAGACGGAGCCGTCCGCGAGGATCCGTTCCTCGACGCCAAGCCGAAGGTGGCGCTGAACGAGAACCTTGGGTCGTTCCATGAACAGGTCGTACGTGTCGTAGCGCGGCTCCATACCGATCTCCAGATTGTCTCTGAACCCGGACGTGACGATCATCCCCGTGCGAGCACCCTTGCGCTCGATCAGAGTGTTCGCGACAAGCGTTGTGCCGTGGACGATCAGTTCCAGGTCGGACCACATCGCAGCGTGCTCGGTGAGAAGACCGTCGATACCCTTGACGATCGCATCACTGGGATCGGTGGGGGTCGTTAGAAGTTTGGCTATGCGAATCTGCTCTTTACGCTCATCGATCAGAGCGACATCAGTAAAGGTTCCCCCAACATCAACTCCGACTTTCAGAGCGACAGACTTCATCGGTTCTGCTCGTCGTATTCGTAGACTTGGCCCGCCGCTTCAGTCGAGATGAGCCCGTCGCGAAGGTCGCGCTTGACTTCTTCGCGAGGGCGCCGGTCAGGTGGTCCGTATCCCCCTCCGCCAGGGGTGACGTAGTGGACTGTGTCACCAGTCTTCAGGAGGGTCCGCGACTTGGTCGCAATCGGGTCACCATCGTTGAGGCGAACCAAACAGTTAGCGCCGGGGAGACCCATCTGCCGTCCGAGGGCAGGATGATCCAGCCGCTCGCAGAGGAGCGACAGCATCGTGGGCTGCTCCGATAGCATGCGTACCGAGAATTCCTGACCAAGGCCACCCCGATGGCGACCGGCGCCACCCGAATCGCAGGACATCTCACGGTTCAAGAAAAGGAGCGGTGAGATGCTCTCCACGATCTCGATGCTCGCAAGCCCACCATTGGTCGGGAATGCGGTCGCCGACAGGCCGTCGCTCGTCGGTCTTGCTCCCATGCCTCCGCTCGGGAAGAGAAGGATGCTGAACGCCTCTCCCCCGCGCCAGGTCCCGTAGTAGACCTGAAACGCCGTGGGCGCGCCCGAATCGCCGATCACGAGGTCGGGAACAGCCTTCTCCAGAGCGCCGAAAACGGCCGCGTGCAGATAGAGGCCGGTCAGCATGCGCGCATCGCCCGACGCTGGAAAGCGGGGATTCAGAATGCTGCCCTCCTCCGCGATGACCTTGACAGGCCGGAACGCGCCTTCGTTGTTCGGAACGTTTGGATTGAGGACACACTTGACCGGATAGGCGGTATAGGAGTATGTGTAGTTGTAGCAGCTGTTGGCCGCGAAGTTGACCTGCGGCGAACTGCCGCTGTAGTCGATCGTGATCTCGTCCTGGTCGACGATCACTCGGCACGCGATCGTGATCTCCTCGCCCATTCCGTCCGTGTGAATGGTGTGCTCATAGACGCCGTCCGGAACCCGCCGGATAGCGTCCCTCATGCTCTGTTCGGAGCGGGAGATGATCGCGTCCGCGAGGGGCTGAAAATCATCCAGGTCGTTTTCCTCGAGCAACTCATTCAACCCGCGGATGGCGACGTCACCTGCGCCCACCTGCGCGAGCAGATCACCGACGACTTGCTCAGGCACACGGACGTTGGCGCGCAGCACCTTGAAGAGATCCTCGTTAGGCACCCCTTGCCTGAAGAGCTTCATCACCGGGATTCGAAGCCCCTCCTCGAACATCTCTCGCGCGTCGGCGCTGAAGATCATCCCGCCGATGTCCGGCGTATGAGCGATCGAGCCGAAGAAGCCGACCAACCGGCCGCGATGGTAGATCGGTGTCGCGATCGTGAGGTCGGGCAGCTGCCCGGTGCCCAGCCAGGGATCGTTTGTGATAACGACGTCGCCCTCCTCCCACTTCTCGACCGGGTAGAACTCAAGGAAGGACCTCATCGTCCTTGGGAGGGTTCCGATGAAGGAGGGGACGCTCTTCTGCGACTGGGCGACAGCATTCCCTTGACGGTCCATTAGGACGCACGCGAAGTCGTTCGCCTCGCGGACGATGATCGAGAACGACATCCGTTTCAGAATGGCCGCCGCCTCGTCAGTGAGTGAGATTAGGCGAGCCCACAGGATCTCCAACGTGATCTGATCCCAGGTCATGTCGGTTGCGACCGTCGTCATGACGTCCGAATCACACTGCTCACAGGAGGTCCTCCGTAACGCTCGGTTCTTCGTACTTCCGTAGATCCTCCAGACCCTCGAACTCGGCCTCCCAGCTGCTGAATCCCTTCATCGTCGATTCGGCCCCGTTGCCTTTCGGATCGCGAGAAGCTCCAGCGCCGAGGGGCCCCCACGCATCCCGCCAGCGTCTTGACTGGAACCTCGATCACCGCCGCCCCGGCGTGGTGGTTTTATGGTGACAAGGCCCTCGCCTTGCAGCTGGCGGAGCGCCTCACGGATGGGCCGGCTCTGCCAGCTCGCGACCTTTGAGCGGTCTGCCGGGGCCGAAGGCGCCCGAAATCATCGCCCCCCGCAGCAGGGAATAGATCACCGTTCCTTAGTCATGAGGAGTCTCCGACACCGACATCCAAACGCCGGACGACCACCTGGCTCAGCTTCCGGAGCCCGAAATCGCCGATGTCCGCTGCGGCCATTACCGCAACATGATATCGCTACTACGGTGACGGTAAATACGGTCACGCCAACTACAGTGGCTGCGCAAGTTATGTCCCGATCGAGCCCGTATAAGATCCGACTGAGTGTGAATGAGCGCCAAATCCTGGAAGGACGCAGCCGTAAATATACGTTACCGTATCGGGACGTCTTCCGAGCCAACGTCATTCTCCTGGCGGTCCAGGGCTTGCGCAACGATGAGATCGCCGATCGCCTCAATTCACGCCGGGAGGTGGTCAGCCGCTGGCGTAAACGCTTCTTCGAGGAGCGCTTAGCTGGCCTCGAGGAGCGCGATCGAGCCGGCCGAAGCCCGGATCCCCCCCCCCCGGAGCTGGTAGGCGCCGTCAAGGGGATCACGAGTGAGTTCCCAGCGCAGTTGGGCCTGTTGCTCTCCCGCCTTTACGTCCCCGACATCCCTGCGGAGGTGAAATCGCGGTCGTGGCCAGCATCTAAGGCACAACAATCTGGCAGTGGCTATCCAAGGATGCCAACTAGAAGCCCTCGCGTGGTCGAAGTTGAATCTTCCCTCGCGACCCCGACTTTGCTCTCAAGGCCGGGCTCATTCTCGACCTCTACGCCCGCCAGTTCGAAGGCCGGCGGCTGCGAAGGCGAACATGTGATCGGCAGACGAGAGGACCTGCCCAAGCCCGTATCCGGCTGTCATCCCACCGCGCCGCCAAAGCCTGGGCGCCCGATGTTGCTCGAGCACGAATACGACCGCAGCGGGTCACATGCTGCCTGGGCCGTTCACCGAGCCAAATTGGTCGGTCGCCATGAACCCAAGACTAGCGTAGAGCCCTTCGGCCGCCTGATCGACCAAGTCATGGAGCGCGAACCCTATCCCGGATTGGAACTTAGCGCGGTGTGGACAGCGTGGGTATCAAGTTTGGCCTGCGCAAGCGAGCTTTACGGGACGTAATCAGTCGCGTTTGAAGGTTCCACAGTGTCACCTGACCATAGAAAGTCGATGTGAGTCTATATCGTAGAATGGAGGTCGTGGCTTCCCCGCTGGTCGCGGCGGACTGCCTTCGCCACTTACAGTGCGTGTCGGCAAAGACTGCCAGACTTTCTTATCCAATATGACTTCTTGGGAGGCGAACCTATGAAGGGACTCGCCGAGAGCATCGATCGGATGGTGGCTCTGGAGTTCCGCGGCGACGGTGTAGTCGACGGTGTGAACGATCCGCTCTATCGGGCGGCCCGCTCTAAGGTCGGCTTGCCAGTGGTGTGGGAGGCAGCGTCGCGGTTGATTGCCGCCCTTGACACTGAGCGGGCTGTGTACCTAACCACAGGGCATGTCTTACATGATGCGCTGCTCGTTGGCGAAACCGACGGCCCACCGGGCGCCGCCGCCCTCGCCCGCGCAATTGTGCTTGCAAGCCAATGTCCTGTGGTGCTGTTCTGTGAAGAGGCCGTCATCAACACCCTCACTCGCACCTGCCAGGCGATCGGCTTGGTCGTTCGAAATCGGGTTGATCTGCCGTTGCCGCGATCGGTGGCCGTTGAGGCCTTTCCGATCGACCCAGAGGCGGCAGCGGAAAAGGCCGGTAGCCTGGCCAGGGACGTCGCGGCCATGGTCGCGATTGAGAAGATCGGACGCGCTGCAGACGGCAACTACTACACGGGCCACGGTAACGATGTGAGTGACACTCTTAGCAAGGTTGATTTGCTCTTTGATGCCGTGCGCGCGCAGGGCGGACTGACAATCGGTATCGGGGATCTCGGCAATGAGATCGGCTTCGCCGGCATTAACGAAGCCATGTGGGATCTGGTGCCGAATGGTCAACGGCTCGCCAGTTCCGTTGCAGCCGACTTCACCATTGTTGGTGGTTGCTCGAACTGGGGAGCCTATGGCTTAACCGCTGCAATGGCTGGTATCCATCGCAATCTGGATCTCATGCACAACGCTGAACTCGAGCGCGAGATGATATTCGAATGCTGTCGGGCCGGCGGTGTCGATGGATTCTCGACAGGGCCCACCTACGAGGTCGACGGCGCCAACTGGCGTACGCACGCGGCCTTCGTTCAACTGCTTCGAGACGTTGTTGAGATCAGCATACGAACCGTGAAGCCGGAGCGCTATCGGTTCGCGCGGAAATGAAGCAGTCTGATTCCCGACCGGTGACAAGCATCCTCTAGGTGAAATTCCTGGATACATATGGGACCCGCGGGCCTAGGGTTCCGGCATGCCGGACTCTGCCCAGCTCAATCCCTCCGATCCGCGTCGTGGCATCCGTCGTCATCGTTACCAGGAAGGTCCTGGATT